>Ga0116227_10001334_pt1 | contig 54598 bp, 32 predicted proteins | sample S1TSphgellanicum_FD_89693 | JGI IMG/M metagenome (GOLD analysis project Ga0116227, IMG submission 89693) | Host-associated microbial communities from peat moss isolated from Minnesota, USA - S1T2_Fb - Sphagnum magellanicum MG | ecosystem: Host-associated > Plants > Peat moss > Unclassified... | reverse complement strand
TTTTTTTTTTTTTTTTTTTTTACTTTTTTTCTTTTTCATTTCCTATTTGAATTCCATGTTGCTCCACACTGTCTAGTACTCCCTCTTCGTTGATCATTCTCAAAGCTTCACAACAATATCCTACAACAAATGATGGCCAAATTGAAAAAAAAATGGAAATTGCAAACACAAAAGAAGGAGACTATAATATTGATTGAATTGCTCATCTTCATTGCAACACAATTATTTCCAATAAAATAATTGTTGCAAGGTACAACAATAGTGATAGTTTGACTTCACACTATAATTAACCATAGTTGTGCACTCCATTGGCATCTAGGTGTGGACTTGTGATGATTCAGACAATGGTTTGAAGGCCGATGGGTGTAATCTTTGTGCAAACAAGTATCATTGCAAATGGAATGCATGTTTATAGTAACACATTAGATTTAAATAGACTTTTCAAAATTTCATCAACTTGCATGATATTTCCAATCTTATAAAATGGGTTAGATGAAATATTATTGTTAAAAACTAAAGTTAATGAAGGTTTAAAAAATATTTATGTATTCAAATTGTACATATTATAATCATAATATATCAAATCTCTAATAAAGTAGATTTGAACATTATATTGATTTGTCAATTTCAAATCTATGTGTAGTTATTACTTTTGTTATATTAAAGTTCTTCAAATTTTGTATTCAACAAACACCATAAATTTGATGTAGGAATTAATGGTTCCATATTTATATTTACAAAGGTCTTCAATCTTGTTTTTGTGTTTATGTCAAAAATTGTTTCATTTTAAATTAGATTTTTGGTGAACTATTTATTATGTCTACTTAACCATGCACGCACCCTAATTTGTTTACCATGTGATCCCATTGTTAAGTTAATCATCATGGGAAACATATAAAATGGAGTATCAACAAGCAACACACAACCAATTTAAAAATGGTTTTGAATCTTCAAATGACTTAGCATTAATTGATGTCCAATAATAAATAACGTATACTTTTGCAAAGTGAAATAAAATGATAAATAAGGACACATTTTGTCATTTGTGTTACATGTTCATTTTAAAATTGAATATAATGTGGCATGTGCCATCAACCCAATTGTGAATGACGCGCTCCCAAGTCCCAAGTTAGCCCCAAGTTAGCCCCAAGTTGGGACTAAGTCACTCAAATTGCGGAATTTCTAGACTCGGGGCACGCTCCCAGCTTCTAGCATTAAAGGGGGTGAAAGGGGCGTGTCGGAAGCTCCGGGATAGACTAGGAAGAGGGACAAGCTTACTCAATTACACGGTCCTGCATCCAAATCCAACCAACAAGTTGGTTAGAATTCATTCTGCACCCTTTTGATGTTAGGACAAGCCACGGGCTACCTTCGACTCACTTGACTCACCACGGCCCGAACTCAGGGGAAGCCACCACCTTCCCCCATATAGTATTCTCTGCAGTTCTCCGCCGCACTTGCATCCAAATGGTTTTTTTTCCCGGGACTCCCAAAGTGGAGTCTCGAAATTGTCCCGGTTTGAACTCCCGGGATTTTGGACGTTCATAACTCCTCGCCCCAAACTCAGATCGGGACAAGGTCTAAACCAAAGTTGTAGCCTCCTCGAGAGCTTTCCAACAGTGTGTCGCACTTCACCTGCACGCCCCGAAATCGGATCAATTTCCGACTTTTAGTGGTCGGTAGTCAAACTGCTAGTTTAACTCCCGGCCTTTCTTTCAACCATAACTTGTGCTGCAGATGTCCAAATGGCTCATGCAAGGCCATTTTGGACATCTACACTTCAAGACCTTCCCAACGGTATAAAGAACGCCTCAATGCAAGGTGTTTTGACCCCTAAAATTGTGCTCTGAATTTTTGGGAGTCCCGAAAAACTCCCAAGTCCATTTTCGAGAGTGTGAATGGCGATCTCACACTTCCTTCAAAGTGGGGTTGCAACAGTGAACTTGTTATCCAACTAAGTTATCCTTCCAAAACTTGTTATTATAATCTATTTGAATTTCCAATGACAAAAATTACTCAAAATTTAATATCTCCCATAGCTTAGGTCTAAAATTTATGAAATTTCATCCATAAAATCTTATTCATCAAGGATTTTTTAACAACACCAAAAATGCACCCCAATTTCCTTAACATTTTAAGTTTTGATTTTGTTGAAATTCAATGACAAAATTATTCAATATAAAATAACTCCCACACCACAAGTCAAAACATTGCAAAACCATATTGGTGCACCTTTAATCCTTAAGGGATTTCCACTTATACAGATATCGTGGTGAGAGGTATAGTGATTTGGGAGATCTCAACATGACAAAAAATCAAAGCAAACAAACTTATTTAACAAATAGATGTTCATGAACAATCTAATTTTCAAATGTTAAAGGTGGATAATTTTCTTTCCACCATATCAAGCTTACCATTTTTGCACACTTTTTTTTTTGACTTGGATTCAAAAATTCAAAGGAACCCATGTTGCCTTGGAACAATCTACCACTTGACCCATTGTTTACAACGTTGATAATTAACAATACACTTATGAATCCTTGGGACAAAATATAGTTCCAACTTCAAAGAGGCAAAATGGCCATGAATGGCGGAATGGTGCTTAATCTCACTTGGTCCATAGAGTTTGCACCATTTCTTTTCTTCCTACTAAAAACCTAGTCCTCCACCTTGAAAGGTCTGTGTTCAAAATCATTGTCATGTCTTGTGTTTTGTATGTAAAAGAGAGCTTTGCACATTGAATAATTAACCTTGACCATGTACGACAAAATGATTAAACTACAAGGGTTTAAAAATTTCCCAAACAAATTATGAGATTCTTTGAAGGTCATAATACTAAAGGTTAGTGAACCAATTAGAGTTTTGAAACCATTGGAAGGTCATTGCAAGATTGATGGTTGATGATCATGCCTTGGCAACACTCACTCCGCCCCTTCATCTCTAACCTTTGAAACCAATTCTTCCACATTGTAATAGGTATCATGATCAGGTTTATCATGAGGTGGACTTAATGAAGGTCTCCCTCCCTTTTCTTTTCTTTGCTTTTTTGAAACAAATGGAAAAAGATCCATTGCAGAAGGAAAGATAAGAACTACTTTATGAAGTTCTCAAGTGTGTAGCGTGTGAGAAAATCCTGGTGATACATATTTTTGGGGGCCTCCCTCAAAGTCAGTCTTTAAGTTGTGGGTGGTAGATTTGGGTACAATGAATGGCAGCACTCAGTTTTACAGCTTTGCCGTCTCTTGCAAACGCTTTAATGTGTGCAACATGATCCGAATCCTGGTCCCTGGTGCCATAGGGATTCCATGGCGTTTGCTATGGATATGCTTCGCCTCCATCTTTTGAACAGATACCTCTTTCAAGTTGTGGAAGTCTTTCACCTCGTAATGTAGGTTACTATGCAAATTCGTTTTGCTGACTGTGCTCATAGAACTGTGCTCTTCTATGAGCACAGACTCCAGAAGGTTATGTGTAGGGTAAGGACCAAGGCCGTGGGCATTACCAGTGCAAGGGCCCATGCTGGGAGGAGCTGAGCCGGGTCTGATTTTTTTCCCTAGGATAACTGGCAGGTATCCTGTAGGTACCCACCAGGTATTATTGGAAGAAAACAAACTACACAAGACATTTCGGAAAATAGAACGTCTGCACCTCATTTTGAAAAACCGATGTGTGAGAGAGCATTTCATTTTCCAAAATGCCCCCGGGTTCTTCCTCTCTGTGAGCATGGGTGCACATACACTAAAAATGTGGGTGGAGGTTTATACTTTATACGGATTATATATTGGCCTTCACCACAGTAGTGTATTCCTTCATGAACTAGGGCACGTATGGCACTCCTGGGGAACGACTGCCGGTGATTGCTATACATACAGGTGTTATGATGACGTAAATAAATAAAGAAGCTTATAAAAGAATCTAGCCACCAACCAGCCTACACGAGTTTTCCTTGAAGTGAAACTAAACTCATTAGGGTGCGACAGAAAGCTAGTCCTTAAAACTAATAATCATGTCAGTTGTGGAATCTTATAATGATGATTAGTTCCACAATAATATATTAATTACGGCGACCTTGATTGGTCACAGAAGAGTTGTTCCTATCCCTGTGCATTTGATCAGCTTGAAGATTTTGACGTAGCACTGCCCATACCACATATTCCCACGCTTTGTTTGTGTGGTAAGGCAAGTAGACTTTCATCTTCTTTCTTTAAGCGCTTGGCAAAATCGCCTACAAAGAAAGAATTGACAGTATCTTATTAGTCTTCAGAGACCTTTTTTTAGACATACAGAGACAGTGATTAGTGTAGGATATAGACTGAATGTATTCTTTATAGGCCATCGAGCCAAGTGACCTGTGCTTGTGAAGAATTTGGGCGAGCCCCCCCTCCCCTCTCCTAAGGGTGACCCAAATTTCTCAATTGACACAATGGACAGTAACTGGCACACGATCCAATATGTAATGGTTTTCATGGATTTAAATAATGTTCATGTAGATTTACACGATGGCCATGTAGATTTACATAAAGCTGGTCATGTGGATTTTGCAGTATGGTCTTGTAAATATATAGGCCTTGGCACCTGCCCAAGTTTGGACCCCACAGGACTTCTCCATTGTGCCTTGTACAGGGGGGAACTAAACAGACGTAGAAAAGGCCACAGGAATTTAACCATTAAGTACGTGCATGCAATATGTACCGTAGAAGAAGTGAAACCCACTAACTCCCTCCTCTAGGGTCTTGGGTTCATCAAAAGGTTGGAATAGTAGCACGTGTTTGATCCTGGCTCAAGCACGTAACTAATAACAGCCCCTGCCGGGCCCCCATGCCCAAAGATGAGAGAGGACCCACATCGTGGGGAGTGGCGCCGGTTACTGAGAAAAAGGCCGTCATGCACAAATCTTTTGTGTCCTTGTGAATTGGATTCTCTTTCCACGGGACAATTCATCTTCCTTAATTTGTGTATTGGAACTTGGGGACCAACATGGAGCAGACATTGATTGCCTCATCATATCTTAATTTCAAACATATAAGACAATGTAAGGTGTCAGACAGCATCTGGTAATAAACTCCCCAACAAAATTACTAGGCCATCTCAGGATCTGATTGGTGGGCTGCTACCACTCAGTTTGTAACGAAAAAAATTTCTACAAATTTTCTCTCTTTCAGATTAACAACTCCAAATTTTTAAAAGGTGGGGGGGGCAACATCTTCGGCAGTCTACTAGCCGCCATTAAGTTATACTTCAACCAGCAAATGGAAGCAGGGGTAACCAAGTTGCAGGTATAAAAATAGGAGAATGAGCACGATGCAGACCCTTGACTACAACTTACAGGAACAGTACTTACTAGCTCATTGACGGAATCCGGTTTGAAAATTAACGAATTTGCACCGTCATAATAATTGCAATCAAAACAGCCATCATAATTACCAACTAGGTTTTCAAGAGCTTTTGGTTATTTATGACCGATTCACAGTAGGCTGTTGGACTACTGCACTTGTCTATTGAATTCACTACAATTGTCTATATATATATATATTCTGGTTGTATTCTAACGCCTATTACCTATACTATAAAGCCGTCCAACATTCGCATATATTTCCATTTGAAGAGCGAATCTCATTAAAACACAGCACTCGCGTCCTCTATAATTACCAGCAAACGTCTAAAAGCTTCATGCAAAATACCGGGAATTCTCTCTCCAAGCACATTGCAGTGAAGATAACTAGTTAATGAAAAGACTTTATAAACAGCTCATAGAAGTTGGCTGGAGCCTGGTTGGTTCTCCCGTACAGTAGCTAGGAGTCAAGGGCAGTCAGTAATCCAAGAAAGGGATGGTCGCTGGTCAAATTTTTGGCCTGGGATTCTGAAACCCGAAGAAGAGATTTATGATGAGCCCATGATTTGTCCTAGCTGCTGCTGCTACAGCTTGTGTCCTTCCATATGAGTAACATAAGTAGTAGAACAACAACAACATTATGCCCCGAATGCGAAGGCAGCCTTTATGAAGGGAAGGAGAAGAAGCTTTTCGTGGCCCATATGAAGTGAAGTTATTATGAGCTTCGTATGACAGGTGACATCACAGTGGAAGTTCGGAGTTAATGCGATGCCGTCGTCGAGGTACGGTCAATGGAGTTTCCAGAACTTCGCAGTTAATAGCGAACAGTAGTTAAAGCAGACTGAATAATGTCAGAAAAATCACTGCTGAAAAAACTTCTCCTTTTCTTCACAAATACAACACACTCCGTTCCCAACAGCTGCACCCCCGTTTGATCGGGACCGGGCCAGGTTGAACTAGCCAGCACCCACAAGTTGAGGTTCATCTATAATTTAGTCATATAATGGGCATCCAATGGATGGTGCGTTAGTTTGAGGTTCATTCCAATGTTGGACGATTTTTTTATTTTTTAAAATTTTGTGTCAGAACCGGCCAGTTTCGGTTTTTACATTATGTTATAAAAACCTGATTAGTTCTCTAATTTTTTTTAGGCTAGTGAGAATTGACAAGTGTGTTAAGATTCTTAATTTTTTCAAATTCGCCTGGGTTTTTTATTAAGGTGGTTCTTGCATACACAATAACAGTCGATTTTTACATCCAATTTTCACAACCCAATTATTAATTTTTTCATTAATTTAAATTAATTTTACTAATAATTTTATTATTTATTTAATTACTTCACCATGCAAGAAGCGAAGCAACAACATGAAAACTCAAAAAAGTAGAAGCATCACCCTAAAAAAACCATAACACCACACAAGAAGAGCAAAAAGAATAGCACAGTTCACCAATTGGCACATGGATTTTGAGAATTGCATGTAAGTTCTATGAAAGAACATGTCCAATTCTCCATATATATATATAAATTAAAAACAATTCTCATGACTAGTTCTCATTCATTTGAAAACCTGGGGTTAGTTCTCACTCTGATTCTTGCATGTAAAAGTGTCAATTGATTCTCATTGTGAAAACTAAGTTGAGAACCAAGTGGGCATTTGAGAACCGCCCCAAGTTGGTTCATTTTTGTTGACCATTATGATTTCAAAAATGTATTAAACAAACAAGGTTGGGGTTTAGTTTATCTTCATGTGTTATATCACTTTGCTCTACATTGTGCTAATATTCTCACAAAATTTTCATCCCATTAAAGTTTCAACACCCTCATTTTTTGTTTAACTTATTACTAGTGCCTAATCAACGAACGGGTATATGTTTACAATTTATTGTTTACATTGATTACCTTTTTTTATATATTGTTTTTGAGTGGGAGTGTCAACATTAATCATGAATATCAAAATATAATTAATATTTAACTAGTTTAGTTGGAACTTGGAATGTGTATTTCATCTAACATGACATATAAGTACATTAATATGCTTAAGTGGCATCACATCTATGGCATAATCGTCATAAACTATATAATTTGTTGCCTATGTTTTTCAATTTGAAAATTGAAATTTTATTCTTACTTTATCCCTTGTAGCTTGGTTGCATCCTTTAAGGAAATACATATATTGTTCCATGCTCATTTTTGTAATAAATTTTTTGCTTTTTTGTAAATATTTGATTAAAAGCACGTTACTAATGGTTTTGTATAAAAATTTCACTTTAGGTTATGGACTTACATTAAAAAGGTTAGAAATGACATTTTAAAAAATGAAAATAAATCTTAAGAACAACTCCACCAATGCTCAATATGTGACCCGATAAATTAATGTTAAATGACGAAAAGTTAAGACATGTTGGTTTGGCTCAACAAAAGTGTTTTGGCCATTGTTTTTGCATAGTTTATTGAGGTTGGTAAAGGCATAACAAAGCTTTAACATTTATTGTTGATTAGTTAAATAGTTTGATTGGTTTAGGTGGGTTGTTATTAATAGTTTCCCACCTATTTGTAGTTCAAAATTTAGTTTTATGGGTGGGGTTGGAAAAAAAAACTAAACTTGGATGTCAAAAATATTTTAGGTCATGTATTAAGCATTACTAGAGATGTTCAAATATAAAGCAAAAATGATAGCACTACATGTGCTAAGTCGAAGGATGGATTTACATCAAGAGGAGGTCTAATGCAAAAAGTTTCTAATGGAAATCTTTTATTAAAAGAGATGGTGTTAAAAATAAAATAACATGGGACGCATGTGAATAATGTGATTGTTGTCATTTGTATTCACAATCTATTAATGAATATTTTTTAACTACATAACACAAGAATGTGATGACACATGAACATTCGACATAAAAGAATGTCATTTCAAATGACAATTGAAAGAGTATGAATCAATATAAACATACACTTCCAATCTTGATAATCTAAATACAAAAATGGAATTCGTCTAGTTAATATTGATGATGATCATATGATATTAAAGATGAAGACTAATCAATCATCCTTCACAAAAATATAAAGTTGGAATTGATGACAATCATATGTTATCTACAATGAAAAGTGGATTACCATACTTCACAACATTTTTTTAAAACATGGGATAATGTTACTAAATCAAATAATATAATAGAAAAAATTGAAACAATATAAAAAGAGATCTCAAAAGATATTTAGCATGGTACATAGATTGATTTAAGTTAAAGAAACAAGTATTAACATAACATTGTTTTCAAGAATATTCAAAAACACATGACTAATAATTACATTAATTCAATATGTTTTAGCCTATTGAATACAAAAGATCTGGGGGGCCCAAGCATGGTAAAGTGGACCAAAAAATACGTTTGCCCAAATCCAAATTTTAAATATGATAGTTTTTCAACATAAACATAAGAAAGTAGATTCAAAAGTTTTTTTAAATCTCATTATGGAAGCCTCCATGCTTCTATTGAGTTTTGATGAGTTGAATATAAAACTTTTAAAATTTTAATACAATCGAAATAAGTAATAAGTAGGAATGAAACTAACATGTTGATATTGTGTTTGTTCTTACTTTTACATTAGACACTAAATATCTTTTGATTCTATTATGAAAAATTTAAAAGTTCATTAGTATATTTAACATGCCATTGACTTAAAAATTAAAAATATTTAATATTTAATCTTTTGCAATTTACTTTATAGGTTGTGACATCTACTTGAATTTTGATGAATATATACAAACCTATTTTAAACATGTGGTTTTAAAATATACTTATAACAAAGTCAAAGAACTTCATATAATTAATCATTAAGTAAATAATATTTTTGAATTCAATATACCAAAGCCTACTTGATGGCCACTTTCCATTTATCTTGTGAACTAATTATTTGGTCTACTTTACCATGTTTTTGCCCTTAGGTGTATGTTGCATGTTATGTAGGAAAATTTGGATTTAAAATATAAACATATTTTTCTTGCATTCCACAAAATGACTTAAAGATAATGCTTATTGAAAATAATTTTAACATTAATTTAAGTTAACATTTTATAACAAAAAAATTAAATAATGATTACACTTGTAACAACTCACCCTATTATTATTTAAATCAACCATTACAACTTGCATATGTAGGTCTTTATGTTTAGAAAAATAATCTAAATAACAAAAAATATATATGCCATTAGCAATTCCAATGGATCACATGTTTGCTATTACATGTCTACATCAACAACCTCTATTATACCCATTGTTTAATGACATAACTTATTATCATATCTAAGGATCATTGACAACCATTTCCATCTTATTTCCTTCATGAAATAACTAATAAGTCAAGCATTTAAGGATGATCATAAAAACATTTGTGATTTAAGGAATGTTAACTTTATTTGAAGATCATATTTCCACATCTTATTTAAGGATGATTCAATAGTAAAATTTATATCACATCCATCCAAAAAAAAAAATTTTAATGTTTCAAATGAATATTGTATGGTTCCAATAAGGGCATAAGCACACTAAGCCACCCAAATATTGTATATAATCTTTCTGCAATTACTTTTTTGGGTAATGTATGGACATCACATCTTGGATTATTTTTGCTTGTTTTAAGTATATTTGATTAACTTGAAACTTAATCTAATCAATTTTTTAAAAAATCCAACAAACAATGAAAAACTTGAATGTATGGAGTATATTTGTGACCAAATAATACCTATCATAGAGTTTGAAAAAAATGTATATATGCTTCAAAACTAAGGTCAAGTGAATGGAATTCTTGGGTGAATTTTTTTATGGTGTATGATATTGATATACATGAATTAAATCTAGGACCATTTAAAGATTTAAAGTTTTTGGATGAAATTTCATTCAAAGAATGTGTGTTTTCTGCATTTTTGGACAATAAATGCATAATAATATCTTTTTAAAAGAAAAAAACCACTACTATATCAAAGAGGAGGAGATTTTATAGATGTGTCATTGCATTATTTTTTCAATTTTATTTTGTTTGGTATGTCACCAAAAGAAAAAGAAGATGTTTTCTACGTGTGTAAACCTCTGATGTTGGGTATATAGACTCAATGTGAATTACTGAAATCTTCCTGAAACAGAAAAATTGTTACAAGTGTTATTTCTACATCCACATCCTTGTAGACACCAAATTGTATTATCTTATTTCTATGGACCACAAGGGATCAAATTCTTTTTTGATTTCCTTTCAAGGAATCAATTGGTTGTTTAATGAAAGTGGCAGCTCATATTCCAACAACAAAAATCCCACATATATTATCTTGACATCATCACATGGTTCTTCTCAAAAATTGGATAGAGATTCAAGACAAAAGTGATGAGTGTAATCTATTACACTTCTTCGATGCCCTGAAACACCACACCTCCAATAGTTTAACCATAAAGCTAAATTAGGGTTTTTTACTTTCAACCACAGAAAACGTTTGACACTATTTTTATGTCACAAGTAATGTTTCATGAACCACAAACATGAGGCCCTATGGTCATTGAAAATTTGTATGTTATATATTGTTTATACATTAATTTTATCCAATCCTCTTCATCTCATAGTTGAATCAAAATTAATTTTGACTCAAAGTGAACTTTGAATTCCAAAATGTTGTCATGCAAATTTTTAATTTTTTTGCTTGTGTTTTTAATAGCCAAAGAATACCATCAAGATTTTCATTTACTACATACTATAATACTCATTATACATCACCTTTTTGGTGAAAAGTGGCTCACCCTTAGTGTGCTTTCACCTGTAAATATATATAAAAAAGATATTTAGTAGTGCATCAAGCATGAAACACTTGTTCCCTACATGTTGAAACAAAACAACTTCATTGAAAGAAACAATGTCATAATTGGATTTGAATTCAAAATTTGAATAAAAATAATAGATTTGCATTATTATTCATGTTCCTAATAAAACTACTACAATGATTATGAATTTGCAAGGAAAATTGGCTACTATGATAATTCAAAAGGACATTCCCTACACATGGTGTACCTTTTTAAGGACAACTGTTATTAACAAAGATGTTCAAAGGCATTTGCAAACTAGAATGTCCATAAAATCATGTACAAAGGCAAAACATTTGCCCAAGTTTAAATACCTAGGTGATAAATTGGAGCACACATCTTTTGAAAAGGGATTCAATTTTCATGCATTGAATAGCTACAATTACTAAGTGAGGAAAGTTGTATATCAAAATAATTAAATGAAATTGATGGGTGATTTTTTCATCTAAATCACTAGAAGTGAAATTATCCTACAAAATTATGCATATGGATTCACTAAATCAAAAAATTCAATGAACAACATTTATCTTTGACCCAAAATTCAATTATGTGTTGGTGAACCGTAAATGCAAATTTCCATGCCATTTCATAACATGAAATGTACTTTAATGAACTTTTGAAGGCCCTAGAATGCAACAATTTTCTAAAGTCCATATTGGCATGAGAATGAAACTTTTTTAAATTTCTAGTCATGAACAATGAATATGAACATAGGCAAAATGGTTGCCTTATGTCAAAATTTAAAAATTCAGATGTGGTTTAGGCTTTTCAAAAATTTACATCTTTGTCACAATCAAAATACACTACAAAAATGTACTTATATTTAATCCTATCTTGTCGTTTTTGGTCCATTCTAGCTTGCAAATATCCTCCATAAAATCTAATATATCCAAAATTTCACAAGATTAACAGTATATCTATTGTAATTGTTATTTTGTTTATACATGTTTTGATGATCAAACATCAAATTTGGTCTCCCCAAATTGTGCATTAAAATTGTTATCACAACTTCAAATTAAACATTAATGTGATTCAAATCACAACAATGAATTGTGTTTTTGTAAGGTTGTTTACCACCTCACTCAATTATTTGCTTTGAAAACATGAAGTAAATGTGTTTACTAAGTCAAACAAGCCCAATGGGAATAATGCTACATACATGAATGAGAAACATATGAAAAAAAAATTGATCACTTGTACTCTCACACAAATATTCTATTTTATTTTATTACAATGTTGAAAGTTTAACAAAAAAAATAGAAGATTTACCACTAAATAAAACCTTCATTCAATAAGTTTGGCTTCAAAAGCAACCAATTTTATTTATTTTTAAATATGAAAATGACCCTTTCAACTTACATAGGATGAATTTTTAAAGGATAAGACAATACAACTTCTAACAAATAGTTACAAGCTTGATATGATAACAAATCCATAGCTCTTGTTCAAGTACAATGTTCATCAAACTTTCCAACCATCAAGTCCACCATCAAATTAGATATTTTTTTCCACTGGTTGATTGTTCTTGTAGATTTGTTACTATGGATTGACCCAATTGGAATTTCTTAAGGCTAAAACAATACAAAATTTTATAAATAGTTAGAAGTGTAATATAGCAACAAATCCATAGGAACAATCACCCTTTGTCTTTACATTCAATCAAATTTTCCAACCATCAAGTCCACCATCAAGTTGGATACTTGTTCAAAGATTGGGGATATTTTTGTGGTGCCTTTTTATATGAACATGTGTCATTACCCCCTCCCCCCCAAAAGCAAAACACAAAAACCCTTTGAAATTAATAAATTTTCTTCTCAGAAGAAAACAAATGAAATGTGATTGGGTAGATTAGGTCAAAAGTTAAAACTAAACCAAAGGGTTTTGTTGACCAATTCAAGGCATGGTTTGTCACAAAAGGTTACTTTCATACCTATGACATTGATTACCATGAAACCTTTCCAATATCAATAAAATATGATTCAATGCACAACATGTGTAATGGAAGAAGTTGATTGGGTGGACCCACAAAATTTTCAATTTTACATAAAAAATGGTTTTTTTAAAAAAGTTTTGATATTCAAAAAATAACTATTCACTCAACCTTGTATTGAAACAAAGTTTTGCAAACTCCAAAAGAATTTCTATTAGCCATATTGTCAAGTTTCAAGAAATGAAATGGACACTCCTTGACCAATTTCTTAGAAAATTTGATTTATACCCCATCACTTCAAATTCATTATCTATTTTCACATAAACGATTTCTCAAAAAAAAAAATTTGTCGTCTATAAACACAAAGTTAAACTTTGTACTATCATTATTCATCTTACTATTTTGAAATCATTAAAAGTTCTATTGATGGTATACATTTATCACAACGACAAACTATTTATGATGTGTATTCAACAAATGCATTATGTTTTCCATGCACTTTACAAATTTGAATACTCCAAGGTTACTCTTGTTTCCATGTCAGTTGATCTAATAACAATGTTGTTATCAAAACCACTCAAGATGAAGATGAACACCAAGATGATTTCCCAAATTTTTGGCAATCATATGTTTTACATTCTTCTTATTTGGTCAAGACGATCATTTATGTTATTATCATGGATTACAAATTTCAAGTTGTCCCAATAGGTTCATGTCATGATGTTCAACATATTTTATGCAACTTAAATGGTATGACCACCTTTGTTACATAGTGACAAAACACCAACAATCTTTTTATAACTTTTTGTTGATGTAAATTACAAATTACCCCAAAGATCACAATGATGAAATTTGGTAGCGAATCTATGTTGTATTTCAATCCATAGCTCTTAAATATTTGTTTTTACATAAATAATTGTGTACAATGGCATCTATAACTAAACAAAATACATTGTTAATTCTTTAACTTGAAAGACTGTATGGTTACCATCTCTTTTCCATATTCAATTTTCATGGAATAAATTTATTTATTTGATTTTTCAATACCCAAATGACAAATATCAATACTCGCATTCAATATATATAATAAACTAATATTTAACTAGTTTATTTGGGGTGGGGGTGTCATCTTTCATGATATATAAGCTAAATGGATCCAAGCAAAATAAAGTATGCTAGTTTGTCATCCTTATTCAGTAGTAAAAGTAGATTTTTCACTTTTACATTATGGTTATTTAGCAATACCATAAATTTTGGGATGTAAATCTTGTCATATTAAATGAATCACATATGGTCAAAACTATGTATTATGTTATTTCTTTATTGCAAGTTTGTTACTCTCATTTATATTATAGATTTTCCAATCAACCAATTCAAATGATGTGTTATTAATGTTTGAACAATTGTCCACCTTATACACATTTTTTGAAATTTGAATCATTGGATTATGACAATGTGAGGTCTTTCAAAAATAAATTTTCCATGTAGGTTTAAAACTCTAACAATATATTTTTCACTATATATATAAAATGAACTAGATTAACTTGATGGTAAATGTTTTAAAGAAATATTAGATACACCATATGCTTGGATTTCATAAATTGTTCCCAATGAATGTGGAAAATGCTCTTTTTTGCAGTTTATGAAATATCACATGTTTTGGAAAATAGATCGAAAGTAATTTATAAAAAAAATTGATAATTTTTTTTAATTCCAAAAACTTTTCAATATCAAGTTTGATACAATCATGTAGTTTAAAAGGTCAATTTCACAAGGTGTCATGTACTTTTTAATATATTGTTGCCACAATTTATTTAGTTTTTGGGCCTTTGGGGACTAGTTTTTGGCCTACTTTATCTTGTAAGTTGGACCCAAATGAATGTCTATGTGGCATCAATTTTATGGCCTATATGTAGGGCATAATCCTATTTATATTATTTTATTTTACTAGTTTCACATTTCAAATAAAATTTTAAATCTTACAATGAATTTCCTTTGTAAACTAATTGCATATTTACTAAATATGTAAATATAATTATTCAATGTCATCTTTGTGTGATGTGTTCATTTATAGTAATATTAAAATTTTCCTATGAGATTGTATATTTCAAAGTTGGTATTAACAATCTTGGATGTAATGTTTTATTCACAATTTCCTCAACTTTACTATTGGAATTTATAATCCATTCCTTGGCACTTCACTCAATCTTTTTCTTGTTTTTTTTCATTTCACAAGAGAAATATTGTATGTCTACTTAGACAATATAATAGGCTAGAAGGTTCACCTTGGGGTGTTGAGTACTTCAAGTTGGGCATGGTAGTTGGACATTGGAGTCCAAATTGTGTGAAATTAACAAAAATTCACTTGCAGCATGGTAATTATTTTTTAATCTTATTTTATTAAATATTTTAGAATGGAATAATAATGTCCACATGTTATAATATATTATACATTGGCTGCATCTAGGATTGTACATGAATTAAACAAAGGATGGTGCTTAACATTAAGTGATTAGGATTTTAAATTGGAGTGACTAACATTATGGTAGGGGGGTGACATTTTTTTAATTAAAAAAAATACGAATAAAAATGTAAGGTCCCATGTATTGGTTGTTGGGTAAAAATTATAGTTTGATTAGTTTGATTTAATGATTATGTTTATTTTGAAAACCAAGATATAATTATATAGGATATGTGTTAATCTTCAACATTAGAAACATATTATAAATATAACATATGTACTAAAAATATATATATTATTTGTTACAAAATTCAATTAATATGTTAATAAGTGAATTAATATTAGTAAATGACCTAATAACTAAATGTGAAGCGACATAAAGTGAAAGATCCTATGACACCATTCATATTTGAATCATTTTGAAGAAACTTCTACTTTAAATGGGTATTTTGCTCTTCCACTTCCTAATTACCTAATTGTAGGATATGTTAAGTACATATGATATGTCAAAATATAATAGTTTTATCACATGATCTTACCATATTTAGTTGTATCTCCATCACTCCTCACAACTTCAAATATTAAAATTAAATATTTAGATAAAGATAAGGTATCAAAATTTGATGCAATTTTTTAAATTTAAAAAAAAATATGTTCATATTATAAAATTAGGTAATAATATGATGGGGAAAAAAAAATGTTCTTCACACAATAACCCCCAAATAATACCTTGTTTGACATAGGCAATATAAAATTTTAACATTTAGTGTTCCCCTTAAGCATTGTGGTAACTAACCACCAATTCTACCTTAAGTATTTGCCTCATGTCCACGCCTAGCCATGACATTAGACTATTTATGAAATAAAATTAAATATTATTATAAAATATTCCCTACTTGCATGATGTCACTTTTATCATATTTGTCTTTTTCATTGTCATCATCTTTTTACTAACATGTTAATGTGCACATATTGATGCAACTATTTATTGACACAATAGTCATTCAAATCTAAGGATATATGGAGTTGTCTCCTAAAGAACATTGTTTAATGAATCTTCCATTGAATTAAAAAAGTTGTAAAGATAAAACAATGATTTTCACAAGCAATCAATTTTGAATATTCCTTATTAATTGCCATTTGATAAATTTGGACTACACTAGATAGTGATCACTACTTGAGCAATTCTTTGTGCACCCTAGTAACTACTAGTTGAGAAATTTAAATTACACTAGATCTAATGATTGCCACTTGAACAAGATTGTATGCACCATGATGCATACAATCTTGAAAACTTGAAGAATTATGTTTGTGTTTGTATGTGTACAAATGTCATGGGGGTTTGCAATGCACAAGGTGTACATGGATGAACACAAGCAAGAGAAGGGTGATGGGGGATTGATAAGAAATTTTTTTAGGCTACCACAACTTGATCATTTTCTGCTATAGTAACTTGACATTGAATTACTTGTCAATTTCTCCTCAATCATGTGTATTTTGATTGGTAAATTTCCACTAATTGTTAACTTAAGACCAACATTAAATTTAAATGTCACATCAAATTCCAACCTTGAGTTAATGTTAGGATATTGTCATGTGTGAATGCCATGTACATGTCTTGTACTTATTTCTAGGTGTGGCCGGACTTTTTTTAAGATGTGGAGTAGGAAAAGTAGAAGGTTGAACACATGTCCAAAAGAGGAAGGTTTTAATGAAAATTTGATTAGGGATTTGGAATGAACAACTTAAGAGTACTAAGGAGTTGTTCTAAAAGGTAACAAACAAGTTATATTTGAAGATGAAGTGATCAAGAAGGGAGGTGAGGTTGCAAGCAATATGATGAAGAAGTCACATTCTAAATTATGGTTGTGAACTCCAAAACAAGTTTTTATAAAGATTCTAGCTCCAAAACAAATGAGTTAAGGGTTTAGGGTTTAGCACAATAGATCAATTGAAGTAGATGTTCTATTTTCAAACTCTAGTGATACCGTCCTGGTTTTTGCATACCAATCTTTGGCCTATGGCCATTATGTGACTCATTAAACAATAATATGAATGCCCCAAACATGATTCCACATTACCACTTGCATAGCTAATTTCTTGAGATTGTGATTCTTTTACTTGTACATACTTACTATTTCAAGTCCTTGGGATGGTTTACACAAAAAACTGGGTTGCTATACTTTTCTCCCTTCTAGTTTCATACTCTTTAAGGCAGATTGCTAAGATTAAGAGCAGATCCACCAAGGCATGACAAATGTTCTGTTAACACCAATATGGTGAAATTTCTTGCCAATTGTTGCCAATTAATGTCAATTTCTTGCCTCCAATTTGGCCCCAACAGCAACTACCTACTAACATTAACTTTCTGACCTTATGAAACTATTTCATCCCACACTAGAAGTGTGCCTTGGGTGTCCCCAAAATTGTTCATGTAAACCTGGTCAACGATGATCATATCCTCCTGTGAGCCCCAGACCACAAGACTCATAACAAGTACGCAAAAGAAGTGAAAAACTTTGTTGTTGCATTCAACATGTCACTGGCCAACACATAACATCTCAAAACTCCATAGCTTGAGTAGACTTGCAGTGTCTTGTTTCCAAATTGCATCCAACATGGTGGTCGAGACTGTCAACAACCCCTGGATCGACCGTGCCTTCCACCTGTCTCTCTAATTTTTATTCAAATTCGTTTTGTGCACCTAACTGATTTGGAGAAGAATACAAATTGTCTTCATGTTAGCCATGGTGGACCTGCTCTTGTGTGAGGGTTGGGCTTTCCATATGAAAACTACCTTCAGGGATGTTCACGAATCCCTACTCTGGGCGGGGGAGGGAGATATGATTGGAGTGAGTTCTGCAACAGACGCTACAGCTTTGATCTTTATGTGAAAGGGGCTAAACTGAGCTCGCTAAATGATTGTGGCGTGGCAACTACATGCCCTAACACTGGAGAGGCTATAAGTAGGTATAGAAACTTTAGCATTAGAGAATCTCCACTCACAACAGCTAAATGGCCTGCACACTATATTTGGTGTGAAGTGAGACACTTAAATAGTGTGTCACTAAGTTTGTACCTGTAAATATGGGGAGATACATTGCCCTCCAACGGGGTCAATAAAGAGATTTAAGGAGGGGGTTTGTTTCCACAACCATAATGATTGGCCCAAGGTGGTGTCAATTAGATCGCCTCTCCCATTATACTGTCTACTTTTTCATGTTTATGGCCGGGGATGGGGCAATCATTGACAGTGTATGTTGGATGTGGTGAACAGTGATAGGGGCCAAAATGGGGGGGCCTGGGAGGACATCCAATAAGGAAGGTAACTTGTTTGTTGGCTCTGCCCATAGGGAAGAGCTTACACATCTGTGCTGGATTTGGGGATAAAATTTTGGCTCAACCTTGAACAATTGCGTGAGTGACATGTGGACATTCATCTGCTCATATAAGATGGACAGGCAGTTTCCATCATGCATCTAGATGAAAAATTCTACATCCAATATTGAAAGTTTTTGGTTTAATTTTGAACTCATCATACAAGGCAGAGTCATGACCTGATGAGTCGCTTGTTTCATTTGTCACATTGAGATCTCCCAAGCAATCCAGCCCCTCCTGCCACCCTCTTTGTACTGTTAAAAAGTTCTGCATGAGTAGGTAGGGATGCACTGGGGTGTTCTCCTCATTTTTATACCAACACCAACAGTGCAAGAATTATTGAATATTCAACAATTTTGTCATTGAATTTTTAAAATTCAAAAAAATTAATTACTTTACAGAAATTAGGCATGTGTTTCATATTGTTCAAAAAAGAGAGAACCACACAACTCACAATGTTGTTTGAATGTATAGGGTAGATTGGCCCACTATCAATCGCCTGCCTATGACTAAACATTTATTTGTACTTTCATCCTATGTGCTTCATTTTGAGTGATTTAAAATGTTATGGGAGTGTTGCTTCAAGTTCTAGAAATCATCTTTGAAATGCAAAAGAAAAAGAATAATGAAAAAAAACAAGAAGACAAATAAGCTTTTCAACATATCAAACACATTTTGTTTTCCTCTTTGGACCCTTCTTACTTTCAAACTTCATAACTTTCTTATTTCTTATTCATTTTAAGCAATTTAAAATGCTATAGGAACTCCACCTGAAGTTCTACAAGTCATCTTGGAAGTCTAATAGCAACAGAGCAACAACATACAAGGAATTGTTTGGGTGTTAGGAAACTGGCTTTAGTAGTGTTCGATGGTTTGTTTTTTTGAGTCCCTTAACTTTGGGTGGTTGTAACTTTCTCATTTCTAATCTGTTTTCAACGATTGTTAGTATGTCAGATGCACCAAGAGGCAGGGTTCAAGTTTTGTTTGGACACCAGAAACAACAGAGCCCTCCCCTTGGATCCGGCCTGCCCTGAGCACTTAAGTGTTTGGTCACTGGCCAGTCTACCCTAGAGATTGATGATTCAGTTCTGGTTTTTAAAATGTTTCGGAATCAGAGAACCACTGATTCTGATTTTCTGGGAAAAGTCAGAATCAAAGAGTCGTTGGGTTTGGTTATTTCAATCTGAACCTCAAAGAACTGATGGTTTTCGTGAAAGACTGGTAAAGAACCGGCAGTTTTATAGTCAGGTGTTAGATATGAGAGCCATGGTTACAGATCGGAACCAGTTCTTTTGATATGTTGGGAACCACAGTTGTGAACCCTTAGAACCAGCCTAATGACCTTCAGGGTCTATTCCTCCTGTTTATGATGACTGCCCAACACTGCCAAAGCAGCGCGAAAAACAAAGAAAATTTGGTAAATCTCCTTGGCCCTCTGAACAAATCTTGTGTGCGTTAGGGGCTTTTAACAATGTTTGCCAGTCAACATATTTCCTGACACCAAGTAGCATGGGAACAATCTCTCAAAATCACAAGGGGCTGCAACAAGCAGCAAGAGGAAATTTTGGTGATTGACTTTCCTAAATCGTTCCTGGTTGGTAGTCAGGAGCTACACATTTTGAAATTATAGGCCCCCGCAGTAATACGCCACTCTATGCCTGCATTAAGGTCTGGGGTGGCAGATTATGTCATATTTTCTTGACCACATTCTGTGACATAATCTTCCAGTGATGATCATACACTCATAATAGTGACCAAAATGTCCTTTGAACATGATTTTTTTTTCAAAGAGCTGAATCTACCACCCCCAGACTTTAATGTCCTGGAATGGCCTTGCCCTTTCCCATTATGTTGAGTGCATGACCTAGCTCACTTTAATGGGCTCACTTTCTTTACCCAACATCATGGGCAGGGGCTTGATTATGCCATGGCTAGTGGGTGTAGTTGTTCTCAGCTGTCTATGTGGTGGAGGATGGAACTAAGGAGTATCAGCTGGTAACAAGCACTTCGAGTTTCTTCTGCATTGTTTTCTCAGAAACTACTTTGGAACTTGATTAAGTTAACAGGTGCTTGTAGTGGCTAGGGATAGGTAAAATAAAATTTGGGTTAGTCTTATGTCATCTACTGATTGAATGACTCATGGTGACATATTAATGTAAATGCTACATGTAGGAAAGGTCACTGAAATGATTCACCTGTCTGATAAGGTGAGCAAGATCCTTCTCACTACCAAGATATTTGTGTGAAGGACTTGACAACTCACCAGGTCTATGTCAAGATATTTGTTTTAGGAACTTGCTAAGTAGTTTGGATTACAAAGATAATTGTGTAAGAACTTGACGGTGTGAAATTGGGAGACTTAACCATAAATTTTCCCATAACTAAACATGTAATGAGGTCCAACACTCCAAACTTGCTTTCACGATCAAACAATGCATAGTGATAGGTTATGTGTTTATGATTTGAGGAATTGTAAATTTCTTCATAAACAACCATATATTAGGTGAATAATGTTGGCTCTTTTTAAAGATGTAAAATTTATTTGTGTTCAATTTCAACTCTTAATCCCCAATGAATTGGTGAATGTTTTCTAGCATGAATTACCATGTCTACACCTACATTTATCATTGTCCACAGTCAACAACCAAATAATAATAAGCCCTCGCAATGTAATAGCACATAGAATGTCATTTACTTGCAAATCATAATGCAAGTAAACAAGCCTAACAAGCACACATACATGTACAACAAAAACCAAAATTGCACTAAAGGTGTTCTCACACACAAACATGTTCTAAAGTCCTTAAATAGAAAAGAGGAGACTACAAAGCACAAACATGGGTATAACCCTAAACATTTAAAATTTTGAAAACCTTATTCATATGAAATTAGATTCCAAACCTGAAATAAAAATTATATTTAACTTAGATTAATTTAGCCTAATATTAATTCAAACTTAAGTAGGTAGGCCAACCAACAATTGGCAACATATTTGCGAACAAAAAATGTAATTATTATGTCACCAAAGCAATTAATCATTGTCCCAAACCTCATTAAAGTTCATGATTTTTGGTTCAACAATTATGAAACAAATTCTATGTTTGTGGGGGTATTACATAATTATAGATGGAAATGGAGTTCTTTTAAAAAATGAAAAGAGCTATTAAATCAAAATGGAATTGAGCATGTGACATGGTTGAAAGGTACACATTGGATTTATTAAGTTTTCATTAGCTTAATGATAATAAATCATAACCATTATCATTTTTGTGTGTCATCTAGTTGATATGTGGTTAGAAATAAAATATTATCAAAATTATTTCAACTCAAAAGGTGACTTGGAGAATAAGACCCAAATTAAAACTTGTTAAAAAAATAGAAAGTGTAGGCATTAAAGGAAAATGTATGGCAAGAACAAATAGAATGGAACCTACTCACAACTATGTCAAAACTAATGGTTTGCATGTTACATGGAATGGGGTGAATTATAATAAGCATATCAAATATTGATGGTACAATATTTGTTATCTACCGAACCATGCACTTAGGTTAGATAGAAATTGTACTAAAATAATTCAAGTTTTTCAAAAACATTTGGTTAACGTCTAAAGGACATTTATTATATATTTAATTGTGGAAAGTTTCCATTTCCAATCAACATAGTTAACAATTGAAAATTTTCAATAGTTAGATCAAGCAATTGAAATTTTTTGATCTTTATTAAGAAATGTTTTGGGTGTTGTTAAAAAAATTGTAGTTATCCAATCAACAATGGCTCAATCTCCACAATGATTGAATTTTTTTTGTTGCCACCCAAAAAAAATGTTGCTTGAAAATTTTGGTCATCAATTTTTGGTCACCTTTAGTCATCAACCTAGGCAATTAAAAAAATTTGGTGGCCTAATCAAAATCATTAATGTTAGTGTCAAAATAGGGTCATGACGTTCTATGTTTAAATTGACGTGTCAAATCATGATGAATGCATTAACATTATGACACCCTTGCATTGTAATTACAATCAACAAAAATGAAACATGACTGTGTAATAAGTTTTAATGGTCATTGTTAGAAAAAGATGCAAAGTTGAAGGCGATACCAACATTATCAATTATTATAACAAGTGTGACATTAAATTTGCATTATTTAACCCAAAACCAAGGAAACAAGTTGAAGATAATTCCCCTTCAAATCAATAATAGAATAGTTGATGACAAAATTGAAACAACTAATGATTCATATTTCACAACCCAATGAAAACATGGGCGAACTTGAAAGAAAGACTTATCAACAATTATACAATAATAATAATGAAATTGTTGTGTGTAATTTTAGTTATGTGTGATTATGACCCCATTAGTAATGTTAAATAAAATGAAATATATGTTAATGGATGCATTTGTAAGAATTGATGCAATGATTAATGTTTTTTTTGGACAGCAAATTGTGGAAAATTTTGGAATAATGTGTTTCTAAATATAAATTCAATTAACTTTGGTAATTATTTTTGAAACATTTTCCAAATTTTTATATCATAATTATTTAATTAAAAAGTCATGATGATGACACTTCTATTGAAATACCTATTCCTAAATATTAATCAAATTTTTGTAATGTGAACAAGGTTGTGAACAAAAAATAAACATTTCCATTTTCCCTATAGGAGGAAAATTTTCAAAAAATGATTTCAAAAATTAAATTTAAATTACTTGAAATTTTAGGTCAAATGAAATATATGAAAATATCAAAATGATGATGAAATGGGATTGGATGCATTTGATGCAATTTTGAAAGTTGATGAATTCTTGAAGATTTATTAAGGATGATGTTTAAGCAAATATCGATGAATCTTTCCAATGGGTCCATTCATGATTGGGGTACCAAAAATGAATGTTTAACTAAAAAAGGACTACAAAGGATGATTTTGGATTTTTTAATTTTAAATTATTATAATTGTAGTTCATAGTTGTATGCCAATAGACAAAATGATTTTCTTAAATTAATAAAAATATTTAAAACTAATTTGGATACTATGTAAATGTCATTTTGAGTCATGTAAACTAAAGTAATTAAGTGTTTAAAATACATTTAAAAAAAAAGAATCAAAAGGAATGCACAAAATCATACAATTGATTTCAAACTTTTTGTACAACAAAAACATGCCCTTTTCTATGAAAGTACATGTTCATTGGATGAATTTGATGAAAAACCAAATCAAACAAAATTTTCAAAGTCTTGAAATTTTGAAGGAAAGGGCTACAAGGCAAAGGATTCATTTTTTAAACCATTTGATAGAAAAATTATGTTCAATGAGTTCAAAATGTTTACCTTTAAGTGCAAGTCACATGTGCAAGAAGTAACCTTGCCAAAAAACATGTTTGGTTGTCCATTGAAACTCATTTTGGGATTTTTGGGATCTTCCACGTTTTTAGCATTAAACCAAAATATTCATACACAATTATGTATGAATGTGAAAAATCACCATTAACACATGAATTATCTTATATTGAACTAGTCAGTTTTTTTTTTCACTTAAGTTTGTTTCATGTGAATGTTATTTGGAAAAAGTAGTTCTAAAAAGTCTTTAAGTTTTTTTTTCTTTTTTTGGTACCCCAACCATGTATGGACCCCAATGATTATACTTTTTGAATATTCAAATAATTGAAGGAACTTGAAGCACATTAAAATTCAAATTGGGGTTCATTTTTAGTGAAAGGATTGTTTTGGGATCACATTGTTTCAAATAAATGTAACTATCCCATCTACTATGTGTAAACAAAAGATCAAATAAAATGAAAATATTTACGTAGTGTTTAAGGAAAAGGAATTAATATTAATTGTAGTTGTTGAAGTTTTGCAATGGGTTTAGTGGACACATTTTGATAAGCAATTCAGTATTGAAAATATTCTGTAAATTGATCGTCATTGGCAAAGACTATAATGAAAGTTGCATGTTAAACTATTACAAGAGTTGGGATGTGCAATATGCAACTTTCATTTTTGGCATTGAATAATTACTGAAATTACTAAAACTAAACCATGTAATTTTCAAATTTTGAATACTTTACACATTGTTTAAATCTATTGAATCACAAAACAATAATACAAATACAATATTAAGAATCTTCCTATCACATATGTTATTTCATTCAATTCATAGAATTTTTTAATATGTGGGTGGTGGGTATGACATGTTGGGCACGTGCAAGTTTGCAGTGCTTTGTGCATTATAAGCATAACCTCCTTTGGGACCTTGACACAACCAAAAGAGGGCATTAGGCAATGGTATTGGTGGCATATTGCCTCACAAAATCTATTAAAATAAAAATTATGAAAATTATGATTAAACCACCAATAATGAAAATTGTGTATGATTTTTTTTTAAATGACCTCATTCATAAACAATGTGATGGAATATTTATGGCATGATTGGAAATCAAACACATCATTCCTTTGAATTCAAACATTAATGTTCTAGTGAAGGGTGCATTCACAATCTTTGAAGCCAACGACACTAGGGTAAAAGGACCTTTTTCAAGGATTGCACGTGACAAGTGGCATTCATATGTTGGCATATTATCATTTTTTTTCATTTTTCACATCCAATTTACAACTATGTGTTAAATTTATATATTTTAAAATTATAACTTGATCATACATCATGTACATTATGGTTCCGTATTTTTTATCACATAAAATGACTAGAATGTTTTTCAAGATATATTCTTAAATATCATGATTTCCAAGGCCAAAAACACATATGAGCCAAAGATGTTCAAGTGTGTTGTAAAAATTAGTTTTATCAATTTCAACTCCTTTTTCTATTTGAATCATCAATATTAAGATCTTTGTCAATTTTGAGAAGGAATGGTGCACATTTGATAAAGATGTTTTTTGAAAAAATGACTATATATCCTAAAGTTTTGAATATTTTATCACTTTTGAGACATTCTCAATTTTTATTAAATTTTGAGCATTTAAAATTTTGAATTAATGGGTTTATTATTTTTAATTGAAAACAAAAATTGTTGTGTTCCTTTTGTGTTTTTTCAAAAATACAAAATTGTAATTTTACGCAGTGTCCACTGCTTTAGATGACTCTTAAGACTATGAATGTGCCTTGGACTATGTAGATTGTGTTTGATCATGGCTAACATATGTGCTCAAGAAAAATAATCCACCATGCCACATAGATGCATACTTCTACATATGAATATAATAACATTGTCATAACTTTCTCTAGGCATATGAAATTGCCATGGTTTTATTTATTGAATTGAAATTGAAGACCTTGTGAATTATTAATATGATGAAACTTCATTGGATGAGTCATATATATATATATATATATATATATAAAGTATCTAAAATGAGTTCATGAAACTTGTTTAGAACTAAAAAAGGAATAGTTGCATGATGGAGATTTGCTAATGATGTTTGATATAGGCATCATTTAATGATAGACAATAAACTATTGCTTAAAGGTATACACCATAAATGATCAAGATTATGTTTCTTGATATAATAGGATCCATGACCAATTGACATGGTCATCATATTCAAATGTGAGGTTCCTAAGTTGCACCACACATGTGATATTAGATTAATGCATGCCAAGTTATTAGTTTCATTATTTTAATTAGGAGGTAAACATAATGGTTTGAGATATGTAAATTAAGTATAAGGGCATAATTTTATATCGCCTATCAATTGAATGATGTCTCCTCGTGAAGGTCAAACTTACATACTACCATTATATATGTTTACTAGATGATTTGATGATTCACTAGACCTATCAAAATATATTTGTATGCAATCCTGATGGGTCATTGTTTCATGTAAAGAATTTGTCTTAGAAAAAAACAATGAATCACAAAGTTAAAAAACTTACAAATAATTTTCCCATTATCAAGGATATTTCAAGCTCCAAGTTGCTTTCATTGACAAGAGATAAGTTTATTTGTGTACGTGTAATTTGTTGAATAAAACTTTATCATGATTAACCAAATGAGGTGGTTAATTAATGTTGTTATTGAACACTATGCAATTTTGTTTTGTTTTGAAAGTTAGTCCCCATGCATTGGGGATGTGTTGTGTCAACACTTTGTAAACATAAAATATAATTATCATTAATTTGCAAGTCATATTCTCAAAGCTTGCAAAAAACTAGCAATTTATATATATATATATATATATATATATATATATATAGGATACAACAACAAAATAAACATGAATCGACATTTCCAATTCAATTCAACATATTTATGTGGTGATTGTTTTGCTTTGGGATAAAAATTGAACAATTATTATTCTTTGAATCTACAACTTGTGCACAATGTCATGCAATTATTACAAAACCATAATTTTTGTGCTAGTAGCATTTTAACTAAGTTCAATGTAAAGCCAAAGTATCTAGTTTTAAATTAATGATTGTGTCCAATTTGACTAACATCAAAACTAGGTATGTTCATTTTGATTGAGAAAAACTATCTAGCCAATTGAACATCATTTTATAAAACTAGTGAATATGATTAAAATTAGTCATCCAAACATGACATATTGTGATTATAATGCTACTTTTGATGAAGTGACAATATTTTTAAAAGTTAAATGTTATTTACTTATTTTTGAATTTAATTACTAAAACAAGGGTGCATAGTTCAAATGTGATATCAAACATGAATTAACTACATTCATTAATTTCATTATATAACCTTATTATAATAAAATACATTACATCAAGGTTTTTGGAATGTTTTTTCAAATAAATGCATAATAGAAGTGAAATTAATTTCATTGTGATATTTTTAAATAAAATTTTAATAAAATATTATACTTGTATTTATGCCCAAAAATTAATTTTTAATAATTAAAATTTTAAACATTTGGAATTGAAGACATTATAATTTTAAAATAAATTTAGAATTGGAATAAATTCGTTCAAATTAAATAAATATATATTTTAATTTAAGACCCAAATTATTTAAATAAGAACCTCACATTTAAATTTGTGAATTAAATATTCCAAATAATGTAATACCTTTCTACATTTTGAAATTAAAAGGCATTACAAATTTCAATGTAATTGTGAAATTAAATAATTAAATAAAATACACGTGTAATCAATTTATTATGAAAAAACCTAATTGAATAAAAAGGTTATAATAAATGAATTTCAAAAACTTTGTGTGTTAATTTATATATTTTGCGATAACAACCATCATCATTAGTAAAGGTCTTGGATTGTGGTCAAAGAAGTGAAGCTTCAAATTTCATTTTGAACATATTATCATCATGACTAAAAATAATTAAGTTGATCTTGTAAGAAATAATAATGGTAATTACACATATGTCAAGCCGATGTGTCAATGATATGTCACAAGTTCAACAATTTGTTAATAACTAGCTATGAAGGGGAAAAACCCTTTCTTTTGGGTATTGGTAGTAGGTCCAAGGTGACGACATGTCATGTTTTCAATCCAATGTTTGTAGTTCAATAAATAAAAACCATCCTTTGTTTATTTTTTATTTGATTAAATTATTTGAAAAGTATAAAAAATGAATTAATCTAACCATATCAATTAACAATTTATCATCTTAATGATTTCAAACTTAGTCATTTTAGTTGACATAGACTTAATCAAGTGTGTTGAAAATGATTGGTTTGTTATGATTGAAATCATTTTTGTCCAATGTCCATTATGATTGAAAATATAATTAAAGTTGATACACAAAACTAATGTAAAAGGTGTGCATTTTCAATTGTATCATTTTTCATTTTCAAATGAATTTTTTGTTGAAAATAAAACTTGAATACAACATTCAAAGTTACGACTTTTTTGGAATTCTTAGACCAATTTCAATTAATTTTACCACCTTAATTAACTATACTTTTAAAAAAGGATTTGGGCGTAGATGTTTCCTTGGAGTTGTCTATTCTACTATCTAATGAGACATGTAAGGTTATGCAATCACCACATGATGATAAACATTAGGTTTTGAAAAGGGAATGATTGGTCCATCTTATGTACATTCCATGTTTTGACATTTAATGTAATATTTTGGGCTTTGCTTCAACAAAATCGACCCATCCCTAATAGCAACAATTGGTTTCCTTTTCTATAAAATTCCAACAATATTTTTGGTTGAGCATGTAACTAATTGCCGATATACAATCAAGCCACTTATATAACATGTTTAGAACCAATGTTCAACTTTCCACCAAAAATTAACCATTTAATAAGAGGTTTTTGAGAGTTTGCATTTAATTATTTTGTTAGATTTTTGTTTTTTGAACAATAAAAACAAATCCCTAGAGCTTCAAATCTACAAATGCATAATTTAAAGGCTAGTTTTCCTAATGCACACATGATGTTTGTACATCCAACAAAGTAAAACAAACATATCCATGTTTTGTTCAAACAAAGAAATCACATCATGATAATTTAATTGATCATGAATTATCAATCTTGTGTCATCGTAATTCATGACTACATGGGAAGATGACAATCTTTTTGAACACATTGTATGCTCAATAATGTAGTTTATATGCAAATTCAATTCTATACTAAGAATTGTTATCCTTTCAAAGAAATATACCTTAAAGCATTGAAATCATTTTTAAAAAATTAGAAATCAATTTCCATGATATGGCAATACTACAAAATAACAAATATGTGTTGTCTTGTGGTTGCTAAACATTGTGACATGAAAAGCCTTCCCTACCTTGTCATTTCACCAAACAAGTTTTCAAGCATCAAGATAGGAAGCTTAAATAATCTTTTGTAAACATAATTGACCCCATTTGTTTGTACAATGATCTAAAGATGGTGTATGTTAAGGTTTGAGTCACAAACGTGATTTGACTAAAGGAGCAAAGTAATCAGTAGAAAATAGTTTTCAGTCCAACTCAATAAATAAAGCAAGCAAGTCAAGTATTGTGATTTAATATCCAAGAATTACAAGCCCATCTAAAAGCTAGTAACATAATTGTTGTTGGAGGGGAACAATTTTACAGTCCATTAGAAACCATACTACAATAATTTGACATAGCAAATGAGAAAATGTTCCTTGTTCCATTATAATTTATGGCCATTATGGATTCGAAGGTGAATTGAAACGATTTGAATGACACTTGAGACAACCATGCTCCATCAAAGAATGTTTTGTGATGTGATTGTTATTATCATACATTATTCTCAGAAATGGGATAGTTGTGAAAATCTACAATTGTTGTTTTGGGCTCCCTATTTTGATGATCTTTTATGGACATAAGCTTCAAAACTATTGACAAGGATAGTATTGGATGCAAAAAGATAAAGCTGATTTCACTATTTAATGATATTGCCCCAGTTGATGAAAAGATTAAAAAGCCATATAAAGTTCAAACGTCAAAGTGACTATATAAACTGGATTGATTGCACCAGTTAGATTAATTATTGTGGAAAGAATCTTTAGAAATTTCTGAAAGCTATTTTACCCTAAAGTTTCTAATCAGTGAATGCTCTTGACATGAAATGGATGTTTAAATATTCCTATCTTTCTTTAGAAGAGCAAGAGAGCATACATAATACCACCTAGCACCTTTAGGACACTGCAACATGTAAAAGCTCGCTATCTATCACTTGGGCCCAAATTCTTTAGGAGATTGTGAGCCATGATCAATGGCAGTAGTAGACCTTTCTTTTTTTCTTTTTTTTGGGGGGCTGGGGGGGATTGTTGAAATTGGAGCAATGTGTGCTTACTTTCAGTTCCCGCTGACACAAATTTGAGCTCAACACGAGTTTGTCGTTCAGTTTGGTTCAATTACCCTATTGACTAAAAGTTGTATGATCTGAATACTAGTCTGTTATTTACATTTGTGGAGGCAGGTTCGTTGACAAAATATAGATATATAAGTTATATACTAGTAAAGGTTGTGAGTCCACCGCCCAACTCAAATGGATCTACATATTGCTGAATGATTGGGATGGTTGATTGGGTACCAGGTTAAGTGAGAGAAGAAGCTACTCATAAGGGTGCCTCTTTCCAAGGGGGCAGAAATAGAGTGAGGTTTTTTTTGTTTCTCTTTTTTTTCTCCCCTCCAAATTTGTCAGGGTGGTCGGTTGGCCATCATCCAGCCAGAGGACTTTGCCAAATTTTTTAACAAAAGGGAAAGTAGAAAAATTTAGGATTCCTCCTATATTTTTGCAACATATGAAAACTTATTATCTAAATATTGCAACTTCAAATTTTTTTCCTCATAAATGTGGTGACTTGGGTCCATTTATTTATTTATTTATTTTTCAAAAAGGGTTCTTCATGCCATTTGCACCTCCACCAGGGTTTGGTTGCCAGGATGCAAAAATTTGCACCAAAAATAAAAAGCAGGACTTACAATTTTTGCATCCAATGTTTAAGCTGCAAAAAAGTATCACCAGTTCACCGACATCAGATTCCAATAGGTAGCCAACAACACAAAAGGATGCTTGATTTTATTTTTTACTTTCATATGTTGTTTAGCCAAATTTGGCTAAATCATCTTATGGATGATCAATCACCACTGGGTTCTGTTTACTGTTTACAATATAACGTCCATTTGGGACCAGAGAGTCCATTAGATGAAAGGTAGATCATGGAGGACAGATTGTCCTCTGGTACTGGCAGCATGCCACAAACTTGGCCAGGTTCAGCCATGTCTTTACAGGTGATATATCACTAAAATGTGAAAAGTGATTTTGAATGTTTTCATTCACCAAAAGTGAAGGAAAACAATTTATAAAAAAAAAAATTGCCACCAGATACATGTAGAAGGATGATTAAAGAATTTGTAGTTATTTATAGTTTATAGCCAAATCTTTTTAGGGACGATTGCCACTCTATCTAGATCTTCTTCAGAATGATTGGTGGTCACTTTAGCTACAAACAGGAATTCCTAAAATAACACTGTTGGGGTTACATTACAAAATTGGAAAAGAAAGACACAGTGTGCACACACACAAGGACTCAGGAGCACTCGGCACACAAATCAATCCTACCGAGGCAGGTGCACACACAAAGAAAAACACCTGAGTACATAATACGTTTTTGACATATCTACGTACAAAAGTACCCCACTTCCACTCCGACGTACAAAAAGATGAGACATGAATATAGTATGTTCAGATGTGAGGAGAAGATCGATTTGTGTGAGGCTAAGTGAGGCAGTCTTTGGCGGAGAAATCCCTTTTTGAGACTTCCTTGCATTTGGCTTTTTTTCCATATTTACTTCCATACACTCCGTCAATGGCCTTTGGACCGACGGTGCAGGAACGCGCAGGCGAGCTCACTCCATGAGACGACCCGGTCCGACACAACCACCGGGTTGCGGATGTCGGTTGGTTTTTGCGCTGCCTCCGTCTGGCTCATGTCTGGGCCCGGCAACAGAGGACGTGGTATTTGCGTCGCCCCCCCTCCTGGAAGCAAGCAACCGCCCTGCCTGCCGGAAACTCCTCGGTTTCCCAAGCTCTGCCGGCTGGCCGGGCCCCAGATCCGACGCTGCGCTCCTGTCTCCGAAGTCCCCGACATCAGCGCTTTTTTGCCAAATAAAAGTTCGTGAATTTTTTTCCTTTTTCCAGCTTCAATACCTTTTAGAATTATTGGAACTTGGGTGTACATGCAATTTTTTGAAATACCTAGTCATATATATATATATATATATATAATTTTCTTCATATTGGGTACATGAATGAATGCGCCTGCTGTGTGCAGGCTCTAACTCCAATGGGGTAGTACAACATCTTCATTGGCTCGAGGGGTTTGCTAAAGCGTCTTACAAACTGAAGTTCTGTGTGTGGAGGGCGGGGGTATTGAAAATTTAATATGTAGTTGCTATATTCCTGTAATCTTTTAAAGCGGCAAGTCTCCAATCGACCCACATCGCTTATATTCTTCCTCAGCATGCTTTTCCAACCCTACTGGAATATTTCATTCCAAAATCAAAACCCTTTCTCTTTTAGGTGTTTTGACTTAGACAATAATATTGAAGTTTGGATTGCTATCAAAGTGCCAAAAGCAAAAGCATTTCTCTTCGCTTGAAGCGTCACATGATGTCTTCGTACTACTTGTTAGTGATCTCTTTTAGCACTCATGAGATCATTACTTCTTCTCCTCTTGTAATGGTTTCTTCACTGTTCTCAATGTTCTAACATTCAAGCTGATAACTCTCTGCCATTAGTGTTTTCCTCCTGCGAAAATATATATACAGATAAAGCAGGCTTTATCAAAGAAGTAGAAGCTAACATTTTTTTTAAAAAAATTCTGTCTGTTCTTTTAAGATGGATGAGCCCGGTTGCATACAAGTCAACGTGCCACTTAATCGTTGATTCTCAGCTAGTGATGGACACTTAATAAAGAAGAACAGGGTCAGAAATTGTCTTCTGACTCAGCTTGTAATACGCATTGTGACTAGTGCGACCAAAAGAGATGATTGTTGGAAGGAGAGACACGCTTCCTGTAAGTACCTGAAATCGTCAAACGAAGAAGGGAGGTGGGTTTTTGTACAGGACAAAACAGGCGCCACCCCCGCCCCGCTCCCCTTTGGATGTGATCTGCAATATTCTCCAGAGTGAGAGAGGAAGTCTAGTCTAGTGTGCCAAAGCCTGCACAGGAATCAAAGCAAATCCACTCGATAAATTACATGAGGAATGGGGTAGCTGCCATGTGGCGCTACTGATTGGACATTGCAGTGATTTTTAATCCGCTTACACTTGTCGTATGCACGTCATGGCGTTTGTTGTAAGCAAACAGCAAAGATTGGATTGACCGCTTCTGGAAGTGGGGTCGTGAAGCAAAACTCATTACAATAATAATACTAAAAGTTATCTGCAAACTCGCCCAGTCTTTGAGCCCTAGTTTGACCCACCTGCAATCCCCTGTTTCATCCCCAATTTGAGTGTAGTGGATGATGCGTTGTCTAGTCTTCTAATATTTGAAAATTTAATTGAATGGACCCAAATTTTGAACATAGAGTTGTTGTTGACAAAGCATAACGAAAAAGTTCCATCAAATTAAAAATATCACCCAAGGTACTACTGTGCTTGAATACACACACTTCAATAGGAATCTGAAGATCAGCATTCTTGAACATGACAACCAAAAACTATAAAGCAATCATCAACACTCCTGTGGTGGATCGAGGCAAGATCCATGTTGGGTTACAATCACGCAATGGTTTACAAGCATGATTTATTGGACATAGGATTGGAGAAGGAAAACAAAACTTTGTGGGAGATTAGCTCGGATGATGTCCTTGTTCCCTAGTTATGTTGGGACCCTATAACTACGGTCTCCAGAATAGGGTAATAATAGAATTGTCAGTGAACAAATAATTATGTTCTGGTCTGCCTTAATTGGCTCAATGGCCAAACCAAAAAAACAATTTGATGTTTATAAGCCTACACATGATGGTTGATTTATTCAGTGTTATTTGAAAAACATTATATATGATGTGTTGTCAACAACACCTTGAAATTACACTATTCGTAAATGTATGTACAAATTTATATTCAATAATTTAGTTACTTTGAGAATTATTACTTTAATCCAACGGTGGTTGGAGTAAGGCTATATTAGGTTGCCAATCCACTACTTGGATAACTAGTAGTTACCTAAGCCTAATCCTATATCCCTTCTTCTTTTTTTCTTTTTTACCAAACTCCCTAATTATTATGTTTAGCACTCTCTATATCCCAGGAAAATAGTTGGGAAAGTCAATCCAACCTGGGTAAGCACCTAATTACTTTATGACTACAGCAACTACTGGAACCTACTTCTGCCCTTTAAGACATTCTTACATGTCAAATTTTGTATTCTCATTTTTTTTATTCAAAGGTAATGAAATGTTTATATTTACAAGAATCCAAGAAATAGATTAACTAATTCAAGGAAACTAACTAAGTTTTCATAGGGTAGGATGAAAAGTATAATACAAAAGTTAGAAGTACATGTTATTCATAAAAGACCCATGAAACTCCAAACAATTCAAGATTCCATGAAATTAATTATTCATCAATAACCTTTATAAAGAAGGTTGTACAACAAAATATCTTTTTAAAAAAGGATAGAAACTTTGTTTGATTGGCTCCAACCATTTACCAAATATTTTATGGAAAGGGGGTGGTAGGGCTTGGTACTTGCATAGGTCCAATTGTACTCATATGAATATGTGACTTTTGAGGTTTGCAAATGACAAAGGGGTTGTGTTGGGCTTGCATTGGTTTGATTTTTCCATAATAACAAACTTTCGATGTTGCCATATATAGCTTTCATGTGCCTCCTAGGGATTTTTAATAGTTTTTTATTTTTGTCGGTGTGTTTGAAGTCACATTTTTTTTTAAAAATATTTTGACTCGTAAGACTTACTCTCACTTTGCAACAACTTTTAATTAACCTTTTCACTCTTTAATGGATTGTTGTCAAAACACACTCATATTTTCATCTATATGATGTTAAATTTACCATCATGCTCAAGTTAGCTAGACATGTATAACCCTTTTGCATGTTTTTCTCCATTTTCCTCTTGCCCATTTCCTTGCATCTTGGTATTAATATTTTGAGGTAACTTCTCCAACATATTTCTTGATTCTAAAAAAATAATTCATGCAATTTCATATACTTGGTATTGTTTTTAACATCATTCTAAACAAGTTGCTTTTTTGTTTATTTTTGTTGTACCATATGTTTCTTTTTTCTAAGCATCCTCAACCACAATTGGTTCACCCACATCATCTTTTCCCATCATATAATAATTCAATTTCAAAAGGCATATCACTTTCAGTATTTAGGATTCTTCAACCTCCATGTTTTACATTTTTGCCTTTAACTTTGTGGTATCTTTCATTCGTCCTATTTCAATCATCCCTTAAAAGTTTCTTCTTTTTCATGTTCAAACTTCAAACTTCCCCCCATCTTGGTGAATGCATCATACCATGCTTTCAATTTGCTCCCATAACACCTTCCCAACCTTTGGATTTCTTATAATTACCACTCCTAAATCAAATCAAATCAAATATAAGTTTTTCTTTAGATAATCATGTTTTAGCAAATCCTAATTACAAATGATCCACAACTTTACATTTCATTTCCAAATCACCTACCACCATCTATTCATGATATATGTTATTTGTATTGATCCTTTGTTTAATGTGGTTGCACCTATGCTTATAAATTTTCAAAATCCAAACAACCATTTATGTAAAAGCATATATCCATAAATAGTTCACCAATCAATAATTAGGTTAAAACATATTTAAAATATTTGAATGATCATAATTACTAAGTTTACGGATTGTAGATGAATGTAAATGTAAAAGTCATATTTGAAATTAACATTATCATTTTTTTAAAAATTCCATGTTACAATAAATATTATCATTTTAAAAATCATGGATGAATTATAAGAAAAGAATGAACTCATAGTGGAGTTTTGAACCAATGACATTCTTTTGGTTACATAGTTTAAAATTGACATGTGGATTCAAAAAGTATGCCGTAGTAGGGTCAAATTTTTTATAGAAAAAATAAAACAATATTAAATGAAGTGTTTAAGAATAAGATGCATTGAAACTTTAGTTATAGAAAATAAAATTATGATTTAAAAAATTACATTAGGAGGTCTTATTAGTCTATTTTTCAATCAAAACTCCATGTTTTTAAATGGATTTTTTGACCATATATATGTTTAACCATGTATGCATTTGGGGTTACCCATATTTTTTAATGGAAACATAGGGAGATGTACGTCAAATGCATAGGTTGTTAATTATCAAAATGAAAAAAAATTAATTAATGTTAAAAATGAATTTTCACAATGCCAAATGCGAGCCATCAAACCATGCCTTCACCCAATTTTCTTCTTTTTTATTGCAAAGACCATTTTAAGATGGGACTAGGCTTTCAATTATAAGGTATTTCATTTTGATTCATTTGGGTTCATATCTTTTTTGTTTGATCATTGAAAAGACATGCATTATAATTTTTATCTTTTTATTAACTCAAGATCATCTAATTATTCTAACTTGGCATTTATTTTTGTCTTGTAAAATGGTATTTAGTTTCGCTCTCCATGGTGGGGCAATTGGGCATAAGTAGACCAATGCTACATGTTGCATTAGGTATGGTAGGGATTGTGAAAAAATGTAGCATGAACATTTCCTTTAGGTATTAGCATTTTGTGCCAATTATTCATGTTAAAATTATAAAGTTCCCCAACTAATGTGCATTATCTTTGCTAAGTTCAAGCCTAGGATGGATAGGGGGATATTCATGTGTAAGGCAAACTATTTGTGTTTTTTACATTAATTTCAAATTAGAAAGCTTTACATCACTTTGTGATGTGTTTGATTACATTGATTGTTGGCATTCATTTTGTTTGTAATACTTTTGTTATTAATTTTGTGTAGACACTAATATTGGATGTTAAATTGTCATCCACTTGGGTAATAATATTATTTGTTGCTGCAAGTCTTTTCAATTCAATATTTCAATGTTTTATATTTATGGAATTATATGCAACATGTGATAAACCAATTTAATTTATTATGTTCATTCATTCTTTGTATGTTTATAATATCCCATTAAATTGTAATAGTTGCAACGATGATGGATATTTAAAAGTGTGCCTATCCACTACATGTATTTAGCAAAATAAACCCTAGCCGTCATGTTTTTGTTTTATCCAACTTTTGATTCCAAAAACATTTGGTAATGATATTTTTTCTATATGTGTTTACAAGTATCTTCCAATATTCACCTAAATTTTAAGGTTCTTGCTCTTTGAATGAGCCTTAATACCATGTAACCATACTAACTACAATAAATTACTAATTTACTTGTTCATGATACATACCTCAATAAGAAGAAGATTGCATTGCACACTTTAAGATCAATACAATATTCGAATTTTGTTTCTCTATTCATGTCATTGTTTTTCCTAAAATTGTCTTCCCCTTGTAAAGGCTTTTAAAGATTTCATATTTATATATTTGTTTCAACATTTATTTTGAATAAACTCATAAGAAATTTTGAGTTAATTTATAGCCCATTTTTCCAACTTGGTGAATTTACCTTGTTAAAACATTGACTTGTGTTGAATATAAATTTTCCATGCTAGTGTGGCAAATTGAATTGATAATTCCTACTTGAATCATAACTAACACATGTGATTGGAAATCCTTCAAATCGCCTTCAGCAAGTGGCAAGAGACATCAATTATAAAACATATGATGTGGCATTAAAGTTGAAACAACAATCACATCCAATTATCATTGTCAAATAATTTTTCATCCAATGTGGTGCCATCCAACCTATATGGATTGGGATGGCATCTTGATTTATGACTAATGTTCTTGTAATTGTTGATTAATTGTGTGATTCAAATATGCATAGACATATGATGCCACATGTCTAATTACAAGTGCTTATGATGTAAACAACACATTTACCCAATTAAAAATAAATAGGGTAATAATATCTTACCTACCTACCTACATATTATCCACCTACTTACACATGTATTTAAAATACCAACCCCAAACCTACTTATCAATTACCCCCTCTTCACCAACCTACTTATTACCTACCAACTTATTTTTTACATATGTACATACTTATTTATTACCTACCTATTGCCAACCCCTACCTACCATAAGTACCTATTACCAATTTTTACAACCCACTTACTATTTAGGTTGATGGTCAAACACTCTTAATCATAAGAATCAAAGGTTATAACTTGTTTGTAACTTGCATTTATGGTTGCAACACAAGTTGAACAAGACACCATACAAAGTTGAGTCAATTATGTGTAGTTATTGAAACATACTAAAAGTTGCAAAAACAATTAAAATTTATCATCTAATTCCATTAAAATTAATTCACAATAGCTAAAATTTCATCGTGTTCTCATCTGATATGTACCGCATACATTACACATAATAGCCACACCTAGAATTGCAAAGTTGGTTGGTACCATAATGTAGTAAAAAATGCAACTAAAAGTGCTTATAACTAAGGTGCCATAAAGGACTACACAAATTTTGAAGACAAAAAAATGGATTCAAGCAACATTCACATATACGTCATAAAACAATGGTGAGTATGAACAAGATTCCTTCTAGTGTAGTTTGTTAATTTGATGTGTCCCCTCTAATTCACCTAGATTCCTAACAACACGTACAACCCATTTCCCATATTGACTTTCCTTTCTTTCTTGATGATACCCAAATCATAAATCTCTTTTATAGGTATTTTTGTCAATTATGAACATTCTTCCATTCAAGAACGTAATGTGGATACATGTTATTCACATTGATGCAACTTCTCTCCCTTTTCAACACCATTGAAAAGAAACCATGACCTTTCCTATCATTGTCAAACAATTTTTATTTATTTGAACAACACATTGGTTGAGGCATGGAACGACTTGATAATATGATTTCAAAAAGTCTCTAGCAACATGCCATGTCAAACCTCCTTGAACTAAAACATTGTCAAACATTCACTAACTTTACATATTTTCCTACATTGATACAATTGCTAAATCATGGGTTAAAACAACATTTGACAAGTAATATCCAAGTTTTATATGATTGACCATTATTACAATTGCATTCTACACCTAAATTGCCATTTCCCATCTATTGCTAGCAAATGTGACACAATTTAGTTCCAACCATTTTATTGGTCCCGTGTATTCACATTATTAAGCATGCTCAAGGTAAGGAATACATTAGTACCTATCATGTTGTTCTTTATTTTACTTCCATTATGCAAGTGAATTTTCATGTTTTGATCTATAATAAATTGATTTACATCTAATGTGTTATTTATTGTTGATGACATCACTATGTTTGAAATCTTTTTATAATTCTCTTTGAAGGTGGCTTTTGTTTTTTGAATTGTGAATTATTGTGCAATCTTGGTTTATATTTTCGATAAAATTGTACATGGATATCATCATGACTTGAAGGCATTTGAGCTCACATGGAATAATGTCTTATTATGATTTAGTTTTGAATTAGTTGGAAGAATATCAACATGATGAATTAGGGTGAATAGGTCATTACATATCACAACATGGTATTAAAATTGTATTATAGGAACACTACAATGGAAAGTCAGAACAAAAGTAAACAATCTATTAAAAGGCCTATCACCATTCAATTTCATGCCACAAAACCAATAGTTTTGTCTATATATATTGCAAATAATAATTGCATTTGTTAAACACAAAATGTTGGTTGTCAATAATGCCCATGGAAGGCCACTAGTTGTTAAATGCCAATCTTTTTCACTTTCCACTTGCCAATATATATAATTAAGATATTAATGGGCCTATCTATGTCATCCAAACTTACCTCTTCCAACCCTAACTATCACATTCCTTTCCCTACCCACCTACATGGATATGAAAAAGAAAACTAACATGTACCTTTTTGTTTTAGCTTAAAAACCCCATGTCTTTGTGATGTTGCCTTGATCCAAGAAGAAAGACATGAAATTGACAGTTGAAATGTTAACCCAAATCAAAGAATTTCACAAGAAATTTTTCATGCAAACCCAAAACATAGTAAAACACAAGATACAATATGTTAAAAAGTAAATCCAATAATGTAAAAGAGAAATCAAAATAATCATCATTCTCCAAGATGAATGTTGATTTGGTCGGTGAAGATAACATGCAAGACACATGAACATGAATGATAAATTTTTTAAAGAAGTCAATTTTGAAAAGAAATCAAAAGACATCATCATCCTCCAAGATTAATGTTGCTTTGGTGGGTGAAACTAATGGGCAAGACACATGAATATGAATGACAAAGATTTCAAAGAAACCAATCTTGAAGAGAAATCAAACAACATCATCATCTTCCAAGATGAATGTTGATTTGGTGAACGAAGATAATGGGTAAAACACATGAACGTGAATGACAAAAATTTCAAAGAAATCAATCTTGAGAAGAAATCAAAATCAATCATCCTCCCCAAAAGGAATGTGAGTATGACATGAAGAATGTGCAAAATATGAACATGATTCACAAAGATTTCAAAGCCAATGGCAATGAAAATTATGGGGAAATTAGAATGCATTTTCATCTTCCAAAAAAAAATGTGAATGTGGTGAGGAATGGGAAAGAATATACATGAATTTGCATAAAGGTTTCAAACTTGATTACAAATAGAATTATGGGGAAATCAAAATGCATTATCATCCTCTAAAAATAATGTTGACAATGTGATGAAAAAGGGGCAAGATATGAACATGATCCAAAATGAAGTCAAAAGTCAATTGCAAAGAGGATTATGGAAAAATCAAAATGCATTTATTTGCATCTTCACAAAAAAATGCCAATGTGGTGAAGAATGGGTATGTTTCCTTCCATGGTCATAAAAACTTTCTTTGATTTTTACAATTTGTTGAACATTTGCAATAAGGTTCCACTTATGGGAAAAAATCCTTTAAGGTGTACCACATAGGACAAAAAAGGACTAGTCCTTATTGTAGTCCTTTTTTACCCTATATTTTTTATCCCTATAAAAAATAATGAATCAAAAGTTGTCAAAATTCTCAAAAGGATTATATTTTAAACTATTATAATTCTAGATTCCATCATGATCAACCATAAATGTGTCTTTACATGGTAAAAAAGGACTAGGTAAAAAAGCCAAAAAAGTGTGACATCATGACAAGATTTTGGTACACCTTAAAGAATTTGCACCCTTATAAGCAACAACACACTTAAGTCTAAAACCATTTATTAAAAAATCCACTTTGAAAATAATTTAATAAACTACCTATTTCAAGCCTATCTAACATAAATAATTATGAACTATTGAAAATTATATGGGAACAAAAAAGGAACACTAGGTTTTTCTTACACAAAGGTCATGGTTCAATCTATGAGGTAAACTTTGTGATTTCATCCACTATAGTGTACAATATGTGATGTTTATTGTGACATAAATTATATTAATATTACAAATTGACATTAAATTATGGCACATTAGAGGTGTCATGAAATGAATGTTTGACAAATTACAAAAAATAGATTTCATTACTTGCATTTTAAGAAAAATGAAATAATCCTAATGAAACAATGCAAAATTTGAAAATTAATGCACATTAGTGAAAACTTAATTACCATTGTATGTACAACAATTTTATGAAAGGTTGTGTTGCTACTTTGCATTTACTTTTATCCAACCTTGACATCTTATCACAAATGACATTTCACATCACTATTACAAATCATGGTTTTTTAAGAACTTCGAGTTAACTAATTTTTCATTTTGAACTATGGACATGTACATGTTTACTAACGACTAAGGGTTTGAGTGTCATGTGTATTTTTTTATTGATCAACTTGATTGTAATGGTTTATTTGACTAAATACATATATTTAAATCGTACAACCTTAATCAAAATGACCAATGGTTTTTAATTGAATGGAACATTTAATCTAGGTGGCCAATGATTTTTAGTTCAATGTGACATAGTCTATTACCCTTTGTACATACTCACCCACCTATTTACCTATCTAATTACTTGCTTACCTATTACCCACCCACCCATGCACCTACTACTTATTTACCTACATACCTACCTATCTACCTATACCTTATCACCTACCTACTTATGTATCTACCTATATTTTTTCATTTTCATATAACCTACCTACTTACCTACCCACCCACCCACTTAAGTTTAACCACTAAGTGTAGCCATTAGGTGTAGCCACTAAGTTTAGTCATTATGTTTACCCAAAGTTTAGCCAAAGGTTATTAGGTTTGACTTAAATTTAACTATGTTCACTTAAGGTTTATCCAAGGTTTACCCATAGTTTAACATTAAATTTAACCAAGGTTTAATTATTATGTTTAGCCATTAGGTTTATCAACTAGGTTTAGCCACTATGTCTAACCATTAAATTTAATCAATGTTTAATCATTATGTTTAACCATTACATTAAGCCATTAAATTTAGCCATTATGTTTAACATAATTTTAACCATTAGTTGTCGCTTAGGTTTAACCATTTAATTATGTTTAGGTTAATTTTAATCATTATTTGTCACCTAGGTTTAGTCACTATGTTTAATGATGTGAAATAAACATGTGAAATAATAAACTTGACAAAAGTTGAACCCCTTTGATGGTGTAGTCCATTGAAAAAAACTTGGTTTATCATTATGAAGGTTTGGGGTTCAATTCCTTATACTTGCAACCTATGTGCATGCTTAAAAGGTTAAAGTCGATAAGTTCAATTAAGGTAGTTCGATGAGGTTGGGTTAGGTAGGCTAAGTTAACACCTACCTACCTAAGTGCTTTCTTTCAACCTACCTATACTTGTTTACTACCTACCTACTAGTTACCTATTAATTTTATAAACAATAATCCACAAAATGATTTTAATTTATATATAAATTTGATCTAACCAAATAATTAGTCATTTTGTAAATCACATTGCAAGTCAAAATGACAAGGTCCGAATTGATTACCCAATCATGTTGGTAGGTCCAAATTGATAAGGCAATTTTTTTATGCTTGTCATTTTGAATATTTTTTTTACTATAAAACCTATTAAAAAACCATGAATTATAGTAATGCATGGTTGTTTGCCAATTTTCATTGTTGATGTTATTGTCAACATCATCATGTATGAAATTTATCGACTGTTCATCCATGATGTAGTTAGGAAGGTGCTTGAAATATTTTGAAATATTTTCATATGGAAGATTTTATGTATGTTTCCTTGAACTAGGTTCCAAATTGTGTATAATAAATATAGTTTCCTTCATTACCTTCAATGTTCAACATCATCTTGAGGTACAATCTTGCATTATGGCCTTGTTTTATTCATTTCATATTTATGTTTTTGTACATTATCATAATAAAGTTCTATTGTGACATTTTTCTTGCTCATTTTATGTTCTCCTTTTTTATTATCACGTCTTCATGGTTCAACATAGATTTAACCTTATTTCATGTACTTAGGAAATGTAGTTATTACGGTAGCTTTCATGACCGTGACACCCCTTTTGTGTTCTTTAGCCCTTAAGGCCCATTACTAATTTTTTAATTTGTTGAAATGACTAGTTTAGGAGAAGGTACATTCAAGATAATAAAAACCCAAGGGTGTGCCTTTAGGGAGTGCTTAATAAGGATTGAGTTTTACAAAATATGATGAACTGGCAACTATCAAATGGTTGTATTCAAAATTAAGGTGGTGGATGAAATATTTGAATTTTAATTTAGGCACGGGCAACTTTCCCTCTTTCGATAGAATTACCACATTTTTCATTCAATTACCCTAATCTCTTCTTTGCCATTGCAACATTTTTTCACTCTCACTACTACAATTCATGATTTTTTCAACTAGGTTTCCTAATAAAAAAAATACCCAAAAGTGACAAGTGTAAAAAAAAACCACCATATCAATTTAGATAAGTCGTTTTGTATATGTATAGCATGATTAGGCAGTCAAATTGGACCTTGTCATTTTGACCAGCGAAGTAACTAACAAAATGATTTACTATTTGATTGGTGGATAATGGACCATTTGATTGGGTAAATTTTATACCTAAACTAAAATCATTTTTTGGATTATTATTTTTTTAATTAATAGGTAGGTAGGTAGGTAAATAGGTAGCAAATAGGTTTAAGTAGGTCGAAAAAAGGCATTTAAGTAGGTAGGTGCTTACCTTACCTTACCTTACCTAACTTAACTTAACTAATTTAATCTAACATACCTACCCTAGCCTTCTCAATATGCACATAGGTTATAAGTATAAGGAATTGAACCCCAAACCTTCCTAATGATAAACCAAGTCCTTATCAATGGATTACACCATCAAAAGTGTTCAACTTTTATCAAGTTTTTAATTTCACATGTTCATTTCACATCATTAAACATAATGGTTAAAACTAAGTAACAACTAGTGATTAAACTTAGTGTTTTTAAATAATGGTTAAACCTAATGACTAAAACTCAATGACTTAAAGTAATAGCTAAACCTAATGGCTAAATTCAATGATTTAAAGTGATGGCTAAACTTAATGATTAAAACTATTAACCAAACTTCATGATTAAACTCCATGACTTAAAATAATGGCTAAATTTGGTGACTTAAACTATTAACTAAACTAAGTGATTTAAAATAAACCTAATGGCTAAACTCAATGACATAAAGTAATGGTTGAACATGATGGCTAAATTCAATGATTTAAATTATTAGTTAAACATAATTACTAACTTCATTGATTTAAAATAATGGCTAAACCTAATGGTTAAATTCAAGGACTTAAAATAATGGCTAAACCTTGTGGTTAAACTTAATGGCTTAAAGGCTAAACCTAATGGTTAAATTCAGTGGCTTAAATTATTGATTAAACCTAATGGTTAAATTCAGTGGTTTAAAATAATGGATAAACCTAGTGGTTAAACTTAGTGATTTAAATTATTGGCTAAACCTAATGGTTAAACTTAATGACTTAAAATAATGGTTAAATTTAATGATTTAAAGTAATGGTGAGACCTAATGGCTGAACTCAACAACTTAAATTATTAGCTAAACCTAGTGGTTAAACTTAATGTTTAAACTTAGTGATTTAAAATATTAGCTAAACTTAGTGACCAAATTCAGTGATTTAAATTAATGGCTAAACTTAGTGATTTAAACTAGTGGATAAACCCAATAGCTAAATTTAGTGACTTAAAGTAATGGATAAACCCAATGGCTAAATTTAATTACTTAAAATAATAGTTAGACCTAATGGTTAAATTTATTGATTTAAAGTAATGGCTAAACATAATAATTAAATTCAATGACTTAAAATAATGATTAAACCTAGTGGCTAAACCTAATGACTTAAAATAATGGTTAAACGTAGTGGCTAAATTTAGTGACTTAAAATAATGGTTAACTTAGTGGCTAAACTTAGTGACTTAAAATAATAGCTAAACCTAGTGATTAAATTTAATGGCTTAAAATAATGGTTAAACCTAATGGTTAAACTTAGTGACTTAATGTAATAGCTAAACATAATGATTAAATGTAATGACTAAATTTAGTGATTTAATGTAATGGCTAAACATAATGGTTAAATCTAGTGGCTAAACTTAGTGATTTAAAGCAACGGCTAAACCTAGTGACTAAACTTAGTGACTTAAAATAATGGTTAAACTTAGTGGCCAAACTTAATGACTTAAAATAATGGTTAAACTTAGTGGCCAAACTTAGTGACTTAAAATAATGGTTAAACCTTGAATAAACCTAATGATTAAATGTAGTGGTTAAACATAGTGGTTAAACCTAGTCGATAAACCTAATGACTAAATGTCATGGTTAAACATAATGGCTAAACCTAGGTTATATTTAATGATTATACTTATTAGCCAAATTTAATGGTTCAATTTAGGCTAAACTTGATGCCAAATCTAGTGGTTAAACATAATGGCTAAACTTAGTGGTTAAATACTTAATGGCTAAAATTTGACTAAATTTAATGGTTAAATTTAGTGATTATGCATAGTGGTTAAACTTCGTGGTTACACCTAGTGGTTAAAATTAAATAGGTAAGTGGGTGGATAAGTAGGTAAATAATATGTAGGTATGTGAGTAAGTAAATACGTATGTTGTACAAAGGTGAAAAACATAAATAGGTAGGTGAGAAGGTATAGGTAAATAGGTCAGTAAGTAAATAATAGGTAGGTGGGTGGGTGGGTAATAGGTAGACAAGTAGTTAAGTAAATAAATAGGTTGATGAATAAGTAAAAGGTATATAAATAGGGTAGTAAACCATGTCATATTTGATTAAAGATCATTGACCATATTAACTAAATGTTCAACTTGATTAAAGAACATTGGTCATTTTTACTAAGGATCATTGGCCATTTTGATTAAATGTTCAACTTGATTAAGGACCATTAGTCATTTTGACTAAATATATTTGGCCATATTCATTAATTATTCAATTTGATTAAAGACCATTGGCCATTTTGACTAAGGTTGTATAACTTGATTATGTGTATCTAGTTAAATAAATCATTATAATCAAATTGATTAGTTAACACATACATGTGTCATTCAAGGCCCTAACTTTTAATCAAAATGTATATGTCTATTAGTCAAAATGACAAGTTAGTCAATTTGAACCTCTTAAAAAAACATGATTTGTAATAATGTCTATCATGTTAGATATTTTGTGATTTTCACTCAAATGCAATACAATTTTTGCTTTCATGCCATTCATGTACATGCTTCAACTCATTGTTGGAACATTGATATGAAAAACAATGGTCGTCAATTGCAATTTGAATGTTTCAGATTTGAACATTCCCATGCATCATGGAGTTTCAACGGTGTAACCTCTTTGAGCTCTCAACATACCACACACATCAATTTAGTTGGGCCAAATTTAGAGGTTGTAAACTTCAAGGACTAAACAAAAGATTTTTTTGTGAATGTTAGAAAGTTGCGTGGGAAAGGGTTGAATTTGAAATTTGATCTTACCCTGGAACAAGTTATAAAATCATATGTGGAGGAGGTTTTTTGGGAAGGTGTCCAACTTCAAAACCATTAATAGTAACTTGCATCTAAAAACTCAGAGAAAGTATGGCACAACAAAACCATCAAACAATGAGCTCATGTCTTGGGTGGTGAAAGGTTACATACCGGGGTGAAAGGATTTGAAATAAACTAGGCAAAAGCTATTATGTGCACTATGAGAAAAAAAAACACGCAGGGAAACAACGAAAAAGATGATGAAGTTGAAGACTTAAAAAATGAGTGACAATGAACTTTCTTGTAAATCAAAAGGTGGTCATTGTGGAAGGGGCCAAAATCTACAAAACTTCATATTGGAGGTGCATGATGTCCATATGGTGTCTCACCAATGGATTTGAGCAAAGTTGAAATTTTGCAAATTTTGTTTTTTGAATTGGTCTCCAAATGCAAACTTGAATCAAACGTGTTGAGGATGAGAAATCTCAATTATCCAAGAAGCTAATAGGGTCATTTCAACATAAAGGATCGAAAAACAAATGTTTTGGAAGCGTAATACAACTATAATGCAATGGAAGTCGAGTGTCAACATTTACATGGACAAAAGACAAAAACAAAAAATCAATCGATGCAACTTAATCTTTGATCAATTTGTTTACACTTAAGTAGCATGTTAGGCAAAGTAATGCCAAAATTTGTTCATTGAATATGCAATTAGGTTTGAATCTGTAAGAGGAGGCCAAAAGTCATTGATTCATTACATAATTAAGCATTACAATTTAAAAGTTATATTACTACTGTCAATTTCATTTTATTTTAACATACTATGAAAAATCATGTCTTTTGTAACTTTTCCTATGTAACAAAAAAATATCCTTTAGAACTAGTTTGAGTTGCAAACTAGTTATAACTTTGACATTTTTTATTTACATAGGACAAGTTGCAAGGGACATGCTTTTTCATAGTGACAATCCACTCATGTTGAATTGACTAAACTTGTGTTGGCCTTTATGTTTGGATCTAATGTATCAAGTTAATTTAGGCCACTCAATTTACAAAACGAGGCCAATATGCTATTAGTTCAATGTTGAATACATTAAGCAATGTTGTAATAGTTTTATTCTAAGTCTTTTGTTGCCCTAATTTTTCCAAGTATAATGCTATTAACTCAATGTTGAATTCATCAAGCAATGTTGTAACAGTTTTGAATTCTAGGTCTTTTGTTGCCCTAATTTTTTCCATGTAATACATTGAACTAGTAAAATTTTTTTTTCTAGGTTGATTGTAAGTGTGAAGACTCTAGAGTTGGAAATACTGCAAAATCACGACTTTGATGTGTTAACCACCAATTAGAAGAATCTTATAAGGCCTTTGACCTCCTTGCACAAAAGTTGCAACTTGTAGAAAAACAATTGGACATTTCAAAGGAACTTCTTAAGGACAAGACCAATTACAAGAAAGCTATCAAGTGTGAGGATGTCTTCCAAGATGCTGAAATTGAATCTTGGAAGTTAAACTCTAATATTGTTGAGCTTCATAAATAAACATTTGGTTTGGAGTAGACATAAAATGCAATGATTAGCCAAGTGGTTGAAATACACAAAGGTGGTGGTTTGTCATTTTCGCCCAAACCAATTTTGCACCCAACTTGCCCACCAACCTTTAAAAATTCAGTAATTTTGAAATTTCAATTTCATTTGTTCCTTTTGCATATTGTTCAAATTTTAACCCACACTTCATGCAAATGATTTGTCAATCAAAACAAGGCATTAAATCCAAACCATGTTCATCTTTAATAATCATATTATGCAAAATCACACACAATGTGTTCAACATCCTTTTTGCAAAGCTTTTGTTGTTTTGCAAAATGGCACCTTTTTTTTTTTCCTTGAAATTCATAAATGGTTGTCACAAAGATGTTCCACCTAAGATAGATGCCATCCATTAACAAGTAGTACCAAGGGTATCAATGCCGTTCACTTTAAACCTAAATCCATTACCTACACTAGACAACATGTTAACAACAAATAGGTTCATATCCAAATATTAAAGTTATTGTTACAATTTGGCAAATCAAAATAATAATGCAAACACTATGAGAAAATAATGTTTGTTGCAATTAGGCTAGTTAGTTGTAATCTAGTTCTATCGGACATTTTTTAGTTGTAATCTAGTTTTATTGGACATTTTTTAGTTGCAACAAACAAGTTGCAACAAATACAATTTTCTCATAGTGAAAATTCACAAACTATTTGAAGTAATAAAATAAAAATGACAAAACTATTCTTATCTTTGTTAGTGAATTGACCTTGTTAAGCAATAAGACAATTCTTCTACATATAATGCATGTAATATAAGGAAACAAACATTCTTGGAAACCCTTTAGTAATGTTGATCTCAAACTAATGTCAAAAATCAACTTCAATTGGTTGTTTGTTTTGATCCTTGAAGACTTCAAGAATCATACATGTAATTTTTTCAATGATAACATGGTCATGTTTTCTCCAAGATAATATTTCTCATCATAAGCGTTCATACAATGGCCATAAGCCATCATGCGAATCATTGTCGTGCATTTCTAGAATTGCAATACTCCCATTTGGGCATAAGAATTGTTTTTTTTAATATATATATATAAAATCATGTGTTATCATTAAATCCACCAAGTGCATAAAGACACATTGATGCATGTGATACTATTGCCCAAACAACTTGTTTCATACATAGGTGTTTGCACAAGTAATCACACAAAATTATTTCTTATCTTTTGTTACTCTTCCCTTCTTAATGTTTGCTTTGAAACCAAACTAAAACTTGCCATGGCAGATGTTCATCAAGCACAATCATAGATTGCAACATGTGAGTGGAGGCATCTTTTTCATCATTGTGCTTCAATTCAACATACATGTTCAAGTCACCATCGTTCCATTATTCCAAACACCTACAACAAAACGAACAATAAACCACCACCTTGCAAATGCACAAAACAAACCACAAAAAAACTAAATTGAATGTGTTGGAGCTTTGATGTTTGTATCGAATGTGTGAATGAGTGAGAGAAACTAAGATTAGAGATTGGGATGGTTACATTTGCTCAAGACACAACAAACAAAATCTAGCTTGCTTAAGATGCAAGAAAGAAAAGAGACAATGAAATGATGCAACTTGCTCAAGAAATGACAAATGAGAGAGAGACGACAATGACAACTAGAAAATGATGATGTGGATAGGGAATGATTTCAGCCCAAATGGCAACCCATCATTTTGGCACATCAATGTTTCCACTACTTTTAAGGTATGGTGTGGTAAAGCAAGTGATTGGTGGAGAAGCTCTTAGCACAAACTCTTAAAACAATTGGAAAAACCATATGACTTTTACATATTTAGTGATCTTGTTTGGAAGTCCAAAATTGTGAAAAACTTGGTAACATGTACCACCTATTCCACAAGTGGCCTCTCCTACAATTCCAAAAACTTAGTTACCCAATGACACATCTTATTAGCCACCTCTCAAGTTTCAACAATCCTTGGAAGTTGGAACCATTCACCATGCCCGTCAAACCAAGAAAATTTGAAAGACACTGAAGATGTTGTTCCGTGAATCCCAAGCTCCAACAAAATTACTCACCAATACTCTTCAGTTAATAGCGCATTAATATGGAATCTGTGTGTACTTAGTTAGACGACCATTTGAAGCGTGGATCTGCAGGGGTGGATGCTAGATGGGTGGAGTACTAAGCAGGTGAGAATTTGGAAAATGTGGCGTGTAATAGTATCATCTCCTTTCTACATGGATCCAGAATCAAGGTAGTAAGTAATTAGTAATCTTCCCTTGTTCCCATATACTAGCCCATGAACGAGGGCCTCCAGCATCTTGAAATGAAGTCAGTTTGGGCACAAATTGCAGAAAGCTCATACACAATATATATTCTGGTTGGATGCTTTTTCTTTTATTTTATTTGGCACAGTTTCATCATATAAATAAACGATCAAGACTGAAGACTCAAGAGGCTAAAAATATTTGGTCATACAAAAGTATTGAATTCCTCAAAGATGATAAGCTGCTATTGTGCGGATCTGGCGCCGTGGCCTTTAATAGATGAAATTTTGTCACGTTTCCAAATTTCCAATGTCATTTTTCTCTCTTGTTAAGTAATAATAAAAGATTCCTTTATTAGGGCTGTAACTAATCCTGATCACTAAGGCAAGGATAATTTATTGTTGTCATCTTAAAGTAGTGTGGTACTATGATGGACCTTGGATTGTCATTTTGCTTATAGTTGGAAAAAGATGGGGTGACTATTTCTTCTGTGGTGTTGCACTCTTGGGAACCACTCTATCATTATTTTTTATCATGTAAAACAACATTGCTTTGAATTGGATTACTTATCATTCCTGACCTTCTTGGTCTTAATTTTGCAAGAACCAATATTGTGTCTTGCAATGGATGGCCATTACACATTCATAGGGGAATCTGTGACTTTAGCATGCGCTTTCCAGTGAAGTGTTCAGTTCTCAGCTCCAAGTGCATCTATGCACCTAGACATCTTCACATCGGAGTAACAGTTAACTTCATCTTCAACAATTAGGTACAAATTCATTTGCCAAAACAACGTGTTTAAACTTCTTCAAATAAAGGTGTGCCATTCGCATTGGTATGTGATGGCTTTGGTCAATGACATACGCTTATTGAAAACTCACTACAATTGGGGTGAGTTTTCAAGCAAGTCATGGATATATATACAAGGACGGGGTTCTTATTTAGAGACTCTTTGCACACCATAACCAAATTCTTCCACTTTTTCTTAAGAAATTTTGGACTTCTATAAACTAATATTTCCAAAGATGATACTCTCCAAACTTGTGATTTATTTTTTTGGGGGGGTGAATTTTCGCAAAATTTCCATTATATTACAAGATAAAACTTGGGAAACATGTTTTTTTCAGTGTAACAAGTGCTTTTTCCAGCAAAAACTCACCAATTTTGTGAATAAAATCGATTTTTTTTTGGAAATCGACAAAACTCACTGCCAAATACTTAGTCGTCATCAAGTCTCTTTTTAGAAAATAATTAATTTGAAAGATTGCACCAATTCTATTCATTTTAGCAGAAATGATCTCAGAATGGTTAAAAGATGCAGGAGATTCAGTTCAATGAAGATCAAGCAAGTTGCATCCGCTCAGCACGCAGATGGGGAACGTTCATTCTTCAGTGTATATCTGTCAAAATGGTGATGTGGATGACTGATGGTGTGACCAAAAGAATTGTGCGGTCTTGATGTTGTGACATCAATGTGGATGAGATCTAGTAAGTTCATCAGTTTAGGGTTTAGGGTTTACAGGGTTTAGGGCCCCTGCAAATAAGGTTCTCATGAACCACATCCTAAGTGATGATGAATTTTTCATGGTTATAGGTGGGAATGTAGGAATAATTTCCACCTTATGTTGGAATATTGTAAAACACTATATGGACAGAAATGTGATATGGGGTGTGGGTGGAGATGCTCCCAATCTACATATAATATTCAAATCTACATAGGTTTCATTTCATACTGGTGGCAATTTTCACCTATGATATTTCACAGCTTGGGTGAACCAGCACCCTCATTGATACCTTGACCTTCTTGAGTGAGGCCTCAGAGGATTGGCCATAATGTTTAAGCCCAAAAAATGTTAGATTTGAATTCAGGCTCCAGAGACCCTGATTTTTTTGTAAGTATGGGATATTGTAATATTTAGACATAATTTAAATGGATTTCCAGATTTTTACTATGGTACCAATGTGGGTGCTGGTATACCCAAGGACACATGCGTTGGATCTCATAAGAACTCCAGAATTCAGCATCTTAAAGTGAACCTAGTCTTAGGATGTGTAACCTCTCAAAGACAAGAGATGAGGGCACCACGTAAGCCTCATACATTTCCAAAAGGAAGCCCTATTTTAATGGGACATGGGAAGTTTTCGGTCTTGCACGCTTGGGGTAGCATCCAAAGCACGTTGATTTGAACTTAGATTGAATACACTTGCATGATCTCTTTTGTTCCTATTCCCTTGAATAAGGAGGGTCGTCTAACCCCAGCTTGGACCTTTGTTGGGAGCTCCTTTCATAAAATATCTTTCTTTCCTGAGGGCACTGGGTAGGCCAATGGTGGTACATAGGGTGTATTTTAACCCCAACTCAGCGAACCAAAATGAGCTGAGATATAAGGTACTATGGAACAGGCCAGGTAGGGCCCATTCCACCTAGGAACGTATGGATTTCCTTGGGGCGAGACACCGTTTCGTCAGGGGAAACGGGTTCTATTGGATCTCGTTCCAAATCGTTCCCCACCGTTAGATTCACATAACAAAAATGTTCCCTATAGTGTTCCTCACAGTTGGTTCATATCACAAGGGGAACTAGCAAAACCTAGAAGTGGAACCCACAGATGACCACCTGTCCCACCTAGGGAAAAAACCTCAAAAAAAAGTACCTGAATAAGACACCAAAACGGGTTCCCTTCCAAAAGCAGGTGATTAAATCCTCACAAGTTGCCTCTGAGCATATTTCTCCTCGGGCCACCCACTAATCTGCAATAAAAGTGCAAGTACACTAATGGAAGATTCCCTCTGAAACTAGGGTTGGACCCCTACATTTGGCCACCATCAAGTTCACAAAGCCAAACTCTAGAGGAGGCCTCCACCATCCGATCTCAGATACTGAATTCAGACTTAGGGCAAGTGTGCACCTGTTTTGTTTTCAGGCTGCTTGGAAATCCAACCACACATCTTCAAGTTGGCCAATTTGTCCAGCACAACGACCACTTACCAAATAAATGTCTAAAATACAGCAAAGTCCACGCACTGATTTCTTTCGTGGCGAGTTTTTGCCATTTTGAGAAAAATAATATTCGGTTGCAAATTGCGAATTGTTAAAAAAATGTTATAAAAAAATCATCACAAATCGCCACAATTGACCATAAAATGAAAGGATGCTTAAGATTTCCTACTTTTCATATTTTGAGTATCACCAAATTTGTATAAATATAATTATGGATGATTGTCACTTGAGCAACATCACAAAATTGAAAAAAAAAAAAAAAAAAAAAAAAAAAAAAATAAAAAAAAAAAAAAAAAAAAAAATAAAAATAAA
>Ga0116227_10001333_pt1 | contig 54615 bp, 35 predicted proteins | sample S1TSphgellanicum_FD_89693 | JGI IMG/M metagenome (GOLD analysis project Ga0116227, IMG submission 89693) | Host-associated microbial communities from peat moss isolated from Minnesota, USA - S1T2_Fb - Sphagnum magellanicum MG | ecosystem: Host-associated > Plants > Peat moss > Unclassified... | reverse complement strand
TTTTTTTGTTTTGTTATATTTTAAAAAAAAAAAAAAATATAAACAGACGAGGGGGATTTTTTTTTTTTTTTGTTGTGATATATTTTTATGTATTGTTTTTTTGGGGGGGGGGGGGGATATTAGATTTTGGATTTATATTTTCCCCCACCCAATTATTATCTAATTTTCTAATATGCACATATTTTAGCCAACCTATATTTGTTTATAAGTATTTCTCAAATCCAATTTTAGTACCCTATATTACTTTAAAATTTTAAATTTATAATATTTGAAACTAGAAAAGTTTGGAGGTTAAAGCAAAAATGAAAGCATGGAATGTAATTGAAATGAAAAAAATTGCAGTTACAAATTTTATTAGTCACAAATTCACCTAGAGAATTTGCATCAAGACAATTTAACCAATAGATGTCTTTTTCATTCTCATAGTTCATAGTGACAATAGATATAATATAACCTACATCTACCCAATTAGTATCAATTACATCACACTTGTGATGATACAAACACAACAACATTTCAATTATCTATTTCCAATGTCCTAAACTCAGTTTTGCTTCAATTAATCTATTAACCCTATAAACATCATATACAATCAAAAAACAATTAATCAACATTACTTCATAATAATTGAACCTACTAATAACTAATTCCTTTATTTTATAATTCACGTACTATTTTTTAATAAAAAATTACATATTTACACATACCTTATATTTATTATAATATGGTTTTCAAAATATATATCGCCCTATTTTCAAACTAATTAACTTCTAATGTTTACGTCATAACCAATATATTGCACTTTATATTTTTACTCACATATATTTATTTATTTTTGAATAATGTCCCCCCTTGGGTCACAAGTTGCAAAGTAGATTAAAATTCAAGCAAAAGTAGATCAAATGTTGGATCTACTTTATTTGTAAGTCAATGACTACATATGAAATACATGATTAGGTTTGTACATTAGTAATAAAATTATTAAATCACGAATACCATGTTTTGGCATAATGATGAGACAAACAACATCAAGGTGAAACAAGTAGCAATAAGATGTTAATGAAGAGCACAAGGTGACAATGAAAAAAACAAAACAAGAATGTTTAATAAGAAAATAAAAATAAATATACAAAAACATAAGGAAACAAAAACAAAAAATCAAGAAAAAATTTTAAATAATAAGAACAAGTGTGGGTCCAAGATGGATCTTGTTCCTTTTACAAAGTTAGGTCCTTTGTCTTTCTCCTCACTACACAACACAACAATGTTGCCACCTTAAATCTTAGCACTAACCCAACTAATAATAAGTAACCTATTATTTAACTGAAAATCAAACTTGAGGGGGTTGTAATATAACCTATTTAGGGTTTGAATTGCCTTTAAGAGAATTTAATTTTTATTGAATGAATATTTTCAAAGTAGATACCCTTTTGGGTGGTTATTACTTAAGTTGATGCATCTTGGTTTTCTTAAAAGAGAATTGGGTTGAAAATTGGCCTAGTTTAAAATGTTCGTTTAATACTTGCCAACCTTGGTTCACATTAGTGTTTTTTTCTCAATTTATTTATGCTAAATGGATGGCTATAATATGTGTGTGGTGTTATGCCAAGATGGTTTTTTTGGGAGGCAAGTGGATCCAATTGGCTACATGAGGAATAATTTTCTTTAGATGTGGCTATGGTACTTGGTATATATTCCTATTTTTTTTAACAAAAGTTCGCAAAATTTTGTATGTTCATGTGGTTATATTTTTTTCAATCTTTAAATTTATGAAGTTATTACATTTTGCACAAGGAAAAATGATGACGATAAATTCTTCTTGCATGAAAGGTTTTGTGACTATTAAAAAATGTGCAAAGGAATCAATTTAAGGTTTGATTCATAATTACCAATATTTCATGTCCAGTTGTAACAAATCACCGTACCTTTTTCAATGTTTAAAACTAGACAATTTTGATCTCCCCACACAAACTTAAAGGCCCTTTAGGAAATATCTCTCTTTCTCTTTAGGAAATTGCTTTCATAAATTATTGCAAGACAACAAGATTGATAACTTAATCACCATTAAGAAAAAGCCTGTTGGATTAAAAAAATTCAAAAGAAAATTGGAAACACGTAAAAGTAAGGAACTACTTTTTGTCTACCTATTGTCATGATATTGCAGTTGCCATCTTGCAACAATTACTATTGTATGTAGACTTGAAAAAGACCCATAGCCACCTATAGACCTTTTGTAACTGCTACTTACCTTATACAACCTATGAAATTAGTAATTACCTTCAATTGTTGACCTCAAGAAACAACTATCATCATGTAATAGGCCAACCTTCCTAATCTAGTAGATAATACAAAGAATATTTTTTATTGTAGGAAAAAAGAAGAACAAAACTAAAGAGATTAACATTATGTATCAAGTAAAAAAAGATCAATATCATTGCATCTAATAAATCAAGGGAAAACACATTAGAAAATATATCCCAAGTTGGCCTTCAACCCATAATCCATTGTTGGAATTTTTTCTTCATACAAATTCAATTTTTTTCCATTTCACACACACTAATTTTCCTAGAATCACACCCACAATGACAAAATGAAAAAGAGAGAATCGGAGAATGGAATGAGCCCAAAAGAATATAAGGAACCAAAAGTGATTCGTTACACACTTGGGTTTTCTTATCCTTTTAGATTTCCTCACCTTATATTAATCTCCTTCACAAGTCCTAGTTACAAAAAATCATTCATCCATTATTCACTTTTTATTTGGACTAGTTAACCTAGTTAATTTCACCCCTTGATAAATAGAAAATGGTGAGTGAATACTTACCATTAATAACTAAACAATTATTAGGATGCCTTTTTTAATCAATTAAACTAAGAAATTATTTCCACAAACAAATATTCCTTTATTAGATGTACTTTCCATAATTATTTTATGGTTATTCTATCATGTAAAAGTAATTCACTATAGAGTTATTTTGCCATCCAATGATATTACCATCTAATGACAATAACTACCATCCCTTAACAATTATACATATTGACCATGCTTTTGGCAAAGCTTGCTAGCCACAATAGTTGCATCAAAACATACATGCTCAAACATCTACTTGAGAACTGATGAATTGTTGGGATGTTGGGTAGTAGTTATTGACATTGGACCCTTATTGAATCTACCTTACACTAAATCACCTACATACATGAAGTGAGCAACTAAAAAATAATTAACCAACTATGCACCTTCCACAACTAAACACAAATCAATCTTCTCGCAAATCAATTGGTCTCGTAGTTAGAAAGATTGGATTCAAAACAAAACACAAACACATTCTTTTTATAATTGTGTGTAAACATGAAATGCAACTTGCAAGACATAGAATAGAACCTAGGTAGTGGACAAAAACAACAAACAAACTTAGATGGGTGTGAAATTGTACTTGCGAACCAATTTCTCTCTCCATTTGCATTTTGCCATTTGTGGCGTTAGACATTTCAAAAACAATGCACTGTTTATAACATTAAGAATCTCAAGACTAAAACCTCAAAGTTTTGAGATTCAATTCTATACATACAAAATCACTATTTCCACCATTATTCTCTATTACAACTCCAACTAAATTGTTAAAATAGACCTTCATACAAAACAAAGCTTCTTAAGGAACTTCAAACGGACTTTACAACTTATAACTACAAATGTAAAAGTTTTGGAATACAATTTAGACCTCATAAACACATACATTGAAGCATTATTTATCTTGCTCATTCAAAGCACACAAGTTACAATGTTTTACTATTTGTTGTTGAACGTTTATAATCATAAATAAAATTTGCAAGCTTCTAACTTATTTGCAACCACTTTGATGCAGACAAGTTTCAACTCCTCTTTTAATGGAACATATCTCAACCTACGAACCCTACAAAAATAAGTAATTTGACCTCCATGAAGATGGAAATCTTATTTTTGTCAACAATGGCAACCAATTGTTGGGGAGTGGAGGCATGATTGAAGATGATGAGTGGCACTTATGGTACCATCCAATGGCAAGAGGTAGTCACCCATGATGGGAACAATTGCAAATTATGAATAAAAAAATGGTAAGTGGCCTACTTTGGGCCATCAATTTGTGACAAATTATTCAAGTTTGATGCCTCAAGATCCTTTGAGCCCTTCACAAGGCCTCTTTTTTTCACGAGGTTGAAAAATTTAACCCCAAAAAAACATTGGATAAAATACTTTTTGAGTTATTGCAAGTAGCCTAATATAAAATTTACATGGCATAAAATATAAAAACTAGGATTGTTTGGAACATGTACTTACTACTTACTCGAGTTCCAATGTTGTGGTACTATTCATTTCAACTTGGTAGGTGGATTTTTGAAAAAAAGTCTCTTTGCAAGATCAAACTAATTTTCCATTGTCTAGTCCTTCCAAAACATGACACACACTCAACATTGGTTGATAGTTATAAGTTTATAATCACGGGCTCCACATTTTTGAAAATTTTCAAAATCAAAGAACCGTTTGATTATGGGATTTTAGAAGAAAAAAATCAAAATAAAATAACTGCCAGTTCTAGGTTTTTGTAAATTTTCAAAAAACCAATAGATTTTTTTTAAAAAAAACCAATCAATATGCTTCTTGTGATTGGTGGGGGCCTTGGAACATGATTGTTTTAGTGCTCCTTTGTGACTCACTTAATTCCATTATTTTCACTTGGACTCAAGACCTTGCACTTTGAGTTCTGTTCTTTAGCTTGGACTTGGGTCCTCTCTCTTTGTTCCTTCTTTTCCCACTTGCTAGGCGCTTTGTTTAATGGAGTTTGCCAAGGTTTCATCATTTTGGAATTTTTTAACATTCTTCAACATAAACAATTTCATTGAAAAATAATTTGTTAACATATCATGATCAAGCAATGCAAAAATTTTAATATTTGTTGTGAAAAATAAAGCATCAAGGTGAGGGCATTCCAAAAAATAATGGGCTTAGGATGTGATGGTAGTCAAATCCCTACCCACATTTTTAGGGGGTGTGGCGGGCGGGGTTTAGGGTTTAGGGTTTACGGGGGGGAGGGGGGGAATGGATTTTTTTCATTTTTCCCTTGTTCCCACCAAGTTCCTTTCAAGTTTTCAATGGGTTTTCATTAGGTTATCACTATGTTCCCCAAGTTCCCAATGTGCTCTTCTACATGTTCTCCCTAGCACCTCACGTTTATCCCATATGTTTTTTGGCAAATGTTGTCTTCCTTTCACCTATATAGGTGGGCCACAATGGAAGAACTTTATACTTCAAAATAAAACCTTCTATTTTGGGGAGCTTCGATATTTTCATCTTTTTGGAGTGATGGGCCAATCAAATTGGCTTATTGCAAAGAAAAAAAATTGAACTTGGGAGGCAATTCGTTTATCTATGAGGGAAGGTAGTTTGTTGGTTTTAACCATAGGGAAAAGACTATGCATCTATGTGGGATTTAGACTCTGGGATACAATTTTGGCTCATTCATTGGCCAATGTGGAGATGACAAGTGTTCATAGAATGAAAATTTTTAGATGGGTGTAATTTTTCATGTTTAGGTGCATGTAACCCTAAATACATTAAAATTGTGTAAATGGATTTTTTGCGGGTTCTGTTATGGATTTTGTTATGTTTGCAAGGTAGAGCTTTCTTGAAGCAAATGAAAGCTTGGTGGTGGCTTGTGAATTAGACAATGACGTTGAAGCATAGGCTTTGGATGCACACGAGGGGGGAAGAAAAGGACATGGTGAAAGAAAAAACACAATGTCAAAGCAAAGCTTGCATGCCTCAACAATGGCGAACAAGGCGTTGTTCTAGTTTGCAAAGGCGACAGGTGTAGCAGGAGTAGGGTTGGGAGCAACAGCAGGGTGGGGTGGAAGTTGGAGGAGAAGAGGTGGAATATTAAAACCTACAAATTAGTAGCATCAATAGTGGAATGGGGAGGCATGGGGAGGAATGGCGCAATGTGTAACAATTGGTTTAGGAGGAGCAGTAACAGCTTGAGCAACTACTTCCGGTTGGGCATGGAACGAGATGCAAAGTACTAACAACAATAACGGTAGCAATAGTAGTAGCAACATGCAAATGTGACAAGGTGGGTTGAATTTCGAGTTTTGTGGTTGGAGGTCCATTAGGTTGGTTTCCAAGTTCCATCATGGATGACAAAAGTTTTATTTCAAAAAACATAATCCTGAAGCAAACATGGCCATGCAAGAGATTTTGCAAGCACCGTCCATAAGGAACACCATGTTGTTGCTTGACAAATGGTCACACCAATTAATGGGAATGGAGGATTTCTCGTACCTTTTGCGGGAGCTAGGGAACAAAGGGGAATGGGAGTGCATGTTGCAAAGCTTTGATTGGATGGTGTAACAAGAGCAAATTCGGAGTAGGTGGAGTAAGTTGGCGAATATCATGATCAACATTTTGGGGAAATTAAGCAAAGTGGAGATTGTGTAGGAAATTGTGTTCAGGTTGCACAAAGCAGGGTTTGGAAACATGTATACTTACTCCACTTTGGTTAGTGCTTATGATCGTAGTTGCAAATGCAGTGAAGCACTAAAGGTTTTATAGTCCATGAAAAGGTCATGTGCAAAACCTAACTTCATAACCTATAATATGATCACTGTTGCTCGTGGTAAGGGGGGTGTCGACTTGAAGAAAATGCTAGACATATTTGACGAAATGCAAAGGGAAGGTGTGGAACCAAACCAAATCACTTTAAATTCATTCATTGTTGTATGCAACCAGGGTAGTTTCTAAGAGGAGTCACAAAGGATTTTCTTTGAAATGTAGTGCCGAGTAATTGAACATGACATTTTTACTTACAATACTTTAATTGATGTAATTTGCGAGGGGGAATGGGATGGAGCTTACTACAACCATCATGATGTTAATGCATCAAAAGTCAATTACTCCCAATGTGCTCACCTATAACACCATGATTAATGGATATGCAAATTTGGCTCTCTTTTGAAGAAGTAGAATTGCTTTGATGACTTTGTGTCATGCTCAAAGTACTTGATAAAGGAGGGCTACACACAATCCAACAAATTCTGCATTGAAGGCGGCAGGAATGAAGGTTTATTTGTAACTACTTACATTAACTAGATGCTTTTTGTATTTTTGATTTATCTAGTCCTTTCTACTTCACATATTCTTGTACTAAACAATTTGATAAGATTTGTGCCTCCCTGTTTTTAATGAACTTACTTGGAATGAGTCATTTATTGTGCAGAGACTAGAATTTTTCAATTGTGCTTTGGCCCATGTAGGTGTGATGGACATGTTGTGATTCCACAATTCACAATTGGTAAGCTAGTAGTTAACATTTTAATCATTATTTTTTCACATCCATTGCAGTGAAACACAGATGGGTGGATTTAGGGTTTAAGGATTTAAGGTTTTTGGGTTTGGGGAAAGCAATCATCACTTGAGACAATTTTCAATGTTTTGGCTAATTTTGAGATTTAAACATTTCATTAATACTTACTACCCACAATTGACCTCTTGGGTTGTGCTACTCTTCTTCCAGATGGAATGCTAATCTTGCAATTTTGAGACAAGGCACTTGATGTGGGGACATGGGAAATTATGACTGCAGGGCATGCATGGATTATAAATTATGGTTGTTTTGATAAAGAGGAGGAATTTGAATGGCTCATCAAGTGAGTGCATGTGTCATCTTAATCTTTTTTCCAAATCATGTACAACAAGACTAGTTCAACATACAAATCTTTTGGAAATTTGGGTGATCATTCAAAACCATGTGGGTATACTTTGGGTTTAGACCTTGGTGAAAGTGTTCGGTAGTTGCATTGTTACCATTATGGCAATAGGAAAGTGACCACCACTTGTTTGGAAATGTGGAAGTTCTCTTAAGGTGAAAAGTCACCATCGAATCATGTGCTTTTAGTTGGCAAACTAAAAATCTCTTCCCAATTTTTGTTATTGTAAGTATTTAACACTACACAATGTGAAGAGGCCATATGACAGAATGAATGGTGTGTAATAATAGACATGATGTCTATTAGCATGCACATCATTGTGTTAATAAGGTTAGTACTTAGAAAGTTTTTTCTTGAGTGCACATCCTTCGTTGTAATATATAGTTCATTATGCCTTTTTCGCTTCCTCTTGCCGTGAGTAGGGTTGAAGGTTGCGCCTCTCTCTTTCTCTCTCTCTCTCTCTCTCTTTCCTTGTCTTTTTGAATATGGAAGGTAAAAAATCAATCAGCTTTAGTGCACATGGTTTGAATGGCATGCACATTCCCCTATCGCTCACTTTGAACCAAGGCAAAATCGCACACTATGTGCAATTGTATAACAAAAGAAACAAGTCATAGGAACATTAGATCTTGCATTCTACCACAAAGATGTCCAATTAATGATGTAAATGCATTGAACTTTTTTGTTGGTTCTCCTCCAAATAGAGGTATTATGTCCCTTTTGCCTAAGGGGCAATCTTAGTAGTTATGTGTGGTGATCCAAAGGAACTTGAAATCCTCACTTACCCTGATGTTAGACTAAATTGTGAAAACCTAACCTACTTTGATTACTCTTCCATAATTTCTCCATCCTTGGAAACTAAATTTCTTTTACTCCTTCAAAGTTATGCAAGTATTTGGAGTCTTAATTGCCACTAGACACAAATATCTGATGAGATTCTAATGGCTTCCATAAACCTTTTTTTACCGTGGCAGAGAATTCATGATGAATGAAGAGTTGCATTGCTAAAAAAAGAAATAAATACACCCACTATTTGAAATTTAGCATTCAAAACATTTGGAAGATAAATGGATTTTTTGGAAGTGTACGCCCTTGATTAATCGAGCAAGAGGTGTGGGCTCCAGCACTTTGATATTTACCTTGGGTTTTGTGTTTTGTTGTTTGTAAATATCTCATGCTTTGAAGGGCTTTTTTAATGCCTTAAGGCATCATTGGTGTTGTACCATAATTTTTGCATTTACCATGTTGATGCACTAGGTCATGAGGTGAGCATTTCACATGATAAGTAGTAGGCAACATGCATCTAAAGTAGGACAAATTTATATCTTGTTGTTGAAATCTTGTTGGATCAAGTTGTGTTGAGTGTGGATGATTTAGTTGACAAAGTGGCTAAAGTCTTAGATTATTTTGGGTGAGCGCTAGCATTTGAACCCTGTCTTCAACGTATGTGAATTATGTTGTTGTCTTCTAGTCGTTGAAGTGGAGCTAAATTTGTCTTACTGCAAGCATAATCTTCATACCAACACCTTTGTATTAATAGTGCCAAAACATAATTATACTACAATTGGTTGAGAAATAGTAATATCGCTTGCTTGAATTTGATGGACTCCTTGAGGGTTCTTGAATTGCAAGTTTTCAATATTCAGACATTTCAATTTTCAATTTAGATATTTCAATTTTCAATATTCAGACATTTTAGTTTTCAGTGTTTAGACATTTTTGTTTTTAGTATTCGGACATTTCAATTTCCAATATTGAGACATTTCAGTTTATAATATTTAGACATTTCAGTTTTCAATTTTTAGTATTCAAACATTTCAATATTGACATTTTAATATTCAAACATTTTAGTTTTCAAATTTTCAAATTCAATCTAGACATTTCACAAAGATATTTCAAATTTCAATATTGACACATCTAAATTCAGACATTTTAGTTTTCAAAATTTCAAATTCCAAATGCTTCACATAGAGATTTCAAATTTTAATTTTCAGTTTTCAACTTTAAGTATTCACACATCCCAATTTAGACATTTTAGTTTTCAAAATTTTAAATTCCAAACATTTCACATACAAATTTCAAATTTCAATTTTCAGCTTTCAATATTCACACATCATAATTCAAAAAAATTTGTTTTCAAAATTTTAGATTCCAAACATTCCATATACTATAGTACCTTGGTAGGTTTGGCACATGCCCCTCAAACGATTAATTAATTTTGAATATTCAATTTTGGAAAATAAAATATTCCTAAAGGTTCTTAATTTTCCTTCCTAAGGATTGGTCTTTGGAATAAAATATTGATCATGGCCATATAACATTAGCCAAAGCCATTATGCAATGAGCTGCTTGTTTGCTTTGTTTGTACTTATGAGATCCACCAAACTGGGATGTCTCAAATCATGTTCTTGGTCTCTTTGGAAAGCTCTTGAGGAGGAGGAGTGCATCGGCTTGGTTCCATGATGTTTGGACTTGTGGTGCAAAAGTTCTTGAATATCGAATGATTTTTTCACTGAAAATTAAATTAAATCATAGCTGAAAATTTTGGAGGAATTGGAATGGGCATTTGGTGTTTTTGGAAATATCTTGATGAAAAGAATTAATGGAATTTATTTGGTAAGATTTGGATTCAGAATTTGGGAGATATTGATTTTTAAGTGATTTTTGGTGCTGAAAATTCAAATAAATTTCAAAAAATCAAGTTTTTTGGAAGGAAAAATCAGTTGAGGACGTGGTAACACTTGAAGGCTTACCATTCAATTCAAGCATGACTTTCATATTTGGCTGTTCAAAAAACCGATACATACATTGCAAAACAGTGTTCACATGTTGAGTTTCCTTATTTTGTAATGGGTTCACACTTGGGCCACTGGCACAGGCCACACTAGTCTAATCAATAGGAGACGTGTAGGTGAATAGGAGAGGGTGTCTGTTTTTTTTTTGTAAGGGCCGGTGACTGAGGGCTTTAATGAGCATAAAGACTTGCTAAGGTTTTCTTTTTCTTTTTTTCCAGTAACATGCCCTCCAATTATGTCACTAAAAAAAATCTGAGCAGGCCTTTACGTGATTCCAACACAAAATTGGAAAAAAAGTTTCAAACCAATATATTTTGGTTTGAAATTTAAAAAGGTAATATTCTGTAATAATATTCCCAATTTTTGGTACCACTATTGGCAAAATTTGGAAAAAATAAAATTGAAATCGTTTTGCCACATTTCTACTCTGATTTTAGTTTGGCAGTAGTTTTTTTAACTATTGAGACAAGTGCTAAAAACCTGTCGTAGCTATTCAATGGTGAATCCTTCTTCCAATGCTAGCCAAGGAAGTAACATTAAAAATTGAAAAAAACTATCACTAATTCCAAAAGAAGAGAAACCATGTGTATAAAAAAGGCAGGGATGGAACCACATTCACAAGAAGCACAATGCAAATAAAAGCACAAGAACACATGTCATGAAAGAACATAACAATGAGGACATCACTTATACACTTAGGTAATAAAAATAGAAGATCATAAACTAGTAAGAAGGTAATGTGTCTGCAACAAATTGGCGAAGGATGAAGGTGAACTGGCTTGCAATGTGTGAAAGAAAGACATGAGGATTCCAAAAGGTAAGTAGGCTTAGCCTATCAAGAAGAGGAAAAAACCTGCAAAAGAACAAGGCGCCACAAACACAAACACACTGGCCCTGCCAATAAATAAGATGTTGTACATCTAACTAGTGTCCACACTCTGAACACCAAAAAACATCTGTTCCAATTTAAACAGTCTAAACACTTTCACCAAAGAAACCGGTTCACCTAATGTGAAACCAGTTTACCTAATGTGAAACCGGTTTTAATAAGGCAAAACTTCCAAAAGTTGGATCGAATGTGATAGTCCCTGTCCCTGTGGGGGGCAGGGCCCCAAAATCACACCATTAGGTACCAATAATGTATACCTACCGAACTTGTAGGAATACGGTATACGTATATGGCATAATATGTATATACGATTCTGATGAACCGAACGCGCGGGTGGACGGGCGGACGGGCGGGCAGGCGGGCCCTCGCGCGGTGAGTGAGAGAGAGTTCGGCGGAGGAAGGAGCTTGTTGTTTCCCTTGGTCGTTGGGTTTTTGGTGGTTTGGTGGAGGTGCGCGCAGACCTACCTACCTCGCAGCGAGTAATCCCAATCCATCGGATTACAGATCCTGTTTGCGCAAATTACTTTCTTTCTTCTTTCGCAATCGCTATGCTTTTGAGCATGCTATCATTCTTGCGCGATCAATTCTTTCACATATTTCTTCGCAGCTCAACCTAGTGGCGGCGTTGCTCACGCTAAAATCCCATGTTCCATCCCTGGGTTCCCACAAGCTAGTGGCGCCGCTTGGCATCCATGGGCGCTGGCAGGGCTGTGCGAGTGTATAGCTTGCTCAAAAAGGTACTGTTTCTCTCTTCAGCTTGTTGTTGTTGTGTTTTTTTCCCTTTTCCCCTCCCGCATGTCACTGATGAGTAAACTTGCGTGTTTTGTTTGTCTGCCTAGTTTGCCGTGATCGTTTCTTTGAGGAAAGAGTTTCACGGATTGCTTCTTTGGCTGCATAGATTTGCTTCTTCAGGTTGTGTGTGGAGATGAGTCTCTTTTTTTTTTTTGGGTAAGTAACGCGAAGCAGATGAGGATACAGGTGTGTCTAGATCGGGTAGTTTCGAAGCAGGTGAATCATTGGTGCATAGTCCCTCTTCGAGAGGAGAAGAGATTCTCATCATCATCTGCGACTTCGATATGTATGCCGAGTTATCCCCGCAGAGGTTTTGCCGCGTTTCCGGATTCTTCTCTTGGAGTTGATTACCTGAATGGCCACAGCCAGGTGTGCATATTCTCTCGTTATTGACAACCTGTTCATCTATAGAGTATACATCTAGGGTTTTACTAGAAAGGGATCTCACTCCTCTGGAGCTTGCAGCTTCAATCTTGGGAGGGTGGGGGGGTATGGATTCACACCAAAAGGTAAAGCTTTTGCAAGAAGATTTTATTTACACCTTTGAGGTGATGGCAGGAGAAAGTGGATCCATTGTCTTTGGTGGGCGATGAGCTAGCTCTGCTTGCAAATCGACTGCGATCCATGGTTTCTGCAGAGGTAGCTTTCCCCTGATACATGATAGAGTTTAGGTGCACTGTGTCTCTTCCTTGTGATGAGAACCAAACATGGAGTTTTGTGTCTGTGACATACACCAAATTTACCCAATTTTAATGAGACTTGCAAACCATGAGTAAACATGACATCTACACAACATTTGGTTTGAAGAGGTGAAATTGGTGATTGTCTATTGATGGACGTCAGTGCAGGTGCCCCGGTTGGCGGAAGCATCTGAGTACTTCTTTAAGCTGGGTGTAGAAGGCAAGCGCTTTCGGCCTATGGTACTGCTACTTTATGCAACTGTGCTCTGCAAGTGTCACCTGAGCCCTGTGGTTATTGTCTTTGGATTGATGTACATTTGGTGTAATTGTTGAAGACTGCAAAGCTGGTGGAAAATGAAGTTCCCTGGTGATTGTATGCTGGTTTTTTTCTGGCTTGAGATTCTGCTGCTGTAGTCTGTTCAATGTAACTCCAATTCCTTGGATGTTGTATCCCCTGTATGCTGAAAGGATATGGATGTCTCCAGTCAGGAGCTGAAGCTTGACATCAAATCTTGCAATCTGTGGTGGTGTAGGTGTTACTGCTCATGGCATCATCCTTCTCCATTGCTTTGCCTGCCCAGGGGGTGGCTCAAGTAGTCTACAATGACCTTCGATCACGACAGCAACGGATTGCAGAGATCACAGAGATGATTCATGTATGATATTCTTTGATGATATCCTTCAACTTAGGAGGCTTCTAAGTTTGTGCTTTGCATGTAGCTGACATGTATAGTAAGTGGAAGTGGATGGTGACATAGCAAATGATGAGTTAGGGTCTTCTGTATGAACTGAAATGTACTGCTTGTATACTGATGCTTGGATAGGTCTCACCATCTGGACATGTGCAGGTAGCAAGTCTGCTGCATGATGATGTATTAGACCACTCTGATACTCGTAGGGGCATTGGATCTCTCAATTATGTGATGGGTAATAAGGTACAGTGCCTTCTTCCTTACTTTCTTCTCATCATTTTTCCTTTTCTTCCACTGTTATAGTTTTCTTAGTGACTTGGTATTTGTAGGAATTTGTAATGTTAACTGTAGATTTGTCTGATGGACTGGTTGATGGGAGTTTAACGTGCATTGGCTTTGTTGGGATGCAGCTCGCAGTTTTGGCAGGTGATTTCTTGCTTGCTAGGGCATCAGTGGCACTGGCATCATTACGAAACACAGAGGTATGCACATTCTCCTTTCGCCAGTGGACAGTGGATATAGTGGAAACATGCCAACTACCCAACCTTTGTTCAAAGTAGATGTAGTAGCATTACTAAAGGCTCACTTGTTAGATAGTAGGTTTTCCTGTTATTATGATGTTCCTACCTGTAGGCTGTGACCAAAATGCAGAGATGGGGTTGGTATGGAAGGTTGTAGAGTTGCTATCACAGGTTTTGGAGCATTTGGTGACTGGCGAGTTCATGCAATTGTCTACTGATTCTCAAGAGGTTGCAAGGTTGGTTTGTCTTGATTTTTCCGGGTTTGTTCTGGTGCTGTATTATCACTCTCCCATCCAATTGTCATGTTTGGCTGCTTGGATAGCTATATCTCTTCACAATGTTTTAAGATAAAAACCTCATGTGCTCTAGAGGTATATCCTCAGGTGAAAGCTTAGATGAGTGTTGTGCATTTGCAGAAATGTAGACTTGTACTTGTAGTCTCAAACTGCTCTCAAGGTACAAATGCAAAGAGGTTAATGTTTGTCCATCGCCTCTAAACAAGTGCCTTGCAATGCATTTATTAGGTCCTTAGAATGAATAAGTTTAAGGAGGTGTGTGCTTGTGTAAGGCAGCATGGACTACTACATGCGAAAGACATTTTATAAGACGGCTTCACTCATGGCCAACAGCTGCAAGGCCGTTGCAGTCGTGGCAGGCCAACCGATGGAGGTGGCCACTTCAGCTTTTAATTATGGGCGTCATTTGGTACTCCACCTACTTCTGTTTTGTTATTGCCAGGCTCATTTCCACTCCAGCTAAGGAATTTCAACTTATCTTAAGATACTTGAAAGCAAATTGTGCTTTTTCTCTGAGCTGTGTGTCAGTGTAACTTGACATGAATCTTTTGTATGCCAATTAACCTGGAGGGGATCAATTTCTTTCACCTCATGCACCTTGTGCTGCTTCATTTGTGAAATGTTTTCAGGGGCTGGCATATCAGCTGGTGGATGATGCACTTGATTTTACAGGGACTCAGGCATCCTTGGGCAAGCCAGCCCTTTCCGATCTTGGGCAGGTCTCTATTTTCAAGTTCTTTGTCAAGTGCAGAATGTGTGCTTATGTTTCACACATTATATTCATAGTTGCAGAAGCCTTTAGATTAGAGTAAAATCAAGGGTTTATGTCTGTCTGATGTGCTGTAGTGTTTTGGGAATGGCAGGGCATTGTAACAGCACCGATACTCTTTGCTCTTAAGGAGCATCCACAGATGTATGACCTTATCAAACGCAAATTTAGAAAAGCTGATGATGTCAACTTGGTAATTCTTCCTCCTTACCTTGAATCTTATGTTTGTACTTCCTGTGTTCTATACAAAGAAGTCTTATAAGGGAGTTTTATGTGAAGTTTAAAAGTATGTAGACTTATGTAGAGCTTAGAAGCACATGGGTTATGTCAGTTCCCTTGGATTTGGGTCTTTGGGTTCATTGTCTTACATCACAGTCTATGGTTGAATCACGTAACTCATAATTTAGCATGTGGAACATTGAGAGTTCAATTAAGAAGATCACCATGTTGTTAGTCATGGGGAAAAAGCTATCTAGTTGGTGCAGTGGTTTTTGGAGTTGGAGAGTGAAATATTTCCTTTACAGGCCTTGGAAATGGTGAAGAAGAGTCATGGGATTGCAAAGACACAGGAGCTGGCTGCAGAGCATGCACAAGAAGCAGTGGATGCAATTGCCAGCTTGCCACCATGTGAAGAACCACGAGTTCAACAGTGTCGCCGTGCACTCATGGATCTTGCATACCGGGTCACCACACGGTGCAAGTGAAGGTAACTAGGGGTTGGACTATATTTATCTTGAAATGATTGTCTGAAGAGGGAAGGTTGTAGCATCCATTCACTCCAGCAGTAAACAAATGTTTCCCTGCTGATATTTTGATTCTGTTTTAGTTGTGTGCTTGTTCTCACCTTCCTTTTGTTGACCTCCCCACAGTTTTGTTTACTGGATGACTTTGAGTTTAGCTTTCTTAGCATTGGCCAAAAGATGAAACAATCTTCATATCTACAAATTTTCTTTGTTTGATCACAGCTTTGTGATCTGTCAATCTTCTCATTTCTGGTGACCTGAAGTCTCAAGCCAAAACCATTTCGTGTTGGCTTAAGGTGTGATGTGCAATGTGGCCCAAGTCACCAAAGCAAGGGGTTGTATTTATAATGGAGCTAATGAAGGTATGTTTCAACTAGGCTTCTATAGAGGATGCAATGATTTCTTTGAATTGGAGAGAAAGGCACATTGGAGGAAATGTATACAACTCTTGCATTCTGCATAGGATGCACCAGTCTCTTCTAACAAGAAAAAGACTCATTGATAAAATGTATGGAATACCATTTTCTTGGCTATTTTGCCAAGTTCACTTATCCTGTTTCTGAAGTCCACCTTGCCAAATCACCAAGTACACATTGCTATTTGGCTATTTTACCAAGTTGACTGTAGCTGTTTGCCAACCCTAGATTGTCAAATTGTAAACTCCACATTGCCCAATTGTCAAGTCTATTCTGCTATGTCTGCACACCTAGTTGCCAACTTCAAATGGCTATTTGGCTATTTTGCCAAATTGTCAAGTACTGTGGACTGCCTGAATGAGCGTCAACCTGCCCACAAATTAAAAAATTTCCTCTGCCCCATTGCCTGAATTGTTTTCCCAGTTTGTTGAACTTCTGCCCCAAAAAATCAGATTGCTCTGATATAATTGTTTACCAAGCTTTGCTTAGGGCTCCTGTGCCCCTCATTTTTCCTTCCTTTTCCTCTTCTCTCTCTCTCTCTCTCTCTCCTTGATGGCTCTTTGAGTTTTGAGAGGAGCCATTTCAAAATTAAAACTCTGCTCTAAATTGTTTTCTCAAGATATTGTGTGCAAATTGAAAGAGTTCACGTTTCATGTTTTCTTTGTATCCATTTTTATGAATGATGTGGATTTGAATCAATCCTAATGGAATGGTAGTATATCCATTGAAATTCATGTAATCTTAGGATGTAATAAAGTCCATCCAAAAAACATCGGTTGGAAGGAAGCTAGCATATCAAGTTGAGTATGCAATTACCAGTAATGGTAACTTCCCATTACTGCAAAAAGCTTCATGACTTCTTAGAAGGCACCCACTAATAGATTACATTTTTGCCTTACAATGGTCTTTTATTCATGAATAGTTCATTCATGATCTGTGCTTACTTATCTGCAATTTGAAACCTGCACCCCGCTCTGATATTGATAACTTACTTGGCAGGGATATCATGCTTATCCAATTTTTTTGCTCATGTTCAGACCGGCTGTGCTAGTAGCAAGTCACAATATGCTTCCTTTACAGTTATTCTTTCAGGGCAAAGATACACAAACAAGCTTTGTCAAACAAAATGCAAGGTCTTGAGGTATTTAACTCTGGGCAAACTTGCACTATAAAAGGATATTTCACACCGAATCCAAAAAGATTCATGAAAAAAATACGAGGCATAAAGGTATTTAGCTATGGTCAAGCTCATGCAACAAAGAAGCACAATAAGAAGACCTGTGACCAGGTTTCATGACAAGACAACCACAACAACTACTCATGTGAAGAACATCAACGACCAAAGACTCTTCATTGGCAATTCATGCACAACATCTGTCACTCCTCATGGGCTCCCAAGGGAATCCCAATGTTGCAACAACCCAACTTCTTCAAAAAAGACTTGCCAAGAATTACACACAATCAGCAAGGCTCCGTATTGCAAAATCTTGCAATCTGCATCTTTGTAATATTTATGAAACTCCAAATAAATTGCTCATACTAATGGGAAGTCAGTTTGAAGGATTGCCATGACTGCAAACAGGTTAAACAACTTGTGGAACAAACAGAGAACATGAGGCACCCTATGGCACCCAAAAAATATGTGTTTGCCTGAAGCAGTTTCTCAGACTCAGGCACCATTGAACCGGAGCATCATTGTTTAGCAGAATGACCCATGTAGACATATTACACTCCAACTTGGAAAATAGATAGCCTGTCAAAACCAAAACCAGTCTATGTTCCAACAGATGATTGAAAACCAGCACACAACATTTCAACATTGCATTTAATTGTAAGCACAAATCCATCTAATGCACTACTAAGTCTCTACTGTGCTTATCAAATCCACAGCAAGTAGGACAACACTACAAGGCATTGCATGAGTTTGTATGCCCCATTCTTGCTGGTATTGTAAGCATATTCCATTAACCTGGGTGCCCTTGAAAATAACCAGGGTGCAGTGCAACAAAAGATTTAACTCTGTCACTGAAAGAGCTACCTGTCACAAACAATGATCTGTTCTACACCTGTCCCTCCTTGCATCATTAGGCCACTGGAGCAAAATTTCAGCAGTCATAATAGACTCTACTATCAAAATCAGGGGCATCTTCTTCTAATCCCTTCAGTTTACAGGATCACAGGGGCTGTCATACCTGTCAAATCGCCAGATTCAATGCATGCCATTCGGCAATACATATTGTCAGTGGAAGACAAAGTGACTGGGATGAGCTCCCCTCACAACACAACTCACAACTGGTCACTTGTTCACCAATGTGTTGTGGGTTCTTACTACTCCAGCAAATACTCTCCTCAATTTACATGGGAGATTATCTTAGCAGCTGGCTAATTGAGCCAAGCACATATATGGTTGGCTCTAACTCTGTACAAGGTCTTCCACATGGTCTGAATTTGTCAAATATTTTCACAAACCTCTTCATATACTTGTGCTCCCTGGCTGTAAAACTTCCATGAAGACAAAAAGTGAACAATTTGGACTGCCACATGATACAGGTTTTGCATCTACTGGCAATTGGGTCTGGGAGGGAAACTCCAAGGATGATTCTCTTCTGTGAGGGATAAAGAATATATTCGTATGTATGTGTTTGTATGAGGGCCCACTCAGAAAGACAATAGCTTCAGCTTTAGTGATTCTTGTGAGCTATTTGCACAGCAGAGTCACCAAGACAGATATTCCAAGCTCATGGTTTTTTCTTCTTCACCTGTTTGATATCTTTGTCCCCAGATTTAGTGCCCATAAGATGTGAGAAGAGCCATTTCAATGGGGAACCTCCTAACCCTGTTGAGAGTGGTGCCTTGGAAGCATCTTCTGCACGCAAGCTCCTCAATGGGGTGTGTGCTTTTGCTTTTCCAGTCTTCATTAGTGCTGTCAGTCTTGAACATGCTTGAGCAGGCCATAGCATCTGATAGGGTATTCTCCACAGGTGCTGATGCAGGTAGAATCTCATCATCAAAAGAGGTTGCTGCTGCTGGCGATGATGATTGAACAGCATTCATTGCTGCCTCCTCCAACCAAGCCAGGGTCTCTCTGCCTCCACTGGGCACCTCTGTTTGCTCCTCCTGCAAAATGGTCTTGATGGGAACTTGAGAGTGGGTGCTGCTCAAGTACAGAGAGCAAGGGAGGGGCTGGTTCTTGACAATTTGCAGTTTCAGGGGCAGATGCTTCCTCCAGTGATGACACCATTATTTTGGACTGCCCATTTGTCATCATTAACCAAGGTTTCTCTGGTGAGGCCAGGTCTTTCCACCCAATTGAACTCCAGTCTTGATAAGCTGTTTGCATCTGCAGAACCTCTGAGCTAGAATCTCTGCACATTTCAGTTTGATCTGGAGCTTGAACTTCATCATTGGTAGAATCAGTTGATAAAGCTTGTGAAACCTCAAAGCTGTAATCCCTCTGTTGCCTGGAAAGTGACAAAGGAAGTGCGCTATTGCTTCTATCAACTCTCTCAGATCCATCACCATTATCATGGCTGTCCTGTTTGTGTGATTTTCCACCATCTAAAACAGTGAATTCTGTGACTATTTCAGTTCTTTGAGCCTGTACACCATGACAGCTGATGTCATCCTGGCTTGGATTGTTGAAATCAACACTCTCTGCATCAGTTTCTGCACACCCAGATCAAACTTCAGCAGGCTATAGTTTTTACCAACAACAGTTCTAGATATACCACGCAAAAAATCCACCTGTCCTTTAGCTTTTATTGCCCATTAGATGTAACTGTCTGATGTACACAAAGGTGAAAGAGATTAGGAGAACATTTACAGCTGAATACTACATGTTAGAACCTTCTCTACTTGGAGATGCACATTCAGTGTGGAATGTTCTAGAGAGACCACACAAAAAATACACCTTGCTTTTATTGCCCTTTTGATGCCAATGTCTGATCTACAAATGAAGGTGAAAGAGATTAGATGAACATTTACAGCTGAACACTACATGTTAGAGCCTTTTCTACACAGAGATGCACATTCAGTGTGGAGATTCTGAATCTTTAAATATTGTACCACATCTTTCATATCTCCCAATCTGCAATGAAACAGACATCACACATATCATCGCATTTACTCTTGTTTCCCCTGGAACCTGGGAAATAAACAGAAAGATTACAAAGTAGCTGGCCTATGAATGCATTGCAGATAGTGTACCTCCAACAGATCATCCTGCCATTACTCCCATCAAAACTCCTATCTGCCTCAGCACTTCTTTTTTCATCCTCATTGCCTCCAATTGCACGAACAGGTGACGCACCCACTCTTGAATTTGTATTTTTGGTCTGTGGTGAGCTGCGATTTCATCTACTTGGTTGAAGCTTTTTTAGGTACAGTCTGGCGTCTTACTGGTGAATTTGAAGTTCCTCATTTCAGTTTTTTCTTCTATTCTTCATGGCGATGGCAGTGTGCCATCAATTCACCCTTGAGTCACTTTTGCGGGGGTGCTAAATGCATGTGCCAGTGTATTGGTACTTGAAGAAGGTCGGCGTGCTCATGAGCAGATCATTCGAAGCAGTTGTGAATCAGATGTTTTTGTGGGGAGTAGCCTGGTGGATATGTATGCAAAATGTGGGAGCATGGAAGATGCTGAGAGAGTGTTCCACAAGGTGCCATCAACAAATGTGGTATTGTGGAATACGATGATATCAGGACATGTGAAATGTGGGCAAGGGGAGAAGGCACTGGAACTATTTGGACAAATGCAACAGAAAGGTGTGCAGCCAGACCCTGTCACTTTAGTGACAGTGCTGAATGCATGTGTAAATGTAGCTGCACTTGAAGAGGGCAGGTGTGCTCATGAACAGAGGGCATGTGTGCTCATAGTGTGTGGGACTCAGATGTCTTTTTGGGTAGTAGCCTGGCTGACATGTATGCAAAATGTGGGAACATGCAGGATGCATGCAGAATGTTCAATAGGATGCCTTTGTGTGATGTGGTCACTTGGAATGTAATGATATCAGGACATGTGAAATGTGGGCAAGGGCAGAAGGCACTGGGACTTTTTCAACAAATCCAACAGAAAGGGGTGGAGGCAGACCTTGTCACTTTAGTAGGGGTGTTGAATGCATGTGCAAGTGTAGTTGCACTTGAAGAGGGCATGTGTGCACACATTGAGCAGATCATTGAAAGTGGTTGGGACTCAGATGTCTTTATTGGGAATTGTTCAGTAGATATGCATGCAAAGTGTGGGAACATGGAGGATGTTTATAGAGTGTTCAATAAGATACCTTTGCATGATGTGGTTCCTTGGAATGCAATATTATTTGGACATGTGAAATGTGGGCAAGGGGAGAAGGCACTGGAACTATTTCAACAAATGCAACAGGAAGAGGTGCAGCTAGACCCTGTCACTTTTGTGGGGGTGCTTAATCCTTGTGCAAGTGTAGTTGCACTTGAAGAGGGCAGGTGTGCTCATGAGCAGATCATTCAAAGTGGTTGTGATTCAGATAATTTTATGGGGAGTAGCCTGGTTGACATGTATGCAAAATGTGGGACCAGTGAGAAAGGCATTCCAAGATGCTCTCATGAAATGTCATATCTTGGAATGCTCTTGGTTGCTGGATTTGCCATGCATGGGCATGGCAATGAAGCTCTTGAACATTTTGAGCAGATGTGCCAGGAAGGTGTAGAGCCTGATCACTTTTGTTTCTCTTCTATCAGCCTGTAGCCACACAGGTCTGGTTGATGAAGGCATGCGCTGTTATGGTTCCATGAGTGAAATTCACGTGATTTCTGCAAAATTGGAGCACTATGCCAGCATGGTTGACCTTTTTGGGCATGCTGGCCATTTACAGGATGCAGAAAAAGTGATCAAGGAAATGCCTATAAACCAAATGCAGTTGTGTGGAGAGCTTTGCTTGGTGCTTGCAGAATTCATGGTAATGTGGAGATGGGAGAACAAGCTGCTCAACAAGTCCTTGAGCAGCTAGATTGTGAAAATGCTGCAGGCTATGTGCTGCTATCAAACATATATGCTGTTGCTGGCCACCAGGAGTGTAATAAGAATGTTCAACAGCAGAGAAAGGAATGAGGTGAAGAAACAGGTTGGTCATACCTGGATTGAAGTGAATAATGAGGTGCATACTTTTGTAGTAAACAACAAAAAGCACCCTCAGATTGTTGAAATTCAGGCAGAACTGAAGCTAGTGTCAAGGCTGATGCATGATGTAGGGTATGTGCCAGATACAAAACTTGTTTTGGATGATGTGGATGAAGAAGAAAGGGTCTTTCATTTGTGCCACCATAGCAAGAAATTGGCTATTGCATTTGGTCTCATCAGCACACCTCCTGGTATGCCCCTCTGCATAATCAAGAATCTGCAGGTTTGTAGTGACTGCCACACTTCCACAAAGTTCATATCAAAAATAGTTGGAAGAGCAATCATAGTGAGGGATGCTAATCACTTTCATCACTTTGAAGATGGTGTTTGTTCTTGCAAGGATGATTGGTGATGCCAGCAATTTGTCTTTTCAATTGCTAACTATGTTAAGTTTGGTATGTATAGTTGTAGGACATGTCCATGTCTTGAAGGTGCAAAGTTAAAGTGAAAATTGTTAAAAAGTTAGATTAGATCATGTGGGATGAAATGATCACAATGATATTGCATTTGCCATAGTCATATCTTATTAGATTTCTTGAAGGGGATGGGGGTTTGCAGCACTTGCAGCCAATTATGATCATCTACATTGTGAGGCAGCAGTGCATACATGGGGCTGAGAAAGAGGCAAAAAGAGTTGGACAGAGAGTTGCAGCTAAAGTTGGATGGTGGATCATGGATTCTTGAATTCCTCTTTTCCTTGCACATATGAAGAAAAGTGGTAGTGTATCTCCATAAGTGGTATGTCTGATTAATTACACCTGGGTCAGTTTGGTGCCATAGCTGGATGGCAGATCAATTATGGAGGGGTTTCAAAATTTTAAAGGGAAATTTCAAAGGTCTTGTTTAGTTGGTTGGGGCCATTGAGCTCTGTCTCTGATCATTTTTCCTCACAGTACCTGTTCTGCAGGGGTTTTAGGTGTTGCAAATTTGGTGGCTGTTGCCATGACAAACATGGATCTTATCCATTCATCAAGATCTGGATTTCCTTTGCTGACTTTCTCAAAAGAATGTTTGTAGTAGAGGAGCACTGTCCATAGTCTGGCTGTCCAATACTGTCTGGCATTGTGGGCGAGTCATGTTTCTTGTCTTGACTTTTTGCGTACATTTCCTAGTGGGATTTATTGCAGTTTGGTGCCAGTAAGAATGAAAGTTGCTATAACAATTGTGGGGTGGGTTTTGCAGTGAAATTTAGGCTGAAAAGGACATTTTGTCTGCGTGGCCCTTCCCAGTACATTTCTCCATGCCTCTCACAGAATTCCTTCACCACGCAATGGCTGACAAGCTTGTTCACTGCAGTGCCTTGTTTAATGTCTTTTTGGGTGCCATACTACAATCATTTTCCTTCTGTTCTTGTTCCTGGCCACAAGACATCAGGTCAGAGAGTATCTTAATGTTGTGATTGTGGTACAGTTTAAAACATGTCTATTTTGCCCTGACCTTCTGAACCTTTACAAGCTTGCTATGGACTAATATTCTTACAATTGGACAATTAGGAGTGTCCATCCCTTCGATTGTGAGCCTGTCATCAGGATTGTGGTTTCGTGTGCATGTGTGTCTGATTGCTGTGCTTCTGGTTGACCACTCTTGATTTCTGAAGGAGGGAGGTAGAAAGTACTTTGGATAGTTGGGTTGTTGCATCTCTGCGAGCATTCCTGGAAGTGCCAGTTTTCCAAAATAATAGTTTGCCTCAGATGCTTGTTGTGTAGCTACTGCTTTCTATGGATGCATGCTGCAGTCTCCTGCAGATGGAATGGTTGCCAAGAATATGGTAGATGAGCAATTAGGTCAATGCCAGGTGTTTCGCAAACCCAACAGTGGACTTACCAAACAATTTGTGTGAGGAAGAGGCTGAATCCCTTCACACATTTAACTGTTTTGCTGAGCTTGGCCATTGGTAGAACCTGTACTGTTTGTATTGTTTGTAGGGTTGTTCTCAGGCTGTATCACCAAGCAGATACAATCATGGTGCTTGAACCCTTGTTGGTGACAAGGGTGTCCTTGGTATTCCATGGGGAAGTCTCACATGGGAAGTGGGCATATGGAAAAAGGCACTGTGCAGTGGGCACTAGTGCAAAGAAGGAAGACATTACTAGGGGTAACACATGTACTCATTCTGACATTCACAAAACATCTGACAAAGTGAAATGTGCAGAAGCAGGGATCATAGTTATTGTTCATGGAGAGTATGATTCCTTCATCAACATTCTAAAAGGTTTGGCCTACATCAGCATAATTGTTTTGAAGTGATGTTTGAAAGTAATCTGCTACCTTCCATCTGTCTCCTTTTGAGCAATTCATTAGTGGAGGAATGAATTGGCTTTGAAACACAATTTCAAGCACATGCAGAAACACAACTTGTCCAACCCATAACTTTTTCTTGTGTGTTACTTGATTTCTATGAAATACATATCAATTTCTTGCATTGCTTTCAGCACTAATGCATGACCTATCAGAAAGGGACTTATAGCAGAGAAAAATCTAGCTGCCTACCTCCAGAGTCCAAAATCCATTAACAGAACATTTGCCTTAAAACAATTAACACGATCTCAATCTTATATGTTCTTCCACTAGGTGATGGCTTCTTTGAAAGGGAAATTTTTAATTATGTAGGATCGTGGTGCATACAATCAAATGCGCAAAACCAAATGGGTGGTCAAGCAATTCCTGAACTTATTCTTGACGAATGCCATTCTTGAGAAACAACACTCATCTTCCACAAAACCAGCACTTGAAAACTTGATATTTTGGTCTGCTTTATGAATTCCAAAAGCTTGTGCTTGAGAATCACAAAAGATCTAATCTTCACCCACAATATAACATGGATATCATTGGATTGTTGCTTGATATTTTTTTAATGAATGGAATCTTTACAACATATTTTGCCATGTCATCCATCTTCCACATGGCATGGACCACATAGGGTTTATGGTTTACAGCTAGCATAAGTTTGGAGCTAAATCCAAACAAATGCATTGTTCTTGTTATTAATGATACATATTAAACTATCGTTGGATTTACAAAAAAGGTTATTAGGGATATATTCTTTGATCTGGGGGTTAAAAAGACTAAAATATAAGGAATAAATTAACCCCTGCCATATTCACATAAAGGAGATAGATATATAAATTTAACCCCTATGTTGAACCATTCATATTGAGGGGCTATCCAAATTACCCAAAACTTTTGGGTAGCTTGGGGAAATGTAGGATTTTTGTCATGTTGCCCAAAAAAGTTAAGCACTATGGAAAATCCCTAAGAAACAAAGGATACTTGAATTTCATCGTAGTTTGCAAATTTCATGTTGCCCAATAATTTTTTGGCAAATTATAAAGGTTTGAAAAATTCAATTGTACCCAAAATTTTGCACTTGGAAAACTTTTGACATTGGAAAAATTCCATGCAATTATGGAAATTTTATTCCAACCCGAGAATGATTAATTCTACTTTTTGCAAATGATAATTTTTTTTTAAAATTCATTTTTGGAAACGTCATAATGCTTTAGAAAAATCAAGAAATTTTGGAATTGTTATGTTGGCAAATAATTTCAGGAAAATTATGATGGTTGGAAAAAAATTCCATTCATAAAAAAATATCAAGCAACATCCAATGAATTTTTTTGGAAGATTGGGATAAACTTTATTTAAATTGCCCTAAAAAATCCCCCATAGTCTCCCACCATTCAGGGTGTTTTTTCAATGAAACAGAGAATATTAGAAGCTTTTGGGAACAAAGATGTGGGGAACAACTAAAATGCAACACTTGCAAACTAATACATTATCCTTTGAAGCTTCGGAACTAATATATCCTAGAACTAAATTGGATTGTACCTACAACAAGAAGAAGAAGACAAAGGTGGAAATTTGAGAAATTCCATGTGGTGAGATGTGACCTCCACATATGCCAACAAACTATGGGAAGCCAATGGATTGGGAAGGAAAACGGTATGGTCCTTGTGGTCAAGGGTGACAAATCTTTGTAGAATCCAACATCCAACCAATGTCAAATGTCTTGAATAGAAAACACACAAAGAATTATATTAACTGTTGATAATGAAAAAAAGTTTACTCAAAATCAAGGTCTATGTTTGAATTTTTCAATTAGTACAAATTGTAGGTACTTTCTTGGAAAACAAAGGTTCAACATGAATTGAGTTCATTGTCAGGAGTTATTATTTAGTTGCAATATTAAGTCTAGCTTAATTAGGTTTAATCCTAATTAGTTAGGCTAATTTAATTTAGCAAGTAGTTTAGCTACGAACCAATTCTAATGTGAACATGTTCAAACTTTTTTGTGTTGGGGATATAATCTTTTGTTGTGTAATCTCAAATCACTTTTGATAATTTGAAATTTCAGTACATTGTGTTTTTTTGCTTTGTAATTTTTTTTTGTGTTTTCATTTGCACATCTTGTGTGGTTTCATGTCTTTCTGTGTTTTGGACTTGGATCTTATGTTTTGTTGTAAGTAGATGCAAGTTACAGTGGCTCACTTTTTATGTTTTTATGGACTTTTTGCAGAGTGTATTCTAATCAAATGCCACAAATGCATTGGAAAATCATCAATTTGACAAAAATATTTATGGATTAAGATGCCAACTTGAATAAGAATATTTATATAAGGGATGAAATTCAATAAACATACACCAATCATATAGTAATGGATTTTAATATATGGAATTTAATGGTTTTTAACGTTCTTTTCCATTCTAAAATTGAATTTTCCATTTATATGGATTTTTGGGATTGGGACTCTTGTTGCTTTTGAGCCGCCATAACTTGCATCTACCCTTGTTTGCAAGTGAATTATTTTGAATCACCAAAAATGAGCTAGTTGTTTTCGTTTTGTAACTAGGTTAGATTTGTGTAGCATTGAATTTTAATTTTTTTTATGTGTGTTATGCATAGGATTTAATTAGCATCTATTATGAAAAAAAGGTTTTTATAATTGGCCTTGCAATTCAATTTTTGAGTTGCATTGAACATTTACAATTCACTATATTTATATGTCATGAATGCTAATGGACAAGTTGCATGAATTGTAGAGTTGCAAAGTTGCAATTCACCATATATATGGTGCAACTCATTACAACTCAATTGTAACTTTGTTTAAACAATTCATTTTCAACTACTATGCAACTCCATTATAACTATACCCATGATGTCATGTTGATGTCATTAATTGTCATTCATCTATTAAAATTTGTCACATGTGATTTAAAAAAAAAGCATATGGGTTAAATTTTTTAGTTGATTTTTAGTTACAAATTGAGTTGCAACTATAGAAAGATTTTACCACATGTTTTGTGCTTTCATTATGTAAATTATACAGTTAAATTAATGATTATATAATAATTAAATATGTCAATTAATTATTTAATATTTAGTTATTTAAAATGGTGATGTGAACCAATCAATTTATTTTATTCTTTAGTTATTTCAAATAATTAATTATTTGACTTCATAAAATTTTTAACTAGATGATTAATTATCTAAATTTATATAATTAATCACTTTTCATTTGAATTTTTGAAAAAATATTTATTTTAATTAATTAATGAACTAATTATATGAATCAAATTTATTTGTAATTCATAATAATTAATTATCAGTTTAATTACTTAGTTCATAATAATTAAGTAAATTAAATATTAATTAATAAGTAGTAAAGAATAAGTTTTGAAAAAAAATTCATTATTAAATATGAATTTGGCTAGAAAACATGAAAATATAAGTAGGCATATCCATATGTACATTGAATTGAATTTTTTATATAATATACACATTGCTTTTAGTTTCACATCTAAATGAATTATATGTATCCAATTAATTAATTAATGATTTGATAATTATTGAGGAATTAATAATTTTTTAAAATAATCAATATAATTCATCATGAAGTATCCCCAACTTGGATAAATATTTAATAATTAATTAGTTAATTATTTAATTAGTTAATTAGTTCATTTCATGATTTTGTTTTTTATATTTTAAACTACAACTTTGCTTTGTACACTATATGCATTAAACCCCATTTACATGTCGCAAAGGACTCTTGAACTTCAAAATGACTCTAAATTTTAATAAAATTTGAGTTACATAGTTTTTTAATATTAAATGCTTTTCTAATGTCCTTATTAGTTTCCTATCACTAGAAAAAAATTGGATGGAAAAAAATTAATATTCTCCAAATTAATGGGCCCTTAGCAAATAAGAAATTATTTGATGTAGTCTTGGTGCAACTTTATAGGTTTTAAATTTAACCAAAAATTCAAAATTTGAATAAATGGCAATTCAATTTGAATTTATCAACTTCCATGTTAATCATAAATCACGATTTCCCATGACTATAATGCATTTTGAATGGCACCACATGGACATATGTAAAAAAAATCCCAATTTTGACTGCAATCCAATGCCCTTTTTGGCTTGTTGGAGTGTGACTTCACCCTGAAGGGTACCTTGAAGGGTGTTGATTTCAGATTGGTTTCAGGTCTTTGGTACATGAACAAGTCCAATTATGCACATAGTAAAAATTAGAATTTCCTAATTGTATGCAATTATTGATTCTTTGTGTGCTTCAACCTTTCCATGTTAAAGGTTACATATAATCAAGTTTCAAAGTTCTTGATTCAAACCCTCACACTTATGGACAATGATCTTTTTCAATTCATGGAAAAGTTCAACAATTCAGCTCCATATTTGATCTTTTATTATTTAAAAAATGATGTATAATTTATAATTTTTGATTTTTTGGATGTGATTAAATCCCAGTTCTCTTAAGGCTAGTGAGCAAAAAACATATTGATATGTTTTCCAAAGACTTGGATGAATTTTTTTGGTTTTATTGATTTGAATTTTGTAAGTTTGTATGATTCATTTTAAATATAAATTAAGTTAAGGGTTGCATAATTAACTTTGTCAAATTTCATTAAGCATGTTTATGGTTTTCATTTGTGTTTCCAATCTCCATGGTCACATAAGTCAGCCCAACTTGATTTGATTATTCGGCTATTTTAAGTTGTTGTGATGAACAAACATTATCAAATTAAGGATTACAATTAATTGTTAGAAATCTTGTAGCAAGTTCCATGTGTTGATCATTTTTTTTTAATCTTCATTTGTATTTTGAGTGTGGGTTTAAGAAATGTTTCAAACATTCCAAATAGATTTGAGCAAGTTCCTAAATCCACACTCCAAAATTTGCAACAAACAATTTTGATCAAGTATGTTTTTGGTCTTCAATTGTATGTCCAATGTGAGTTTTAGCAAATTTGTCATGAACTTGGTCTAGTAATTTGAGTTATACTAAGTTTTTTTGATGAACAAGATGTTTTATTAGAATAACTTGATTATAATCAATTGGACCAAATAACTTACAACAAACCATCTTGATCATCCATGTTTGATCTTCACTTGTATTTCCAATGTAGGTTTAGCAAACATGTCATGAACTTGGTCTAATTAATTTGTAGTACTAAGCTTTTGTGATGAATAAACTTGCATAGATTAAGGATTAGAATTAGTTGCCAAAAATCTTTGCACAAACCAAATTGATCATCTATGTTTGATTTGCATTTGTATTTCCAGTGTAGGTTTAATTTGTCATGAACTTGCTTTGATTATTTTAATGTACTGAATTTTTTCATTAATAAATTTTACTAGATTAAGGGTTATAATCAACTATTAAAAAACTTGCAACTTAGACCATCATGATCATCTTTTTTTGGTCTTAATTTTTATTTTCAATGTGGGTCTAGCACATCTGTCATGAACTTTGTTTAATTATTCAAGAATTGTGTTGAGTTTTTGTGATGAACAAGCTTTGATTTGTTGACCTCAAGAAGGCCTATGACAGCGTAAATAGGGAGGCCTTTTGGTTTGCTATTATGCAGCAAAGCATTCCTAACAAGCTGGTGGGGTTGTTGGCAGACTTGCATCGGGAAACTCACACCACAATTAAGGCCTTTGGGGCTGAGTCACTGACGTTTGACATCCATGGTGCGGTTCTTCAGGGCCGCAACATAGCGCCAACCCTTTTTAATCTCTACCTAAATTTTGTTACCAAACGGGTCCTCAGTTGCATTGGGCGTTGAGGTGGGGGTCAGGGTGGCCTTCAAGCACGCCAGCAAATAGTTTTTTGTTAATGCCTAGCAGATGGACTCCATCACTTGGATTAACTTGCTGTTTTATGTCGACGACATGGTGCTAATTGCGGAGTCTATAGACTAGGTGGTGGCTGCCCTGCAGCAGCTGGAGGTAGAAACGCAACAGTGGGGGCTAACCATTAGTGTGCCCAAAACTAAGCTCATGTGCGTGTGTGCCAAGGGCAAGGCACCACCCCTCCTTGTTGTGGCCTTGCAGGGGGAGGTGGTGGAGTGGGTCTTTAAGTTCAAGTATCTAGGCACCTTAGTGTCCTCCTTTGGGGACATTTTGGTTGAAATGCAGGCTAGGGTGGTGAAAGCTATTGGCACGTTTGCCTCGCTCAAGCCCATCTTGCTTAATACGGTAATTAGTATGGGCACTCGGATGCTGTTTTATATGGCATTCATTCCCCCTATTTTTAGGTTTGGGTGTGAGTGTTGGGCCTTAAAGCTAGCCATGGCCAGTCACCTTGAGGCCACACATATGTCTTTCTTGTGTTCTATGTTGGGGGTCAGTTTGCTGGACAAGATCTGCAATGTTGAAATTCTGTGACGTTGTGATGTGTTGTCCATTGTAATACTATCAGCTGGCAGCGGATGCGGTGGCTAAGTCATTTGGCCCACATGGAGCTTAACAGGCTACCTAAGCAGATTTTTCAGGGCAGACTTCCTGAAGGCAAGAAGGGTCGGGGGAGGCTTCCAACATTTATCCAGAAGGGGTAGAGGGATGATATAACTTCCACGTCCACAACGGGGGGTGGACACTTCCATGTAACCAGTGAGGGCTAGAAGTTTTGGGATAGTGCCCAAGACAGGGTAGTTTGGAAAGGCCTGATCAACGCAATGTGGGCCACTAAGGCCAGTCGAGGCAAGCCTCGGCCGGTGGGTGCTGCAGGGTGCGGCTCTGAGCTGCTCCCTGATGGGCACCCAAGTGTAATCGATTAATTGATTGATTGAAGATCTGATTTATTGGATTAAGGATTACAATTAGTTGTAAAAATATTTGCAGTTGAAACCATCCAAGTGATCATTTGTTTTTAATCTTCATTTGTATTTCCAATGTGGACCAATGTTCTGCTTTCTAATTCTAGTGCAATGGAATTCATGAAGTTAACTAGTAGAACATGCTAACACTAAGTTCAGGCATGTTTTCCAAACTTTTAATATCAACCTTAACTCTTTCAAAAAATCACAATTCAATGGAGAAGAGTCAAAAGAACTAGTGTGTTTAGCTTCAACAATCATCTTGTATTTATCCCCTAACAAACCAAATGTATCATCCTCCATCCAACAACATAGAGTCATCTCCTTCACACAACCGAAAAATCACGAAAACAATGCTCCATACCAACATTTGAACTAAGCATTAGCACACCATGAAGAACAACAAACCAATGTTCATAACCGAAAAACAACAAAACATAAGAAAAATAGAAAAGAAGTAAAGGAAAGAAGCATGACTTCCTCTAATGCTCATGATCACCAACCATCTCCATCTTTGGGGCTTTTTGCCGGTCACATTCAACACAACAAATCATCCATTAGGGCAAACTCTCCACGCATCATCTTGTTAAGACTTAATCATGCAATAGAATTTTCTGACCTAGGTCTAGGTCACAACAGAATTAGTTGGTAGTGGAACAATTGGTGGCATTGGTGGTGGCAATAGTGGCACATGTTCATCATCGAAAGGACAACTAAATTGCAACTTAAAATGCAAATGTGTAGACCTTGCATGCACATTATCAGTGTCCAAATTTTGATAGATAATGTAAAATTTTGACCTCCTTTTTCACATTGTAAATTTCCATTGAGTATTCCCATCTATTCTTTTTTAAAAAACCATTTTGAAATTATTGGGTATAATTTTGGGGTAAAAATCATTTAAAATTTGAAATGCAATCACTAGTATTAAAATGTCTAAAAGGCAGACCAGCAACATTGTGTAACTGACAAGGTCCCATTAGAAGTGAGGAAAGAATCCCTAGAAATGCAACAACAAAAATTGCGTATCATGAGAATTGAGTGCAGGGACTGAGGATGGAGGAGCCAGAATTTGAAAGGATAGAAAGGTTGAAATTTGGAATTATGAACATTCAAGTTTAAGAAGGAGAGACCCAAAACTATGTCTAACACAAAGAGAAAGAATAAAAGAAAGCAAAGGAACAATGAACAACCTCCCTGTGACTGTACAAGGTAAGAATTTCAACAGTTGAAACAGATACCCCAGGGTTGATGGCTCACTGGCAGGCCCTTCTGGGATCACAAACCGATCCTGGGTTTCAAACCCAGTAGCTTAGTGTGCAAGTGCAACTCCTCCTGGCCCTCTGCCAATGAACTTTACTTGGGTGTGCCAAAGTGCTTGTCACACGAGTGTCCTGTTGTGCTTCAAACCCCCAGAAAGCAATACAAAGAAACAGAAAATAGAAAAGCAAAATGAAAAGAGATAAAGTATGTGTAATGATAGAAGGCACGAGGATAATGCCCTTGCCTCAAGGGAAAAGTTCCAAATTGAGCGAACTCTCCACCTCTCTGTTGTCATATGAAGAGACAAAGCATAGGTAATAACAGAAGGCATGAGTGTAATGCTATTGCCCAAAGGGCAAAGTTCCAAATTGAGCAGACTGTCCTGCCTCTCTCTGTCTTGCATTTTGCCATACGATTCCCGATAGTTCATCATTATTTATTTATTGGCCTCAGATTCATTGTAGAGTATAGTAGCTTCAGGGATTTCGGCCCCTTGGTAATAGATCTAATTTTATGTGAGGATTTTTGAAAGATGATATTTTGGCTTGTGTTGAAACTTGAGATTAGTTCTAGAGTTATAATATCCTTGAAGGATTCTGGTTTCTTTTAGATGATTATTTGAAGATTATATTTTGGCATGGTGAAATATTATTTGAGTTTCCATAATTCTTCTTTTGCCTTAAGATACTTTTTCATATAAACGGCAAGGCCCCTTGTCTCAGTGTTTTCATGTAAATGCAATGGAAAAGGGGTTAACCCCTAAACGCCATTTGACTTTTGCAGTCTGACTTTCAAAATTCAACCAGCCCTTGCAAGCCTCCAGAAAAGCCATGCAAAACGTGGGACCTTTGAAAATCCAACTTCCTAGCGTTGTAGATCACTTCTAGCTAGATGTTTCAGAAAAGAAAAAGGGTGCCAACTGCTTGTCAGGTCGTGTCTGTCTCCTGTTGTGCTTTCAACCCGGAAAAAACGAAAAGAAAAAACAACAAGAAGAAAAGTATAAGTAATAATAGAAGGCATACATGTAATGCCTTTGCTGGAAGGGCAGTTCCAAATTGAACTAACTCTCGCCCTCTCTTTATTTTTTCTTGATGTTGCTATATGAAGAGACAAAGGACAGATAATAATACAAGACAAGGCATGAGTATCATGCGCTTGTTCAAAGGGTAAAGTTCCAAATTGAGCAAACTCTCCTCCTCCTTTTTTGTCCCATATGTTGCCATATGACCAGACAAAATGTAGGGTAAGGCCCTCAGTGGAGGGGCATTACCAAAATAAGGGCATGTGTGAGGCAGTAGTTCAAGAATGTTGGGCCCGATTTTGGTAATGCCCTCCTTTTCAGGGCCTTACCTGGGATAAAGACATAATCTGAAATTTTCTTTACAAATGAACAATCAAGATTTTCCAATAATAATATTGGGAATTTAACAGAAAATATTCAAAAACAGTTTTCATTACCAGTGACATCTTATTTTGAAACAAACTTGTCATCCTTCATAGAAGCATGATTATATTTATGGAAAAAAAAAATCATTTGGAAAATTCTTTGATTTTGTAGATAGAAAATTAAAAATAAATGCTAATATTTGGGAAATTTAAAAAAAAAAAACCATGAAAGTTTGTGATGCTTTAAAATGGAAATCAATTTTGTTTAAAAAAACATTTCACTATTGGTGATGAATTTATAGCAAAGTAGAAGACATCATCACTCTAACTATTACAGTTTAAAACTAGGAAAGACTCCAAAGAAACTCCAAACAGACAACAACCAAAGCTTGAAGAGGAGTGGGAAAAATGTTATGCATCATAGCATACACTGCCCATTATGATTCCATAATCCAATTTTGACATAATGGGTAGTGTATGCTATGTTGCAGTGTAACATTTAGCACTAAAAACAAAATGCATTAGCAATCTTACCCAAATCATCATAGTTTTATTTTTTTACATTCAAGAAAAAAGTTGAAGACAAAAACATCAAAGCTTTTAAGGGAAAGAGGACAAAAAAATGAATGTATCTTCATTATTGTTTTGACGATGCAAAATAAAGGAATTTGGATTTAAGGAAACTAGAAGAATAACCAAAAGAAGAAAATCAATCATCAAAAACATGAACACAAGGTTATAAAAGAAACAAGGAGTTTCACAAAAGGAAAGTAGAAAATGTCAGTTTGCTATCTTTGTGACAACTTGTTGACAACTATATTCAAATTTGCATAATGCACAAACAAAGAGGAAATTGGCACAACAAAAAATAATAATGGAACTCAAATTCTAGGTTGAATAAAAATTTGACTAAACTTTGGTTAAACTTTGTTCAAAACTTGATTAAACTAAAATATATGACTAAAACAAGGCTAAATTAAGAATTCATCAAAATTTTGTTAAACATTGGTTAAACTAAAACTTGTTTAAATCTTGGAAAAACATTAACCAAACAAAAAATTGATTAAAACTTGGGTAAAAATTGATAAAATTAAAGCTTGACTAAACTTTAACTAAACTAACATTTGATTAAAACTTGGATAAAATTTGATTAAACTATGACTAAATTCAAACTTGATTAAATCTTGGTTAAACATTGGTTAATTTTTAAAATGACTAAATCTTAACAAAACAAAAAGTTCGTTAAACTTTGACAAATTTAAAATATGACAAAATATAATTTTTTTAAAACTTAGTGAAATTAAAACTTGTCAGTAATAAATAATGATTTATTTATTACTTATTATTAGTAGTTACATATTAATTATACCTATTAATTATTAATTATCAAATAATTATAATAAAATAACAAAATAATGATTTATTGGTGATTAATTACTTGTAATGATTATTTAACCACATAATAAAATAAAATATGAAAAAATTGATGGTCATTATTTATTAATTTAATTTAAAAAATCATAATTAAAATAACAATTAATGAAATTAATAAAATAAATTTTATTAAACCAATTAATTAACTTAAATTAATAGTAACTATTATTGATTAAATAAATTATATAGTTAATAACTAATAATCTTTTTTTTATGTACCTAACTTAACCTTGACTAAACCGAGAAATATATTTATTCTATTCATAATATACCATTAATGTATCTGAAATAATATTTTAATATATCATTATAGATGTATCCTTTCAAATATCCTTAATATACCCCTAATACAACTAAAACACATTATTTACAGCTAAAGTTTGGTAATAATTAAATAGTTGGAAATTTTGCAAGCATGATTAATAGTTGAAAGAATAGTGGCAAATTACACATAGTTGCAATATAATTGCAAAATGAATGGTTAGAAAACATGTTATGAATGAATGTAATTGTAGTTTTGTTTTTTTAACTCTAGCCTTTTAACATACCTTGAAAATAGAACCAAATTTTCAAAACAAAGGATGTGATGTGTCACAACATAATTGCAAAATGAGTGGTTACAAAATAGAAGATTTTTACTAATGAATGTAATTGTTTGGTTTTTTCAAAGTCTAACTTAATAACACACTTTGAAAATGGAACCAAATTTTCCAAATGAGGGATGTGATGTGTTCACATGAATGAAAGTGAAATAAGAATGGATGGAAGAATTGAAGGTGAAAGGTTTGAAAAATTATAAGTTTTCAATTAGAAAATGATGATACAATGCAATTAATTATGAAAAAATTGCATGAACAACAGTTAAAATGGAGACCTCATGGTAGAAATTTTCTAGCTTTGGCACTTTTGTGTGCCAATGATGAATCACTAGTTGATGTTAAGGTGCCACAAGTCATGTGTTGTATTTTTTGTTACAATAAACTATTAGGTCATGTAATATTGGAACAAAAAACAAGGTTGAAAAAAAATCTTGTTTTGTATTTCAGAAGTAATGGGTTAATTACATTAAAAAAAATGTAATTGTCAGCCATGGACTAATCACAAAAAAAATTGAAGAAAAAATAAACAAGTTGAAAGATTGATTGGAAAAATTACTTACAAATATTAAATGGTCTATGGTGAATGCACATGCAATCTCCAATTTTTTCGGCTGTAGATCCCTACCAAAAAGAAAAGTGCATTATAAATTTTTTGTGGAGAATTTGGGAACTTTATTAATTGTCAAAAACTGTTTGCCCATTTAGTTTGTTGAGAATATATGGCTAAAATGTTTGGTAATGCATTTATGCCTTCATGTTATTTTCACTTTCAAAAAAAACCTTAGGTTAGGAAGTGTTATTGGACATGGTTGAAAGGACAAAACAAACATGGTTTATTAGTTTTGGTAAAATTTGTTTCTATTATTACAAATTTTGATTTGTGGATGTTTAAATGGGCAAGTGATGTTTTTAGATTGGTTATAAATTTCTTGGGAGAAAATTGGATGCCAAAACACATTATAATTAATTTATTTGAAGTGCTTGAAACATAAAGAAGTTTACAAGACCTTTTAGAACAATATGGCTTGACCAAAAATATCCTTATATTAAGGATAAAGGTGCAAATTTTAATATCATGATAATTGCTTTGAAATCAGTAGTAAGTTGTGAAATTTTGAATTTGATGAAATTTTTTTAAAGGGCTTTCTTTGAATATGTGCCTTTTCTAAAGCTTGTCAATATGCAAATGTTGAAAAAAAAGTCTTTAAGGGCTTGAAGTATGATTTTATTAAAAAATTGCCCAAATAAATTTGTAAAAATGTATTACATGGCATAAAAAATTAGAGAAGGAAAACAAGAATTGACAAAAGCTTTAAATTACTTAAGTTCATCAATTTGAGGATATGGCGCTTACAATCAAATAACTTAGAGAAATTAATATTTATGAATAAAAAATAAAATAATCATGAGAAATTAACATTTATGAATAAAAATTGACCAAATGATGCAAGGGTGGATCGCAACATTCTTAATAATTGAAATTTTTTTGATAAATTTGGAATTAAAATTAGAGAAATAATGAAAGGAGTTTGAAAGCTCATTTGAGTGAAATGAATTTGATTTTTTTTTAATTGAATGTTTTTTCTCTTGTATATCTTTAAAATGTGATCACATATTTTTTAAGATATTAGAGCTTTGTAATGAACCTTACTGATTTGTTTCTGCCCTATGAATTTTTCAAAAAACTCATATTAATCCTCAATTTAAAAAAAGAAGTTAAAGAACCAGCTTAATATAAATTATAATATAAATTGTGTAATCTAAACGACTTAAGAACGGGTTGTGAAAGAACTGGTTTGACATGAGGAAAACTAAAAATAAAGAACTGCACATGGTATGAATTGTTTTATAAAAATGTGAATGGTATGAGTTCTCAAAAATAAAGTCAACAACCGCCCAACACTCATATACACCTCTGAAATGGGCCCACATAAAATCAGGGATGGGTGCTCTAGAACCAATGGCAGTGTGCTCTATAGGTTTTTAACATGTAGACCTTCCCTTTCTTTAGTTGATTTGCTTCATGTGACTGGTGGAGGGTTCAGTTCTTAGTGGTTCCCTTTCCTCTTTGTGGCCTGTCTTTGTTGGGCTGTTTGCTTGCCTGGACTTCGTTTGCTCCAGGTCTCTTGTTTCCTTTTCTCTCCATTTCTCTTTCTTTTTTTGTTTTTGGTGCTTTTTCTATAATAAAGTTTGACAGGGTTTCATCATCATTTTAACTGTTAGCTGAGACAAAGAGTCGCACTTTTGCCATTAAGGTGTGCATTTATGTGCTTTTGCCCTTAGGGCCTGCACTTGTCTGTACTGCGGACGGAGGACACATGGAGGCCGTAAAGGGTTTAGGGTTTATTGGCCTTGCCCTGGTAGGCAAGGATATTCTGTCTAGATTCATTATAGAGAATAGTGATGAAACCTTGCCAATCATTAATAAACCAAAGCAAGAATAGCGATGAAACCTTGCCAATCATTAATAAACCAAAGCAAGGATATCGTGTTTAGATTCATTATAGAGTATAGTAGCTTCAGGGATTTTGGCCCCTCGGGAATAATAGGTCTATTTTTATGTGAGGATTTTGGAAAGATGATATTTTGGCTTGTGTTGAAACTTGAGATTAGTTCTAGATTTATAATATCTTGAAGGGTTTTGGTTTCTTTTTAAACGAGTTTTTGAAGATTATATTCTTGCATGGTGAAATATTTGAGTTTCCATAATTCTTCTTTTGCCTCAAGATATGTTTTTAATGTCAATGGCAAGGCCACAGCGTGACACACCGCCTTGTTCATTTTTTAAATTCCATGATGGAGCCAGACTAGGCAGATTTCGATTTAACTGGCAACTCTTTTTCATAGAACTCTTAAAAGCGGAGGCAGTATGGCATGAATGGGACATTGTCCTCATTAACCCAGGTTCTCTTTCGCAATTAGGCGGATTTTTTTTTTTAAAATAAAGGGAATTTGTGACAGACCATTTCATTTTCAGAAAACTATGTGGCATTTTGGCGATATTTTGACCAAAAAACAAGACTGGTGCTGCTACAACTGGTGACCTAGGAAATTCTTAGGTCTAGATGTGGGTAATTTAATTATTTTAATTTCAAAAGGGGCCAGAAATCCCTAAAAAATAACAAATTTTTGTGTTTTTTCATTTTCCTAAAAAACAGCAGTACAAGGGAATAATAAGGGTATTTTTGTTCCATTTAACCCTGTTCTTGGTTGAGAGGTCAAAATTATTAAACTGTAAGAGTAAAGTATAACCCCTGCGCTGTTCACGCAAGTAGACCTTTTAAAACTGATATAAACAATGATATGAACACGGGTATTAAGACCAGAATAAATTGGTAATTGTTGTGAAGGTACCACGCCTAGAGCCGGCGTCTCACACCCCCCCACCCATCGAGCACTGGTCCGGCGCCCTTTCTGGGCCGGACAGTGCGGCCCTGCAGAGAACAACCATGTGATTCTGTCGCAGGGTTTGAGTTTTTGTAAAGGAGAACGTCTTGCTGGTAGTACCTTCCGGATTTGAGGCCCATCCAAGGTCGGTAGGGTAGGCCGAGGGGAGTTGCCTCAAATTTCGGAACGTACTTCCTGCAAGATTCTGGTAGAGTTTTTTTCAACATATTTTCATTTTTTCGTTTGATTTTATGCTTTTTTACAGCCTCCTGTCCTTTCACTGAATGGAAAGCGGATTTGATGAGGAGTTTGAAAAGTACTGACGGCGAATCTTTCGAGGAGGTACGTTTGAATAATGAGAAGACACAACGAGGAGCCTTTTTTTAAAGTATACCTGTCGTGGATTCTTATAGTAGCCGAAATGACCATTTCTTGTAGGAATTTGTAGAAAAATTCTTGGTTGGCCTTTTAATAGATAGCCAAATTTGGCTATTATCCAAAATATATAAATACATAAAATAAAATTATAATTATAAATGAAATTAAAAAATTAATGATGATAAAGACACAATGAGACAAATCACATTTTAGTAGCCCAAAATAGAGATTTCTTGTAGGAATATGTAAATTTTTTTTTGATTGGTCCTTTAATACATAGCCAAATATGGCTATTAATTCAAATATGTAAATTTATAAAATAAAATAAAAACTGTTGAGTTTTCTTCTATTGATTTTGGAGATATCAATTTTGTTATTATGTTATTTTTTCAATGGTTTACTCCTTGTTCTTAATTGAATTCAAAGGAAGAAAAAAAAATTTAAGAAAAAAAAGTTATGTAAATTTTTTTTGAAAGAGGAAATTAAGAAAAGGATGACTAAAGGGTGAAAAAAAGAAGTGTACCTTCCGAAGTCCGGAAGGTACCGTAAACTGTTTTGACTGTACCTTCAAACAGTGGAGTGTACCTTCTGGATATCGGGAGGTACAGTGCAATTTTTAGGTAAGCAATCGTCCTAAAAGTACACTAAGAAAAATCTATCGGTCTTTGCGAGTGGGGAAGTTATTCGAATAGAAAAGTGATCAGACTTTTGCGAGTCTCAAAATCTATGCCAGTGGGTAGTACTATGATAAGCGGCTTGGAGTTTCAAACTTCGAATCTGCTGAACCGCAGCCAAACATTACAAGGAACTTAAATTTGAAGAATATTGTTAAGTTGTTTTGCAAAATACAAACACATGTAGAACCATGCTGCCTGGTTCTATGCAGAACCATGCAGGGTCGAAAAACATGTGCTAAAAGAGAAGCCAAACAAGTGTGGAACAGAGCTTGATTGGGGGTGGGTTGATAGCATCTCCCCTAGCCCCATATGGGCCCAATAAAGGGGTTGAATTTTTTTTGGGAGAGACCATAATAGTGATATAAATGTTTAGATACCAGGCTTAATATTTATACCAGGGAACATCCTTTCAGTTATCCTGGCATCAATCCTAGCGCCTCTTGTATGAAAATATGTAGCTGTAGTTTCAAGGAGTAGAAGTTTAAGAGTTATTTTGGGCTTCAGGGAGGCTTAGTTAGGTAGAGCTGGATGTGTCCTTTGTTTTGCTGCTTATTCCCAAGTTGGTCAGGTATCCTCAATTCTCAGGACGACCAGATCCTGAATAAAGTTTCGCCTTCTAACAACAAATTCTTGTAAAGCATTATTAAAAAACACACTGTCAATTAAGGAAATGTACAAAGGAGTAAAATTAAGGAGAAGGGAGAAATGACATAACATCAAGTTTGCTCAAAGTAGCTATGACAATCTTTCCATGTCCATAACTGACCGCCTAGAGTAGGTCGGCCATATTTATATGTCAAAAATCAACTCCTTGCAATAGATCGGTTGTGATGATGGGAGGTGTGTTTTGAAAGGGTGGAAGTTGAGAAGTGGCTAAGCCCATAGCTATCACCTGACTTAAGATGAAAGATGCTTGCATCCTTTCTAATGTGACCAAGTCCAGGCAATTCTATACCCCTCTCACCACAATGGCTTTTGCCAAAGCTTGTGACTCTAATAACTTTGCGACTTGAGTTTGAACTGTACACATCTTTAGCTACCAATGTTGGTGATTATGCAATAGAAATATATTACCTAACATAATTTATTAGGTATAAATCAGATTGTTAACAGATTTTTCTATTCTCATCAATTTTCAACATGTTCAAAAAACAGCAATATGTACATATGAAATTTTTTAAAAATCCGTGTGCAATTTCAACAATTTGTATTTAAATTCTTAGAATTAAAAAAATAAAATAAAAATAGTCACTTCATTCTTCAAAATAGAAAAAAAAAAAAGTGGTCCAACAATCAAGTGATCTAGTGATAATCAAAATTTAAAGTCCTTCTAGTTATATACACACCAATTTAATATTTAAAAAATTGAAAAGGACCAGTTAAAGTAGTTATTAATTAATATAAACACCAACAATCCAAAAATTAAAAAGAAAAAAGAAAAATCTGCTTGTTCAACAAACTACCTGTTTTACCAACCACCTGTTCTTCAAACTATCGATTCACTAACTACTTGTCAACCTGTCTACTAACCTATTATAATGCTATTTGTAAAGTTTTGTAACTAGTTTAATTTTGTTGCAAGTTATATTAGGTCGCAAGTTAAATTAAATAACCTGTTACATACAGCAACCTATTAAGTCATTTCTTACAAAATTTTGAGTAACACAAATGTAAGGCATATAAGGCACGGAAGGAAGAAAGGTGTGCAAAGGTTCTTTGTCCCATAGTTTGTCAGCAATCAAATAACTTAACATTTTTGGGTTGACTAAATCATTGGTGGTGATGGTAATATATTGTGACTCATATTGATTGGTTGGAGCAACTTAACACTCACCAATACCAATGCACCAATCTCATTTTCTAAAGGAATGTACTTGAGGTTCGCCAAACTACTTTCCTTGGAAGAATTGCAAGCAGCAGCCAATTCCATGGCCAAGGGCAATCTCATTTGTGAGATGTAAATGAAACTGAAAACATGCCAAATCGTTTTTTCTCCCTTCCCCTCCAAAAAACACATTCCCCTGCCTGAACCCTGAAGTCTTCTTCCCTCCTCATTTTACATTGTCTATGCTTATTGTTTTCACAAATGCAGTATTTTCATTTTGTTATCCTTAAACTTCACCCACCCTTTTTCCCATGTTTTGAATAGGCATGGAAAGGAGGGTGGGTTTTTCCTTTGTGGTACCTAAAATGGTACTAATTTATTTATATGAAATTTTGTTTCATTATGCAATGCACTACTCTGATTCTCTCATGACTACTGCGATTTTTAATAGAGTAGTACCTGTATGTAATATAATTTTTCATTTTTTCTTTCTATGTGAGGACTTAGAGCCCACTAAGATTCCTGTACTGGAACCTGCCATTGAGGAGCAGAGCTTGCACCAATTGTTCATAAAATGATAACATGCAGGTTTTCAGAAATTGCAGGTTCAGTGGGAGGTACAAGTTCTTAGTCTTCAGTTTTTTTTGTTGAAACAATAGTTGTAGCAATAGTAGAGAATTTGATTAGAACTTTTCTATTGTGTTTTGCTAGAGTTAGTTGCCACAAAATTGCATGGGGTTTGCAAATTCTTCTGAGGAATGTACAGATTCTACAGGCAAGGACGCTAATGTTCAACTCCTCCCCCCCTAAGCCCAGAGGGTGTGGATTGGGAAATAATGAAACGCAAGATTTTTTTGGGTAAAGTTGGGGATTGCAAGGCTTCTTTCGCAGCAAAGTGGAATCTTCACAAGCATGCAAAAGATAAACACAACTTGATTATGACAATTGGTAATTATGGGCACCCCTCCACTCAACTAGGGGGCCGAAGAACTCAAAACTATCATGCCATGAATGCCCTCATTCCATGCAATGTCCATGCGAAATGAGGCGGAGGTAGTGGAACAATATAATTTAGAAATAATTTAGAAAAAAATAAAAGTAAAAATAAACCACATGTAAGAATTGCATTTTGTGAGATACCCTTCATTTAAGATATATAACTAAGGATACATCACAAAATGCAATACTTGCATCCCTGGGGCTAGAACTTTATTTTCATCTAGGGCTCAAATAGAGAGTAAAACAGATGTTGACAAATTTTTGCAGTATTTGTATTTTTTGCAATACTTTTGACATTCACATCATATAAGTGCTAGGTAGGTTGGGTAGATTAGGTGGGTGGGTAGGTATGAGATTGGGTGGGAGGGAAGCTGATGGGATGAATATAGGTAGGCCAACTTTTTTAAATTTTGAAACCAAGGATAACTAAGGTCAGAGCTGGAAAAAAACATGCATGATGAAACAAAAACTTAAAAAAAGGGTCAGCCCCTAAAACTAATACGTGATGGAAAAAAATGCAGCCCATCCAATGGACAGAATGGCCAACTAGTGCATTGGTGGGCGCTAGTTCACTGTGGTCCACCAATGCACTAGTTCTGGTTTACTGTGGTCCCCCACAAGTTTAGGGGGAACATAGATTTCGTGATCATTCATTAATGTGCTGGTCACAATAGCCATGGCACTTGCTGTCCCTCCCCTCCCCCAATAGCCAGGGCCCTCATCCACATGGATCTATTTCGCCCCTAGGATATGTCCATGGTTGTGAAAACCAGCCAGCCAGACAGGATGTGTGTGAGTGGTCGTTGGACCTCCCATGCTGTCTTTTTATTTTTAAAATTAAAGAGAAATCTCGTGGGTGTTGTGGAAGGGTGCCTTAGCTATTGGGAGGAACAGCAACTGTAGTGACTATTGTGGCATTCATGACTGATCACCGAAACTATGTTTGCAAAAAGTTTAGTGAGTGTCTATTATTTATCTAGTGTCCGCCGAAGTGCAAAAACCACAAGAAAAAACCACGCAAACCACGTGAGTGAGCACTGTTGACCACTTCTTGTGCTCGTTATTGGGCATTTAACGTCTTCCAACAGTCCCATGGAGGCTACTGAGAAGGACAAAAGCAGAACGCGAAGAAGGAGACGGCAAAGGAGGAGCTCTAGCTAGTACTGCTTTGGGGCTATAAATCCATGGTTTTTGCTCAGCCTGCCAAGATCCAAGTCTTTCTTCTTCGGTGAGCAAGAGTGCGCACACACTTGTGCACGCCTACGAGTTTGTGATTTTTCTTTCTGTTGTAAGACATGGCAGCAAACGGTAATGGCTATCATGCACATGTAGGGAAGGAGAATCATCCTGAGACTCCATTGCGCAATGGAATTGTTGGCGAGCAAGATGCTGCAAGGGATGCCGCCATGAGACTTTCCGTAGCGGGTGCTGTGCCTGCGGCTTTGAAAGCCTCTATCGAGTTAGGTGTGTTCGAAATCCTTGCAAAAGCAGGAGAAGTTGGTAAGAGCTTGACGGCGAAGGAGATTGCGTCGCAAGTTGTTCAACCTGTGAACGGATTATCCGTAATCAACCATGGGTATCTGGAGCGTATCTTGCGTCTACTGGCCAGCGAGAATGTTGTCAGTGAGTCGACTGTGACAGTCGCGAATGGGAAGCTATCAAACAGCAGCAACACGGAGCGCTGCTATGCGCTGCAGCCCGTAGGTACTTATTTTGTGAGTGGCAAAGAGGACGGAGATTCATTGGCGCCCTTGTTGTTCCTGGAGCAGGATCGGGATGTTCAAGAAGCGTGGCGTCATCTGTCTGCGACGGTTCTTGATGACACCACGGAGCCTTTCAGAAGAGCGCACGGGATGAGTTGTTTCCAGTATGTTGGCCACAATCCTCGGTTTTACGAAGTCTTCAACTCCAGTATGGCTCACCACTCGCGGCTCTACATGAAAGCTGTGTTGCGAGCTTACCATGGCTTCCAGGACGTGAAATGCTTGGTGGATGTTGGAGGAGGTACAGGGTCCACGCTTGCCCTGATCACTGCCAAGTACCCGCACATTCGAGGAATCAATTTTGACCTACCCAATGTCGCCTTAGCTTCGCCTGCCTATCCAGGTATTTACTCGATCATGATGTCCTCGCTTCTCCCTAGATCGTACATCATCAACTAGATTGTGACCTTAACATTGGTGCAGATATCTTCAGCGCTAATTTCCAAATGCTTGACAGGGGTGGAGCACGTGGGTGGAAACATGTTCGAGAGCGTACCGTCCGGTGATGCCATCTTCATGAAGGTCCTGCTCGTCTCCCACAGTGCTTCATGCATGGCATTTCGCTTGCAAACTTGATCAAATCTCCTTCTTCCTCTTGTGTTGTTGTCCTCTTGCTGCTGCTCCTCCTTAAGGTGTAGTTCCTGCTGACGTCGTTGATGAATTGTGTACTTTGGCAGTGGGTTTTGGATAACTGGAATGATTCGGAGTGCGTGACAATTTTGCGCAACTGCTTCAACGCATTGCCAGCCAGTGGAGGAAAGGTGATTGCAGCGGAGTCGGTGCTTCCGGAATTGGTGCAATCCGAGGTTGGTGTAGGAACGCAGGCTGCATTACGCATAGATGTGAGCGCAATGATGTTCAACGCGGTAGGTGCCAAGGAGCGAACGTTGCACGAGTTTCAGAAGCTGGCTAAGGCTGCCGGCTTCGCAAGCGTGTCTGTGGTCGCCACCATCGACTTCCTATCAGTGCTGGAATTCAAGAAAGTATAACATGCTACAGTATGCTCTCTTTCACCAGTACAGTGTTCTCTTGCAAATCTTTAAGCAATTTAACGTGATCCCCGTCTTGTTTGAGAATAGAGGTTAAATTTAACGAGATGAAATGTGTAGTATCAACTTTGCGTTCAACAAAATTTAGCACAGTTGGGGCTGGCAAGTCTTGCAAATCCATGGATCGCCAAAGAAATGTACTAGTGGAAGTGCTCAAGGATGTCCAGCAAAGGTTGATGCTGATGGTGGGTGCACAGTTCTGCCACTTGAATGTTTCAATGATCCAATTTTGATCTCCTTTGTGCTATACAAAACAAGTAGAGGGGTTCCATTGTCCAGGAGATTAACTTTTCTTTTCTGAGCTCATGGATCCAGCTGGAGGCTTTGCTTGCTTTCTGTTTGCGTTGTTCCATAACTGGTTCTGCTTTGCTTGGACCCCTGAGGCTTTTGCATTGGCGTAGAAATAAAAGATGAGATTACCATATTCGTAAAAACCTCAGACAAGATTTGTAGTCTATTTGGAGGAACAATTACTGAGCATAAGACCCCTGGAGCATTTCTGAAATCAAAACGTCCACAAGTGTTGGCATTCTGTTTTCTGAAATTCGTGTGTCATTTGTATAAAAAATTTAGGTGGGAATCATGGGATAAAAATTGTTAAAATCTGTTTAAAAGTGTCCATTTTTACACTGTAATGACCACAATCTCAGGTGTTACCCTACACTTGATGATTATCCATGAGATTTTGTCATGAATATCATATCTTATGAAAAACTTGCCATATTTTTCACATCAAGATTTGGCAAAAATGTAACAGGAGAAAAATCACTGACCTCAAGATTTAATGGACTTAACAGGAAAAAACATACCAAAAAATTCCCACTCCTTTCCAGCACTAGTGATTCAACAGACTCTAGATTCTTAAATATTGTACTTTCAAATCTTGTTTATAACCAAATTTGGCTTAAGTCTTCTTATGGTTGCTGGGCACTACTGTTACAATATAAAATGGGAAAAATAAACTGTGACAAACCATGCAACAGCCTTGCCAGTTTTATGCAGGATGTCACATATATAGTGTAATGCGTCTGCACAAGCTCCTACTCGTGTTGCTCAAGATCTGGGCCATGATGTCACTGGAACAAACTGACGTTATGTTCAGGGGTGTAGCCAAGCCCACATACGAAGGATATGTCGTCAAGCAGACTTAAATTTGGCCATCTACAACTGGTCCTAAGACCCCCAAAGTGTTCACATTCCGGTTCAATCTTGTCCCATATGAAAAGATAAATGAAAATCAATCTTTTCAGAGCTTGTCCCTCATACCTGTGCACCTGGAAAAGTACATAGTAGACTTGAGGACGAAATTAAAAGTCAATTTGCAAAACTAGAACACATAAAACGGTTCAACGACGTGTTGAAGATCACGAAACTATATGTCGACAAGTTCTTGAACCTACTCGCTCGCTGTCGGTGACAAATGGGAACACACACTAGACAAAAAAAGTGCGATGGGCGGTCGTAGTATGTCAGTGACAAATGGAAACACAACGCGGTAGCGTGTTAATTCAACTGTTTAACGCCAACTTTTCATCAAATTATGTTGTTTTTATTTGTATCAAGGAAATGAAGGTAAATTTTATTCTTACATCATTAAATAAATAAATAAATAAATATTAAATATTTTCAAAGAAGTTGTGTAATTTATTATTTTTATTTTTAATTAATCACGTTTTTATAGTCGAATGCAATTAAATCTTTTTATGGATGATTGCCATTTGAAAAACATTGCAAAAATTTATTCAAAAAATTCGTATCTAATTATATTGGGAAAAATAAAATCTTGCAATTTAAAATAAAATGAATAGATATATATTTTTTACATAATGAAAATAAATTTTTAAAGACTTAATTAAGGCATTTTTGAATTCACATTGAATTCAATCAAATTTACAAAAATTGTAAGTCAATTTAAACCAAAAATAATAATATCTGATTTTTAAATTTATTTATAACACGTTATTTTCAAGTTTTTCTATTTTTTAAAAAATTGATTATTTAAAAATTATAATTATTATTTTGAATACATTATTGACTAAGTTTCAATATCATGTTTTCGTTCATAACATTTAAATGAAGTTTGAAAAAGAAAACATGTGTTAAAATTTGAATTTTTTAAATAGTTTCATTTTGAACATAATAAAGTTAATTTTTTAAAATAGCAAAGTGTTGAAATGATTTGGTGGTTAATATTTTGGTGCATTTTTTTGATGTGTTGGGTTCAAATCTTGGTGCATGGGGTTCATTAATGTATATAGTGTGTATTATACATTGATGTATCATGTAAAAATGTAATATACAAATATGTACATATAGTGGTGCTAAATGTTGCCAAAAAACTTTGCTAGAATGTTTTGAAAATAATAATAATAATAAATTAAGCCAAAAAAATTCTTAGTCTATATTTTTGTCATGGCATGACATGATGAAATACAATCTATGATTGACATGAAAACAAAAGGTGGTGTATGATGATATGGCATTTTAGTCCATGACATATTAACTTAAGACCTCATAATATGCATGTCAAAATAATTTAATTAAAAATGTGTAACATGTGATTATCCAAAACAAATGAAACCAAATTCATTTAAAATGTCCTAATCAACTAATCCATTTTGATCAAAACCATACAAGTTACATATTAATCAATTTTTGTTTACTTTCATTAAAACCTAGTGAATTTTGGTAGTTGTAAAACCCATGATTTTTTTTGGTGCTTGTTTACATTTGTAAATTTTAGATTTGTTGCCATTATCTGGTTCTCCAAGATAATCGCCTCAACCATTGCTTTATTGTATGCTACCTCTCCCAATGTGGCTAGTTCAATCTTGCAAACTTGCCCTCTAATAAAGTTCGCATTTTTTCCACTTTTCACTCCAAAATGCATATGAATGAAATATATTTAAATTAGATTTCACTAGAGTCAAAGCTCAAAAACTTGATCAAATATATTTTTCTTATTAGAATAGCTCACAAAGATGTTGTCCTTGTAATTGTTGTTAGCTTCTCATGATATAGAATAGGTTAAAAAGTGGTAACTCATGAATTTTGGATCACATATGATAAACATGTTTACTTATTACATTTTGATAGAGATTCTTTTGTGAATATTAGGGTTGTTTGGGTTTCTTCCATTGTTTCCTTCCTATCATCCATGTTGTACTTAATGCTCAACAACTTGGTGGATGTAATAGTTTTAAGATGAAAACATGAATAGGTGGATAGTTTGGATTGTCACACTTGTAATTTTTCTAGATTATATATAAATATAAAATTAAAACCCACATTCAAAATTAACATTGTCAATTTTTTCATTATTTATGTTGTCATAAACTTTAATGGGAATCATCATAAGTTTTTTGAATAAATTTAAAAAACATTATGGACCCATAATGGATTTTTGACATGACAACACTACGTTCGTTACATTAAAAAAAATGAAAAATGTGAACTCAAAAAATATGTCAAAGTAATGTCAAAATAAATAAAATAAAATAAAGCATCATCGAATGAAGAATTCAGTAGTGAAGTGCATTGAAACTTCATATATATTTTTTAATTTCTAAAAGTTTTGAATGATATGATTATTGTAAATTTTTATCATTGAGATCACATTTCACATTAAATTTTTTAATCTTTTGCATGGATTTTTTGATCAAACACATGTTTACAAATATTCATAGGTTGGTTTATTAATATTTCTAATTAAAAGTGTAGGGGTTAATTATAGGATTTATGGTTTGATAATTGTTAAAACTATAAAAAATCATTAGTGTTAGATTATGGAGTTTCAAACACCACTTTTGAGCCATTTAACCATGTTTTCACCCTTCATCCATTTTTGAAAACTTGATTTTACGCTTGTAGATAGTGAAAAGTTCATTTTTCAATGTCAATAATTTAATAACCTTCCAAATATCTTCAATTGCCACCCCATAATGACACTTGTTTATAGGTAAAAACAAATTTCCATTCATTTAGAAAAATTTGAAAATCAATGATTGAATTTGTTATTTGTTTATAGTCATAATGGACATTTACAAATACTCCTAGTCACCTTGGTTAAGTGGCATAAGACAATTAGTTCCAAAAGACATGACATGGCCATGAAGTTAAAAATGTAGTTGCAAACCTTATGAATATGCCAAAAAATTTCATTCATTGTCATGGATGATGGTTAGTATGACATTGAACACCAATTTGCAACTATATTTGGGATATTCATATGTTACCAAATGTCCCATTAATAGGTAGTTTGGATTTAACCATGTGAAAGTTTGTCGTTTGTTGAAAAAAGATATAATATTATATGATACATTACTTTATTATAATTGAATAGTTATAATCTATCCTAGGCTAAACAAAGTTATAACATGAACTATTTAGCATAAGGTAGGTCAATAGATAGGTAGGTAGGAAGAATCTTGATTATTTTATTGATGACAAACCTTTTTGATAGGTTCATCCCAATGGCATGCATTTTGAATATTTATAGTGCATACTATGAATTTAGCCCACTCTTTCACTTAGTTATATATTTTACAAGTTTGAAGTTCTAAACAAAGATATTAAACGATAAATTTTAATGAAAAGGAAATATTATAGTTCACTATTGTTGAAAATTCAAGTTCAACTAGTTAGGTTTCATTAGTTACTGGAGTAGGAAAGTAATTAGGTTACTTTCATAAGGTTGAATTACTTTCGTTACTTATTTTAGTTTGGTTATTTGTGGTTTGGTCTTGTAGTTAAATACCTTGGTGTTGATGGTTTGCTTCTCTTTGCTTCATTACACAAGTTTATGTATTTCATGTGACAAGAACCTTGGTGATGCGCTCGCAAGTCACGGGGTCAAATCCACTTGAAGGTTTCACAAAATCAAGTTACAGAAATTGTGACTTAGCGGCGCGCTCTCAGCTTCTAACTCTAAAAAGGGGTAGAGGGTCGAGTTGGGAGCCCAAGGATTAGACTAGGAAGAGGGACTAGCTTAGCTCATGTGAATCTGCCTCCAAAAACCAACCAAAAAGGGTTAGTCTAGCATTCAGGACACCCTTGGGTGTTGGGACTTGCCACGGGCACTTGGACACACAAGATTCACCACGGCCCGGACTCGGGAGTAAGTCACCACCTTACTCCCTATAGTATTCTCTACGGCTAGTCGCCAAGGCTACATCCAAATGGTACATTTTGTTGGGACTCCCGAAATGGAGTCCCGAAATTGTCCCTGCTGGACTCCCGAAACTTTGAACGGCCATAACTCCTCACCCCAAGGTCGGATCGGGATGAGTCCTAAAGCAAAGTTGTAGCTCTCGTCGAGAGCTTTTCAACGCCGTGTCGCACTCTTCAATGACACATCGGGAAAAGGTCGATTCCCGACTTTTAGTGGTCGGGAGTCAAACTGGTAGTTTGACTCCCGGCTCTTCTTTTGCCCATAACTTGGGCTGCAGATGTCCAAATGGCCAATGCGAGGCCATTTTTGATATCTACGTTTCAAGACCTTTTCAATGACACCAAGAACACCTTAATGCAAGGTGTTTTGGGCCTTGTTGTTGAGCTCTGAACATTCGGGAGTCCCGGAGGACTCCAAATCTCCAACTTTTCCAAGTGTTGGGCTTCACCCCCACACTTGGCCAAAGTGGGGTTGCGACACTTGGAGAGCTCTTGATGTTATGTTTTGTGTTATGAACATTATGTTGTAGTTTCCTTTCAATAAAGATTTATGTTTGCACTTGAGTAGATCTCCTATTTGTTAACATGGTATAAGAACTTAAGTTATTTGATGAGAAAGTTGAAAAAGATTTAAAGCTAGAAAGTCTTTAGAACTAGAGCTTGAGAGTTTCTAGTAATATCATAGGAGTTTATCAAGTGCAAAAAAGAAACGGGGAAAGGAGAGAATGTGAAGAGAAAGAAAAGAAAAGAAAAGAGGTGAGAGGAGATCAACGTATTAAAGTTGTGGAAGTCAGATCTTTAAATCTAGATATAGATCTACTGTGAAAAGATCTTGGGGTGAAATTTGGAGAGGTTATAGAAGACTATAGGACGCTTCTATTTTCAAATTTTCAAAAGAAAAAGATATGTTTTGTGAGAGTTATAAGCTTTTGAAAACTCTGTGCTAGATCTGGTTTTTTGGTCATATCTTCTTTGTTTGAGCTTTTTTGAATCTACAACTTTGGAATCTTATAGATCATATAGGAATATATGTGTGTGAGAAATTTCATGTCATTTGGATCTGTATTGAGAGAAATCCAAGCATCTAAAGTTTCAATCTCAATTTCAAAGTCAGTTTCTTTTGAAAGTGATATATTTTTTTGCCAATAGAGCTGAAATTTTGAGCAGATATAAAAAACATATATTTAATGTATCTGCCAAAATCTCAAGGAGTTTGGAGTTGCTGAGAGCAAGTTGTAAGCCATTTTGTGTTCAGGTCCCAGTTTGAAGTGACTTCAAGGAAGTAACAAGATCTCTCATTTTATGAAGTTAAATGAGCTGAAATTTTGAGAGAAGGTAGTAGACATAGTTTTTTATGTTTCAACAAAATTGCAGATCGATCCAAGGCCATATATGTGTGGAATAGCTTTGCAAAGTTGCTATGACAGAAGTTTGTTTTGAGAAGACATCAAAGCAAAGTTTTGAAGTGGAGTAAATATAACTTGGGAGAACTTGAAGGAAGGAGTTTGAAGATTGGGAAGCAAAAATACATTATCAAGACCTTCGTACAAAAGTGTGGTATGTAATCATGTACTTAATACCATACGAAATATTATACGAGATACGTACCTATACGTAAAACTTATGTACAATATATAATTTCGTATAATACTCAAAACATACATACATATGCAAGGTCCATCTTGTTCAACCCTAACCCTAACCCTAACCCTAATCCTAGAAACCTAAGGAAGGAAAACCCTAACCCTAATCCTAGAAACCTAAGGAAGGAAAACCCTAACCCTAATCCTAGAAACCCAAGGAAGGAATTAAAATCATTGTGAAACCCCAAGAAGACATTGAGTGGTGCTTTGAGAGATGGCGAACGGTTTTTCTCAAATTGCAATCGAGAAACTAAACAAAAACAATTTCCAAGTGTGAAAATTTAGGATTATGAATTTCTTGATGGGGAAAGGCTACTGGGAATTCATAATTGGTGATGAAACAGCACCTCTTCTCTTAGAAAACCCCACACAACAACAAATTCAAGCTAATAAAACTTGGCATGAAAAAGCAAGGAAAGTCTTGTATTAGCTTTTTGTGAGTGTGTCCGATTCCATGATTGTGCATATTCAAGATGCAAAATCACCCAAACAAGCTTGGGATACATTGGTGAAGATGTATAACACCAATACACAAGCCCGCAAAATGCAGTTCAAGCAAGAGTTACAAAATCTATAGAAAAACAAAATGAACATCAATGACTATTCTACAAAGGTGAAAAAACTTACAGATGGTCTTGCATCTTTAGGAACCCCTGTAGATGATGAAGATTTAGTGGCCGTGACTTTAAATGGATTTGGAAAAGACTATAGCTAGTTCCATACTTCAATTGCAGTTCGAGAAACATTTCCCAACTTCCAAGACTTAATAACACTACTTATAAGTGAAGAGATGAGAATTATTGGTACCTCTTCCAATGGAGAATCACAAGAAAGTGCTTTCTATTCAAATACCAATAGAGGTAGAGGTAGAGATGGTAAAACTTCATTTCAAGGTCAACACGGACGCTCGCATGGTGGACATCATCAACATGAAGGTCAAGCTCATGGAGGTGGACGAGGAAACTTTGGAGGAAGAGGAAGTCGAGGATGTCGTGGAGGTCGTGGTGGAAGTCATTGAGGTCAACAACCAAATAACGATTCAAATTACTATTACTGTGGGAAACCTGGGCACATGGCAAAGAACTGTTATCAAAGGGAGCATGGTGCACGAAATGGAAAGCTACAACAAAGGAATTATGCATCAACTAGCAATCAAGGTGATGAGCAACTGTTTGTGATGTAGCACATGGCAAATTCAATGATAGGAGGTGTTTCAGACAACAATGTCTGGTATGTGGATTCTGGAGCTTCAAACCACATGACTAGCCATGGAGAATGGTTTAGAGAGGCAAAGGATTTGAAGACACCAGGGTTTATGGAAACTGGTGATGACACTACACATCCCATCACACAAATTGGCAAGGTGCCATTGTCCATGCAAGATGGGCAAACAAAGTACCTGAAAAATGTACTTCATGTTCCAACCATAACAAAAAATT
>Ga0116227_10001332_pt1 | contig 54617 bp, 56 predicted proteins | sample S1TSphgellanicum_FD_89693 | JGI IMG/M metagenome (GOLD analysis project Ga0116227, IMG submission 89693) | Host-associated microbial communities from peat moss isolated from Minnesota, USA - S1T2_Fb - Sphagnum magellanicum MG | ecosystem: Host-associated > Plants > Peat moss > Unclassified... | reverse complement strand
TGGACAAATAGGTAGGGGGTGTCCTTGAGATTTTGTGTCAAACGGTTGAAATGTCCCACATATTGGGTCTGAAATTTAGTTTTTGGGGCGGTTTGCCAACCCCCCCCCCCCTCCCCCCCAACAGATCAGTAGCTAGTAATTCCACAATCCCAAAACTCGGGTCCAAACAAGGCTGCCACAGCAACAACAAAAGCAGCAAGAATTGATATCAATTCTTGACTTCTTGAAAAGCTTTGCAGGAACACGCAGGCCATCATGGGTACCATCCAGCAGCAACAGAAAACACTGCCTACATGCAAGTGAAGCTTTGTTCCATTGCAAAGAACAGGCCTCTATGACCTCCATGGAAGGAGAAATACTAGAGCTGAATCCTATCTTCAAACTCAGAGCCAACACCGTCACTGTTGTTGTTAGCATCAATGTCCAAAAGATGGTGTAAAGAAACAAGGGCTGCACTGCAAGTTTCAAGAAGAATGACTGCCCTGCCTGTATTTGTGAAACAGAGCAATCCAAGAATCAGGATCACACTGCATGTCTGATGCACATATCTACATCAGAAAAAGAGCATTTCATTAGGTCTATGCTGGCTGCAAACCTGGAAACATTGGATTATTTGCCTACCTCCTCACGCTGGACCAAAGGTATACTTTGGGAAAGTTAGCAAACTCCTGCATGAACATATACGTGGAAGCTTCATTGTTGCAAAGAAAAAGAGGGGTGTATCCTTCCTACCACTGCATAGTGCTGCATAGTGCTGCTGTGGAAGCACAGAGCTTGCCCTCTCCATGCACCTTGCAAATGGTATTGCCATAATAGATCACCTGTGGCTGCAACAGGCAGTTTTAAATCACTTTGAGACAGTTTCTGGTTGCATTCAATATACCCAAAGCATAAACCACCTATTCTGGAAACAAAACGGCAGAAGAAGCATTCTGTTAAACCCAAGAAAAGAACACTGCAATTGTGTGGAAGAACTCTGCCACCAACCCTACAGAAAGAGTCTGAGCTGAAATGATCACTCCAAAGAGAACTGCCATAAAGGGACCTACATTGGCAGATACAATGAAAGCATTTTCTACCTGGCTATCCAGATCCTCTAACAAATGAACTCATGCAATCCTTCAAGACAAATTACAAAAAAGAGGGGCTTGCGTCTTAAGACTTATGCTCATGTAGTGTGTGGTCTTGCCCAGAGACAGCAAGCAAAGATATAATACTATCAAGTATTGACTGGATTGTCCAGAAGTGTCTCCATGACCAGCCTCACTGTTTGTAAACACCAGCAACTTGAGCCTCAGCCACTAAAAAACAACACAGAAAATGAGTTTACAACATGGTCATACAAGTGAGATGATAGAAGAAACCTTTCCACAAACATGCACAGGTCATTTAGGTTGAAGGTTTATGAATTGGAAAAAAAGAGCTGTGCTGTAACTAGTGAAATCTTCAAAAGGCTGGGAAAACACATGTTATCCTTTTTCAGTGGTGAAAAGAGGTCAAAGGCACACAATCTCAAAGAAAAAATTCTTCAGCCTAAAATATCCAGATTTTGGAGATCAAAGTGCGTCTCTCTTGGAGAGAAACAGTTAAAAAACCCAATACTCAAGGTGCATTAGACCATGGGCATGAAACTTCTATGAGAGTTGAGGTTTACTCTATAGTCCATCAGACCAAAGGACACAGCTCCCTGACATTGTAACCTAAAGTTGTCCACAACTCAAGAACCTCTTACCCTCAGCCTTTTGACTGCAAGAATATCTTCTGAGGCATTGAAAACCTCTGCAATTTATGATTTGAGTCATCCTTCAATAGATTAAGAGATGAATTGATCATAAGGTTGGAGAGATTTTTTACATGTGACAACGTATCCATGAATAGCAAAAATATGAGACTCAACCATGAAATTCAGAGACAGAAGAAACTGAGTAGCAATTTGAGGAACAATGACAATCACACTCATGTTCAGTGACAAGCAACATCAATGTATACAGTAGTGACCAGCTACCAGAAAATCCCCAATGACTTCCATCTGCTCCCAGCAGGAGGTGGAGTTCAGTGCCATACATTAACCAACATACTGAGTTCCTAAGTTTCTGTCACAAGACACGTAGTAAATTGGGAAGACTCAGCCATGCTGCTAGCCAAATCAACAAAACATGAAAGAGTAGAAGACCACGACCAAGGAAACCAAGAAGAACAAGGAAAACAAAAAGAAGGAAAACTGAAAAAGAAAGAAATTACAGAAGAGAAAGAAAAGAGAGAAACAACATGGAAAACTTGAAGAGCATGTACTTTTACAGGGGAAGTGGAGTACACATGACTGATAGCACACAAAAGATGAAGTTGCTTACATTCCATCAAGGTAAACAAACTCATCAGAACTGAAGAAGAGGGAGGAAAATCAGAAATTGTAAGAAGGTTGTTATAGACATGTGAAGATAACCATACATAACTAGAAGAGGAAGAAAAGAGAGAAACAACATGGAAAACTTGAAGAGCATGTACTTTTAAAGGGAACTGGAGTACACAAGACTGATTGCACATGAAAGATGAAGTTGCTTACGTTCCATCAAAGTAAACAAATTCATCAGAACTGAAGAGGAGGGAGGAAAATCAGAGATTGTAAGAAGAAGGTTGTAGACTTGTGAAGATAACCATACATAACTGGAGCAAATATGTTGAGGAATCAAAACAACATGAAGAAGTACAAAACAATATACATCACAAACTTTACATCCAATAATTTGAAAATGGAAATTGTGTGAATTTTTTTCTTCAGAGGTTTGCAGTCTTTGCACGCAACTTTCCATTCAACAATTTGGCAATGGAAAATTGCATGAAATTTGGTCTTCAGACGTTTACAATTTGTGCACACAGATGTCATAAGTTTAAAAACATGTATGAAGCACATATAAGTAGGATGGAAGATTTTTGTGTTTGTCATGTATTCAAGATTGTAGCAAATGCAGCATGCTTGTTCTCACAACACTTATTAGACCATTCAATTGTGCACAAAATGCAATTTCCTAAAACTTTGAAAAAGGTATGCATCAATGATTTATTTGTTGGCACAACAAGATAGACATATAGTGGAGCTGAGGAGATGGATGGATTGAGAGTGTAACAACCTCAAAGCAAAGTTCGACACTAAAGATAAGTGTCAATTTTGTTTAAGGATGATCTTTAGACCCTCACACACAGAAACCACGTCCAAATGAGGCAATATCTTCCAAAAGTTCCCTCAGAAGACGTACAGGGAGATAGAAAATCTGACTGCTTCCAACACATGCAGAAACGTCTAAGGAATTGACAAGTTGCAACAACGAAAGAGAGAAAGACGAAGTGCAATGATCCAAATTAGAAGAACCCGCTACAGCAATGAACACTCACAAAGGATGCAAGCACAACAATAAGAGGAACAGCAAGAGGAACAGGGTTGGTTATTCACCAATGCTGCTTCAAGATGCTTTGTTCCGTGCAGCACCAGTCCTGGAGATGCACTGCTGCTGCTACTTATGCGTTCTTGGTATATCCTCGTTCTTCTTTGTGGATGTCTGCTGTTTTCGTGCGGGACTTCAACCCGGCTGGAGATAAGATGTGGAGAAGAGGGATACCGTAGAGAAGAAGGTAACAAAATATGTAACAGACCGCAGCTTCTGCATGGCGAATCTGGCCGAGCGTGAGAGAAATTTCATGGCATCCAATGCCGCGTCCGCCGGAATTAGGATTGTCACGCTCGTCATCACAGCCCGATTGTACATTTATGGACCTACGGCATGATCATCATCACCCTCGTTGGTCACCGTTGCTCAACTTCCTCGCCTTTTGTGCGTGTCTGTGCACGTGAAGAAGAGGAGAAAAAACAATCGAGCAACCGGTGCTTGGAGACGACTGCACAGCAAACGAATACTCTTCAATCTTGTTGCTCAACAACTCTTACGAGATGGCTGCATATCATCATATCTCTTTTTCTCTGTCAATCTTTCTCCATCTCCTTTGATTTCCAGCATGAAGCTCTCCCTAGTCACGGCCATCTTGCATGAAACCGTGCAGCAGCTCTTCTTCCTGTTGCCAAATGAAGTACAACCTCGTCTTCTTCCTCCACATTCTGCAGAACAAGGTTTGCATCTGCCAGATAGATTGCATCCTTCTTCTGGAGAATCACTGCAAACCTTCTTCATCGGGACAAGGCTGCTTGCTTAGCTACAAAGATCTCAGGAAGACAAACAAGGGAAAAAATAAAATTCATATGCAGCAGATCGATCGATCGATCAGGTGTGCATTCCTCACAGCTTGTTACAGGAGTGCACTTGATCAGAATTAAGAGCTATGTACAAGAAGCCCTTCTCGTCGTCATTCTCTTCACACATTCATGTAGTGCATATCTTTGTATCTCGACTTCTTGTATCCGAAATTCAATCATCTGCTTGAACAACCCCGTCTGTCTAGCTCTGCAAAATCCAAAGAAATTTCCAGTGCAAAATCAATGGTACACTCCAGGCAACTAAATCATGGTAAGCATTCTGTTGAAACTCTCCAAGATCCGAAACTCTTCAAGAATCCTCTATCCAAAACAGCTGAAATTGGGGACAGACAGACAGCAGATGCGAGAGACAGAGAGAGAGAGACAAGAGAAAAGCGCGAGAGCGGAGGGTAGATGGATATGAGTGTCCGAAGAAAGAATCAGGTCTGGCTGCTGCAAGCACGACACGTAATTTGCTTTCCTCCTCGCGAACAGCGACGGTTGAAGAGCGGAAAGAGAGCAGCAGGATAGGTATGAGAAGCTGCCTCAAAATCCAAAGAGGGAAAGAAAGCATCGTGAGGACGTACGCCGCCGTATGGCAGCGTGATCTGTGGATGCTGCTAGCCAAAGGTTCGTGTGTGCAAGTAGGTCTCGAAGTTTGCGGTGTGCTCTCTTCGTTGTCACACAATCAAATCTGTCCTCGTCTCTTCATATCTCTCTCTCTTGTGGCCTCCCGCTAACTGTACGAAAATCGTGTCGTAATCCTCACACGGGAAGCAGACATTCGCATACCACCAGCAGGAGAATCAGTACAAGCAAAGAAAGAGAAATTCTCCCTTACTGTATTGGTGCAAGGATGAGGTTTCGATCTTGCTGCTAGTCTGATCCGCCGTTGTTGTCGATAGCGGAAAGAGAAACCGTCGAGAGAGAGAGAGAGGGCGCGGGTGGAAGGAGAAGACCAAGCGGCGATGAAGTCGGTGTTGGCAGCTCAGTTTTGGAACGAGGAAGTGCAATCGGCGAGGTCGTTGGATGCGGTTATGCACACATTGCCAAAGGAGGCACCAGCGTTGGGAATGGTGCAAGGTACACATCTCTCACGCTCTCAGCAACTCCTGCTGCTGCAACGCATGCTGTGGATACCGTGCACGCCCTCGTACGTCGTCGACTCTGACAATGGCGGCGGCTTGGTTCTCGATCGTGTTCTTGCCAGCACCGGCGGCTCTCACTGGTAATCATCATCATCTCTCTCACCACCACATTTCTTTACCCATCATCATTTCGCAGATTCCTTTTGCTGCAATCTTCAGTTGCATCTTCCTCAGAGATGCAACATCGCAGCTCTTTCAGAATTAGGTTTGGCAATCTCTTCAATCTGCTTCAACCTTTTTCAGTCGTCTACTACTACTACATCTGTGACTGTGATCTCCTCAATGGGTTTCCATTCTCATTGCAGAGCTTGAAAGCTTTGAATCTCAAAGTTTTGTTTTTCAGTCTGATTGATTGCAGAGCTTGAAAGCTCCAAAGCTTGAAGCTTGAATAGTTTGTTTTTCCAGTCTGATTGCAAGGGTTGAAAGCTTTCATCTTGAATGATTACAGGTTGAAAACTTTGAAGCTTGAATGGTTTGTTTTTCAGTCTGATTGAGTGCAGAGCTTGAAATCTTTGAATCTTGTTTGGCATTACTTGTCCCATTGTTGAGTAGTTCTGTCACAACTGTGGTTTTGCATCATGATTGCATGGTTGTCAGCACTTTTTGACATTGAACTGGAGACATGATTATGGAACCACCTTTTCAAAGCATTGTTGTGAAGTTTTTTCTCTGCAATCTCTCATGGATATCTCAGCATTGAACCCACATTCAAGGCTTTGGTAAGCAACAGCTTAGGCAGCTCCAACTGCATAATTCTGACTGACATTGTGTGCATATATGTAGGTGGACCACACTAACAGGCCGTGTGCGGGCACAGCGCTTGTTTGGAAAGGTCGGGCATCAACAAAAGGATACAGTAAATGACAATTCCCAGTCAAGAGCACCAACAGTGAACAGGAAGAAGTGGCTCGATTATGCTGGACGCCTCCTCGATAGCTCCTTATATGCCCTCTGTCTGCGCTCACGAATTCAGCTAGGACCTCACACATCCCTCAGTGCTAGCTCAGAACTAGACTCTCTTTCTTCTTCTACCACTGATCATGAAGAAGCAGACTTTGATGATAGGCTGCCATGGAGAGGTCGAGTTGCTCTCCGCCACAAGGTAAAGCTCCTGAACTTCTTCCTTCTACATGGACTGCTCTACCCAATGGGTTTTCTACTACGTGTTGCTATAATGCCCACCACCTATTCATTATTCTCAATCTGGTGTTTTGAGGTCCCTGTCAGCAGGAATGCAAAGTAGAATCTTTCAACATTTGCAACTGGAGAGACCATTTTTGGTTTTGACTTTAAGTGATTGGCCATTTGTGGTGCATCAGATGCAGCGGCACCACCTGATAATGGAAGCAGCATGGCATCAGTGTTTTGTGGATCGTGAAGCACGCTATTGGGAGGTCCCACAGGCAGTATCAGTAGATGTAGTGTCAGCAAGACCAACAGCAGGGCTGCGTTATAGATTAGGGGTGCACCAAAGTGCAGGGATGCCAGTGGAGAGTGGTGGTGAAGTTAGGGCCAGGAAAGTTCCATTGGGTGCACTCCCAGGAACATGGTTCCAAGCAGCAGCTTCTCTTGAGAAATCACTTAACTTATGGAAGGCTGGGCTGCACCTGAGACACGCCTCTGGGAAGCCTTACAGTGTGCTTGGAACAAGTCCACACGTCTCAATTTCAGGCATTGTTGGTAGGCATCTGCAACCACCTTTGCATTTATTAAAAGAGATTAACTATTAACTATCTGATCAAGTGTGAGTACCTGTTCTTCTTTGCTGGCTGCTTGAAGCAGCATCCTTTCAAGGGATACAAGAGGAATAACCAATCTGGCTCTTATGTTTTGTTCAGGGTCTTGACTACACCTCAGAAATGTTGAGTCCCTGGAGGAGTAGTTAGCAGCATCACAAGTGATGCCAAAATTTCTTAACATGCTGGAATATGGAAGTCTTGGGCCATGGCAGTCCAATGAAGATCTACCAGTGTTCCAAACATAACATTCATACATTTGTAGCTCATTAACAAGATTCACACAGTAATTCTTATCCTGATGCAAGATGTTGGCATTCACAGGTGGGTTAGTGAGTGCAAGCTTGGAACCCAAATTCAAAAACTATGGGTTTAGGTCAACAGTTCGTTACCAGGCTTTAGAAGACTCTGACCAGCAGGAATTGAAGCCTGAGATAAGTCGGCCTGTGTCAGCAGACTTATTTGCCTCATTAGGCTTAAGTGCTCAGCTTGGATTGTTCCAGAGACCTGTATTGGACTTTACAAAGCTGGACGTGCGAGTTGATCTTGGGGCTGCAGCAGCAACCATGTCTTCTAGATCAGCAACTGTACATCAAAGGGATGAGAATGGCTTCCCTTCTTTGGTTGTGTCTTTGCAGCAGCAGGTACCTTCAGTGCAGCCCTAATAAACCCACAAAAGGCATAGTAGAGTGAGCACCAACTGTGGCTTCATTTGAGGCTATGCTTCCCATAGAATGGTGGCCTGCACATCATTCAAATTTGACTTTCTTCACAAAGATTCAAAAAACAGAACAACATGTATTAATCTAAGTTCCTGGGTCAATAAGATTTCAGCTACTCCTGTCAATTAGATATAAAAGGCAGAGGATGATCATTTAGAACAATATCCATCAATGTCTTTAAACTCTTAGTTTTGTTTTGAGATGTCCTGAGTACAGGAAGAACCGTGGAATGACAGTTTGAGGTAATATGTTGGAAGATTGTGCATTTTGTATGTACCAGGTCGTTGGACCAGTTCGTGCTCGGATTGATTCCAGACTTGCCTTGGACCCTTCAGCTCCAAGAGAGTGGCCATATATGCAGGAGTTAGTATATGGGCTTGACTACTGTTTGGAATCACTCGGTGCTGCCAAGTTGTGTGTATGGTACTCTCCCACACGGTGTGAAGGCATGGCTGAGCTTCGCATCCTGGAAAGATAGAGCTGCTCATCTGTCCCTGGCAAGTTCCAGCTGTCTTCTGGTTTCTCTATTTTCTTTGTTAAGAGAGTCAGTATGTGATTAATGCTGAGATCACTTCATTTGGAAATGAGTTCATGATTCCAGAGCTCTCTCTAGTTGTAGACATGTTAGATGTCTGATACATGCTACACCATCAAATGAATATCAAGAAATGTTGCAGCTCAAGGCAGGAAAGCATTGCCCTGAAACTTTGAACGATTCCTGAAGAATGTATAGTACTATACTTACTTCAATGGTTGCATTGCAGAGTCTGTAGCAGTCTTCAACAATGAGACTCTGATTAATTATTCTACACAAGGCAATTTCCTCACATTTTCCAACCAGGGATTTGAGTCTGTTACATTTGATTCTCTCTTTGCAACCATTACAACTTTTTCCACTCAAGTTCTAGAAAGCAGCCCACTTTGCTTTTCTTCTTCATGATGGTTGCTTCCTTTGTTACCCCATACTAGAAGCACTCCAAGCAGTATGTTGATGAACTTGGGCATCATCTGTGCAATGATGCTTGAGTTACAGGCTTCACCAAAGAGTTTCCTGAATTCCTCTGCAAGGTGTTCATAAACTGCAAGAACTGCATTATGCGTGAATTGTACTTGAACATTGGGCAATCTGATAAGAAAGGCATTACCTCATTCATTAGACACCACAAGGGCAGCATGAGTCTGTATTCACTTCTGTATACATGCTTAAATGTCCCTGATAGATTATAAGCCCTTGGAAAGAGGGTAGATACAGTTGAAACTCCAATGATCCTCAAAGCTTTTACTCTCTCTAATATTAAGAAGACATGTTGAACACATGAGTTGCAATGGCTCAAGAACATATCAAAGGAAACCAGACTAATATTACTGGAACTTCTTCAGTTGTCTCTGGGAGCTTTGGCAGGGTTCACCTGTAACATGTGCATATCTAAAGCACAAGTTTCATCTTCCTGCAACATGTCCAGCTACTTAGGGTTGTAGTGTATCTGACACAACTGTACATGCTAAGGAATCATGTGTAGTTGGTTGCCAAATCAAAATCCAGGCAACTTAATCAGGAACTGGGAAGATGGATAAGGCCCTTGGTGGCAAGATTTCCTATAGAGTCTGCAATTACACGTGCACTGGTCTTCATGTAGCCACCTACAAACAAAACAAGAATCAGAAACAGATATTGCTTGAACATCATCTTCCAGCAATGAATCTTGAATAGCACTGCTGGCAAGAAAGAGTACCTGATGTGAGCATAACTATGGGGCAATTTTTCTCACGAGAAAATTTGAATACCATTTCATCTCGTTGCTTCACTCCCTCCGGTGAGACCTGTGTGTGTAAAAGATGAGTGTGAGTGTGCCCCAAAATTGCCCCTCTCAAATTCCAAGAATTTAAATAGGGAAGCAATGAGGACTCACAAGAAGCCTGCCAAGAGGGTCACCATCCAGAATGTCGGTGCCCGCATTGTATATCAGTAAATCAGGCTCAAAATTCTGTGCAGCTTTCTGTGCCCACAAACCCAAACCTTTTCATCTTTTGACTTGGTCCCATGTCAAACTCCAGGTGCAAAAAGCTAGCTACAGTTTGCAGTCCCCCTGAAATGGAATTGCCTTATACACCACATCATTCAGTAACACTTCATTGCAAACTTAATCTACATCCAGCATTCAAGGTTCTTACTATCTTGATTTCTTGAGTCCTCATGTTCAAATTGGTGGATACTTGCTGAGATTTCTTCTTTTAATACTTTGCCACTTGACAGGGATTCACATTTCATGTGCATCTCACCAACAAAATTCTAAAAACAGAGATGAACTGCACATTACCTCCAATGCTTGGCTCAAGAGATCAAGATACTTTTCTGTTGTTGTATAACTCTGGTAAGTATGAAATTGCCACATACACCATAAGAAAACAGCCACAATTTGACTTGTGACAGGGGTCAATCCAATTACAAAACCAAAAAACCATTGAAGTAGACTACAAGTCAAAAAGTTGCAACCTATCTGGCTCTAAAAATCTGAGGAATCTAGAAACAGTGAACTTAAATCTTAGGGTCCCCACTTTAAACATCCATAGAATTGAATTTATGATACAAAGAATCACCTTTATAGCAACTGGCAGATCTATACGGGTCTTTGCTGTGGCATCCTGCAGAAGTCAATGGAACAGGACAAAATTCTGACAGCCTGCCTCAATCACATGATCTCTCACTGAATGTGGAGCTTCTAGCACCATTTCCACCATTTCTCATTCCACTTCCACAGTACTGAGCCTGCTTGCACACTGACTGGGAAAGAAAGGAGTGGACTGAAAACTGAATCTGAATAATTTGTTTTTCATACATATCCAGAAAAGGAGAAAAGAGCCTTGCCCGAGGATAGATGTCTGAGTTGTACATGTCAAGAATGTATATACTCTCTGCCACCCACCATTTTAAAGGACAGTTAGCAATTAATCAGACATCAACATTGCTAAACCAAGAAAAGCAATCCAATAGTGTTACACCTTTCACAACTTTGATATCTTTTACATGGAAGGTTCAGTTGGAAAATGCTGAACATTGATCAAGTTTGCAGGATGCTGTAGCTAAAGATTGATCTGCCTTCATGGCCAACTTGTAATGGAGGGAGGAAACATACTATTGTTCATGAAGTCATGTTCATGGCCATTTCCCTGATGAGCATCGAGGTCTATTATCATCACCCTGACAAACCCCGCCAAAATTATTAGACTGAAGACAGTCACAAGTCAATGAAACCACCTCTCATGGTCCTCATTGAGAATCAAGGTATTACCACATTTCTGGAAGGGATACAACCAAAGCAGAGACTGAACTTTATGGCATTATTTCTTGCTGTCAAACATTTTGCAGACAACCAAGCAAAGTGGTGCTGTCCACTGGTGGTCAGTTTGCTATAGGTGGAAACCAGAATTGAATATGAGAAATACAGGTTTTCAATTTGGTACAGAGCTGCTGGTTGTAGAATGACTGATATCATCATCAAGATGGATTGCAGGTTGCTAGTAATTATGGTCACAATGCCCATACTAATGACATTGTACAGGGCATGATGATTGGAAAAGTTCCACCATTAGGCTTGGCCTGCCTAGACCAGAGAAAAATTGAACTGCATACTGGATTCTGAGATTAATGTGTTAAAGAGTACCAAGATCTCCTAGACCAAATAATGCCTAGAAACTAAAACCTAGTCCTTCCACAGCTTAAGAAACTCAGGCAACTTTTGTGTCAGAAACATTCCCAATACTGGTTATTAGAGCAATAGCCCAAGCACAAACAACGGGGGATTTAGAGCTACATTTAAAACAAGGTTAAATGTCATGCCTTGAGATGCCAAGTCGTGCAAAAGCAAATTGGATTGTCAGAGTGATATCAGCATAGGCACAGAATCCTCCACCCTCATTGGAACAACAGTGGTGAAATCCCCCACCTAAATTGATTGCCCAACCCTTGTCCTTAGCCAGTTTTGCACTTAGCACTGTCCCACCAACCTGTACCAAGAGGCTGCAAGATATCATAAACTCAAAAACATTCCTCATAGAGAATTGTTGTAGAAACCCATAACTGCTTTGAGTATTCTGTCTGCCCAGGGAGCTTGGCAGATCAGCATTTGTTAATGCCTTACTTTTGGATACCAGGTTCAATTTTGTCAACCTTCTCTAGTTACTTCTACTTCAGAAATTGTGTCAAAAGAAAACAAATAAAGAGAAGCTTCCTTCATAATTTCTGGCCCTTGCTTCAACCCTCAAACAGGGGAAGTTTCCCAGTCAAAAATTTGGCAGGTGAGAGAAATTTGGGAATGAACATCAATCTTAACAATTGGAGGGAAATGTAAAGTCAAAATGGAAAGATATATGAACTCCAAGATAAGGGTCTAGCTACAAACTATGCAGGAAAAGTGGAAGCCATAGAACAAACCTGCTTTCGAAAAGGACGGAGTACTTTTTGTTGCAATATGAAGTTGGGCAAGAATGCCAAAGGTGGCACCTGCTTCCACATCACCCATAGAGAATGTAGCCATGAGACCTTACTTGTGAAGGATATGATGTAACCATGTATGCACAAAAGCTTCATTCAGGTACTTGAACAATGGAAGGGGAATAAACATGAGAGTTCAGAAAAGCAAAAAACAGGCACCTCAGTGATGACTGCGACAGTAAAACTGTGTTTCAGGCTTTCCAAATACCCCTCTGTATGCACCTGTCCAACCAGCACCTGTTTGTTATTACATCTACTACAACGCTCAATCTTAATGACCATCTAGCACATGGACAATGAGTCTCACCTGAATGTCCCTTCAACTTTCTCAGATTATCAAATCTTGACCACCAAGGGAATACATATGAAGGAGCTCAAGACCTACTTGGTGTCTGTGGGAGGAATTAACCTGTTTGCCAAGTCAAAACCTGCACTTTTTTGTGTAAAACTTTTTCTTCTACAGGTTCTTCTGTTTCTGTCATTACACATTTATCCCCTATGAAACAGTTCGGCTTTGCAATTTTCAACTGACTGGCCTATTTTTCATTCCCATTGTCTGCCTTAAGAATAATCGGGCTTAGAATCCTCAAATTCTTGAACAGAGACCACAAATCAACATGGCAATATTCTGCAAACCGCATGTTGGAACCTGTGCTTAAAATCAGATAAGGTGGCCCGGGGTATCACAACTGATGTGCATCCTTGCCCTAAAAGTCAGGGCAGCAAAAATCCTTGAAAACTGCGTGTTACCATTACTGCAATAGATGTGCTGCTACACATCCTGCCTGCTACAGAAAACAGAAATGACTCCCTAGGGCCATCAAAGGTGGTAATCCCAACACTTTTTGTTAGCCATAGTTTTCAAATCTAGGCCAATGAGAACCATGGTTGCCATGACAAGACACTGAAATACAGTAATGGTAACAAATTACCACTAGCAGATCATCTTTGGTGGCCTCAACAGGCTCCACAACTCGTTTATGGTCTAAGAGACCATCTTCAACAAGAAAGCGTTCGATCCGGCCCCACTTGGATGAGTCAAAAGGATGCCTACACACAGAAATTCCAGACATTTTTGAAACATGTTCAGACAATTTCCAAGACATAGAATCTTGAAAAGATACAGGCAACAAACTTCGATAAAATTGATGTTAGATACATTGAGGGGTTCACAAACACTTACAGTCTTTCCAGGCCCAGGAAGGCAATATTATAGGCCGATGAGTATATGATTGGATCCTTCATGAAAGTGAATCAACATGTGTCAGCTCACATCTCTGATGCAATTTGCAGTATCCTTAATATACACTGAAATGAGCTCGTTACATGAAAGCTCCTTGTGCATTGCTAGCTCCATGTACAACAAAGAATGCTATACCATAGACAATTTCCAAATCCCAAATTGTCTTGTGATGACCACAATCATATTATCATCATAGCAATGAGCACCAGGCCACTTGAGCATTCCCTGAAACTGAGCTACAAAAACTCCTTTCATTATCTTCTGGCACACATTTTGCAAAGAATGGACATAAGACCTCATCATATAATTCTGATGAAAACAACCAAGACTTCTTCATGGTCTAGAGCTGTCTGTCTGTCTGTCTGTCTGTCTGCTTACGTTCCTATTCTCTTCCTTAAAAAAAAACCTTCACAAGTACTGAGAACTTCTCCATACTTGCAATTTAAACCAACCTGAATAGAAACTGAAATTTCGACCATGTTATATAGACAAGTTTCAGATCTGACAACACATTGGTTGCTCTTCCTAGAAAGAAAGATGTGCTATATGTCTCAGGCAAACTACTGTATATTGGAAGAAAAAGAAAACCGACAGACAGACAGACAGAAAGACGAAAAAAATCCTCGACGTGAATTTTGAACTGAAATCGTCAGAATTAAAAAGCATTCTGCTTACATGATTATAAGTGATTTGCACGAGATCGACACGAAAAAACCCGAAGTGTAGAGGCGGCCAAACAAACAAACAAAAGTGGCGGCCATGTCATATGGAAGGGAAGGAAAACAAAACAAAACAAAACAAAAACCTTGTTATTAGATACAGGCGAATATAATGTACTGTTATCAATCCGCCGCTTCCGCTTAACCTCGTCCTCCTCCTGATCGCGCCGGGCCATCGTCTCCTCTCGCTGCCTCCTCTGTCTCTCTCTCTCCAATGAACAAAACCTCTCACTACTGAGGGCGCCATCACGCCATCGCTGCCTCTTATGCTGGGCCTGAGAAACACAATTAGGGCCCAATTAATTAAATTAATTAGGATTAATCAACTAGTTAATTTATCGTCGTCACTCAGATGATGAAATTGGTATCATGGATGAAATGTTACAAATGGTGAGATAGGATGAGCATGAGCTAACCAGATGAAATGCACTCTGATGGATGAGAACAATCGGTGCAATGTGCTTCTCTTTGAGTGTTGTGGTGATTTGCTTCTGTTGCAAACTCCTCTTCCTCTTCCTCTCGACCAGCAGCAGCCATGAGTGTGCTTTTGTTTCCCTGAAGTTCAAATCCAATCACAGATGCATACACGAACATTGCAAGTTACATCCCATCAGACAGAGAGCCGAATTTTCTTGTCACTTAATTGGGGTATTTGTCAAGCAAAATATGCAAAATCATAAGCCAAAGAGTATGTAGTAAGAAGAAGAAGAAGAAAAAAAAAGACGGGCTAGTCTCGTCTCTCCACTTCCAAAACTTGACAAATCTATGCTCCTCTCTCTTCCAATACTTTTTCTCTGGTGGGTACCATCAATCTCTTATCAGGTTTCCTTGAATCTGCAAATTTCTTTTTGCACTCCCCACCATGCCAGAACCCATCTCATCAGTTTTCATTTTATAGCAAATGTTCTACCAGAGAGAAGAAGAAGAACAGTGCATCTCGTGAATTCCTCTTGCCACCACAATCAGTCCGCACCACCACCTCTGGACAACAGAAGTGGGTATAATTCTCATCAATGTAAGTATCGATTGCACTCAACTCTCTGAAAATGTGTGATTCCAGGAATACCCAAATCATCTTCTGAGACAATCTTCACATAGAATGTGTGATCCAACAAAAAGACCAAATCTTCTCAAGGATTCACAAAATTTGTGATCCAAAAATACCAGTCTTGAGACATGTCTAATCATGTGCCAATAAGTTTTTTTTTGTGATGGGCCAATCAAAGTGGCTTCCTTGCAAAAAAACCAAAAAAAAGGGGAAACAATCTTCTCAGGTTTTCTTGGATTCCAACTTCCAAGAAACATTTGGTATAAATAATGATTGTCTGAGCCAGAGAGCGGATAACAACACTAGGGATCTGGAGGTATAGCTCAGTGGTAGAGCAATCGGCTGCAGTCCGATAGGTCACCGGTTCGACCCCGGTTGCCTCCTGTACAGTTAGATTTTTGCATTTCATAAGTATGTGTTGTACCCCTCTTCATTTGCTTCGGGCAGTGCCCTTTTTTCTACTCTTTTTTTTTTTTGGGCCCCCCCAATTTTGTGCTGTAGCTGAAGTGGAAATCATCCATAAGATGAATAAAATAAATATGGCTACAAACAAGAAATGAATGGAAAGATTTTTATTTTTTTTTAATTCTTCTATATTATCTAATGCATTACTAGAACTTGGTACAAAAATCTGGTGATTTTCAATTTATTTTTTCTTGAAATCTGACAACTAGAAAACCTAGAAAAGTATTTTTATGTCACCAATTCCAAAAACAAATCACCACTATGATGAAATTTGCCTTTAAAAACCCTAAAATTAAGCTTTGTTAGAACGAGTAAGTGGCTTGTCACATAATGAATAGTGTTATGCAAGTATATATTTTACCCACATATACTTGTCAAGTTTATATAGGTTTGATATAACCTAGCCTTATTTTATCAAAATTGATATACCATAAATTTAAGCATACCCCTTTTCCACATGTAAGGAATTTTGAAAACCTATTCATACCCATTTTGCATGTGTTTGATTTATGTATATATGGGGGCAAATATATTTTAAAGATTGTGTTTATAGTTCTTAAGGTAAATAGGGTCTATACATATATAAATTATTTATTACCCAAATAAACCTTAAAACCTAACCCTACCTAAAACCAAAAAAACTTTGAAACTTAACTATTCTACTTAACCCCCATTTAGGGTTTGGGGTTTTACTTTTCATTTTACATTTTTCTTTCCAACATCAGCAAAGTTAGTGTTCAATTGTTATCTCAAACTTTTAACAATTGTTTGCATTTACGATTGTTGAACATTTCTCAAGCTTTGAATGACAACATACAACTTTTTAATCATTATTGGTTGTTGATGATGCTTCAAATGGCCATTGTGGAATTGGTTAAATGTTATTATGTTTTTTCAAACCCTCAACAATCATTCATATTTGAGATGGTTGTGGCTTGTTAATTGTTTTTGGTTGATGGTGATGCTTGAAATGATCATTGTGAAGCTAAGCATGTGTTCCACTACTTGCAAGCACCAAAACAAACTTCTTATAAATCATTGTCATTCAAGGGTTTTTGTTATTCAAGTCTTTTATAATTATAATGTAGTTCTCAACTCCAAGCATAAATTGCATGACATTGATGTCCAATTCATGCTTTTTGATTTTGAAGGTAAAGTTTTTGTTTTTGTTTTTGTTTTTTTTATCATTTGTGTTTTATATTGTTGCATGGAAACTATTGAAGTTGTTGGAATCATCTTTTGCAATTCTATTGTGTTTTTTGTTAATGCATGAAACATTTGAAATTTGTTGTGTAGTTCATTGTTGCATTTTGTGTTTGTGGTCTATTTCAATCCACCTTACAATCCAACTTTACCTTGAGATGACCATGTTGCTTAAACCTACACTTTTTGAAAACTTCGACATTACCTCAAGAATAAGGGTCACTTTAGACAAGGGTCCAAGGAGCAAGGTCCAATGAAATCGAGCATTCTTATTGATCAAAAGATTTAAATTGGTCCTAAGAGACAAGGGTCCAAGATCAAGACAAATCAAATTGTGATTTAACTTACATGACATCATTTTGGAGGGAAAACCAATTGGTTTGGACAAAAGAAAATAGTTTAAAAGAGAGCTCATGGTTTGGAGAACCAAAGTGTAAGTTAGGGTCCAAAGTTGTTCATTTTTTCATTTTTTGCTTTTTTTCATTGTTTTCTTTTATCCTTGTTGCTTAAATTGTATGAAAATGGAAGACGCATTCATAGATTGAGGACATTGTTGAGAGCACACTAGCTCCCTCATTTTTTGCTAAGTTCTAAAATTAACATGATTGGTTTTGTGAATCCTTGCAAGGTGTTTGCTAGAATGAAAGCATTTTTAGCCTTTCCAAGTGCACGAAATGGAAGTGAAAACAAAAAATTAAAAAATCATTAAAAAAAAAAAAAACATAAAAATCAAATGTTAACCTATTCCTTTCATATGTCAATCACACATTTTTAATATTGAACCTCAAGCCTTTAGACATAGTCATTGTACTTTTTTAAAAAATGAATTTTTTAATGTGAAGAAAGGTCCAATTCAAGGTTCAATTTGCTTCAAATTGGTTTTTGAGCTTTTGGTCCTTGGACCCTTGTCTAAAATGGCCTTTAATATCCTCCTTTCAAAATGACCAAAGTTTAAACTTTGACACCTTAATTAACTTTTTGAAAATTTTGACAAATTAAAAAATATATGTCAAAATTACCAAGGTATTACAATATGTTAAATTTATCATTTGGATTCAAATGTGTGTACAATTCTCATAGATCCCCCCTTCACAAGCTTCATCCGGTGTAAAGCATGCAACCACTCTATTAATGGATGAATAATTTTAAAATCCCACAAAAGTGGGATGAAAAAGAAAATGAGAAGGTTATGAAAAACCTTAATTCTTAGTGGAGGTGTGAAATTTGAGGTTTAAATCAGCATTTCCTGGAAATTATTCTTTGTAAAGCTTGCCATTATTAGTGTACAATGTATGTGTCAATGCTCTACATATATCCAAAAACCTACTTCATTTTGTACTTTTCCTTACAAGTTTGGCACTTAAAACTAAACTAGGGCTCATCTCCATGATATTGTATTTCTTTTGAAACTTGCTCAATATGTACCATTGATAATGGATTCTAAAATGTTTTAAATATATATTTATTTATCAATTGCCACTCATTTTTGGGGACTTATGTTTTATATTCTAAATATGTTTGGAATCAAGATTAACAATATTACTTTAATCAACAAAACCTTTGAATGTATACAAATCGATGTAGTAACAATTATTCGAAAAAAAATTGTAATTAGGATTAACATAATCATGTTAATCATTGAAACATTTGAAATTTTGCAAATAAAATTTAGAGAAAGTAATCCAAATTTGTTCATAATGAGGATTAACATATTTTCCCTAATAAACATAAACAAAACATTTGAATGCCTGCAAACAAAGGTAATAGATTTTATTCAAAAAATTGTTTGGAATTGGGATTAACATAATTAGCTTAATCAAGAAAATATTTGAAAGTTTGAGAAAAAAAAAGATTAGAAAAATTATTCCAATTTTTTTGTGGAATTGGGATTAACATAATTACCTTAATCAAGAAAACATTTTGAAAGTTTGCACAAAAAAGATTAGAGAAATTATTCCAAAACTTGTTTGCAATTATGAATTAACATAATCGACCTAATCAACAAACACTTTGAAACTCTGCAAACAAAAAATTAAGGAATTATTCCAAACTTGTTTACAATAGAAATTAACACAAGTGTACACCAATCAACAAACAATTTGAATGTTTGAAAACAAAGATTAAAGAACTTATTCCAATTTGTTTTTGCAATCAGGATTAACATAATTAACCTGAATTTTTTAAATCTTTCAAATTTCTGCATTAGATATTAGAGAAATTATTCCAAATTGGTATGCAATCACAATTAGCATAATTACCCTAATCAGCAAATATTTTGAATGATTCAAAACATGGATTAATTGAGAAATTACTAGTTTGGTCTGTGCCATTGGCCCAAGTGTGAACACGACTATATAAACTACTCCAAGTATGAACATGTTTCTAATGATAAAGCCCAATTGTGAGAAAAACTGTTTTAAATTTTAAATTAATTTCTGGTTATGAAAATGACTCAAAACTCAATATCTCCATCACCTCATTCTAGTCTAAAAATTACAAAATCATTTCTAGAAAATCCCACTCGTCAACAGCTTCCAACAATATCAAGAGCTCACCCTGAAATTTCCCTGAAATTTTTTTTTTTCGTTTTTAATTTTGTTGAAATTCTTATTTGACAAAAATTCTTCAATATTCAATAATTGTTGCACCATGTGTCTAAACAGTATGAAACCATGTAGTCTTTTTAAAAATATTATTATTATTATTATTACTATTTTCATTATTTTATTGCTTTCTTCTTTTTATCAATTTTTGTATGTAGTCAAGCTGGCAATCATCCATACGCTGATTTAGGTATATCTGGCTATTAATAAAATATGAAAGTAAATTTTTTAAAATCCTTATATATTTTTGGCTAACTACTTGAACCACGTATAAAAATCTTGCCGCGTTCACATTATCGTTGACGGAGAAGACGAAATAGGGAGAAGCTCATGAGCGAGCGCGTCCGCACGCACGCACGCACGCGCGCGCGGACAAGGCGGAAGTGGACGCGATCGCGTTGCAGGAGAAATAAGAGAAGCTCAAGAAACGCTCTGTTTTTTTATCTCTTCTCTTCTCCTCTCCTCTTCTGTGAGTGCAGAATGGGATGGGGCAGTTAATGAGCTTCGGTAGATGCCAGGAGGAGCAGGAGCAAGGAGAACGATACACGGGTGGTGTGCTTGCGGAGAGTAGTAGTAAACGGCAGCGTTTGTTGTTGTTGTCTTCTTCTACGGACGTTCGCCATGAGCAAGAGAAGAAGACTGCGGTGCTTATTCCAGGGCTTCCTGAGGAAGTGGCTTTGATGATCTTGGCACGGGTTCCACGCCGTGTGCATCCGCTTTTGAGATGTGTGTGTAAGAAGTGGAACCAGATGTTGGTTACGAATGAGTTTTTCGATTTGCGGAAGGAGGTAGGATTGACGGAGGAATGGTTGTATGTTTTGGTGAAGGATGATGAAGATAGGTTGGCTTGGCATGCGTTGGATCCTGTTGATGGTAAGTGGCGGAAGTTGCCGGTGATGCCGGATTTGATGATGATGCATCGGGAGTTGGATTCTTCTGCTTCTTCTTCCTCCTCTTCCTCTTCTTCTTCCTCCTCCTCCTCCTCATCGTCGCAGGAGAAATCTTGGGGTTGGTGGATTCCTACGGGTCCTTCTCGTGGCATTCGGATCTCCGGTTTGTTTACGGGATGGTTTAGACGGAAAGGCTTCTTGGACAGGACGCCGTTTTGTGGTTGCTCGGCGGGGGCTGTCGATGGTTGCCTCTATGTTTTGGGTGGATTTTCCAGGGCTTGTGCTATGAGATCCGTGTGGAGGTACGAATCCCGCACTAATTCATGGGCGGAAGCTGCAGCCATGGAGTCTGCAAGGGCATATTGTAAGACGGGCGTGTTAGGCGACAAGCTGTATGCGATTGGAGGAGTTGACAGAGGACGGGGTGGTCTCACTCCTTTGCGATCCGCTGAAGTGTATGATCCCAAATCTGATTCTTGGCAATCTATCCCTAGTATGCCCTTCAGGAGGGCACAGGTTCCGCCATCAGCCTTCCTTGCAGACATGCTGAAGCCTATTGCAACAGGGATGGCGTCATTCAAGGGTCAGTTGTGTGTACCACAAAGCCTCTATTCGTGGCCATTCTTTGTGGATGTGGGTGGGGAAATGTTTGATCCCAAGCTGAATGTATGGGTGGAGATGCCTCAAGGAATGGGTGAGGATTGGCCTGCCCGTCAAGCTGGCACCAAATTGAGTGTTGTTGTGAATGGAGAATTATATGCTCTGGATCCTACAAGCTCTGTTGAAGGCAGCAAGATCAAAGTGTATGATGCTAGTCAGGATTCTTGGAAGGTGGTACTCAAGAAGGTTCCAATTCTGTTGGATGTCACAGATTCTGAATCTCCTTACCTTCTTGCGGGATTCCACAACAAGCTGCATGTGATAACTAAAGACGGCAATGACAATGTGACTGTCCTACGAGCTGACTTAGCAGACCACAACAATAACAACAACTGCAGAAGCAATGATCTTTCTTCCCATGAGAGTGCAGAAGCAGAACATGGGTGGAAATCCATTGCTACTGCAAATTTTGGCCCTGTCGAGTTAGTCACATGTCAGGTTCTTGATTTGTGATGTATAATCAATCACCACAGATGTTGGTGGAGCTCCAGCCACCCAACCATGGATCCCAAAAAACCCTTTTCCTGGTTAGTGGTGTATATTGGGCAGTTGATGAAGAAGGCTTGATCTCAATATGGTGCAGAACATTGTGGCCTTCATTTTACACTCTTGAGTATGTACATACTTTGGATGTTGTGGCAGGGACCAGCCCTGTCTCTGTCTGTCTCCTGCTTCTTTCCTACTATGTTCTAGGTCTTGCCTTGTTGAAATTGGAATGTCTGATTTCACTTGTGCAAAGTACCTTGTCAGTTTGTCAAACTGTGTTGGCCAGATGAGACACACACACAGAGTGTGTTATTGAATGTGTCTGTATATTTAATTGATTCACTGATCCATTGATCCATCCTATATATCATGTCCTGCTCTTTTCCACCTCTTCTGCCTTACTAACCAAAGGAGCAGATCTTTTGTAGGATGGTTGTTGTGCAAGGTAGTACACAGCATAAAACTGTTCTTCTCCTTGCTACTGCAGCTGGATTCCCACTTTGTTTTTGAAACTTTTCTGTTGTTGGTCTTGCTCTGCTCTCAGGCATGACATGCAGTGCCTTGAAAGATTTCAGGAGCAGCTAAGTTCACATCAACATTTCTGGACGTGACCTCCTCCTCCATGCAGTGTGACCTGATGTTGCCGTATCTATTTTCCACTCTTTTGCTTTCTGTGGATGATGATCCCATTTGTGTGTTTAGATCTCTTTTCTTTTATTCTGGTACTAGTTGTAGCAAAATATATGTACTAGTTGTATTTTGTGCCCCATATGTTCCTATCCCTTGCTGATTTCCTGCTCTTGGTAAAGAGGGTCCATGGCTTTGTAGTAGTAGCTCTTAAACCACAGAAAGTCTATCTTGCCTTCTGCCTTTCAACATAGATAATCTGGTCATGAGAGGTAGTATGAATCTCTTGACTGCTAGCCATCATCACGATTGAGTCTTCCCATTGCTTTTGGAAATGCAACAGAACTAGATTTCACAGAATGGTTTGCCCAAAATCTTGGGCAGATTATTTTACACTCACCTCTGCCCACCATTCAGGAGCTCATGAAGTCAGTGGGTAGTCATGGCAGCTCATCACTGTTATTCATGATGAAAGTGATGGTCTGACACTTTGTGGGTGACTCTCATAATTTTATGAATGGAATCATTTTCACATTATCATCCAATTGTTGTTGTGGAGATTTCTTGCCAATTTCATATCTAGGAAGTTTTACAGTTTTAACAGGCATTTGTGAAGATTCCATCAAATTTGAGAGAAGACAGAAAAAGAAAGAAAAGTTTGACATGGTGTATTATTGATTGTGTGACCTTTTGGATCATACTATAAAGTACAATGATCAATATGCTGGCAATCTAGTGGCAAATGTTGATGTATGGCATCTAACACCAGTGATGTGCTTTAAGGATAAGTTGAGGTGTATAAGAGGCACCAACCAGTACCTCCTTTCCAGGTCTCTCTCTATGCCATTAAGCATAGATGGTTGCTTGTAGAGGACAAGTCTCTCTATATGCCTTAGGCTAAGATGACAAGTACAGGGACAAGCTAAAATGACATGAGAAGCTTACTCTCACAATCTTGTTGCGTCTTTTAGCTGGTAGCAGCTTCAATGAGGATACTATATTGACTTGGTTTTATTTGCTATGTCTCTTAGGGTGCTAGTACAACATAATGACGGAGTCTTCTTGTTGCTTTTGAAAGTGCGTCTAGAATTGTGACACAAAACTCGGGATGCAGATTTTCAAACAATTGTTTGATTAAATATTGGGGAGCTTATTATGTAATTATCTTACCAGCCACAGTCAGGAGTCATAGGAGTCAGTGGTTGGGGAATCATGATAGCTGTCAATTTCATTAATGATGAAGGTGATAATGGTCTGTGAGACTTTGTGAGTGACACTCATATGGTTATAGCCTTGCACTCATTCTTATCATGATGGTCACATTCAAGGTGTTTCTGTGAAGCACTTTCCTCTGCAATCATTGTGACTTGAATGATTGTGGAAATAACCTTTTGGGAGTGTTGTTATCAGACTGTCACTCAACTGGTCGTAACTTGTAACTCACTCCTATGAAATCATAAGCTCCCAGCAGTGGGTGTGATAGATAAGCATATCATAATTTGCTCATAAATCTGAGCAAAAAATTATATAAAGATCTTCATATTGAGTTTCTGTTAACTCCTTCTGCAAGCAACAGGAATACTGAGTCATGATGTTGGCTAGCAAAGTAGAGCTCATAATGAATTGTATAGTTATAGATTGTATAGACAGATTGTGGGCTCTACTTTCTCTAATACCTATCAGAATATGTATGAGCAATACATGGCAGAACCTGGTACAAACACTTGTGTCTTTACAAACAGGAGAACTATTGGCTGGGTTGTAGATATCTCTAACCTTTTTGTAAAGTCTTTGTAACATCTGTCTGCCATGTGCTGCTTTATCGTTGATGCACACACCATTGGCTCTGGATGAACTTCATGTCTTCATTGACTAATTACTCTGCACAACCCTTGCACTAGAGACTTGCTGTCCTAAAGACTTCTTTTCCCTAGGGAAGGTCAATAACAAGCATGTATATAAGTGGTGCAAGAATGGCAAAGAATTGATTCAACCATTTTGTCATGGCAAGAGTTCCAACAAAATAAGCACCCTTTTTTCTTAAGAGCTCTGCAACCATGTTGCATCTGGCACCAGCAAACCTGTAATAGTTGGAACATTCAAATTCTATGAGCTTCTTGGTCATTGTCAGCACAAGTTTGCTTTCACTTATGATTTCATATACAAGAACCCAATTGTGAGTATATAAATAGCTGATCTCCCTCAATTTCCATGCAATTCTTGCACTGCGGGGCGCTCACAATGTTTCTGAATTCAATGATATTTTCAATCCCATATCTCAATCAAGGTCCCTTCATCAATATATCACATCTCAATTGACATTCCATTTGGCTTCCTTCCTTGGCCTCAAGTCTCTACTCCATCCACGACAAGAAGAAAAAAGTAGTGATATGTTCTTTTTCTTTAGCAATTTTTCAACCTGAAAAGTTCAATTTTGACGTACACACACAAATTTCTATGAAAGGAAATTGATCCTCTTTTGAAAAGAGAAAGAAAAAGTCACCATTGTTCTCAATTCCAACGACTATCTGTGAAAAGGGCAAAAATGAAAATGAAACTTTTAAGCACATGAGCAGTGATTTCATTTTTTCTCATGGAAACTTAAACTTTTTGCAAATTTTCTATCTGAAAAAAATCTGATTTATGTCTTAAAGATAAGGAATTTGAAGTGAAAATAAAGTCCCAAATTCTTAAGGTTTATAATTCTTATGTTTAAAAAAAATCACATCTATAATATCTTCCAGCAGATAGCCAATATACTATAGAAGAGATGCTTAAAATTGTTGACTTCCATATCTAAGTTTATACCCCAAATTTTGCTAAATCTTCTAATAGATGATCCATGACTTCCATAGCCAAAATCAAACAAGTGCTTTGGATGTTTTTAAATACTTTAGGCTCAATGTTTTCTAGCAAAACCCACTTCATTTGCTTGACAGATAAAAGCAAGTACATCACAAAATTAAGAAATGTTGTTTCGAATGATTCGAAAAAAGAAAAGAAAAGTTAGTTCCATTTCCTTTAGCAAAGCTCATTTCATTTGATTTGCAAATGAAGAGAGTGCATCACAAAACTAATGAAAAGTCACTTGGATCTTTAGAAAAAAAAGTTAGGTTCATTGGCTTTTTGCCCATGGGGGGAAGAGATTATGCATTGGTGTAGGATCTAGGAATAAAATCTTGGTTCCAAATTGAACCAATATCTGAGTCACATATTTGAGTACTTTGTGTCCATATGATGGATGGGAGGCATGTCTATAGAAGTGTGCACAAGTTCTTTAAAAAATAAAGTACTTTGAAGTTTGTAGTTTGTATAAAGGGCAAAAGTCATTACCAAAGTTGTATTGGTTTTGATATACTCGGAAAATAAGTTAAAGAACTTTTCAAAAAAAAATTACCCTTAGAATAAGAGTACATTAAAGATATTCTTAAGGTGAGCCCAGTTGGGCCCCACTCTCATCACCTCTTTTTAATCTCATCCCCTAGGTTGTGTTATCCCTCATAGTGTCCAGAAAAGGGACCAAAATGGGGTAAATCCAGGATGGGATCCCCAAACTAGGCACAACAACTCTTTTGGGGGCCAACTATAGGCTGCCCACCTTTGGGGGCTATATGGGCTAGGGTTAGGAGGTTAGGGGGCTATGGGCTAAGGGGGGGTATGGGGGCCATTAGCTACATGGCCATATAGCTATGGTTATCAGCTATAGGGCCATTAGTTATATGGCTATTGGCTATGGCTATTGACAATTGATCAGTGACTATAGTTATGGCTAGTGGCTATATGGATATTAGTTATATGGGTATTGGGTATGGGTATTGGCTATTGGTATATGGTTACGGTTATTGATTATACAATAAGGTTAGATTTGGCCTTTTTCGAGTTTGGGGTGAGAACAAGCTTTATGTGGGTTTGAATGTTTGGTTTTTAAGTGTTTCAAGTTTATGGTCAAGGTTTTTCAAGTATGATCTGATTTTTAAGGTCTTGAACATTTGAAGTAAAACATGGTTTGTATTTGTGCAAAATATTAAGTTGAAAATTAAAACTTATAATTAAATTATAAAACACAACCTCGAACTAAAGATAGTGATGAAAAATGTTGTTTACGCTCATGTTTTTGTGTATATAAAATGAGGAAATCAAAAACCAATCCCGAAAAGGTGGGATTAGGGTTAAGGTAAATTGGAACTTGTAGATTTAAACTTTCATGGCAAGTATATAAAGAAGAGATAATTTTTGCAGACTTCCTTTTATTTTCATTTGAGAACTTGAAAAATGTTTTTTTTAAAGCTTTTCAAATGGCTCTTTTTGAAGCAATGATGATTTTATTTCTATCTTAAGTGATTAGGAAGATCTTAGAGGATATGGATCTCATGATGTTCCAAATGATGTTGGTAGTAGCTTGCAACTCCAACAAATTTTTCACTTCACATGAGATGTAGAAAGGGATAGCACAATTCATGGACCCAACTATTGGTGTTCATGACATATTGGCTATAATGTGAACCATAGTTAGGAGTTTGACAAATTTTATGTTGGAAAAGTTCAATGAGTTGAATTCTCTTGTGGTACCTACCATAAGAAGTCATGTTTGATCCATAGGTAAGCCTCCATTTCATATGTACTTCCAATTATAGGTTAGGTCTGATTTTCAGGTTTAGGTTTATGGATAAGGTCTTTAAGTTTTCATTTTAGGTTAAAAGTTTTAAATAGGGTTTAGGGCCTGATTTTTAAAGTTCAAAGTTAGTGTTTAATGTTTCATGTCTGATTTATAAGGTTTATAATTAGGATTTAGTGATTAGGAGTTAAAGTTAGGGTTTTTAGGTTTCTTTTTTTTTAGGTTCCACCTACAGCTTAATGTTTAGGCCTGATTTTTGGGATTTTCAAGTTTGATTTTTAAGGTTTCAAGTTAGGGTTGAGGGTTTAAAGGTTAAGGTATAAGTTTGTAGATATGACTTTAGGGATTTTAGACCTGATTACTCAAGTTTGAAATTAAGGTTTAATTTTTAAGAATTAGAGTTAAATTTTTTAAGTCTAATTTCAAAGGTTTAAATTTAGGATTTAGGTGTTAGGATTAGGATTTTAATTTTGATTTTTACGTTTTAGGTTTCATTTACATAGTTTCAAGTTAGGATTTAATGTTTTAAGTTTAATTTATATGGTTTAGAATTAGGGTTTGGTGTTTAGAGGTTGGGGTTTTTAATGCTACTTTTGAAGGTTTCAAACTAGGGTTTAAATGTTATGGTTAAGGTTTTTTGTTTGATTCTAAGATTTTTAGACCTAATCACTAAGGTTGGAAACTAGAGTTTAATGTTTAAAAGTTAAGGTTAGGACCCTTAGATCTAATTTTGATTGTTCAACTTAGAGTTTAGGTCTAGTTTTTAGGGTTTTCAGATCTGATTTTAGGGTTTTCAAACTTGATCACTACGATTTAGGGTTAGGGTTTGGGTTTTTGGGCTTTCAGGTCTGATTTTACAGTTTGAAATGAATGATTAATGTTTTGATGTTAGGGTTAGGTGTTTTAGGGTCAACCCTATAAATTTATGGTCCAATTTTTTGTTTTCTATCAAAACAAGGGACATTCCAATTGTTTCAAGCAATCTATCAAAGTTAATGTTGGAGCAACACCTCGTGAATTTCATTCTAGACATGAAGCATAACAATGTAATGATGTAAGACACCTTCATGTGGTCAAATTTTGCTTTGTGTGATAATGCAATGAACAATGCATTTGCAAATGAAATCTAATAGTTAATGCTTGAAGAAAGAGTTGACTTGGGTACATAGTTCTAAGAATTATTGAGTTGTATTGGTTTTGTCAACAATAATTTGGTTGAGATCCAAAAATCATGGAATAACAAGGTGCACACAACCTAATTCAATGGTTGGAAGAAGATTTATGCAATGAACAACACTTTCATTCTTGACCATCGTGCATGTAGTGATAATCATAATGTAGCAACTCCAATGGTTGCAATCAAAAGCACATTTTTCCCTTGAGTTTGAAAATAATGAGTGAAATGTTTTATAAGAAATGTTTTGTCACTTTCGAATGTTTCTTGTAATGCATGTAGTCCTACTAGTTGTTTAATTATAGTTTGAAATAATTTTTAATTGTTCATGATTAAGCACAAAATTTATATTACGTCTTTAAAATCATATTTGAATATTGAAATAAAATTTGATCCTTCATTTTCATTTTTTTAATATGTAGACATGAAGATAGATTGTGAACATTGTCCAATATCAAATGGTGGATCTAAATATGGATTTTTTAAATGTTATATTTGAAAAAGTTGTGTTTGCTTTTCATTTTAAGTTTCAGTTTGCATATGGTATCAAATATCTTTGTAAACATTCCAAGTTTGATCAAAATCATTTGAAAGGGCATTTGTTGGAATCTATCTATGAAGGAAGGTAGTTTGTTTTGTTTTGTTTTGTAGATATGAGATCCACCGAACCAGGATGCTTCGGATCGTGTTCTTGGTGTCTTTGGAAAGCTTTCAACGAGGAGGGGTGCATGGGCTTGGTTCCATGACGTTTGGACTTGCAGTGCAAAAGTTCTTGAATATTGAATGATTTCTTCACTGAAAATTAAATTAAATGGTAGCTGAAAATTTCAAAGGAATTGGAATGTGCCTTTGGTGTTGTTGGAAAGATCTCGATGAGCAGAATTTAATGGAATTTATTTGGTGAGATTTGGATTCAGAATGTGGAAGATATTGATTTTTAAGTGATTTCTGCAGCTGAAAATTCAAATAAATTCCAAAAAACCAGATTTCAGAAGGAAAAATCATTTGAAGACATGGTAACACTTGGGCCAACAGCACAGGCCACACTAGTAAACACATTAAAAAAGAGTCCTTCACTATTATCTATAGGATGAAAATCTATGAGTCTAACTAGTTTTTTATTTTCATACATTATAAAACCAAGGTTTGTTTTTTCAAATTGTTTACAAGTTGGGAATGATTTATGATCAAATATATTTTTTTGAAAACATTTTATAAAGGTTGAATCTTCAAATAATGTTGTTGAGAAGTGCAATCCATTGATTGGACAAAAACCTCAATTTCTTGGTTGTCTTGTTAGTTCTTGTGATGTACCCTGCTTCAATCAGATGGTTTAGTTCACTTGATTTCCTCGTTCTGGTGCACTTTTGTTGAAAACCATTTTTCAGAATGGGAAGTTCAAGACTGCATTTGTCTTGTGTGTGTTTGCAAGTTATGCACAAAATTCTCCAGACACATAGACTAAGCTCACACATTTCATATAGAATCGAAGACCCTTTTGAACAGAAGTTACCAGGGTAGTGAGAGGCCAGCCAAAATTCTCCACACTTGTTTAGCTCCCCATGGTAATTGGCATACTAGTACCTGCCAGTGCAATCAAGTTGGTCACAAATGTTTGCCATGTATACCCGCAACAAGAAGTCCAGGTGAGCAGCAGATTGAATTCAATCCATTTGCAAATTGCACAAACTTTAACACCCAAGAAGTCTACAGTGACCTTCTTGCAAACACTGAAGACTCTGAACCTGCAACAGCTGAAGGTTCTGTGAGCGTCATACCAGTTTGACACTCTTGCAAAGACTGAAGGTTCTCTTATAGTGTCATATCCACTCAATGCACTGGCAAAGGCTGAAGGTTCTCTTGCAGTGTCATACCCCCTTGATTCTCTTGCAAAGGCTAAAGCTTCTTGCAGTGTCATACCAGTGGAGAATGGGTCTGATCACATGCTGATTTCATCAAATGATAACCAGGAAATGCAGGTGTCTCAGACTGAGGGATTCGGAGAAAGGAATGTGGAGTGATCTGGCCAACAATTAGATGATTTGGAACACCCATTTGCACAACACATGAAGTCTGTAATTGCTATGAATTTGGAATCCTTCAAAAGAAAATGTCCCAGGTTCTCTCACAATGCATGCTGTTCCTGTTTAGACATCTGCTTACAGGCTTCTGGATACACCTTTATGTGCATCACTTTTCTTGCAGTACTAAACACTGGACCATCTTTGTTATGATGATCAAAGATAGTCCAGTCTCTTTGTCTGTTGCAGGTTGATTGTTGTCCAGAACTTCTTGCTGCTGATAATATACTACCACCATGTTTTGAACAATTTCATTTTCTTCTTGAACAGCAGACAAGCAGAGGAGATTGAATCTATCACTCTTGGCACAATATGTTGTAAGCTCTTGGAACTATTTGAGAGCAAAGATCTATGCCCTATGCAAGAGGCTTCACAAATCCTGAAGCTCTGTGTTGATATCCTGTACAAGCAGCTGATAAAGAGACTGAAATTTCATTAACAACCAATGGTGCACTGCACTCTTTGCTTTGCACAAAGCTGTGGTCTGATTTCAAAGCTGACCAAAGTGCAAACTTCAAAACTTCAGAATCTTTACAGAGATCTGCAGGGTTCAAGTCCAGCTTTGTCCCAGATGGTGTGCATGTCAAGCTTGTCTTGGGGACAGCATCTCCACATCTACTACATGCAATACCAAGCTCTTTCAACTCAGGTTTGTTTCAGTCTTAACCTATTCTGACGATATTGTTAACTGACTGAGTGCTGAGAGATTCACATGGTTATACCTTGTCCTGCACCTCACTTAGCAGATCAGGATCAACATAGAGTCTGGTGCCTGCCAGGTTATACATTGCAGGCACATGATTGGGTGTACTTTATGTGTTTTTCAGGAACCCAGTGCCCTTTGAAACAGAGTGCTCATTAGGCTGGAGATACAGAGAGTTTCCCACTTCTCAACTGGCTGGAAGGCAGGAGTTCTGCCAACTACTTGTTGCAATTGTATCTGAGAAGATTTCGGCTGATGCAGACCCATTTGTATGACACTTTTGCACAATGTATAACGTTTCATCCAAACACTCTGCAACATCCACACCATGCCATGTTCTGCAGCCTTACTTTGTGAATTTGGCCCTAACTTGGTGCTCAAAAGCTGAGCTGAAGTCTCAAAATTCAAAAAGGCTTAGGAGAAAGGCAAGGAGAGATCAAGCATACCATAGTGCTTGGCTGAGTTCAGAAACCATAGCAAGGTGACAAATGAGGCCACTTTCTATTCCCACACCACAAAGACATGAAAATTACACAGACTACACAAATGAAAAAGGAGGAGGATATTTGAACAACAAGATGAGTGCAGTTCACAGGGAGATCTGGGCTGTACTGCCCCCCCATCCTCTCTATCATGATCTGGACCTGTTTTCATGCCTCTGCAACATAAAATTGAGGAGGTTCATTCAATGCAAATCAAGCTATGCATCATATACACCTCCTGGAAGCTGGGAAAATGTTGATTTCACTGCTATCAAACTTTGAAATGCTACTGCCATCAGAAATCTCAGAGAAATTTGATGATGTACTCAAATCAAGCTCAGAGCTACATAACAGATGAAGGCAATACCAGCTCCATTTTTGGACTACTGGCATCTCACTTCAAGTCAAGACTGTGATTTTAAGACTATACAAACCCTCTCCACAAATAATGACACAGAACCTCTTCAGTGTCATTCAATGGCCGCTTCACAGACCTACTACTACCTTTGTCCTGAGATAGGACTCAACCAAAAGAACACAGACTGTAAAATGCGAGAGAGAGCTAGAGCAAGTTCTTGGAGAATGTTGGAAGGGAAAAGACAGTTCCGAAGAGGCTCAGGAAGGTATAGTTTCCAAGTGAGATGGACATATATATCTCTTAAGACTTGTCGGGTCTACTACATTGGACGGTAAGAGCAAGAGAAAGGTGGAAAGAAAAAGGAGCAGCAAACGAGAGCGAAGAAAGTGGTGCTGCTGCATCAGCAGCAGGTGTAACAGCCACAAATGGATGTGTTACCTTTAGAGAGGCCGGTGACGCAAATGACGAGCCCTGCGAAAGGTTTCTCAGCAAATTCGTCTGTCGAAAATCGAGATAACGTCTGCAAGGCTGCAGTATGCTCCCTGCTTGGCAAGGGCTCCTGTAAGGACGATGATGCGGACGGGGAAGGCGTAGTGGAATGCATTGCTATATCTCTCTGCTTTCTGAACAAACGATTGAAGCCTTTGCCCACTTCTCCTTTCAGGCAACAAATTGCTAGCTTACAAGGAATTAATTTCATACCACGCCGAAGAAGAAGAAGAAATCCTCGCCGAGAACACGGTCTCGTGACCGTTTAATAATCTCCACCCCCCTTGCTTCTTCTTGATACGATCGTTCCATCTTCCTTACGGAAATACGATGCCGGTCCCTTGTTGTTGTTGCTGCATACTGAGAGCTTGGATCCGCACGACTAGTGACAAAAAAGCCCAGTCCTTTCCTGTGTCTTTGTGCCTTCCTTCCCTCCCCTTTTCCTCCCGAAACAGCGAAAGAAATCACTAACATCTTCTAAACAACAAACAAAAAAATCCATCGGCACTGGCCATCTTCATGAGCTTTTCCTGTGGGCTGACCCAACAAATGGTCTTTTGCATTGAAAAATAGATTCAATCTAATCATAAACCTCCATAACTACATGGGTTCAAATCAATAGCAAGGATAAAACTAGGCTTGACAATCAATTTCCAAATTGCAATCTAGTAATCAAAACCTTTTACACCTTCAACAACCAGGAAGGATGATGCTAACCACGGCAACCCTGTACTTTTGTGTACACCCATTGCCCACATGCACTTGAGCTGCAATTCCTTATATCTTTGTTTTCCTTCAAGTTGTTGCACATTCTTACTCTGCTAATATCAAGTTCCCAGAAAGAAATTAGCGTGCAACTCTATTTGACTTTGAGCTTTCAAGTAAATAATTTTCTACAAACCCTAAACCGTAGTAGTATGTAGTTCATTTGTTCAAACTTTCATTAGATTTTCAACACAATATTGTATGCACATGTCCACATGCAATTGCAGTCCATTTCCTTGCATGTTTTCCTTAAAAGTTGTTGCATTCTTAGCTCATGGTAAATTACCAAGAATGACTACCCTAGAGCTTTCATAAGATTCAGTTCATTGTGATGGATCTACTTTAGAGGGAGAGTCTATGAAACAATGTAGCTTTCATTCGGTCCCACATTTAAAAGAAATGGTCACCATGTGTGCCTGAATTGTGAGTTGGTTTTTCAAGAACTTTGTGGAACATTTCATGATAATTGTTGCTGGTTTCTTGCCATAAAGGGCTGATTCCTTGTTGTAGTTGATTTCTGTAGGACTTTTATAAGCTTTCATAAGACTCATAAGCCATTTTGTTCATTGTAGTAGTCCATTTAGTTAACTCTCTAGCAAAATCCAATTCAACATGGAGAACAAAAAACAAAAGACAGAAAAATGGTTTCAGCAAGAGAAGAGCAATGGCAAACAACCTGAAATGCAAAACACCTGGAAACCCCAAATCCCAGAAAGATTTTCTTTTTAAAAAAAACAAACGAACAATCGAAGGAACAAAAATTTTAAAGATTTGTATCTCTCAAGCATCTGTGTTGCTGTTTGTTGGCAAAAGTTGCAAAAATAGATTTCTTCCAGATCTTTGAATTCATTCAAGAGCTCCTCAAATCTGCCAAAACTTTCAAAGGCAAAAGATTTGCATCTGAGTTCTTGTGCATTGCAATCACCTCCGCTGACAGAAGCTTGAAAAAGAAAGAACCTCAAGCTCTAGACTGAGATGCACGATTGATTATTGAAGATTCATGGTGGAGAAATCCTTCTCATGTGCCTTTGGGACAAAAGGTGAGGATGTAGTTGGCTCCAGTGCAAGTGAAGGTACTTGTTGCATCATCATAAGCATAGCTGTAAGCAGTTGGACATGCTCTCTTGAATGTTGTGGAATAGAGAGTGGGTTTGCAAGTGATTGGTGAACCGAATTCTCCTGTGCAGCAATACTGTGGTTCGTTGTAAGTAGCACACGCACTCTTGCATGCAACCACTTCTCCAGCACTTACAACCTGAATACCAGCACCAATAAACAAACATTCAAACAAAAGAAAACACAGAATTAACTATCAGTTATGAAATAAGCTTTTCTGCATTTCTATGAGATTGCAGATCCAAAATAAAACACTCCCACAGTTAGCACTTGTCTGCGTCCTTTGCAGCTAATAAGTTCTTCAGAGAGACATGGAAACTTTTTGCTTAAAGAGTTTTGTGTCCAGTTGTGCAATCATCCATTGCAGCCACTTAGTTCTTCAGAGTCACTGGACAAATTTCTGCATCAAAGACTTTTTGCCTGGTTTTGCAATCATCCTTTGCAGCTGAGAAGTTCTTCAAGAAAGATACACAAGTCTTTTGCTTCCAGAGTTTGTGTCCCATTGTGCATCATGCTTTGCAGCAGCAAAGTTCTTCAAGAGAGACAAACAAGATTTTTGCAAGCATTTATGTCTGATTGTACATCCATCCGCAAATTTCTTCATATGCACACAAGGTTTTGCATCGCTTGTTTGTGTCCCATTGTGCATCTTTTGCAGCTGCATAGGTAGTTCTTCAAGAAAGACACACTCAAGTTTTTGTATCAAGAGTTTCTGTCCCATAGTGCAAAATTCTTCAATGGAGACAACAATAATTTTTTTTGCATCAAGAGTTTGTTTCCATTCATTGTGCATCATCATCCTTTGCACCTGCATTGTTCTTCGAGACACATCCAACAAGCTATTTTGTATCAAGAACTTCAATGAGTCTCATTTCTGAAACAAATCTAATGTTTAGGGGGGTTCAAGATGCACTGCAACAGACTTACCTGCTGTTCTTTGGGACAAACGGCATTGAGATCGCTGGTGCATCCAGGACTGCCACAGTTTCCTGTTCCTCCAATTGCTGTAACACGCATCGGCAGATTGTATCCATCCACGAGACTCACATCATAGAAGTCCATACCATTTGCACCATCGAGAGTGATCTCGAACAAACTGGCAGGTGGAACTCCGCCTGCACCTTCACATTGCATCTTCCCACCACAATCTCCCGTCACACAACTGCCAAGGCCGCTACTACCGAAGACACAATCAGTGCGGCCCCAGAACCTTCCTCCCCATCCCTTGGGTGCAATCTCTGTACTGGATTCACCACTCCCGAGCTCGAATCCACCGCCATCAGACAAGATGGGAATTCCTCCATTGGGTTGCGTACCTACCCAAACTGTGAAATCGCAGGAGTTGACGAAGGTGAACCTGGTTGCAGAAGCTGTCTCGATCGCTGTAAATCCCAAGGAATTGGAAACACATGGTCGTTAGCGTGGTGAAGCCCAAGTGGATCGTTGATTAGAGATGCCTTGGAATGGTTCCTCTAGTGCCATTTCTGAGTGCATCACAATGTCCCTCTACCCAGAGAAACAGAGCCAACAAACATCAAGCAAGAAATGCAGAAAAACTTACAATAGAAACTCAGGATCATCAATACGAGAACGGCTGTTGTTGTTGGCTTCAACTTCCCGCTTGGCGAGGACGACATCCACGAGAGTTTTTCCATGGCGCGAAAGATTTACGAACACCCGACGACGATGGCGACGTGGTGGAGCACCTCAACACAACAACCACCTACGGCTGTATCTGAACTCTGCACTTCTGATCCGCGACGCCAACAACAAGCAACAACAAAACGACGTCACGGAGATGTCAATGACTATTGCATATGTACAGGAATCAAAGGAGCCAGGAGGACTCGACACGGGCCGGAGCGGTGCGGTGCTGTGCAGCTTGCTCCAGTGGAAACTGGAGATCGACTGATGACTAGGAACAACAGTTTGAGATTCTTCTCAGTGGGGGGGAGGGGGGGGGGGCTACTCTTCGGTCAGAGAGAGAGAGACCCAATGCGTTTGTTTTTCGGTTACGACTGCATCGAGAACTCTAGTCTACATTGCACAGATCATCCAGTTTCGAGTAATGACAAGAAGCTACAAGCAAGCAAGTATGTCACTGGAGCGAAATGGATCAAAATCCATCTCTCTAAGAACTGTCTGTTTCCTATATACTCAAGTCATGGATGGAGAAGCATCATGTAATTAGTAGCTAGCGGCTGCTGCACTCACTTGTTGCACGGTCGTCAGTAATTGCAGGCTGTGATGAAACTCTCTTCAGGAAGCGCTGAGAAAAGGGCTTCCCTCATTTTCCCATTTTCCTGACCGATCAGCCAAAATTATTCTCATTATTATTTTCTAAATTTCGCATCTAGGCTACCCTACTTGACGACGGAGTCTCTGAGACAACTTTAATTTAAAATAATTATTTTAGTGTGGCGAGATTCCTTTTAGATGCCTTTTTAATTCGCCACATTTTGAGGAGAAAAACATGGAAGTCGCCATATTTAGACACTGCGGTAGGTTTTCTTTCTTGAAGGTTTTGCCAAAACATAACAGGATTCTAAGAAAAGTGTCTACTTTCCATTATGATGTGCAGCAGAGGCGAATTCAAATTTGGTTCTTTCCTCTTGTGGATAGCAACTAGGTTCGGTAGATGGCATGGGAAACCGGAGTCGCTGATGAACAGTCCGTCCGTCCGTTCGTTTGTCCGTCACTTTGGATTGTCGTTGAGTGTGCTGCGCGCATTGATTTCTGTCGCAGCTTTGTCGCAAACAGACGTTACAGCGATGGCAGGCAGCTGATATCTGCATGGGGAGGGGTGTGGGGCAGGACCCGGGGCAAGGAAAACAAACAACAATGGTTTCCACCGAATCTCGGTGCTTTTTTATTCTTTCTTTCTTTTAATATCGAAATTTTGGCGAAATTTAACCCAAAACAAAGAGATCAAAATTAGTCGAATTTACACTAGGAAAAAAAAAACAAAATTTTCGAAAATGTTCCCAATTTCTTTGTTGAAAAATAGCGAAATTTCGCCAGAAAAAACAATCGATGTATAAGTTCTCTTTCGATTGAGACTTTGTGGATTCTGTGAATGTTGTTGTGGATAAAGGATCGAGTGTCTGTCTGAATGTCTCCTCCTTATACATGATCTTTTCTTTCTGAAATGTGCAACTCCTGTGATTGAGACTTTGTGGATATAATTTGTTGTTGGTGTACACAAATGAGAGTTTCAATGTTTCCTATCTCAACTTGATCATTTCTTTCTGAAATGTTTTACTCTTGTGATCGACACTTTTGTGGATTCTGTGAATAATGTTGTTGTGTACACAAATGATAGTTTGAATGTCTCTCTGCTATGCTTGATCATTTCTTCCTGAAATGTTCCAACTCTTTTGATTGAGATTTTGTGGATTCTGTGAATGTTGTTGTTTGCGCTTACATATGAGAGCTTGAGATCTTGGAATTTGAAGGTAGCAAACTGTGTAGGGAAAGGAAAATAGGGCAAGAAAGTAGTATAAAACCATGTTCTTCAAGACGCATATTCAAGCTGTTTGCTCACTGAAATCTCCCTCCACATTATGCAATTGATGGAAAGACTGATGTCTAATATGTGAAGACACACTCCATCCATGAAGAGAGGAAGAGTTGCACCATGGCCATAAATGATTCGTTGTTGTTTCATGCCTTACAACTGCCATTGATTATAAGGAGTCTGCAGTATTGCTTCCCCTCTAATCTGAGATTATTGGTAAGTGGCCCTCTTCTGATTTTCTTTTTGCAGCAAAATACATGACAAAATTCATGACTGTAATCACAGTGTTGATTACATTCTTAAGTACATTTTTTTTTTGGTGTTTCAGGGTGAGAAAGATGAAGTAGTGAAACACCTGCATCCTCAGTGACCAATGCCCACAGTTCCAGCATGCTGTTGTTGCCAATGAAACTGGTCGTGAGAAACCCCTCTTGTTCACTTCCTTGATTCTGCCGTGGGTGAAGCAAGATTTGCAGATAGTTGCAGTCAAGAGATCTTGGTCAATTCCTATTTTGATCCCCTTGACTTACTTTTGATGGCAGAGTTGTCAGGTTGTCAGAAGCATGGGTATTGGATTATAGTGATCAATGGATTTGATAACAACTCCTGCAAATTCACCTTGTGCCAAGAATGGAACCAGATGTTTGGGTTTGCAGATTTTATACCTTGTGCCTGACCCAAGGTCATGTTGATGGTTCTTTGGAAGAGACACTGGACTTGGATTGAGGCAGAGATTATTTGTGGATTGAGGCCAAGATAGATTTGGGTCTATCAATGAATGGTGCTGGACTCAAACAAAAAGATATGATACAGCTCTTGTCTAAAAAATCCAAGCCTAGAGTCAATTCTTGAGGTTCAACACAGGCTTTGTGCTGTGTTATCATTAAAGGGATCAGCACTAACATATTGGCATATGGACTGACGCAGGGTTTAGGGTTTAGGGTTCAGCACCAACACAATGGATTGGTGAGTGGGGAGATAAACTGGCATCCTCTCTTTTTGCACACATATGAGTGTTATTGGCTCCACCTTGACTAATCCAATGTCAGTTGATCCAACTACAACGTCCATGTTGGTGGGCTCAGCAAATCATTTGAGGGTGAGGTTTGGAGTTTGGACATGATCCACAACTTCTTGGGTCTCTTCTGAATATTGTGGATGTGTTCTTATAAATAATAAATAAGATTGATTTATGAGACTCTGCTTGACAAACACATCAACAAAAGCTTTTTTTTCTTTTTTCTTTTTTGTTAGGGTTCCCAAAATGCCATTGGGGATATTCATGCCATGTATGGTTGCATGTCCACCTTGACAGTGAAACCATTGCTTGGATGTAGTTTCGGTTATGTCAGTAAAAGGGAAATGCATAGTTTATCCAGTTGTATCCAGTGCATCTCAAGGTAAGGAGATTTACTGACAATTGGATATGAGTCTATGGCTTTTCACTTCACATATTGAATACAACATATTGTGTATATGTTCCCTGGATCCTGGGACAATGTGTTTCTGTATATCTATTGTACCTACTACATGCTTTGTTCATGCAAAGCCTAGGCTTACCAGATATTTGTAGAGATAGGAGGAAGTGAAAGATTTCTCCTTTTGTAAGTTAGTCACCAAATTAATGCAGAATGGGCATTATGCATGACAAAAAGGTATTAAGAGGAAATGACCTACTTTTTTGTGGCTTCTTTTTTTTCCATGTTGTGAAATGTTTTTGAGAAAAAACTTGGAAGAATGTACAAACAAAAATTTGACAATTTTGTAAAATTAAAAAATCCAAAATGAAGACAACTCTCCATCCTTTTCAAGTTGCATAGTTGTTTAAAGGTAATGCATGATTATTATGTAGCTAGGTCTTGTCTTAATGCAACGGGAAAATCATTATCAAAAAGTTGATACTCAAGGATAATCCAAAAACCTTTGTTCAGTAAGAGAACATTACCAGCTTTATGAATAAAAAACTACAATTAACATCTACAAATTCCAGTTTTGTGGTTGGGACCTAAGGAGAGCTTATAAACGGACTCCAATTGGGCTATAACAGATTCTAAATGAATGAAGTGCAGATATAATCTATGTTAACCAATTTCTGTTTAACACAAATAGGAACCAAGATAGTTTTCTTAGAACTGGAAACTGAAGGTTCTTCATGAAAGTAAAGAACTGCCCAGCATTGGTTAAAACTTCTTTAAGCTAAATAATTAAAATAAATTCAGGATGGTGGTGAATGAATCAATTTTGGAGAATTGACAACCATTTGTGTTATGTGAAATCATGAGCTTCAGAACAATAGCACCCAATACGTTCCAGCACAATCCAGGTGCTGCATCAATTCTTTACTTTTCCAAATTGTATTCCTCTCTTCCAACTTTAAAAAAATCACAGTCTAACTCTAGAAACTCGTAATGATGTCTCAATACATGTGTTTGCCAAGTGTCTCAGCAAGTGAATCTGCAATGTACAATCTGCAACACTAACTAAAAGCAATTGGGTATTAGCACATCTAACCGATGGGTTTGACACTTTGTAGTTGTAGCTCTATTGTCGAGAAGGACAGTCAGCAGCACGATGTCCAGCTTGGTTGCAGATAAAACATGTCCCTGAAAATGCGGCTCTGCATTGTTCAAACACATCAAATTCAGAATCATTAGACTTCAAACACATGGAAATAATAAAATGTCAGCTTTGATATCTAGAATGACTATCTTCTAATGCTTAGAGCTGAAGCAGACTGAGCCCGCCAGTTGAAACTTTTGTCCATCACATTACACCCTAATAGAAGCAGGTCATGAAAAAGATGCTTGTGGTGGCAGCACAAGACAGCAATGTACAATCCATCAGAAACAGACACTACAATCCTTTTTTTCAGTTTGACAAAACCGATATTTAAACTCCTAATACCAATCCCACCTCCAGTTCAGGTTTCTAGATCCCACCCAGTGGGTGCAATGGGGAGTAAAGATGCTTTTACCTGTCACCCCTACCAAAATTCCTGTCCAAGCGACCTGAAGATCTGCCAGACCAGTCATTGTCTCCAAACAGGCGGCTACTGCCACTGCTGGAGCTGCCTTGCCTCCAACTCTCAGGATTACTGCTGCGGCTACTTGACCTGTCACCAAACCTGTCACCTCCCCTATTGCTACCACGATCACTTCGATCAAAACTGCCTCGCCCACCACCACTAGACCTACCCCCTCCTCTTGGTGAGAAGCGACCATACATGTCACCAGATCTCCCTCTCACTTCTTCCTCCTCTAGCCTTGGGAGCTGCACCAGCATTTTACAGTGTCAGAATATGTGTTTCCATGGCACATCTCTGAACCATACAAGAGCTACCCTTTTTAACTGTGCCTGAATAAGAAACAAATTAACATAGCTTCTGTTCAGCTGATACCTTCTTTGCAATGTCAATGGAATCCCCAGGAGGAACTGGCTTAGAGAGCAATTCCTTAGCCACATCACTTGGCAAGTCAAAAACCGCCCCTGCCATCTGTTTACACCCAACCAACTACTCCTATCAGCACCCCTGAGTAGTCCTCTTATTCCAGGTCCCTGAGTTGACAACTGGTATGGAAAGCCAAAGCTTGATTCAGATCACAAACCTGCCGATCATCAATGACACGAATTTTCCCAACTTTATCAGCAGCAGTCTGCCAGATATCTGCCAACGCTCCCATGAGCATGCGGGCTGATACTGGTCGTGATGGTGCTGTCCGCAGCCACTTCAGTGTTGTCCAACCCTGAATGAGCCCACCCACAAAAGAGAACTTCTTACACCCTGTGATTCCCTCAAGCCTATCATGCCTGCTACAAAACCTCAGTGAACAGAATTAACAACATGGAAATACACCGAACTCAACCCATGAGCCCTGTTGGATTGCAACCTTGATAATAAAACTCAGAAGTGCACATGTAGCCTAGGAGGACTCTGTTAGAAAGCAGACCTCCTCGTGAGTGATAAGAGACCGAGCTGATGGAGGCTGACTAAAGCCACTCAAGTGTGCAAGAGCTGCAGCAAGTGCACTTGGGCCCTGTTGCGCCAACAGCAATTCAGCAGTTGGCATAAAGACCTCTGTGAGCTGAGGGTGAACCCTCCTGATCACCTCTGTTGCCTGCTCACTGCTGGCATTCATGACATCCTCTGCATTGGGTGGTCCAACACGCTCAAACTTGCAACCAACATCCCTCTCTATCAACCTCATTGTGCGCAGCTGCCTATCAGTAAACATTAGGATCGCAGTGCCTTCCTTTCCTGCCCGGCCTGTACGTCCTGAACGATGCACAAATGTCTCAGGGTCATTTGGTATCTCATAATGAATGACCTGCCAACCCCCACAAGATGCAACCTGTGTCAGGCTTGTTCAATGTATTAGCACTGCCAAAGCATGGGAATCAAATAAAACTTGACTGAAAGGGAAAGACTGTGATGACACACCAGATCAACATTTGGAATGTCAAGGCCCCGTGCAGCAACATCAGTGGCAACAAGCACTGAAAAATTGCCTTCTCGGAAAGCATTTAATGTCTTCTCACGCTGGCTCTGAGTGATATCACCATGCAAAGCTTCACAACCAACAAAACGTCCCATAGCTAATGCCACATCATCAGCATCTCGCTTTGTTTGTGTGAACACAATTGACTTTCCTCCTTTCCCATACACCTGTCATGATCATGCAACCTTAGCCCAATTCTGGGTGCACGGTGAGAAACTGAAAGCCCTCAAAACTTCTCCAAAAGACATTCAGCTCAGGTGGTGCAGTATGCCCTTTGCATTTGAGACTTTTACATTTGCACTGCAAGGACCCACATAGCAAAGGAGAAATCAATGCAGCCTTCTACAGACATGGTTGGGGTGAGAATTGTTATGTACACACACCGCTATAAGGTCATTGAGGACAGATCGCTTGGCAGCAGGAACTGTTGACACGGCATATAGTTTGATGCCCTCTGCCAACTTCTCATCTGTCTCTCCAACCTGCCAAACACCAAAGTCAGACTCTTGGAACCACATCGATAATTGTGCAATAAGAGACTCTATAAACACAGCACAGTTCTCTCCAAAAACAGAATGTCAAGTTGTGTTGTAAAAGAAACAGAGAACCACCCACAATAGACTTGTTACCAGGTCAATTGTCAATGCGTTTTTCAAGTACTTGCGTGACAATTTCTTCACCCATGGTGGCATTGTAGCTGAGAAAAGCATAGTCTGTCGCTGGTGTGTCATTGTTTCCAGAATCCGTTCCACGTCTTCTTCAAATCCGACTGCCAGCATCTGATCAGCCTCATCCAGCACCAGGAAGCACACATTCTGCAACTGCAACGATCCACGATCAATGAGGTCAATAATCCTACCAGGAGTACCCACTGCAATATCCACCCCACGTTGTAGCTGCCTTTGCTGTGTGCTGATTGGAACCCCACCATAGACACAAATTGTTGACAGCATCGGTGCTGACTCCATGAACTCCCTCTCCACTTGCTTTGCCAACTCTCGTGTTGGTGCCAGCACTAATGCTCGTGGTGCTCGCCCAACTCGCCTACATTTCCAACCACCCAGGATTGCAAAACTATGAAAAGCCCTAAACCTTGCAAAACTTGAAGATGAAAAATAGAACAAGAAACATAATGCCATTGATGTTGCATTTGTTCTGTTCTCCTCCACACTATGTACAAGAGAGAAAAGGGGGGCCTGGAAAGAAGGGTTTTTTCCGAAGCTTGTTTTTCAGACCAGGCAATTGCATTGCTTGTGTTCTGGTCTCCTCCACAATATGTAAAAGAGAGAAAAAAGTGGATATGGAAAGAAGGTTGAACTTTTTTCAGACCTGGCAATTGCATTGCGCTTGTTTTCCTCCACACTATGTACAAGAGAGAAGAAGGGCTCTGCTCTGGCTATTCGATCACGCTCGTTCTCATTCACAATGTGCTGGATGACAGGAATGCCAAATGCAAGTGTCTTGCCCGTGCCAGTCTTGGCTCTTGCTATTAGGTCACGTCCTTGCAATGCAGGTTCCAATACTGCTCTCTGTGATACACAATGAAGCACACAAAACAAAACACATAGCATAACCCTAAAGCTCAGTCCTCACAAAAAAGCTTCAACCCGACAGCATACTATGGGTGAAGAGGGTTCTCAGCTCTGCTTCCTTTCCTTCTTCTCACTATCATCTGTACTATGATGAAAATTCTTCCCCTCATCCTCATCTTCAACTGAGTCCAGAAGAACAGAAGAAATAGCAACTTTTGGTCAATTTTTCAGCTCTTCTCTCATCTCCAAGGCATCAAAGAAGAAGAAAAAGTCACTAAATTCCAACTCTTGCAATCTTCTCTCCTCTCTTCTTCCAGATGTACTGAGAGGTCACCTGAATTGGGAAAAGCTGAGAAATGCCCCGCTTGGCAAGAGCGTCCACAACAGGTTGAGGGAGTCCCAAGCTGGCAATGTCGAGCTGGGAGCCTGGGTCCTTGACATTCTTATCGACAAGTAATACTTCCGCCTCCTCATCCTCCTCCTCTTCTTCTTCCTCCTCACTGTCACTGCCCTGCGAGTACCCAAAAGGAAACTGTCTTCCTCCTCTTCCCCGAGCAATTCCATAGTCAGTCGTCGCAACCGCACCCGCCGAGACTTCAGCCCTTTGATCATCAGACGACGGAAACAACGATGATAACGCCCTCACTTCCCGCAGCTTCTCGGCTTGGAAACCACGACCGGCGGCACTCCGCACGGTGGTGGTTCTATTCCCACAAGCGCAACTGCCTACTACACTGGTCGTCCGCAACCGCAACTTCTCCCCAGCAAGAGACGAAACCAGAGACGACGAAGAACAGGAGACAACAACGTTCCCATCACCACTACTGTCAGAAACTAAAGACGGAGACGGCGAGAATCTCAACACGGCAGCCATGACTCTTGCGCACAAACAGAACCAGACAACAACTGCAAAGAACTGGAATTCAACCGACTCTGAGTCTCTTGAGCCCAAATCTCCGCCCAAATCTCAACAGAGAACTGATTCCGACGACAACCCAACTCTCCAAATTCTCCTGCGATGCAAAAGAAGACGACACGAGAGGAGCAGACCCTGCTGATGATCCCAGGGAGCAGCGATCGCGGCGGCGTCCAGAGAGCTTGCGAGCACGCGGAGATCGGGTACGTTATCCTGGCGTCGGGTGGAGATCCGGAGGCCACAGACTCTGTTCCTGTAACCGACGACCCGGTTAAAAACCCGAGGAAAACAACCGGGCCCAAAACCAAACCCGGGGTTACCCTAAATGGGCCAGGTGGTAAACCCATAGACCCCACAACCAAAGTCCGGTTTAACTTAATGGGCCAAACACAAACTGTGGTATTCCCACAGGGCCCAAAACCAAAGTGGGGCTAACTTACATCGCCAAGGTACAAAGTGAAGAAGTAGGGGAGATCCACATGGCCAAAACCAAAGTGGGCCAAACACATGGTATAGACCCAAACCAAAGCGACCAAAACCACAAAGTGTGGTCAACCCACAGAACTCACAACCCAAGTGCGGTTAAACCCTAAACCCTAAACCCTCAAAACCACAAAGTGTGGTCAACCCACAGAACTTACAACCCCAAGTGTGGTTAACTTCAAGCGTCAAAGTACAAAGCCCGGTACACTAACAAGACCCAAATAACCGAAGTGGGCTTGAGTTTTGGGTTGATTTACAAAGTGTGATAAACCCACAAGAGCCAAAATCCAAAGTGGGCAGATTTTAAAGGACCCAAAACCTAATGTGTTTTTCTAGTCAAGAGTCAAACTAATTTTTGGAATTTGTTTTTTGAAAAAATCTCAGAATTTTCAATATCACAAAATTGGAAAAATAAAGTCCCTTAGCCCCATAGAGAAGTATTGGGAAAGCTAAAAAGGTGGGTAGCAACTAGCAACATAGGGTGGTTATTTGATTTTATTATAACCTTTAATTTCAAGGTCTTTTTTTTAATTTTCAAAATTGAAGAACCTTTTAACCAATCTTTTGATTTTAAAAAATTGATTTTAAAAAATTATAATAAAATAATTTTTGGGTTTGGGTTTCTTGAAAACAATTTAAGAACTTTTTTGTCATTCAAATGGTTTAATGTAGGTTTTTTTAATCATTTTTTTGGTTTTCTTTAATCATAATTTTGTGTCATTTTATTTTTTTATTTTGATTTTGTAAGAACCATTGTTAGGGTTTCATATACCTAATGTCAAGGGCATAACAAAAGTACAACTTGAAGAAGATTGTAAAAGGAAATTTGTAAATGAATAGAAACTACACAATTTATTGCTTGAATATGATAGGATGTAAATTAAACATGAAATGGACTAAAAATATCATGGGCACAACTTGTGTTAATGAAATTAGAGGGTGGTGCTCTCCAAACTATTACCTATACTATTTAATGGACCTTTCTAAAAAGTTCCACAAAATAAATTTTTTATAAATTTTTATTGCATAACCTTCTAAAAACTTTTGTTACCATGGTTAAAAAGAAAATCCATGAACTATTTTTAAATTATTTTTTAAAAATTGACAATTATTTTTCTTAATTAAAAAAAATTGTCACCTTTGTTTTTAGAAAGTCTCCACCAACTTTTTTTTAAAAAGCTTTCCTTATAATAAATCCCTTTCATAATCACACCCTTGGTGACCACTATTTTGTGACATTACCGAAGTGTGATTTAAACATAAACAGTCACATTCCATATAAACCCTTACAAGATTATGACTATAGGCAATTCGGACAAACTAACGATGGTAATGAAAAATTGCTTAGTTGATGTAAGATCAAATTGCTCACAAGAATGATAGTCCATTGATGAATTTCTTAATGGAAGAGACAGATATCATTGATGAAAATGATACACTAATGAATGCAATTGGTTATTTTAATGTTGATCATGAACTGGAGTGATGAATGTGAAGGTTTATGAACATTTTTCCTCCAATTTTTACAGACTTGCTTTGCCACTAGGTGGATTTTTGAGATAAATTAACCAAAATGGTTGATTATATTTGATCAATTTTAGTTGATTACCTCTAATTAGGCATGGGATCAACTTCTTATTTTTAATTCTTTAGGATTTGGTAAAATGTCCTATGTCCCATGCACATTTAGCTTCTTATTTTTAATTTTTTAGGATTTGATAAAATGTCCAATGTCACAAGCACATTTATTTTGAAGCTTACTATAATAGTTGCCAGATTTGTTTCATTTTTTAGTTTTGACTATTTGTGTGCAAGTGTGGATAATAAGAAAAAAAATGTAAAAAAAAAAAGAAGATTGATACCCTTATTGATTGACTATTTCAACAAGTTGATACCAGGCTGGTCATAGAAATTTTGAAAAATCTTAATACTTGATACCCTGTGTAATTTAAAAAATGAATTTTTTCAATAACTGATCCAGTGGATATTGAAAAATAATCAAGAACCAGCCGATGCTGGTCATAACCTCATTTCTTGCCTAATTTAGAGAAACAGGAGGCCCATTTGTAAGGACTGAAGCACCCCAAGATCTGAGAAAATTCTCCCATTATTGCAATACTTGGAAGGAGTCCATGATTGATTTTGTTGCTATGAGTAACCTGCTTGTTATCTCACAGATGACTCTCAAACTTTGACTAGAAGTACACTAAGATAGCAAAAACAATTTGGCTTGCAATTGCCTGTCATTTGGCAACAATTTGCACCCCCGTTTAAGCTAAATTTACTCACAATGCTAGTATTCACACAATAAATCAAACAGCATCTACCCTATTAGACACCCATCTAGATTTGTAAGCATGACAAGTATTATGCACACTAAACTTCTTGGCTGCACTCTTAACATTGTTGTGGCAGTGGTTCACCCGAGGCAGCAAGAGCCATACACTGAGCACCCGTGGATGGCAGTGAATACAAGAGAGAGGTGGGTGAGTCTGGTTGTGAGCACAGCAAGTCCACTACATGAAGCCAATCTGAAAAATCCAACTGTGTGCTGTATTGAAGTGAAATGCACTCCCGACCCCTTTTCCTCAAATAGTAGCTTCTCCAGAAGTCGAGTAGTGAGCGGAATGTGCAAAGAACGCGATGGTCAGCTGCTCTTAGTGCTTGCAAGTAGAGCTGCAACTCTCCATCCCGCTCAGCAAAGATGAAAAATATAAGCACAGTGTTCAGCACACAAATGTTGTCCTGGATCCCACAGACACAGAACAACCCCACCATTGCCACCTTCATCTGTCAGCCTTAAAACCCAAAAAGCACATGCAGGGAAACTTGACTTCTTCCAACAAATCTCATAGAGTCTTTGAAGTCAGCTTTACCTGGTTGACATCACTAAGACGAACAGCACACATGAGGTCCTGTAGAAGTCGCAGTGTATTATGGAACACAAATGCAGTAACCTTGCAGAATTTTGCGTCATAATTTGCTGACACACTACTACCATTGACCCGATAGTCAGCATTGCTCATATTTGCTTGCCTGTCTGGTCCAGAAATAGCAACCAATCCTGGACCGTTGGAGGCTGACTCTGCCCATTGATGTCTGCGGAAGTAGTCCAAAGATAGCACCACAGACCGCACAAACACATTTGAGTCCACCAAATTTGTGACCAAGACCTGTAAAACCATGGTGTCAGCATTAGGTTGTAAACAGGTTTCTTGTACACAGGTGTTACACTAGGCAAAGCAACAGGTCCTGGGCACAGCACATTACTGAAACACAAGTAACCGATGCATGGTCTTACTGCATACAAAGGGTCCTTGAATATAACAGTGCAATTAATTGTTGCAAAGAAAAGATCTTGAAAGAGATAGAGACCTCCACAAACCGGTCAAACTTATCCCCGACCAACAATCTGTTAAGCTGTTGGAATAAGGTTTGGTTGAATTTGATGAGCTCCCCGAGAAGATCAAAATTGATCTACCAACATAAACACAAAAAGTGAGGGCCAATCTCACAAAGTAAATGGGCATTTTGCAGTCTGAGCAAATGACTACTCCAGCATGGCACCCTAGAAAATGACACACAACATTTGTAGAAAATGTGTGAAAAACATGGTACACATAGCTGATGGACTCTTGAGCTGACTCCCTGAGGGCAAAGTTGGCTTAATGGCTGAGTCATCCATTGACCAAGCCATCCCATAGACAATCTTAACTATTTACTCAACAAAAACTATGTGGTCAGGTTACTGAAAAAATTAGACCTGTAAGGAAGTGGCACACTGAAAGCCCCCTTTCAGAATCTCAGCCAAAAGATGCTCCATGAGGCCTGTTGACGCCACAAACTCCTGGAATTTTTTTTCCATGAAGGTTAGTGGTCTGCAAATGCACTTTTGCAGCTCTAGTCACAAGTGAATTTCACTTTCATAATTCAATACACAATGACAAGAAGATCACAATACAGGAATGATCCTAAAGTCTGTACATCAAAGAGGTAAGCCAGGATCCAATTCAATTCAGCATGATCCTCACACTGACCCAAATATTTCAACAGGCCTGGCTTGAACATCACATTCCCTGCTGCAAAATTCACTATGGGTGTACTGAGTTTCACTGTGCCTGATGGAATTTGTCTATCATGTGTGTAGCACAAGTTGTATGTGTACCTGATTTTTGGAGTCTGCACCTCCCAAGAAAGCTTCTACACATGATGCCAGCCAGAACCTGCAAACTTCTATCCTGTTAGAGACCAAGTTTTAGGACAACAGAAAGCTATTGGTTTCTGCACTATCAAAGAGAACATTCAGAACCATGGCACTAACCTTCAGAAGGTTTGAAGTAAAGGACTCAAAGGTATGTCACAAAACTGGGGAAGGTAAATGCAGAACGTCAATGAGAGGAACAAACCGGTAGAGAGAGTCTGCAGGCTCCTTAATAAGAACCTTGAGTATTTTGAGCATTAGACCATCAGAATCCTTGACTTCTGCTGTTGGATTTGGAAACCAACTGCTTTCCTGTTTCCCCACACCAGCATAGAAATCTATATCAGCAATCTCCCCAAACATGGAAACTGCAGTCCCAAATATTTCAACCATCTATGGTTCAACCAACCTGACAGAGCATTCCAAATTTTACATGGAATTTCTGCCGTAGGCAGGGACCACTTTTCTGTCATGGTCTTGTCTGATGACTCACTGCAGTTAAGGTTCATTCTCCAAAAACTCAAAAAAACTAGCTAGGGTTGAGGGGGCCGGGGGGGGCTACCATCCTACCTTGAATGGGGCTGGGAGTAAGAGGAGCTGCTTGTTCACCCGATTACAACTATCACGGTCGCAAAAATTGTGTATCAACCTCAGGTACTGAATCTTGAGGGCCTGGAAAAACAATTACCCATGAGGAAGGAGTACTACTTTTCCAGCAGAAACTGTTTGATGCCAATAAACGTGGAATTATAAGCACTCAATTATCCTTTGTGTACCACTTTCAATCATTACTGGGTTTATGCAACATACAGATTTAGGGTTGCACGCGCATCCTACACCATGAATACCACGTGAGCTCGAGCGAGACTGTGTGGCCTTCCAATCCAACTTATCAAATAACTGTGTCAGCACACCCACTAATCCTAGTTCGCCCAAGCGATTTTGCACCTGCTCCCGTTTCTTACCACCGCACAGCGCACAAAGAACAAATAGCACCTCCACGTGACGCTGCCACCATTACCACAGTTTACACCTACTGTCAGGTGGACCCAATACAAGTCTGCACATTGTAGAAGCAAATCATAAGGACTGCAGGATGGAAAAGCATAATGACTGTGCAGCCTCATGAACCCTGCTTTCAGGGTCTTGGGAATTGAGGTCAGGTAAGGAGACAGCTTCCAAGCAATTCTCGGAAAAGTGATATGACAGGGACTTACAGTAGCCAAATGTATGACACGTGTAGAAAGGCCAGTGCGGTCCAAAAATGTAATGTTCCAATCAACAACTCCATCGTCCGTGGAGCTTGTGCCTGCCATGGTTTGCTGTGACTGCAATTCTGGGTCAATCATGACACGCATTTCTGCTCTTGTGTTGCTAGCTCGAACCTCTTCTAAAATGTGGCCTTGTCCTTCACTTACTGCATTATACAAGCTCTCGAGTGCACTGCCGTTGACTGACATTGTCATGGCAAATGCAGAAACCTCCGATGAGAGAACAGACTGCAACCCCTTGAGGAATATCAGTTTATTACGCTAGTGAATGTGCATTTGAACCTCAAAGCCCTAAATAAGACACAGCCTATAGACTCTGTTGACCAGGAGACAGTTGAAGTGAAAGGTGCCATAGTCCCTCCCATGACCATTAAAGAACATGGTATCTCTTCATATTCACCCACATGTGACCTAGTTCTTCCTATCAGAGGTTAACACATTCTAAATCCATCCAGATGCTTGGAGAATCCATCTCTGAGACTCATGCAGCAAGGAGTTTGTACATGTAACCCACCCACCTCACGGCTGAAGGATAATTTGTCAAGCATGAGCAGTTTAACAAGGCGAGAAAGAATGTCAGGGATGAGGAGAATAGCATCATGGTTCCTGTCCACCACTGTCCACCCTGGTTCCTCCTCCATCTTTGGCTTTGGTGGCCCAGTTTCCACACTACTCTGGTTTAGCCCCATGTCCACCTGGCCTGTCCAGTTCCCTGCCTTAAAGCCCATCCACCAGACACAACCAACACATTTTGGCAATAAGTCAAAGAGAGAGTATAAGTTGCCACAAGTGGCAACTTTGATTGATCTCAAATTGGGTAAAAGAAGGCCACAGCTTCACTAAGAGCAATGAGATTTGTCATCCTACCTCAGGTTCAAACACAACCATTGCAAGGACTCGGCAAAAAGAAGCAAGCTGTTGGGACGAGAATTTGTGCACAAGACTTGTGAAGTTTGGAATGTCCTGCACCCTTAGTGTGTCTTCTCTCACAGCCAGCACCTCCTCTGCTAGCCCAACCGCTGGCACCCCCACCAAAAAATACACAAAATCCAAAATCCCCCCCAGAAGAAGAAGTTGAGAAAACAAATTCAGTTGCAAATTTTTTTCCATATGCAATTTGCTGAGACTGCTCAATTCAATTCAATTCAATTCAATTTCTGCATATCACCATAACAATAGCAGATTGCTGAAATTGCTGAATTTCAGAAAGAAAAAGGCAAAAACCAAAGGTTGCTTGGAACAAGATTCAGTTCAAAATACAAAAGCACAGTGCAAATTTCAAGCAATGAAACCTCAAATCTTATGAGTAGGTCACAAAGATTTTTAGGGCTGAAGATATGAATCCCATGATTCACAGTGTCAAAGAAGTCACAGTTGCAGTACCACCGTGAGATGATTTTTCTTTCAAACATATTAGGTCAAAACAGCCATGGCAGTAGAAAATTGTGCTTGCTTGCTTGCAGCAACCACAAAAGGAATTGAGGGGAGTAGTGCAAATGGGTGCAAAAGGGGGATGTCCAGGACACTATCCATATGGTCAACAGCACCTTACCATATTCAAAAGTACTGTAGAATCCCATCAGACCGAACAAATTGATGACGAAATCGTCGTGCGCTGCCAGAGACTCCGTGAAATAGGTCACAGTAAAACACAGTTCTCGCAGGATATTAAGACACTCCTTTTGCAAAGACAACAACTTGATGGACACCATTTTTTCCGAGCCAGCAGCACCAGCACTGCCGCCGCCGCTTCCGCTGCCTTCAGTAGTGGCAAAGGGACAGAACAGACATCTCAATAGTAGTACATCACCACCGAAAAGAACGAAAGCCTCTCGATTGAGCTGAAGATGTGGACTGTTCAGCTCACAAATGGTATGCGAGATGGTGGAAAGTACACGGGCGCAAGCTTCCCCTTGATTCTCGATGAGAGCCGCCTCCAGCTCCATACACAAGGGCGCCACAGCCTGCACGCTCGGTTGCAACGAGCGTAACAGCGTGGATGGTAACTGCCGCAACCCCTTGCATCCACGGCCACTGATCTGTCCACCCAGCACGCAGCTGAGCACCGATCTGCTGCTGCTGCGTGCGCTCGAATCCCGGCGCCATCGCTCGGGCGACGACGAAGTGCGCTCGCATCCCAGCGCCATCGCTCGGGCGAACTTGCAACGCAATGACAACAAGAACAGCAACGAGGCGTTCAGGAAAACAAACTCCTCCTCCTCCTCCAAACCCTAAAAAAATTTCTTTTATTTTTCCTCTTTTTCTTTTCCTCTTTTCTTCTATACTTTTTTGTTTTTCCTTCTCCTTCTTTTTTCTAGTTTTTACTAAAAATTAAAAGGAAGGGCCCTGGTGGACTTCGCAGGGGACCAGTGTTAGGCGGGTATTTGATTTTGCTCGTACTTGCAGGTTACGTGTGTCCCAGACGGTGTTCTGCGGGTATTTGATTTTGTTAATAACCCGGGTTTCAAAAGTGTCACAGAACGATCGGGTTTCACTAAAGAACCGGCGGTTTTCTGTGCGATGAGCTGATGCTATATAATTTTTTGAGAACCGTGGTTATGTGTCTGAACCGGGTATTAGGAGTAAGGATATCATGTTCAGATTCATTATAGAGTATATAGGGTCACAGGTTCAAATCCTGTAGGATGCTTAAAGTACATAATAAATAATATATACCGACAGGCTTAAGGGCTTTTGACCCCTAGGTAATAATAATAATAATACGGTCTATTTTTTTTTATATGAGGATTTTTGAAAAATGATATTTTTTGGCCTTGTGTTGAAACTTGAGGTTAGTTATAATAGAGTTATAACATCTTGCGAGATTTTGGTTTTTTTTTAAGATTATATTTTTTGCATGGTATCTTGATTATTCCAGCGACGAGTAATTGGAAATTTGATTTGAGCATGGAGCCATTTTTTTAATCTTCAATTTGGAACAAAACATGTTTTAATATTTTGAAGGTAGGTTGATATGCCTCCATATCAAATTAGGATCCCTTTGAATGTTTCTCCTAAAGGGAATACTTCCCTTGAAGTCTAAGGAGTAGGAGCCCTCATTAGTAAACTTGTCCATATGCTTGATGATGGTGTTTCAAATGCCCACAATGATTTAATCATTCATCTTATTTAAGGAGTTGGGTTATTATTATATTGTAAATGAAGAATGAAGCTTCCCCTGACTCCGGACGGACAGTGGCTACGGACAGTAGCTAAATATAGCGATCCATCTGACGGGAGAATTCTGCTTTTCTGGCAGAGCTTTGGATTCCGCATCAATGGCTTTGAGGGAGGTTAGCGATCCATCTGACGGGAGAATTCTGCTTTTCTGGCGGAGCTTTGGATTCCGCAGCGATGGCGTTGAGGGAGGGTTTTGCTTTTTCGTTTCTCTAGGGCTTGCAGCTCGGAAGAAAAGCTTGACATCATCTTCCCGTGAAGCTCTCAAAAGCTCTAGATTCTCGAAACGAGCAAATTCAACTGGAAAAAACAGAAAGGGTTTAGAGTGAGAATTGTATCTGCACTGCTGGTGGGGTTGGGGTAGATCTGTCCGTGCATTTTTATTTTATTTGTCCTGTGGGAGCTTAGTGAGAGACAGCAGAGAGAATTAGGGTTGAGGAATCCGACGAGTTTTTTTTCCTGGCTACCAGAATCTGATTTCGAAGAATTGATGAGAAATGAGTTTGTGGTATTTTGAAGGCTTGAAAGAAGAGATGCAAATCTCTGCGGTTCTTTGCGTTTTCCTGGCATCTGAATAACATTCCAGTTTTCCAAGGTAAGCCATATAGTTTTTTTTTGTTGCGGGGTGGTTGAATTGCTAGACGTTAGGTTGTGTTCTCCATTTCTGACATGAAGACTGCACTTCTTTCTTACAGGAAACTTAATTTCAGCGTTTGGATCTCCGTTCTGTAGCATCATTGGACTTAGTAGTTTTGATCAAACTTGATGATTCTGTAGCGCCTTCTTTGAGCAATTGCTTGAAATTTGCAGAAGATTCACTTAGTTGCATGTGTTGCAATTTTGCCACATCTGTATTATGAGTTGATTCTGATTTTGTGACTCATGGTACGGTCACAGTTCTCTTTGTCAACGAGGACTGTGGGAGGACTGTGGGATTTAGGGTTACAATTTTTAAG
>Ga0116227_10001331_pt1 | contig 54647 bp, 34 predicted proteins | sample S1TSphgellanicum_FD_89693 | JGI IMG/M metagenome (GOLD analysis project Ga0116227, IMG submission 89693) | Host-associated microbial communities from peat moss isolated from Minnesota, USA - S1T2_Fb - Sphagnum magellanicum MG | ecosystem: Host-associated > Plants > Peat moss > Unclassified... | reverse complement strand
TTTTTTTTACTTTTTTTTACTATAAAAAATTTTAAATCTCCTGTGGTCAAAAAGTAAAACCCCCCCACCACTGGCTTCTCCCCCCCCCCCCCCCCCCCCCTACTGCCTCCCGAACCCACTTCATGCCTCCCCTTCCACCTCCAAAAAATTCCATCAACATCTCCATGCCAGCCCCTATTTGTCTCGAAAAATCACAATCACAAAAGGTGCATGAAATTATTTCACAACATAGAGCGCTAATGTAGTGGTGGGGGTGGTGATTAGTTTGCATGTGATGTTAGGAGTTTGATTAATTGGTTTTCTAATATTACCACTTTTGGAGATTTTCTTTTCTATTTTCCTTTTTGGGAATTTGTTCAAATGTTGAACCTTGGTAGGAGTTATAGTATACATCCAATTAATTTGACATATTTTAATTGGTTTGGGTGTTTTCATGCAAATGAGTGCCACTTATGATGTCACAAATGCAATTTTATTACACATAATAGCCAAAAGAGCACTAGATTGTTGATCAACTATCAAGATATGACCAAAAATGAAACATTAAGTCATTGAAGTACACCCCAATGGTTAATGATTGCTAAAATTTGTATTGTTACATGTTATAAATTGATAGTTATAGAATCCTTTGTAAGTAAAAAAAACATTCATCACAACCAAAAAAAGATTACATAATGATTCATAAAGATTTTAAAATTTTAATGAACCATCTTTAAAATGATTATTAAGGTAGGGGATGTCAAGGGTCACTTTGGATGGGAAAAGGAAAAAATGATGGAAATAGAGGTAAAATGATGTAGGGAAAATGTGAAGAAATGATAAGATAACACTAGAAGAAGAATAGGTATTTTCGATTGGTTCCTATGATTAAATTTTGATCACAAGTAACATTTGCAACTAAAATTTCCTTAATCGCCTTGGACAAGTTGCATGTGATATTAATTGCAAATAACAAAAAATATTTGATTAAAAAAAAGGTCAACAAATACAAGTTCATCTTTTAACTCCATTGTATATGTATTGTCACATGTGACTAAAATGTAACTATTTTGACGACAAATGATGTGTTACCATGTGTTCAATATTTATTTTCAAATTATAAATAATGAACTAACATTTGCTATTGAAAAGTAATTTTTTACATGAATTCTTAGAAAATTAATATTAAATTAATAATATTAATTATTATATGATTACATTTATTGTTGTAAAAACTTTAATAGGTCAAGTAATTTTTTTATTGGTAATTATTAACTATAAATATTTTTTTTAAAAACATAAATATAATAATTATTTTAAATTACTATAAATTATTTATCATAGATTATTTATTACAAAATGAAAAAATGAAAAAAAAAAAGTATAATAATTATTCTAACTACATTATAGTGTTTCCGAAATTTTAATTCAGATTTAAAGTTATAAATTATAGATTGTGAATAATTATGTTCAATTAGAAAATAATTATGCACGTGATAATTAATTTCTATTTGAAGTAATTACAATGACTTTTAAAGTAATGTAACATTAATTACAGTAATTAATTTATTTTATTGTAAGAATATAAATTATATAATATAAAAATCTATGTTTGAACAATAATTATTTAACATAACTTATAATTGATCCAAAAACTATCTATAATTATCTATAAAAATATTTTATTATGGATTACACTAAAAAAAAATCCCTTAAAACTTAATCAATAGTTTTACGAATATGAATTTTAGATTCCCAAATGGTAATTCAGATTTCAAATATCAAAATTTAGATCAAATATTTTTTTGAATTTAAATTAAAATTTTCAGACTTGAAATATGAATTTTCAGATTCAATTAACAATATTCAAAATTGAAATGTCCATTTTTAGACTCAATTAATAATTTTCTGGATTGAAATATTAAGTTTAGTATTTCTACTTTCAAGTCAAATAATTTCTTAAAATTTAAATTTTAAAAATTCAGAATGGAAATATCAGTTTTCATATTCAAATAAAAATATTCTAAATCAAAATGTTGATTTTTAGACTCAATTATATATTTTTGAATTGAAATAATAATTTTTAGATTTGAAATAATAATTTAGAATCCAAATATCAATTTTTAGATCAAATAATTATTTTTAATTTAAATAAAAAATTCATAATTGGAGTATTAATTTTGAGAATCCAAAATAATAATTTGGAATTGAAATTTCAAGTTTCAAATCAAATTGATTATGTAAAATTTAAATGGAAAATTTTGAAAGTTGTTATAAATTTTGAGATTCATTATATGAACAATATACATACATATGCATATTTAATGTACACACAAATTATCATACATTTGATGGATTATATAGACAAAACTTATAGATGAAATTGACAATACAAATTCAATTAACCATATGTGTGATGAATTGTACATATGAAATTTGGTTCATATTTGAAATTGAATTTCACTTAAATGATTTGAATCACAAGAGTGAAATGAACACTTCTAGCTAAAGTTGATGACAAAAATGGACCATGTACCACATTGTTGATTCTATGTTCACAAAATCTACCACATTTTCAATAATATTGATGAAATTGCAAACATCAATGATGAAATATATTACATGGATGAAAATTTTCAACATGGATGAAAGTAAAAAATGGGCGGAAATGACCATCATCCATATGGTTTGAATTTCATTCACATAGAAATGAAATAGGTCACAACACCAAAATGTGGCATTTACGACTAGATTTTTTACTACAAAACTAGTTGTAAATACCATTTGCGATTGGTTGCGACTACATGATTATATAATCCAAATGATCACGTTGTAAATGCCATTAGTCCCTAAGATGGCCATAGTCATAACCAGAATTGCAATTACACCTACGATTACAAAATATTATTTATATAAAATATATATTTGTGCATATAATAAAATTATGTATTATTATATTAGTATGTAAATATATTTTCGAATATTGATTTTACAAAATAATTATTCATTTAATTTATTTTTGATTATTTATACATATGGTTTGTACACGAATCGTATAATCATATATATAAATGTATAAAAACTAATTATATTATACATATCGATGGTCAACATAATCAACATATGTCATTAATCAATGTGGTCACATTGGTCAACATAGTGGGAACAAATATTGATCCTTGGAGCTCCTTGAAACACTCCAAGGCTTGTGCCATCAACCTACAACATCACATGTCACACAATTTTGTCACATAAAAACTTTATCATGTTCCAATGTTTGAATGTATAAAAATACAAAGTTAAAAATTTAATTTCTTTTCCAATACTTAATTAAATGAACATATGAATATGAATTAATAAACTTTGGAGCATAATCTACATATGTGGACCAACTAAAAATTCAAACAACAAATTTTGTACAAAAAAAACCAAATTTGAATTTTTAAAATTTTAACATATTTGTTATGTTTCAATATATAATAAACTTTGAAAAATATATGAATAATTTAATATAAAAAATTGAATATTTTAAATTGATTTTTTAATTCAAAATTCATTATAGAAGTATGTGCCTTTCTGTATTACTAAAAATAGCAATCCAAATTACAACATAATCCCATGTTTTATTAAAAAAAAATCCCAAAACAACATTTAAGATCTGTGCCATATTAAAACAAAGTTTGTGGTTTTCTATTGCAAGCACCTCCAACTCTTCCTATTTCTCTCTAAAATTCCTTGTGTCATTTTCTTCTCTCTCCCTTGTTCTTTAGAAATTTTCCCCTTTTGAACCATCCCAAGTCACATCATTATGATCCAAAACAACAAGAATTCAAAATTCAAATTAACGAAATTCCTTGATTAATCCTTATCCTAACTACTTTATTCATCCCAAATCACATACTCATCCTTCCCCCTTAACATTGCCCCCTTTATACTTTGGATTTTGTCCTCGAAATCCTTGTAAAATGACAAAAATGAAATGATAGTATTTTATATCCTTTTAAACATACATTTCCCCTACTACAATGTTGTAATCCCAATCTACACAACAACTAGTGGTTCTATATCTACATTTTGCTCTGCAGTTTTGATTTCCTTCCGCACTAATTCAATTTGTGGTTCTATGTCCAGATGTTATATCTTGGATATTTTTTATTTTGGGGATGGAATAGCCTCCACCTTTTCCTGTTCCTAAATTCCTTTTGGTTCTTTTTCTTCTTGACCTCCTCCTCTAAGGTCCTATGGTATATTTAGTTGTACCTCCTTCTCTTGAGCTGCTCCACTTCTGAGGTCTTGCGATTCTTCAATTTGTATTTCCTCTTTTTGAGTTGTCCCACTAGGCCCTGCTTTTGTCTTTTCATCATGGCCCAATACCTCTGTACTTGTTGGATTGCCACAAATGAAATTTAGAAAATTCTTTTGATAAGCTTCCAACTTGTAGCTCATAATTCTATCATTAGTTCTATGTTAAGCAAAATTCTTCTCTAACTCCTTTGTAATATATTCCTTTGTGACCTCCCACCATTCTTCAGATTCTACTTCAAAGTCCTTCATTTTGTTTTTCATCTTCATCAATGTATAGTACTATAACATTTATTCATAATCCTCTAGTTTTTTCTTGATACCAGTTAGATCTAAATTTTTCTTCTATTCTTGTGCTTTTTCCAACTATGCTTACAAGTGTTATAGAGTTCTTTGATACTCCTTTTTATCCTCCATTAAATTTTTTTTTTTTGCATCTGTTGTCTTTATTTTAAGCTCCTAAGATTGCAACAGAGATACATTCGTTAGATTTATTAATTTTAAATATGTTATAACATTCTCCTTCTCTTTCTTTTATTTAGTCAATGTTTTCACTTAACTATCCAAAGCCTCTTGTTGTCTTTTATGAAGAAATAATGTTTTTGTCCACTTCCTTTATGGTTTCCCAAATTTCAACCCACTACCTTAAATTTTGTAGTTTTTCATCTTGCGATTTTAGCCATGCTATGTTACCCTTGAACTCCTTGTTTTCATCCTACAATTTTTAATGAATATTTTGTTTTTCTGCTTCGTGTTTGCCTATTTTTCTTCCAAATTTCCACATTATGTTTATACCCCTTTTAGAATTATCTCTCTTTATCCAATTCCTCATGTAACACTACCTTTTCCTTCTCCCCTATAACCAATCTATTTTTTTAAAGTGTTTACCTCTAGAATCAAATTCCCCATATTCATATTCATAATTGCCATGGTTTGAAATAAGCTAACGACCTTATTTGCTTTCATTATTTTTACATCTACCTCTTCCATAGACTTTGGTATACTTGTATGTGTGGTAGGATCCCTAGATCCTTTTGTAAATGATCCTAGCTCTTGTACCATTCTTCTCCCCAGTTCAAATTCAAATGGGAATCCTTCTACAAATTTTAGCTTACTAGGTGGTACATGTAGTTTTGCTAGTTTAAACTTTTTAAAAGCAGGTTGTGTCACCATTTTCTTTGTCTATAGTTTAGTAACATGTAGACCTTCTTGTGTCTATTGTTGTTGTTGTAAATGTTGTTGTAAATGTTGAAATGTTTTGGACTTGCAGTGGTTTCCACCCAATCTTCACATACATCCCCTTCAAAGTGCATATGTTCTTCACCCTTTGGAAACCTTATGTCATGTTCCTTCTTAATTCCATGGCTTTGCTCCCTCAACTATCTTTCTTATGGCGATGTCATTTGTGGTATCTCTTGCCTCTACTCCTTTAGCTGTCTTTCATGTGGAGATGTCATCTGTGGTATTGTTGTAGTTTATCTAACTACTTGTACTGCAGCTGGTGGCATTGCCCTTACCACTGTTGGCACTACAGATGGTTCCACTCTACCCCTCATCATTTTTTGTGCCCTTAAATCTATGTTTTCATGTTCCTTTTTCACTCCTGAACTTAAGGCTCCTCCTTCTTCAACTTTGTTTTTCCTTTTGAGAGCACTTTTTGGAGAGTTTGCTGCAACTTTCTTTCCGTTCTTTAATGTTGCCTGCATTTCCTCCCTAGTTCTTTTAACCTTGGTTGGTGGTTTATGTGGATTTTTTTTTTAATGCACAAACATATATTGAAAGATTTTTGTCAATACCAAGGCATATTTGCAGGTATTTTTCTTATTTCTTTAATTTTCCTTAACATACTTATACCACCTATCCAGCTCACTACATAGACTATTGAATATAAATTATGCTTAATCATCCTTCTACCCATTTTTTGCTCTCACCAATGTAATAACATTTTTGTTGCTAAAATATTATACCTCCTCCCTTTGATAAATGATAGATATAATGGTAGGATATTTAACAGTGTATGGTAGACCCAGACTTTTTGCATTCCATTGATTTGAAGAAGAATTTGCAGGTGCAAGTCTACAACTTTGTAATGCCTGAACTATTAATGATTTACTGACCTGTCCTTTTGATTCTTCTACATACCCTTTCGCACACACTCCAAAAACATCTACAATTAATTGTTTGTTGATTACAACACCTTATCCTTATGCCCAAAGTAGATATCTGCACCTTGATAAAGAATGTGTTAAGAAATTTGAACATTACATCGGGCATCAATGCTTTCCACACCATTAGAAACAAAGGAATAAGCCTTGCTTTAAAAGCCTAGTCTTTTTTCGCAGCAATATCCTTCCAAATCTCCATCAACTCTATATGTTTGTCATAGTTTTGTTTCGTCTATGTCCACGTGAAATGCTCAAGGTTTAGATTTTAATACCTTTCTCCAGAAATGTAGCTCTGTCTAGGATTGTGCATCTTCTTTTTACTACCGTTTTTGCTTCACACTACTCCATTTCCAATGCCCTTCATTGTGCTTCTACCATCATTTGCACCTTTGTGGCTTACTGTACTTTCAAATGCACTTTTATGAATAGTTGTTATTCCTGCGCAACAATGTTCTTTGCATCCTTTTGCATTGTTTATGCCTCCACAAAATGATGTTCCTCAACTTTGTCTTCTTCTAATTCTTCAATGCACATCGAATCTATTGATGTAACTCTTAATCTTGTTTGCTTTCTTACATGCTAATGTCGTTTGCTTCTACATAAAAAATCAACTGCAAATGTTCTAGTTGTATTTATGTCTTCAATTATCTTTTGTGCAAACTATATCTTCTCATTATATGCTTTCCCTTTTGCACATTCAAAAGATGATGATGAATGTGGCTGTGACCTTATAACTAATGGTTAAATATTCAACATTTTTTCTTTCTTTGCTCTTCTCAACTCCTCTTCTACTTTTATTTTTATCAACAATTCCTCTTCCTCCTCCTGCCTTCGTTTGTGTTCACTCCTTTGTGCTTCCCTTGCTATTTGCTATAGTTTTTCAATTGCATTCTATGCATTCATATTGTTATGAACTCCAAAACTTCGAAAATGCACATAACTTCTAACAACAAACGCAAATTGCTTTCAACAGTTACCCCTTTTTTCATGTCTTTAAACATCTTGCCCGTCACATTCATTTTTTCATCTATCCATTGTCTTTTAATGAACGCATAATCCTTAAAATTAATATGGCCCATCACTACAAGTTTATGTGTCTTTTGTATTGCCACATGGAAATACTTAGCATCATCATTATGAGTGAATGTTGCAAATTTCATCTTCTGATTACTCCACATTCGTAATCTCCCTACATTATCTATACTGACTCCACTTTGTTCACCTTATACCCTTTTTGTTGATTGTGCCCATTTATTAGTTGATTGTGAGAACACATCTGTTGACTACATCGATTTTTTTATTGATTATGATGCGCTCCCAAGTCACGGGGTGAAACCCACTTGAGGGTTTCACAAAGTCAAGTTGCGGAAATTGTGACTTAGCGGCACGCTCCCGGCTTCCAACTCTAAAAGGGGGTAGAGGGTCGAGTTGGGAGCCCAGGGATTAGACTAGGAAGAGGGACTAGTTTAGCTCGTGTGGATCTGCATCCAAAAACCAACCACAAGAGGTTAGTTTAGCATTCGGGACACCCTTGAGTGTTGGGACTTGCCATGGGCACTTGGACACACAAGACTCACCACGACCCGAACTCGGGGGAAGCCACCACCTTCCCCCATATAGTATTCTCTGCAGTTCGCCGCCGAAGCTACATCCAAATGGCACATTTTGTTGGGACTCCCGAAATGGAGTCCCGAAACTGTCCTGGCTGGACTCTCGGAACTTTAAACGGGCATAACTCCCGACTATAGAGTCCGATCGCAACGAGATCTAAACCAAAGTTGTAGCCCTTGTTGAGATCTTTCCCACGACATGTCGCACTCCCTGAGGAGACTTTGGGAAAGGGTCGATTCCCGACTTTTAGTGGTCGGGAGTCAAGTTGCCAGTTTGACTTCTGGCCCTTCTTTTGCCCATAACTTGGGCTGCAGATGTCCAAATGGCCAATGCGAGGCCATTTTCGATATCTACATTTCAAGACCTTTCCAATGACACTAAGAAGACCTTAATGCAAGGTGTTTTGGGCCTTGCTGTCGAGCTTTGAACATTCAGGAGTCCCGAGGGTTCCAAACCTCCAACTTTTCCAAGTGTTGGGCTTCACCCCCACACTTGGCCAAAGTGGGGTTGCGACAAATTATGCCCATAATTATGATGATTATGTGAATACTCCTAATGCTTAAGTGATTACTATTGTTGATTCAACCAATACTCCTGACATATCATCTTTAGATTTCTACATCCCAAATTTTGCACTACTGCAATTATTATTCATTTGCAAATCAAAAATAAAAATAATGTTCATTATTAGATTCGTGATCTGTTATTTATCTTCATCATTCCTCATATGTGGTTTTTGTATTTCACATCCATCATCATTGACGCACTCCCAACCTCCTCAAGAGACTCGAATGTGAGTTTAAGATGAAAACAACAGAAGAATTAAGAAGTTAGGGCACGCTCTGTGGTTCGTAGCACTTTGAGGGTAGAGGGGCGTGCTGGAGCTTCAGGATGGGACTAGGAAGATTGACAAGCATTTCAATCACTCACACGGACCTACATAAACCAAATAACAAGTTGATTAATGCTTAGTTGGAACACTTTTGGTGTTAGGACGAGGCACGGGCAAACTCGGACTCACAAGACTCACCATGGCTCGGACTTGCGAGAAACCACCACCTTCCCCCTTATAATATACTTTGTGCCTCTCCACGGGGCCCACATCCAAATGGCATTTTGTCCCGGGACTCCCAAATGGGAGTTTCGAAATTCCCAAAGTTAGGACTTCTACGAATTTGCGACCCCATAACTTTGTGTTAAGACCTCTAATTGAGATGAGGTCGAAAGCAAAGTTATAGCCCTCGTCAAGAGCTTTCCAACGGTATGTCGCACACCACTTGCACCCAAGGAAATCGAGTCAATTCTTGACTTTTAATGGTCAAGAGTCAAATTATCAATTTGACTCCCGGCCTTCCTTTTGGCCATAACTTGTGTTTTAGATGTCCCAATGGGTCATGTGAACCCATTTTAAACATCTAAGTTTTAATAACTTTCCAATGATATAAAAAACTCTTCAATACAATGGGTTTTGACCTTTACAATTGCCTTCTGAAAATTCAAAAGTTCAATGGGACTCCAACTCCCAAAATGGGAGTTCACTTGGGAGTGTGAGGGTTCATTCCCTCACATTCTTTTGCACTCCTAGGAGCATGAGATGTGACCCTTGGGCTTCCCTCTTGGCCCATAACCTTGCAAGCCTTTGCCTTGGTTGCGAGCCCAAGGTTAAGGTTGTGACAATCATCCTCCTCTGTGTTAGAATTCGCCTCTTGAACTCCACATGCATTCTTTTCCCAATATATTGGCATTTGTTATTCTTTTTTTTGAACTTTAAATTCCATGAATTTATAAGGTTTGAACTTATTCACATTGACCAACACAGGATTAGTTTCAAACTTCTCAATGGTCACCAATAACATAGTGTCATTTGGCAACACATATTGTACTTTGTATGGTTCAAATCATTTTCTAGTAGACTTCTTTATGTTTGACTTATTGCCTTTTGGAAACCATAGAACATAATCACCAAAGTTAAATTGTTTTTCCATATTATTTTGTTGACTCCATAATGCTTTATTCCACTTTTGAATTCTTGTAGTTTCAATAGCTTGCATTCTAGCTTTTTGTAACTTTTTTAGCTGAGTAATTCTGCTAGTTGAAATTCTCATTTAAGTACTATCTCTGTCTTCTCCACTAGCAATTGGAATGATGTACTTTGTGGGCATTAATGGATGTAATCCATACACTAATTAATATGGTGTATACCATGTTGCTATTTTGTATTCAATTTTGTATGAAAATAACATTATAGACAGATGTTCATCCCAAATTGTTCTATTTTCACTAATTAACTTGGTCAACAGTGTCCCAAGTACCTTGTTAGTAGACTCAGCTTGCCTATTCCCTTGAGGATAATAAGTTGTAGAATTCACATGTTTCATCAGAAAATGATTTGTCAAATACTTGATGGCATCATTAATAAAATGAACTCCTTGATTTATGACTATAGTCAAAGGACATCTAAACCTAGTGAATACACATTCATATAGAAATTTTGCTATGACTGTTGTTCTATTAGTTCTCAATGCTCTTGCTTCCACCCACTTAGTAGCATAGTCTGTGGCAACAATAATATATTTGTTCCCTATATATTTCCTTGTTGGCTTAATTGGCCTCACAAAATCAAGTCCCCATTTCATAAATGGTTCCTTTGGAAAACTTGTGACCAACTTTAGAAGACTTTAAGTTGCCAATCTTCTTGTTTTTTGACATGCATCACAAGATTTGCAATAATCATGCACATCCCTATACATAGTTGGCCACCAATATTTAGCATCCAATATCTTCCTTTGCGTTATTTTCATTGCAAAATGCCCTCCTGAAGGTCCTTCATGCAATTCTTTCATCACCATATGTGCTTTTGTTGTTGTCAAACACCATTATAGTTTGTTGTCTTAGCCCATTTTGTACAATCCACCATTCCTCGATGTAAAAGGCTTTATTTTCTTGACCAATATCCGCTTTTGCAACACCGATAATGTGCCCTTAATCTGTCATGTTTTTAAAAATTCTTGTACATCATTTAACCATTCAAACCTTGTATAAAATAAACTTGCATCTATGGTTTGATTAGACACACCTGTGGGTTTTGTACTATCTAGTAATCTTGATAATGCATTTGCAACTACATGATTTATGCCTAGTTTATACACGACTATGAAATCATACTTGAGGAACAATAACAACCATTTAGTTATTTTTCTTGAGACTTGTGGTTTGTTGACCAAATAGACCAATGCCATATGATCTACATAAAAGACAAATTTATTGCCTACCAAATAGTGTCTGAACTTGTGCAAAGAAAAAACCATTGTTAAAGTCTTTCTTTATGTTGCGCTATAATTACGTTATCCTTTGTTCAAAAGCCTAGAAGCATACATTATTAGTTGATCAATTTTCCCTGTCACATTCTGAGACAACATAGCCCCTATAACTAACAAGGATGCATATGTGTGAACATGAAATTCCACTACTAATTATCGGTGCTTCAATATACTTCTGCTTAATCAATTTCCAAGCCTTTTGACATTCCTTTGTCCAAAGAAAAGTCTATGTCTTTTTGGTCAATTCAGTGATACGTGCCATAATAGTAGCAAATTTTTTAATAAAGAATTTGTTAAACTATGCCATCCCATTGAATACTTGAATCTATTGAGGATTTTTAGGTGGTGGCATGTTTAATATTGCTTTTTTTTTTTTGAATTTGGTAGTTTCCCTTCTTTAAAAATAATAAAACCCAAGATCATCCCTAAAAATACCATAAATGCACATTTGTCTAGATTCAGATTATGCCATATTCTCTGCACTTTTGAAAACATAGTCTAAGCTTTTGCAAATGATTCTCCATGTCACACTATAAAGTCATCGAGAAATATCTTCATAAAATTTTCCAAATATTCTCTTAATGCTTTGGTCATGACTCTTTAACATGTTGGAGGTCCATTTTTAACTCTAAACGACATCACCTTCCATATAAAAGCCCCTCAGTCTGTAACAAATGCAATCTTGTATATGTCCTTTGGAGCTATAGATATTTGATGATATCTTGAATATCCATCTAAGAAGGAATATGCCTCATACCCTACTAATGTGTTTAACATTTCATATGTGAAAGGTAATGAGTATGGATCCTTCTTTGTGGCTGCATTTAGTTTTCTGCATATAGATTTTTAGCTTGCCATTTTTTTGGGATACTACTACTATGAGTGACAACCATGTAGCTTCTTTTACAAATTCAATGAATCCAACCACTAACAACTTATTTTATATCTTGTTTGATCGTTGTAGCATAGTTTGGATTTAATCTATACTTGGCTTGATGTGCCAATGATATAATAGTGTCCAATTCAATTTTGTGTTGTGCTAGTTATGGTGGAATCCCTTTTAATTTTTTTGTATGTCCATGCAAAAACATTTTTGATTTCTTTCAACAATTGCTCCACTTCCAGCACCTTGCTTGTTTCTAGCTATGCATCAATCTTCACCATCGATGGTTATACATCAATTCCCATATTAAACTTCATCAATTGTTGATCTTTAGTTAACATCCATCCAACTATTTATAATCCCCATGCTTTAATGCTTATTGGAGTTTCATCCACTACAACACTCCCTAGTTGATGTTTGTAGTATGTCCTTGGATACACCTTATCCACCATAGCTAGTCTGGCTCATATCTGTTGCCAGGTACCTTTTTCTTTGTGTATATATCAAATGCTTGTTATGAAATTCTAGTATTCACATTTGTATCCATGATTCCCACTCTGTGGTTTCCATAGATTGAATTGTCTTAAGTAAACTAATATTGCTATGGAAAACAATTTTGGCTATGTAGCAAAGATGATATTTTCTTCTTCATCTGTGATGCCATTTTGATAATTGTAGCACAATAACATTTCTATTTTTCTTATTTCACTTCCCAAATGTTTGGTAATTATAATTGTTATGACTGTCCCATTCCCTTGTATGGTAATAATGTTACTTCCCCAATCATGTGCCACTTTAGAATCCTTTAACCATGGTTTCCCAAACAACATGGAATAACTAGAATCTACCACATTATTTTGAAGTACAGTAAACGTAGTTATTTAAGGGATGCCATGAACATATATTTAGATTTCTAATCAACCCCACTGTTTTTGTGGTTGTTTGATCTACCATCCTTAGATTATATGGTGTAGGTTTAAGCTTTGGAAGCCCCAACCTCAATTTCAACTATTTTATGATAATATTAATTCCAAAACTTCCATCAGCAACACATCTTATATTGTATTCTTCTTAATATGTACTTGGATAATTGCCATATGATTATCTATTGTTATAGTAGTTGTCCTTACTTCTAGTACTGAAGAACCAACTTGTTTATCTATGGTTGATTTACTTACATTATGAATTTTCTTTGGTTTCAGCTTCTACCAAAGATATCTCTTTAATTCAAGAGTTATGTTAAACAACTATTTTAAGTTCAAAATATAACTTCTTTCTAACATTTGTTTACGAGTGTCCAGAAAAATCTCTTCTACTATGATCAGTTTCTCTTGTGAATTCACTATTTCCTAACATTTCTATGCATCCACAAGAATAATATTTGGCATATCCAGCTAGGTTGTGTTCATCCCTCCATGGATGTGGATGGCCTTTCTATTTGGGTTTGTGTTTTCTGAATTTGTTGAATTATCTCCACCATTGATTACTTCAACCACTCTTCTTTCTCCCAGTTAACAACATTCTTTGCTTTTCTTGGTTCTCTATCCTTGAACACATGTTTTTCAGTCATTTTACTTCTTGTGGTAACATTAACATCCACCACATTCACATCCGTAATGATTGTTTATGTCTTAGTAATAGGTTGAACCTTTGCCACTATCATAGATTCCCATAAAACATTTTCTGCATCTTAGCAAACTTTGGACAATATGTCATTTTATGTCCATTCAAACCATAGATGTGACATGCATATGAAGATGTCTTCTGTGCTTTTTGACTTGGTTGTATCGCTTTTGTGGTTGCCACTGTGGTTTATTTTTTATTCTTTTTACATGTCTCCACATTGTGATTTGTCATCCCATAATTTGTACAATGTTTGTCAATCTTCCTTGTATTACTTTGTGTTTTTGTTAGTATTGTTTATTTGATATTATGTGGTACTCACAATGCACTTTTTGTTTTTGCAATATACCTTCTTCACACAACATTATTGCCTCTTATACTATTGTAGTGTTGATTGATTCATCCTTGTAGTCCCAATTTTGAGGTATGATTGCAAACCCACTTTAAACATAGTAGTTAGAAAATTGTCTATGGTTAGTACTTGTAAATCCACTCATAGTAAACCTTCACCCTCTTAGTTTCTTCCTACTTCATGTTCTTCAACTCCATGTATATTTGCTTGTCATTTTGAGTCTTCTGATGACATTTGCAAAATGCATGTGTAAGTTTAAAAAAAATATAGTCAAGAAATTTTGACATGTAATTATGGCACCGGTTTGATGTTGTATCTCTTAGTATATAGTTAAATGCATTGATGATATACTATTCAGAAGTTTATACATTTGCTTTTACTATAAAATTGAACATTATGACATGAACATCTGGATCAACATCTTTTTTGAAATTAGGATACTAAATAACTACCTTATTTGGCCTAACATAATGGCCATCTTTGTGATCAATAATTGGTGCAGTTACAACATTTGGTATCCTCCTCTTGAGTGCATGACATCTACACTTTTACACCCTCCAACAGCCATTGAATTCATTAGTGGTGAATCTACAGTCCTGTTCACATGAATAATTATTATCGGATTAGTAAACACCATTTGAGGTATGCCAACAACTCTAGTAGTAGTTGTTGGTAGTGCCAAACTTCGATTCAAATTCCTTACTACTAAGATTCCACTTGATCTATCACCCAATTTTGTTGCGGATCCAATTAGTACTCCCCTTTTGACAACATTTATGTTAAGCGCAACAATTGTTTCCACTCCTATGGTTATGCTTGCACCAAGTGATTGAGTAACTCCTACTCCAACATGTTGTTTATAAGTTTCAACAATTGCCATTTTTTACATTATTGGTGGAGTTGTGCTGACATGAGATCGATGATGTTCCATTCTGCGGTTACCCATTGGTATCCACTATGATGCAGTATGGAATACCCTTTTAGTTCTCTATTCTTGGTCTAAATAGATGAACAAATATGTCGACTTTATGGTCCCAATTGGTTTCCCAACTCCATGCCTCTAAATCTGTTATGGACTACATGAATTCTTTATTCTTGTTCCTATGGTTGAGCCATTAATGTTCCTGCCACATTATGTAACTCCACAGGCCTAACAATAGATGTTCTGATGTGAAAAGGCACAAAAGGACAATCCATGATTGCATGTCCTTCCTCACAGAATGCACATACCCTTGAAAATAACCTAATCATCTTTGAATCCACATATTCATGATCCCTTGTTTTGGTTGTGTGCCTTGTTTGATCCAACTCTGGATTCCTTTGATGAGAGTATGACTGCGGTGTTTCATCCAATGCATTCACCTATGCCTTTGCATATCTAAATGATCTTGGGTAATTTTCCTCAGTCTCCTAAAACACATCAACATTGGTGTTTTCATCCACCTCCCAATGTTCCACTGGTTCATAGTAATTTGGAGATGCAGACTGATATATAAACTTGGGTTATGTACCTTTTGTAACATCCCTCCATCGGTTGGTCACCAACTTTGGACTTGAAATTTCATGTGGTTGTTCAGGTACTACAAAAGTCCCTGTTTTGTCTTAATCTCTATGACTTTGAACCATAAATTACGACTGAGAAGTATACTACATCCGTTGATTCAAATGAATAGTTGATTACATTTCTCTCCATGGAGATCGTCATCTGGAACTTTTTTTTTTTTTAAGACCCCCAGTCTATACATTTCGTCGTACCACTTCTTGTGGTAGAAACGACATGTGTCCTATAAGCATTTCCTTTGTTCTTAGCATTTGTTTGTCCAATATTAAATTTTGATAGGGGTTTTTGTAAGCCTTCCATATTCCTCTCCATTTTCAAGATTATTTTCTATCTGACTTTCAATAACTTATCAATTTGCCTCCAAGTCTAATTATCGTTGTAAACTTCGTTGTCACCATTTGATTCATCTTGTTTCACAATTTTTTGTCTTCAAAGTTTGTAGATTGCTTTGTAGTCCTTATAGCGTTAACCGCGTAGACTTCCGATATTTTCTAACATGCCCCTTAAAATTATGAATTGAATAAAAAAACAACACTACTCATTTGGACACTTTCATCTATAGAATATAACAAACTTTGTAGAAAACCTTCCCATTATTGAAAGAAATAATAGAAAAAAAAAATTCCCCACAAGATGGTCGCCAAATGGTAGAGGTGAAATTAAAATTCTTACATAATATTTTACACTATTGAAATAACAAATTTACATTTCACAAGCATATGTTCGTTATTTTTGTCTTAAGTTTCAACAAACTTAACATTACAATTCATTCCAACATGAAATTCATAGTTATTACATATAACTATAATTTGCACTTCAGAATACATTGTAAAAAACTTTAAAAACAAGATCACAATTCATTTAATCATAATCTAGCACTACAAAAAATTCACACAAAAGTTGAACATATAATTCACTTTAGAAGTCTATGTTTTTTTGTATTATTGAAAACATCAATTCAAATTATAGCATAATCCCATGTTTTGTTGAAAAAAAATCCCAAAACAATAGTTAAGATCTATGCTATACCAAAATAAAGTTTGTGGTTTTCTACTGCAAGTACTTCCAACTTTTCTTATTCCTCTTTAAAACTCCATGTCTCATCTTCTTCTCTTTCTTTTGTTCTCCAGAACTCTCCCCCTTTTGAACCACCCCAAGTCACATCATTATGATCCAAAACAACAAGAATTCAAAATTCAAACTAACAAAGTTCCTTGATTAGTCCCTATCCTAACTGCCTTGTTCATTTCAAATCACATACTCATCCTACCCCCTTAACAATTTGGAATGAGGAGTGATGACTTTCGTTTGCACTTGCATATTTTCATCAACATATTTTTTTTACATTATGCATTGTCTTGAAGAGAGTGAATGATGAACTTGTAAATGTTTATAAATAATTCCATTATTTGCATGTATAGAATTCATTGAAATTGAATAATCACAATTACTAAAACTAGAAAAACTATTTGGTTTTTTAGCCTAGGTTTGTTAACAAACCAATCCATGTGGAGGAGAGTTTTGAAATTTTCACAAATTAAAGTGAGATTGCATCGGAGTAGAAAATTGGGGAGGAAAGGTATGAAAGATCTAAGACATTATTAAGTTCATAATTAAATAATCATGAAACATTGCATTTAACCATGAAAAATTTACATGAACAAATAATTGGTTGGAAACCTCATGGTAGAAATTTCGTGTGTTGGGCATTTTATTGTGTTGATGATGGCTCAAATGTGGATGTGAATGTCTCACAATTTTAATGCATGCATATGTGGTTTATTATAATAATCCAATGTTTTCTACAATTTTCAACCGAAGTACAAGGTTGAAGAAAGGTCTAGTTTTTTATTTCAAGAGTAATGGTATGATTTCACATATTAGGAAATATGTGAATGTAAACCATGGATAAATTGCAAAACATTTGGAAAAGTGAACAACATAAAAAAGTCTAATAGAAATAAAACTTACAAAAAGGTTTTGAAATAATTGGGAATATGATCTCTAATTTTTTGGGGCCTTAAATCCTTATAAATAGGACAATGTGCACCATAAAAGTTTTTTAGAGAACTTTACTTTTCTTGTTGTAAAAAACCATTTGCCCATTCAATTTGTTGAAATTATCTAGTTAAGGCATTTGTTAATACAATTATGCCCTTGTGTTATTTTCCATTCCAAAAAAACATTGAGTTAGGAAGTGTTATTATACCTAATTAAGAAAACAAAACAAACATATATTTTATTAATGTTTGCAAATTATATATGTTTATGATACTGCAAATTTTGATCTCATGACATTTTTGCATTGGTTGTGAATTTTTAGGAGAAAATTGGGTGCTAAAATGTATTACAATTGGTTTGTTTGAAACATTCGAAACATTAGATCAAACATTGGTAAGAAATGTATAAGATCTTATAAAGTTGTATGGTTAACAAAAAATATCCTTGTATATGTGAAGGATGAAGGATCATATTTGAATACCATGACAACTATTTACAAGTCAATAGTCAATTGTGATACTTTAAGTATGGTGGAAAATGTTAAAGGCACATGTTTTGTACATGTCTTTTTAAAAGCTTGTCAATATGTCACTCCCAAAGAAAAAGTTTGTAGAGGCTTCAAATACATTTCCATCAAATTTTCCCAAAAACATTTATAGAAATGTACAAAGTGGCATAAAAAGTCAAAAAAAGGAAGACAAAAATGGATGTTTGCTTTTGTGTTATACAAGTCTTAAGTTTTAAAAATTGAACACACCAATCAAAATAAGGTGATATGCAAGTTGCTTTATTTTGTTTTTTTTTTTGGTTCTATTATTTTGAGTCTTGTCACTACAAAATTTCATTAGAATAAATCATGTCGCTTGCAACTAGATGTAATTAGCTATCACATACAATTGCATAAGCTTGTGTGTGCAATTGCATTTGAATCTAGATGATTTTTTGTCATTTTTAAAATTATGATGTGACTAGTTGTTCTTTCATTCAAAATGGATGATTTCTACACTTGTTTTTATGTTAATATGTTATTAGATATACGAATAGTTGCACAAGCAACCATAACATTACAACTTCTAAGACATGGACACCTTACACCCTTATATAGGATAGGGCGTGGGCTTTGAATGTGTATAGAAAATCAAAATTCATGTTTTAAGGCACTTTTTGTTAACTATTCATTAATGATTTTCTAATTTGGTGAATTATATTAGAAAATATGTATATTTAAAAATTCAATATATTTTAAACACATAATCTATAATTTATAATGATCATATTTTTGAATTATAGTTTCCAAATATTTAAATTTAAAAAATGGCCTAGGTGCCATGTGGCCTAACATTAGCACCCTTGGTTTGCCTATGCGCCATTTAGGCTATTAAACTAGGTGAATTAATTAATAAGTATAATATCTAACATTAAATAATAGTTACTTTAGTAGTTAGTAGTTAATATGTAATAACTAGGTATGACTAGGGTATCATTGAATGTTACCTTATAACCACTGAACATCTATTAGATCTCTTTAGTTTTTTATTCTTCTTAAATGATATTTAGGGCCATGGGTGCACCAATGGAACGTTTACAATATTTCTTTGAAATCTAGAGACAAAAGCACAACAAAAAAAAACAAGAAGAAGCAAGCTCGTTCAAGGAGAAAAAACATTAAACCCTTTTACTTTCAAATTTTATATCTTCCTCATTTTTTGTTCATTTTGAACGATTAAAAAAATATGGGTACACCATTTGAAGCTTTTTGAAAGCTCTTTGAAATGTAAAAACATTTAACAATAAGTAAAAAATGGGCTCCAAATTCAAATTGTTCTTATTTGCTTCAATTCTAAGAAGTTATTGTCTTTTGTTATAACATGCAAATTGGTGTTAATGGTTACTACTCATGTACCCCATGCTTCCACATGGCAAATTATTGTAGACATTTTGTTTCAAGTTGTCACTTCTTATGTTTTGAACTAGTCAAAGGGTTAGTATTTGTTGAGTGATGCTTTGAATCTAGCCATATCCATGAGCCTTAAATTAAAGAAAGAAATGAATCATCATCCTATTTTGGATGTTTTGATTGATGATGATTCAAGCTTAGATATTAAGTTAGGAAGTTTTGCAAGGAACATAAAGAAAGAAGTTTGTGGGGTCATGGGCTCTTTCATTTCTTTCTTAACAAAATATGATCAGAATAGAGCTCACAATATGCTATCTTTGATGTTAGATCCAAGATTCAAGAATTTGAAATCTTGATCTCCTTTTTTATTAGTTGTGATCAAGGGGTGGTCATAGCTGAAAGTATTAAAGGAGATCCTTGATTCCTATCCTCTTGAGGTCATATCATCATTTAAAAATAACAATTAATTTGAATGAAGTAAAAATTGTGAATTAAAATTGAAAATTATTATTTTAATGGAACCATTTAGCTTATTTGATTGGAAAAAAATTATATTAACTAATTAATAAGTTATTGACATTTTTATTAACCAACCAACATTGGTTTGTAGCCTATTTAAGCTAAACACACATAATCTCACATGAGTTTTGAAAATGAAACATGTATTAAAATAATTGGTCTCCAAAGATACCATCCTTGCAAAAACACATGGAAGTTATTTCTAAAACTAAGTTAGTGCATCCAACATAGGAAAAATATACAATGTAATGCATAACTTGAAAAATAGGAATTCACATGATATAAGGATGTAGCCTCTTAATGATAACAATTTTAGTTAGCATTGAAAGTTATGACCAATGTTGGTAGATTCAAGTCCAAGCTTTAGGTCTGGTTTTGGGCTATTTGGATCAAAGGTTTGAATTTTGTTGAAATTGAATTGGATTTACATTATGAAATCATCTTTTGTTAAAAATGAAAACCAAACTGATTTTCTTGAATTTTTTTTTCAACCAATGTTTTTTTTCCTTGACAATGTTTTTCATTTTTTCAACAACAAAATTGGGAATTCTTTTTTTTAAAAGTGTAAATTCACTAATTTTGCTAAATTTTTGGAAAAAACTGCCAAATTTTCAATGTCACAAAATTTTTTAATGTATTTATTATACATCAAACTTAAACACTTTAATTCAAAATCATAATGAAAATGATTAATTATATATGTGTTGCTACTTCTTATAGACTTTTATCATCTTCATATCTTCCTATTCAACTTGGTTTTGCCCATATTATGCATACTTTGGTCTTTGTTTTCCATATGATTCCACATTAACTTGTTTTGTAGTTCCAATTTTTGTGTGTGGTTATGTTAACTCTTCAAACAAATCACACATGCTTGGAATATGGTTTATTCAATGTCCTTGACCATCCTTCACAAAGATTTTTTAAAAAATTACAAACACAAATAATGATTTGAAAACAGTTTGTGGAACATCAATTAAAACCAATTCCAAAACTATTTTCTAAACATTGAAAGCATCGTTTTATGGAACTTTTTCTATTTTTCTTGGACGCCTTATAACATAAGTGAAATATGTAAATACGAACAATAATAAACATCAGTTTGGGGCATTTTTGGATATCTTCATTCACAACATTTATGAAAACACCTTAAGGTTTTGTTCATGAAAGTTTAAGTGGGATTTGTGGGAAAAAAAAAACATGGAAACAAATATAGCCTAGCTTATTTTGAAAAGGTAGTGAATTTGATGACACAAAAGGAGGAGGCTCTTAATCACATGTGTTTTGTGAAACCTATATACATATTCATCTTTACACATTATTCATTGCATATAGAAAACAACATTGCATCGAAGAAATTATGTGACGAAGTAAGAAAATAATTAAATTAAAAAACTTGAAAGATTATAGATTTTTGAACTCAAGCTTCTTACTAGCTTTTGCATTTCTTATTTGATTGTTTGAATGTATACAAAAAATTTTCATTCTAATATAAAAAATGGTAATACTAAAGTTACATTGGTAATAGGTGTCTAATGTCAAACTTCGAAATTTAGAAGCAAGAAATATTGATTAAAAAACATTCAAGTTAAGGATGGTCAATGTCCAAATAACTATTAAATTCATTCCATGCACAAAAATTCTACCAAAAAAAGGTTGAATTGGAGGTGTGACTATGTTGAATTGGTATAGTTTTTAAATATTAAGTCAAAAGTATGTTCTAACCTAACATTTAAAAATATTCATTAACCCATCTTGCAACCATAGTTAGATGTTTATGAATATACTTGGTAACTATTTGCTAAAACTATAAAACGAAATTTGGCCAAAACATATCATTAGAAAAGACATTGAAAGTCTATAATGAATTTTAAAAATCTAATTAAGATGTTAAGTTCTCATACAATTTGCTTACAATGAATTCACAAGAGCCCTATGAATTACACCCTTGAAACATGACACAACCAACTGAAGTCCTAATGTTCATCATGGTGTGAAGTCTATGTGTACACAAAACATGAACACAAGACTTGTTTATATGACTTTTGCAAGATGGGGGATTAGGTTCATCATGGTGTGAAGTCTATGTGTACACAAGAACATGAACATAAGACTTGTTTGTATGACTTTTGCAAGATGGGGATTAATTCAAACCATAATGTGCAATGAGAATTATAATACACCCTAGGTCACTTATCAACAATTCTTTGATAAAACATGAAAGTGAAAGAAATTCAATCAAACAACAAGATAAGTAAGCCCAAAGGAAAAGACCTACCCAAAAGGTACACGAGTCCCACAACCCTCACACAACCTCATCTCTAAATGTGACTTGTCAACAAAGAAGTCCCTTAGTTATGGGCAACAAGTCATTCACAAAAAGGAAAAAAACCCTGGACCAGTTATAGTCTATAAGTGGGCCATAACATGCACACACCATATGAAACTTGTGGGCCTACAAAACACTTGACATGCAAGGATTATGCAATCCCATGGGAAACCCATTATGATGTCGTTTCGGATGAACCACAACGGAGTTACCAAGGTTCCACCTGGGTAACCTATATAGGGTAAACCTCGCACTACCTATGTAGGTTACGTGGGTGAGTGTTATACGTAAGTAAGTGATTACTATGTAGTTAGGTAAGTAGTTAAGGCACTTGGGTGAGTACTAGGTAGGTAGATACATGTGGATGGTTAGTACATAGAAGCTATGGGAGAGGAATGCAATGAAAAAGTGTTTTTTCTGTTCATGTCCCATCCATCCATGACGCTTCATGGCGCTGGTCCCTGCTGGTTATATTATGCACTTGGGTGACTATTGGCACGTTCATGACAGCTTGTTACATTGGACCAAGTATGTGCTTTGGAAGTTCCCCACCTTCCCCCCCTCCTACACACACACACACACAAAAGAAAAATCAATCCGAATGTTCGGATCAAAGAATTGGATGCTTAACATGTTGTCTAAAACACACTTCAACAACTACACCATGCAAAAGAAGAAAAATCATGAGGCTAACACAAACCACAAACATGGATTACGAAAAAAAAACAAATATTATGGTAGTTCTTGTGGAGTCACACCAAATATCAAAAACAAGGAAATGTGAAGATAGAGTTATCCGTAAAGTCACCCTGTCTTCACCCTGTCTTTGGGCCTGCTTTCACCCACCTTTCCCCTATTTCAGTGGTATCCTCAAAGTAATGAAATTTTTATTAAATCATCAGTATGAAATGCAATGCTGAAACTCAACATTTAATGCACAAGGTTCGAGAATAATTATCATAATTGTACAAGTAGGAGCAGTGAAAATATATGTAGCAGCAGTGGAGGCGCTCCGGAAAAAAGAAAGACACGGTGAAACTCAGTTTAGCACCAAGATTGGTGGAAAAACTAGTTTGGGTCCCAGTTATTTTGTTTTGTAAAATTTCCATTTTCAGTTACGCGTTTCGTGCTCTATTATGCAAAAAATCGGCCGATTTCCCCCCTTAATCGCCTGACTTTATGGATAACTCTATTTTACTTTAGACATAAAAAACAATTGGAACTTGAAAATGTTGAATATACTTTAGGTTGCATAAAACAATACCAAAAAACTAAAGTTCCCAAGTTCCCAAGTTCCTCCCTAAACCCCTAAAAAGGAAATAGCAAACTGGGCCTATTTTACCCATGATGAGGGTCACCTCATTGATTGCGTAAGAAATCTTTTTTTACATTGTGTCCTACACCCCTTTTTTGCTTAGGCTAATAATAACACCAGGGCTTTATTTATTAATAAAGTTATCCATAAGTCACCATGTTTTTGGGCACCAATTTGACCCTCTAATTCCTATTACATCCCCAAATCGAGTGTTTTCCATAAAGTATGAGAAATTTGGTACCATTTCATGAAACTGGGATCAGTTCTGAAGAATTGCCTGCTGGGATCTTATTCTAACATAGGCTTGATTGATCAGCAGGCAAGGCTAATCCAAAACTGGGGATGAAATTCCCATCAGGAGTAAGTTAGGTGAAAAAACTAGTTTGGTCCCCTCTTCTTCTTCTTCTTCTCTTTTTTGTTTTTTTTTCCCGTGCATATACTGTTTTCATCCTGATATCTCATTTCATCCCCAGTTTCAACAAAACTGGGGCCCAGTACCTTCAGTTTGGGGTACTTTATGGATAACGTCTGATACCCAAGTAAAGTACCTTGGCCAATTTGGCACAAATTATAATACTTTTCCGAAAAGATCCAATTTTCACAAAAAATACTTTAAAATAATAATAATAATAATAAAATTAAAGAACACTGTTTTGTGAAGGAAGATGAACAAAGAATCCTTTGGAATATTCAGGAATATCCTCGTTTTCGAAAGGGGATCTCCAAAATTAATTGATTGGTCAATAGGCTGCCTCTTTACTATGGTATTTTATATTGCCAGGATATTGGATAAGGAACGTGTGGGTGCTATTGGGAACAACTTGGGGAACACATGGGAACTTTGTCTCAGATAGTAAGTGCCAATGGTTTTTTTTTTTTTTGGTGGTCAATTTTGTGATGTAGCCAAAGTGGAAGATTTAGCCGAATATTGGCTACAAGCTAAATATGAAAGTAAGTTGTTTAAACATCCTTCTATATTTTTGGCTACCTACTTATATATACCATGTAGAAAAAAATCTGGCAATTTTTCTTAAGTTTTGATCAAATTTTGGGCTATTGAAAATCTCCCACAAGCGCTTGATTTTAGCACTTTAAATATATCTTTTTGGCTACATGTATATATAGCCAGCCAAAAAAAAAAAGGTGCTAGATATATCAGAAATTAAAAGTGGTAAAAATCATGTGCTTTTTGAGATTTCCAATAGCCAGAATTCGAAAAGCAATTTGTGTAAAAATCGCTAGAATTCTGTCTCTACATGGTTCAAGTAGGGTAGCCAAAAATATGAAAAGATGTTTTGAAAATTTTACTCTCATATTTATTAGCTTGTGGCCAAATCTGGCGAAATCTTTCTGTGGATGGTTGCCACTTTTGGCTATGATACAAAATTGCCCTAAAAAAATCACGGCAATTGAGTCTTATGAAAGGAGCCTGATTATTTTTGTTGCGTTTTTGGGTTTATTTGGCAAAATCGAGCATTGGGTACGTAAGGGCGGTGCATGATCTTCAAGCCCGCAAGCGCGCGCCACGAATCCGGCGGAAAGAAAAACAGCAGCCTCGCCACCTGCTGTTGCTGCTGCCGCCGCCCCCGCTGCTTACTCCTGTTGCTGCTGCAGAAGCTGGGCCACCGCGAATTCAATTTGTAAGTACATCATCATCTTTGTTTGCCGAGAAAAAAAAGAGTTTAGTTGATTAGTGGACAAACCAAAATGGAAGCAGCTTTCCAAGTAGCAGAAGTAGCAGCGGAACAGGGAAGAAGATACTGACTGACTGACTGCCTGACGTGTAAGGGAGATTTTTGAGAACGTCTCGTCTGGAACAGTGTCGGTCGTTCAGACGACGACGTCGACGAAGCAGATGTAAAAGAACTAGAAGAAGAAGAAGAAGAAAATGAGCTCAGGAGGCGGAGGAGGAAGAAGGAGTGTCGTAGTAGTATTCGTTGTCGACTTTTCCTCATTTTGCTCTCTCGGTTCAAGATCTGCTTTTCTCGGTGCTGGCTGCCTTTCTTTGGTCTCTGGTAGTGTTATACCGTAAGTATTACTACTAATACGCGATTCTTTTTGTTTCTAAGTACTTCAATTTGCAGTTTCTTGTTGTTGTTGTTGTTGCTCTGCATCGCAATCTCTCTTCGTGGTTCTTAAATCAATTCGTGACGATTTCCTTCAATTTGCAGTTTTCTTTTTTGTTGTTGTTGCTCTGCATCGCAATCTTTCTTCGTGTTCTTCGAATCAATTCGCGGCGATTTCCTTCAATTTGCAGTTTTCTTGTGGTTGTTGCTCTAGACCGCAATCTCTCTTCGTGTTCTTCCAACCAACGGTTTCCCTCAATTTGCAGTTTCTTGTTGTTGTTGCTTTGCATCGCAATCTCTCTCTCTTCGTGTTCTTCTAATCAATTCGCGAAGACGATAAATTCCTTCCACCTCGTGCACCGTTATTCTCACGATTTGTTTCCATCGTTACAGTCCCTCGATAAAAAATTCCGTTAATCGCACTAGATACGTTCTCCATCGACTCCGTGCTTCTTTTTTGTTTCGCTCTTTTTGCCTTCTGCGCAGAGCCTTACGAAGATAAGTTCGTGCTCGGAATAGAATTGCCGTTCGGCAGTTCAGAGCTCGCTGCTTCGGGAGCTCGTTCGCTCAGTACTTTGTTTCCCGCCAATTGTCGCTCATTTCAAGCCCGTCTTCGATTAGAAATCTCGTTGTGATCATCGCTGTTCCTCTCGACGTTCTCTTGCTTTGCAAATCCAAAACAAACGCCTGCCTACCGTCTCAGATCCTTCATAATTGTTGACGTCTGTTTTTTTTGTCCTCCTTCAGACTGTTGCACAATTTGGAGCACACTTTCTTTACCATCGAAGTATGGCCGACGTAGACATGTCGACCACGTTCGAACAGGGAACAACACCATTCTACGATCCTTACTACAGACCTGGGACGCCGAAGACGCAGTCGGAGGAAACCATGATGCGATGGTACGACGACTTCAGTGTGTTTAATCTGTTGCACTTCCCCAAATCCAAGGTCCTCTCCTTCGATATCTCAATGCTCTCGCCGGCGGGACAAGAGGAGGAAGCGAGTCCTTATGTCTCCAGACAAAAGAGAAGCGGAGTCCTGGTGGCGGCGAAGAAATGGAATAATAATACGCAGGCTCAGGGAGCGGAGAGTCTTGTTGTCAAGACTAATACGCTGGAGTATGTCAATTCTTCGGCAGCTGCAGGAACCCCCGACGATAAAGGGACAACAGGCGACGACGCAACAGTGAAGAACCACGTTGCGAAGAAGGACATGACAAGTGACCACCTCTAACTAGCAGTGTGTTCTTGAAACCCTTGCAATGAATAGACTTTCCAGTTCAGCTGTGCAGAGGAGCTGGTCCGGGAGCAGAGTTCTACCTTTCCATGTGAAGTGGACCATCATGTCCATTATCAAAAGATTACTTCAGAACTTGTGATCGGCAGTAGCAAAGAGTAAGCTTGCAACCAATCATCCTAGCAAAACTGTAAGATTTTCTCCCAGCTATAATACTAGTCATGGTCTGAACTCAGGGATCTTCCTTCCTTGTAGACTAAGAAGTCCTGTACTGACTGCAGGCACTCCCCTGTATACATACATTACATGATCACATGTAAAGGAGATTTCTTTTGTGTAAAGTCTGGTGCAATTTCAGTACTGGGAATTAATTTTTCCAGTTTCTGAGCTTTTCCATTTTGCAACTGCAGCTGTCCACCCCGGCATGAAGTTTTGGAGTTGTGATGAGTTCTGGAAGGTGGTGCTTAATTTAGGTCATCAATTTGCAATTACCAGAAAGAACAATTGATTGCTTATTGCAGATGGGTTGATGCAAGTTGCATCCTGGCAGCATGTATAACAAGGATAGATGTTTCTTCAATTAAGATCTTAAATTACTTATGCTGAAGCAAGTGGGAGTGAATGCCTGGTGAATTCTGAGGAATTTTATGCGATTTGTTAGTGATGAAGTTCTGTTGTTGTGATTGCACTATTGATGTATGTACCAGCTAGTCTTGATTTTTTACACTGTAAATTTGTGTTTGAGCTCTGTTGGAAGGTATAATATGGTGCTTGACCACAACGCAAGAGACGTCCTTGGACAACAAAACCTGTGTGAGTACCAAAAACCTGGCTTCTTTGCTTCATCAAATGCTTTCTGAACCTGAATTCAAAAGGCAGTCTCTAGGGTGAACTTTTCCTGTTTCAAAAATTGGGAATACAAAGTCTAGGTTCTTTGTTGTAGTACTATTGGAAGCAGTCTAACTGGATATATATGTGTGTGCAATTGCAAAAACTTTCCTTGCTGCTGTTTTGCAAACTGCAGCTGATTTGAAACTATCTTTGTATCTTTTCTTCTTTAAGACTTCAATTGCAGTTCTTACTTTGGAGATTTTCCATTTTGCAATTGTTGTTGTCCTCACAACATAGATTCCCTTTTTGAAACTTATTCGTTTTTTTTCACAAAAAGAGAGTCCAGGATTTATGACAAGAAAGATGAATTTATTATTAAACACAACAAACATTAGTGACAGTGCAAGAAAATTTGTGACAGTGCAAGGATTGTGTGGGTGACACATCAATGGCGCATTATCACATGCATGAAATCATTTCCATTTTTTGAAAACACAAGTTTGACACGCACTATTGTCACTGCAACTCTTATTTTTCAAAGCTTCTTGACAAATCAAGGAATTTATGGAGTTACATCAGTTTCCACTTGTAAAAGTTCAATTTGTTTGATGAATTTTATAAGGTTGATAACTTAATGAAATTGAGCTTGTTTACAACACAATGACATAATTGAGTGTATACTTACAGTGGTAATTAATCTACTTGCCACCATAATAACTCCCAAAAATTGATGATTTAATTTCTTTTCATTTTCAAGTTGTATCAAGTGTTGTGTGCTCTATTATAGCATCATTTCCCAACTCTATTGAAACTAACAATGTGACATAAATAAAAACATGCACACCAAAACCATAGTCATTCCATGGGACAATCCCACGAACACAACCTATTTAAAACCTTGTTCACATTGAAATGGGTATTAACATAGAAAACAAGTGACTTTATCATGAGAGGCTTTGTCATCAAATAATGTTTGACATAAAAAATTTCAAGAACATGTCATGGAAATGTTCTCATTATTATGAACCCAAGTTAAATGGGTTAAGAATTTGTTAGCTTTTAAACAAGGAGGAGTTTTTGAAATCATTTAAAATTTTTGTATTAGTAAATCATATTTACAAATTCAAATTTAGTTCCACAATATTTAAAGCCATACATGCCCATTTGCCTTTCCTTCAGCCTCATACATGTAAAAAAACCATGTTGTGTATAAACAAATTTGAGTTTGTTTTATTTTATTTTTATTTTTAGAAAAATCTCGTAAAAGGTCTTTGCAGTATGTGCACATAACACAAAATATTTAGATGCTCTAAACAAATATTGACAATGGATGAACAAAATTTGGATGAAAAGAGTTGGCAAAGCTTTCCTCCTAATTCTTCCATTTCATTTTGCTTTCACAATGTTTCATTTTGAGGATTTCACAACTTTCAATTAATGGAGTTTCTTTTGTTTCATTGTGGGTTTTGGGCTTTCAATGAGGGGCATTTTGCTACTATGAATAGTGGGTCTACATAGGGAGAAAAATATATTAAAAATTTCCATCATGTGGTTGTCAACTAGAAAGTTTTATGAATGTGGTCCTTGAAAAATAATAAAATAATAATAATTTAGGCCATGAAGTGCCTTTTGCATCTAGTGACCAATATGGCATTGTGGATAATTTGTGCATAAGTTAATGTTATGTATTTCTAACCATCATTAGTTGTTGTATTGAAAGAATCCAAATGCATGTGTATGTCATACATCATCAATAATTCATAATCATCACAAATTGAAATATATGAATATTTTGATGAATTTATAAATTTGTGCACCACAATTTATGCACAATCTATTATTTGTTTTCACAAGACATAAAATGTGAGACATTCAAAAGTTATGATCATGATTGATGTCTCCATAATGTTGTAAATTTGAATCCACAAAACCATATTGATCCACATAGAAATTTTCATGTTCTAGAGAAGCCAATAAAAATATTTTTTCTCTTGTTCTAATGTGAGACAAAGTTTGTTAGGTCTTGTTTTTTAACATTAGTATGATAAATAATCAATTCATCTAACACAACAATATTTGGGAATGATGGATGGTTTTTGTTCTTGAAAGTTGAATTGCAAATTAAATATTTATTATGATAAATGATTGAGTTTTATCAACTTTTATATCTTTAATGATATGTTCCATCGGTGTCCATTTTGATGGAATGTTGTTATATATATATATATAGTTAGTGTTTTAATTTTAAAATTTTGAAACATTATCCAATATATTATGATTTTTTCATTATATGTTGTTGATGATTTAAAGATGCCATCAATTCCATTCATTAGACCATTAGATATTACATAATCACTAGCACAAAATTCAACTATCGCAACTTTTTTAAATATGAATCATAGAATGTAAAAGAATAGTTTTGCTTAAATCATTTGAAAATTTGTAAGATGACATGCATGATGGTTGATTAATGTCCATTGCTTTGAAAATAAATGAACTTGATATGTTAATGAACATTTTTTCATTATGTTTTTGCATAAGTTTATTTGTATAAAACAAATATGGAATAATAAAATTATTGGATGGTTGTTTATAACAAATTGAATTTATAAACCGATGTTTTTGTACGTTAAATGGCAATATGAAATTTATTCAAAGTTCATAAGAAAAGCATATTAAATTGTCACATAATTTTATTTATGTCATAACATTGAACATATGTTTTCAAAAAATTTGGTGTTAAGCCCTAACATTATTTTTGATATTTTGAAACATCTAACCATCATCCACTAGGGGTGTTTGATAGAAATCACATGTCATGATAAGATTAAGACCATCAAAGAATGTGTTTTGGACATGTTTTTTGGACATTGACTTATTGTTTATAATGTTAAACATTCTAACATCAACAAATGATATTTTATTTGTCACAAATTGCAATTATTCATATCAACATGTAAGCCTATTTAATGATTCGATAATAAGTTTTGTAAATTGGATAAAGAGTGAACAAATATGTCTAAAGTTGAATGTTTTGTTAAACCATCGGTATTGAATGCAACTTTACTTCTGAATGGTGTGAACACATCCTCGGTCTATGTTGTGTTCAAATATGTGTTTTATTTTATAATCATAAGTTGGATTAAAAATTCAATTTATTCAATAAGGACTTACAATTCAAAGAAATTTAATTTTTGTGATTTTTGGTTTGATCCATTATGTGATTGAATCACAAAATAAAATTGTAATTATATTGTTCAATATTGATAATGTTTAATAGAAATTGCACAATGTGAATCATTTATGTCATAATTTGTAAATTGTCATTCCAAATATTAATTTGATGCAATACTTTTGATTTTGAATCAACTAAATTGTATTTTTTTAATATATTTGTTTATGACATTTTGTAGTTATTTTTTTAGAAAAAATCATGTAATTGACAATACATCATATCATGTGACATTATTTCCAAGTTCTAATTTTTTTGAATTTTTAAATGGTGAATAAAATAGAAATGTTCTATCAATCAATTTTCAATATCTTTATATATATCATAATTTACAACCTAATAATTTTGGGTTTGTAACATTCAAAGATTTTTTTTAATGTTATAAAAAAAAACTTTAATACTCATAATACTCATAATAATTCATAATGATTAGGATGATTAATTTATTTGTGTATGATTGATGAACACATTATATTAGTTGAATTTGGTTCTAATTGATTTAATGCAACTTATGGTTTTAATTCAAAAACATATTTTTTGAAATTGTTTTTTTGATAAATTGACGTGTACAAGATAAATGATATAATGGTAATAAAGTTAAAGGTAAACAACAAGTTGAACAACCATTGGTTGAACATTAAAAAATAATTCCCAAAAGTTTGAATTTTTGAATTTGCATATATTTTATTTTCAATGAATTTTTGTATGATAGAATGTAATTTAGATGTTATCAATTTATTTATTTTTGGCATGTATGATGTGCAATCTATTATATCACATGTATGGGTTTAATATAAATTGAATATTTCCATTTGCAAATCACAAATGAATGACAAGAATCCAAAAATTCAAAAGAATGATAAAACTTCATTTTCTTTTAAATCTTTCAAATATTGAAAATATTTATTTATTTCAAGAGGTTCTAAGATTTTTGTTCCACACATGGGAGGCAATGGGTAATGAAATTTATAAACAACATGGTTTTTTGTCTTATATGTATATTGTATGTTGATGTTGTTGGGCACTTTTCAATGGATTTGGTAATAATAACACATCACAAAAAATATACATATTTACAAACCATTCCATTTTTTCATTTGTGTGCTCTATACATAGGTGCATTTTTACTCCTTAAAACTCCATGGTCATATTCACTACCACAATTTTGGAATTTTGTGACAAGAACAAATTGAAAATAGATCCAAAAAAAAATGATCCTTCATCATAAATTTACAAAATGATTTTTTATGATTGTAATATCTCACATATGTAATAGGGTCAATTTGTATCAATTTTATTATGTGCATGGATTGAAGGTCTTTTATTTTATTTGGGAAATTTAATCTTCTAGTAGTAATGCACTATGTATAACTTTAATGAAAATAACCAACGATATTTTAACAAATGTAAAAATCATAAAGAATGTTGAAAGACCAAATTATCAAATCATTACAACCTTTCAAAACAATCAAGTGAATTACACAAGTTTTCACAATTAAAGTAATGTACGTATGATTTGAAAATATTATCCAAGTTTAGTTTATCCCAAAAGCTTTTGAGGTTTTATCATAATACAATTTTCCTTTCCATATTTGCACCAAACCGAAACTTATGATTTTTTTGGATGGAAACCTTAGCTATTTTTAAAAAAGGGTTTGAAATATTGGTTGAAAAATCCCTAGATTTATGAAGCAATTCCCATTAAGCTATTTGTTAATATGAAAATCCTTTAAAATTTTGTCAAGGTTGTTCCTAAAATAATGTTAAAAATTTTAATTCTTGAATGTTTATTTTAAAATAAACCTAAAGGATGAAAACTTTGACTTGGGGCAATAAAGTATATAGTATTTTCATAATCCTTATTTTTGAAAAACCCAAAAAATTATGTATCATTGAATTTGTTTGTGTATAATGTTTTGTTCACATTTAGAAATTAAATCATTTGATGATGAATTATCACAAGTATGAGTTTGAAATTTTGACTTTATATACAAATAAACAAAAAATTCCATTGATGATGAATTGTAACATTCAAATTACAATTTGTCTCATTAAAGACACCCTAGACCTCCACCATTTTGGGTGTTTGTCCATCATTATTGTTACCTTCCTTGGTTACAACTCCAATCTAACGACCATTTGCAAAATAAATAAATAAAAATTATAATCTTATATATCAAAGAAAATAACTACATCTATTTGCAAAAATAAACAAAGGAAAACAAAAGAAAATATACAATGTCACCGCCATGTTTCAAACAACATTATCTTTCGTTCCAACCAAAAAAACATCTTTTTCACACAATTCCTCACCTAAAATTCCAGAAAATAACCACAAGAAAAAATGATCCATCCAAACTCCTTTTCCACAAACACAATAGGAATGGGCTTAACCCCAATAAGTTCTTCATCACCCATATATACATGGGTATTTCAGAATGAATTGGTTTTAAACTCCGTCACAAATCCCTAGTTAATGGCAAACTAATGCCAACCACCCTATCATTAAAAATTAATTATTTTAATTGTTTCATTCTATAGTAAATCATAGATGATAAGTCCACACCTATTATTAGTAGCTAAAAGTTATTTAGAAGTCCTCTAGATTAACTAAACTATAAAATTTATCCATTAACTCATATTTTTCATTGAAATTCCATTCCAAAATTAACCTCTAATTATTCTACTTTAGAGGTAATTTTTTGTGATGTTATTTATTTTCAATTAACGCATTTGGACTAAATCTTTTAAAGGAAGCATCACCATGTTTAGACAAACATTTCTTGACATATAAAATGATTTATATTCAAAACATCACTTTAAAAACATTCCTATTGTTGTTTCATCATATGGTAGATGCTAATATAAATTGAGTTTGATGCACATTTTGAAGGACATTAATAACATTGTCATGCATTTTATATTGCCCATAGCCATAAATTTTATAAATTTGAGCAAAAGAAAAAAGTGGTGAAATAGGACTTTTTTTAAACATGTTAAGTTTTTAATCGATGGAATTATTTTATTTATGGATATTTTATTTTATTTTATTTTATTTTCACTGATATTGTGTAAACAATTTGTACATATATATAATGTTGAACTAATTTTTATTTGAATTTGAAAATATATAGAAAGTTATTGTGATAATTTATTTGAAATATATATATATAAAGAAACATAATGTTTTAGAACAAAAACATGGAATTTCGGGAACATCACTAAAAGAAATCTTGTCATTTGCAACCAAGAAATAAATGATTAAATGTCCTAAACAACTAGTAATTAATTATAATAATAGGATATTATTTCAAATCCTACGAGTAAAAAGTTGTAGTCATATATTAGTGGTGCATTTGACTTGTAAACGATGACATGGTAATAGGATGGATGATGTCATATTTTCATTACAAGTTTTTATCCATATGGCATACATGATTAATGACAAAATGACGTGGATATTCAAAATATCATATGAAAATATGACTAAGATAAAATCATTTCAAATATAATTAAAAATGACTATGCAAATGATGTGGACAAAATGATGTGTCATTACATATATAATGTGATCATGGAATTACTTTGCAATGATTCAAAAATGATTATTAGTATATGTTCACACATAAGGAATTAAACATGTAAGGAACTGATTTCAACCAATATTATACATATAAGTAATATAAAAACTCTAATTATATATATTTAATATACTTGATACATTATGCATTTAAAAATATTTTATATGAATAAATTAATTGTTACACATTGAAATAAATTTTATTAATAAAAATTACATACTAATTTTTTTTATATTACAATTTTAAAATCAATAGAAATGTAAGATGTGGTAAATATATAATTTATTTTGACATTATTTTTATCATCAATTTAACTAAAAATTTATATAGTATATGTATATAAATAAATATTACACAATTATATTAAAGTATATGTCTTTTATGACTAATGAAAGAAATGTGCCATATCATTAACACATCATGTCTTAAACGACTATTGTCCTCAACAATTTGTTCATAATGATTTCAGGGCTATAAGTTTTTTGTCCTTTATGATTGAAATACCAGTCGTAAACTTAGTCATATATTTGAAGATTTCTTCTAGTGCATCTTCATTTTTTTATTATAAAATTTCATTTTTTTTAACATGATATTTCACCTTATTTGGTTGAGTATGATATTTGATGGGAATTGGTTGTTTATTTTATTTTGAATTCCACTATATATGTGGTGATTGAACTGTGTCATTTGTAAAATGTTCACATGATTTTTTTAATATGCATACATTTTGTGTGATTCATAATTTGTGATTTTTTTTAACATTTGAAATTACGTTAATAAATTTAGATGTTTTTGAGTAAAATGTTAAATTTGAATAAATATTTAATAAATTAAAAACATTATCATCATAAAGTGCTTAATCAAAGTTTTTCCTTTTTTTGTGTGTGTGACATTAAGACCAATGATTGGATGGGAATGCTACATTTGAATGTTGGGAATTTGTTAAAATTTTTGTGCAATGTTTTCCATCTTTTTATAGATGTATTGAATATGATTTCTAATGTGTGTCTTGGTAATATTTGTATTGCAAGAAACATTGAATAATGAAACAACACAACTCAATGGTGTCAAATTTTAATTATATTTCAAAATATTCAATAATGCAAGGTGACCATAAGTGGACTATCACAATCCATATTTTCTTGGGTCCAAATTACAATAATGTATGTAACTCTTGAATGTAATATGATAATTGTAGAAGAAAGATTTAAATAAATGAAACTAACATTTTAAATTTCTAAATTTGAAATTATTACACCAAAATCATCAATATTCAACCAAAGATGGACTTTACAACTTAGGGAAAACAATTGCCACAATGCACAACAAAATGATTATGGACTTAATGTTTATAATTAATGTAGTCCAATATATTCATAACTTTGGGAAATGAAACTTAAAAGGTTTATAACACTTAAGGTTAGAAAATCCAATAAGTCTTTTTTGGGGTGTTACTCCACATTAAGGGCCTCAAACATTACAACAATTTACAATGTTCAATTTAGATATTTTAATCTTTTTTTTAAGACCTACCTTTCATAAAGATGTTTAAGATTCATAATAGGGTCACTTAAAGTTAGACGTAGAAAATGTTCAAAAGTCTATTAGTGATTTCATTATAAACAATAATACCTTGTTTGCCATACTACTTTGGTTCACTTGAAGGGATGATAATTGATTATCTAGTAAATAAGATATGTAATTGAAATGACAATTGCCCATTTCATATTTATATGTTGTATCAATGTAATAAATGTTCAAATGATGAATGGACAAGATATGATGTAAATGTTTCCATTATTATGAATTTAACATAGATTCATTTTCGATTTCACACAGATACACACACATTGTTTGTTTGTGTTCAAAATGCTTGTCTTAAAAGAATTACTTCATTTGAAAAACTACTTATGTTGAAAAATTGATTGTATTCCAAATTGCTAGTGTTGAAAACTTGTATTGAAACATTGTTTATATTAATAAATTCTTCTATTGGAAAACTTCTTGCATTCCAAAATTGTTCACATTTAAGAATAATTTTACACAAAAATTTGATTTGAATGTAAAAATTTTCATTGAAAAATGATTTTGCATATAAAACCACAACAAATACAATAAAAAGTTAGCATGTAAGATCTTTTCCTTTATTCTAAAAAGGAAAATGGTATAAATATTATATAATATGGGCAACACAAACCAAAATTGTGATGTATTAAAAAGTTTCAAACATATACAAAATATTTATTTTGTGATAAATTAAAATGAAATAGTAAATATTATCAACACAAACATGTCATGTGCTTAACTTATTTTTTAATTCAAAATTAGTTTTAATTTATCAAAGTCAAGCTTGCATTTCAAAATATAATGCACATCATTATCAGCAAGAATTGTCAAAAGTGCCAAAACCAAATCCTCACCACATTAATTACATTTTTTTGGGGGTTGAATTGTTGGATGTTTTCCTAAAAGCTGATAAAAGAACATGTGAACAAAATTGGAATTACCACAAATGCATATTGAAACTAAGAACTACACCTATTTTTTATGAGGAAAATTGAAGAATGTAAATTTTGCCATATTTGCAATTATTTCTAGCCATTTGCCTTCAATGGTTAACAACATAGGTTTATTTCTTGTTGCAATAAAAACACAAAGAAAAATTGATTTTTCAACTTTTAATTTCATATGACAAGCATTACAATGAACATCACCAAATGGAGAAATGATGATATCTACTCAATGACAATTTTGACATACTTAGTAAAATGGAAGCATAGTAGGGCTCAATATGGACAACATCAAGTCTAGTTATTTGAAGAAAACAAAACTTGCATTTTAGAAAAAATAAGACACCAAAAAGAGCAAATTGTTGAACCTTAAACCCAAGAGGTCAAATTTTTTTCCCATAAGGGGCAAAGTAAGGTGGTGCAAATTTTTTATAGCTTAGTATTCTCAATAAGTACCCAAGCTCTTAGGAAGGGGTATTAGCCCAAGTTGAAAATGGTGAAAAACAAATTTTGATATATAAATATCATGTAATCAATAAGAAGGTTCAACATGCATTATGAGGGGCTTGGTTTTTTTCTTTTGGTTTTGATGGGAGGGGGATAAACAATGGCATGGGTTCGAACAATGCACCTCATGCCTCATGCACCTAAACCTTTCCTTTATGCTTTCATTGATTTTATTATTATATTTAATGTTTACAAACCTTTACAACTTTGTTGAATTAAGCTTTCAAATTTTAATTAATAATTATTTTGGAGTTGGTATAAAAAATTTCTCATTTTTCACTCTTCATTGTTTAATGTTTGTATTGGTGATGTTTATATAATGGCCATCAAGTTGTGTTAATGGTCTCCAAGTTTTAAACAACCTAACAACCATCAAGTTATTTATTATTTGGGGACTGCTAATACAACTTGGTGGCCACTAAGTTGTATAGAACTTAAGGCAACTAACACAATTTGGCACCAACCAAGTTGTATAAAACTTTGAAGTTGTTAATATAACCTAGTAGTCATCAAGTTGTATTAGAACTTGGGGGTCACTAATACTATTCAACAACCATTGAATTGCATATGATCCTTGATTTTCTTGGGGGGCCATTGTATATATTAAAACTCAACATTTATTATAGTATTTTTGGTAGTTTCAGTAGTAACCGATCGAATAATTTATTTATTTTGCAAATTTTTAGTTCAATAGTTTTGAAGAATTTGAAATGTACAAAGTAAATATAATAAAACTACCTCCATTACCAAACAATTTCAATTGTCTTTTTGGTTGGATTGTCCTCACGAACTTGTACTATCCTAGAAAGGGACATGGTTCAAGTTTGATTATAAATTTTGAATCATGAACTTGTACTATATTGGAAAGGGCCAAGGTTTAAGTCTAACTATAATTTTTTGAATTATTCAACATAATAAGCTTTTTTTTGGTTGAAAATTTCAACAAAATTAAAAGTAATTCAATTTGTGCCGAAGTTGCCAAGGTATTATGGTATTAGGTTATGTTCCCTACTTTCTTCCAAAAACATTATGGGGGCCACCATGTTGTTTTAGAACTTGGGGGCCATTAATGTCATTTAGTGGTTATTGGGTGGCATTCAATCTATATGGAAAATGTAATATAATACAAAATAAAATGGGGCCATCAAGTTAGATTAAAAATCAACAATCACCGTGTTATATTTGAACTTGGGGCTATTAATACAACTTGATGGTTAAGGTCACATATGGTCCATAAAAAAAAGTGTTTCCATTTTTTTTAATAAACAAGATATTTTTCCACAAATTCCAAAAGAAGAATGATGAGGAGGAAAAATAATCTATGACAATCACTTGATTTTGGCCCTTGAAATACCAAAATAAATAAATAAATATTTGAAAAAAATCTTTAATTAGTTAATAGTATTAGTAAAATATATATATTACAAGCATCATTGAAATTATGTATGTTACACATCAAACCCAATGGAAAATATATATAAAATTTTGAAAAAAAAATTTTGAATCGTGAAAATAAAAAGAATAAGTAAAATGAAATTTTCATTTTACTAGTTGAAGAGTATTCAATTATGGCATGCATATGGGATAAGATGTGATGATATTAAAAACAAATTGAGAACTGCATTGTGTAAAATTAATTTTTAACTAATTTTTGCTGTGGATTGCACCTACTTTTACATTTAAAATAAAATAAAATAAAAATTTATAAAAATATTAGATGTAACAAAGAAATAATTTACAACCAAAAATTTTAATATCTAATAATTTAAAATGTATAGATTGGATATATAGAAATTGAAGTTGGTAGGTTTTAATGGTATTGCATGTTTTGTTGTCCCAAGTCAAGTTGAAACTAATATTGGGCATGTATCCGAAATATCCAAATATATGCCCTAGATATCACCCATGATATCCAACTTGTTGGATATCACTTGTTGGCATATCATGTTCCTTGATATCTAAGGGTTGTGCTAGATATAAAGATCCTAATATTCTTGCAAGTTGTTACAGTGTAGCCGAACAACAGGTGGCAGGACAGTGACTCCATGAGTGTGCAGTTGGTGTGAACACAAACCCTTTGATCTGGGTAATCTAGCCGCCTCCATTGATGAGTGGCGACGGATTTCATCTTCATTAGTTTGAGAGGGAAACTGGATATGCATGGAGTGCATGGGAGAAGGTGGTCTGTCTGTGTGGGGTGTGAGGACAGGAAGATGGCGCGCGTTTGATGAAGAGGAGCGGCGCCACATTGATGAGGGATGGAGGAAAGCCGTTGGTGAAGAAAGCGAGGAGGAGGAAGCTTGCAAGGGAAGCTAGATCCAAGGATGAAGAGGAGGAGGATGATCAGTGGGAAAGACTACTGGGGTTTTTGGGCAGAAGAATCAAGGAGCTTAGAGAACGCTAGTCTGGTCGCTCTCTTTTTTTCCGCTGCGATTAGTGACCTGAGAAGTCTCCGGCTCCTTGATCTAAAAGAGCTTAACGAGAGTTTAGAAGCAGGCAATTGAGATAGCAATCGTGAGGAGGTAGAAGAGTGAGTTCTATACGAGACTTTGTGTGTAATGAGAATCATGGAATTTTGCCTCTGAGATCCATTTCGTGTGAATTGTATGTTGCATAATTGTGGAATTGCATTGTGCACGCTCTGTCAGAGCGCGGCAGCGTCAGGAGAGGTTTGGTTAGTGTTGTGTCCTCTCCGTTTATCTGGATCCCTCCTTTTTGGTTACAACAGCATTGAAATAAGTTTTTTTTTTAAAATTTTTAATTTCCTCTTTTCTATTATTCTTTTTTTTGTTTTTTTTGTTTTTTGAAGTAAAGTGTTTCTTTAATTTACTTGTTTATTTTTATTTGCTTGGATGTAGGTTTAAAGTTTGAAGAAAGAAGACATTTAACCATATTCTTTAAGTCAAGTATGTTTTTCTTTCATTCCCGGAAGTTTTTTTTCTCTTTTTTTTACTCTCTATTTGGTTTCCTCTCATTTTTAAATGTGTTTTTATTATATTTCCCTTTTTATTTCTTTTTTTCCATTCCTTTTTTATAATTTTAAAAACTAATCCTTTCATTTATGTTTGTTTCAAGTTTTAGTTTTTTTAATTTATATTTTATCTATTTTCATTTTGTTTCTATTTTTATATGTTTTTTATTTTCATTTTCAAAAACATTATGGTTTTTCATATTTAATATAATAAAAATAATTTTTTTCTTTTAAATTTTTGTATTTTTGTCTATTTGGATGTAGGTTTGAAGTTTGGAGAAAGAAAACAAACCTCATTCTTTTTCAAGTATGGTTTTTTTCATTACTATAAGTTTTTTTAAGTTTTTTTTCCTCTATGTTTTGTTTCTTTTGTTTTGTAATTTGTCTTTTTTCTTTTAAAATTATTTTATTATATTCCCCTTGTTTGTTTCATTTGTTTCCATCTTCTTGTTACTATTCTTCTTCTTTCTTGTTTTTTTTTTCATGTTTTAATTGTTTAATTTATTTTTTAAAATTTAATTTTTTTTAAAGCGATTTTTAATCGAAAATTTTGTTCTATTTTTTCTAAAATTTTAAAGGCTTTTTCTATTAAAAACTTTTTTTCAAGTTTTTTTCTCCTTTTTTTTCATTTTTTAAAAAATATATTTTATTCCTTTTTAAAAATTAATTTCCTTCTTATTTTTAATTTGAAATTTCTTGTGTTGTTTTTTTTTTCCCCCTATTTTCAAGTTCTTTTTCCAACTATTTTTAATTATTAAAAATAAATTATAGATACAAAACTACATGAACTTTTTGAAAGTTTCACCCTTCACATTGTAGACAATGATTTATATTTTTTACTTTTGGCTTATCATAGTAATTTTTTGATATGAAAGGAGTGAAAATTGAATTTTCATGTTCCAAATTTGTGTTCTTGACCAAAAAGTTCAAGGGAAAAAATAGGCGTTACACTCTTAAAACTTTTTCTAAATGCAATGATTAAGAACATCAACGTACACAATATTTTTGATATTATTGAAATTTCAAAATCTATGGAACCTAGTAAATGTATTTAAAAACTAATCTATAAAAATGTTCATTTAAGTGTTTCCTATGATTTTTCAACGTTCAATGGGTCCAAGAAAATCAAGGTATGACGTTCCTAATGGTAACACCCAAGGACATGATTACCTCCTTATTTTCGCAAAACATTGTGAAAAAAAAATAATGGAATGGAAAATGTACTATGTGAAGTATTCGTGAATGAAACATTTAAATTGAAACAAAGCTAATGGAAGAAAAAAATTTCAACTTACAAACCCAAGAAAGTGTTGTCCTATAAAATGAAAGAAAAATAACAGAATTGCAATTGGAAAAAATTATGAATCAAAGGAAAAAATGGGGAGGCCACAATACAAATGCATTATGTTGGTTTTTTTTATGTGAGTGATTATAATAAAAAAATAGATAATAAATGCCATCAATTGATGAAATGTTTTCTTTGCTATCTTAACTTATTGAAACATGTAATAAAAGAACAAAGTCAAGGAAAGGTTTAATATTTTATTACAAGATAAATTGAATAACTTCCCTAAAAAATCATGTGGTTGTAGATCATGTTGTTTTATTCAAAAAATTTGAAGAGAAGGTCAACAATTTTTTGAAAGTAAATGTGGAGAAACAACTAACTAAGAAATGTCCTAGCATATTTCAGTCATCAATCTTTATTTTTTTTGCTATCAAACTATTAATAACAAGGCAATGTTGAACAACAATAATTTCTAGAGGATCTTAATTTGTTAGTTGTCAAAAATAACTTACCAATACAGTTTGTTGAAAATGTATGGTTGAAGAGGCTTTTATGCATTTATGTTTTCAAATGTAGTTTCTATCCCAAAGAAACTTTTCAAATGATGTTATGTTAAATTTTGTAGAGAAAACTAAATAAAAATATGTTTTACCTTTGCTAAATGATTTTAGATTTGTAACAACAAGCTTTGAACTCTAGATGTCCAAAGGGGCACATGCCATTTTTCCTTTAGTAGTTAATTTATTAGTAGTTGATTGACAACCCAAACATGTCACTATTAGATTCTTTGAATCCAATGAAACAACTAGGTAGGCTTTTATTCAAAATTTGATTAAACTCCTTGATACATATGGTTTGAAAAAAATAATTCTAATTTATGGTAAGGATGAAGGATTGAATCTTAATAATATGACTATAACTTTGAAATTAGTTATGAATTATGAGGCATTAGACTTGAGGAAGTTACTAGAGAACTTGCTTTGGACATGCATTTTCTTAAGCATGTTAATATGGGACTACTGATAAAAAAGTTTGCAAAGGCCTAAAACATATTCCATTAAATTTGCCTAGGCATATCACTACAAGAAAACAAGGTTGTTTTTTTATTGTGAAAATTGGTCAAAAGGTACCCCAAATGGCCCCTATTTGATTTGACCAAGGTGCCATCTTGGACAAGTCATTTTGTACCTGGCCATTTTGACCGGGTTTTTTTAGTGGTTTTTTTGGTTGGTTTCTTCTATTGAACTTTTTGATTATCTTTTTTACTAGTTAACAATATTTTGACAATAAAAATATATTATTTAATTTTAAAATAATAATATTCTTATTTATTTATCTATTAATTAATAAATTTATCTACTTACATTACCTAATAATTAATGTACAAAATAAAATAAAATAATTTAACTACCTACATTATTTAGCCTAAGGCCCTTAAACTAAGTAGCCTAGGTAGCCAATGTTGTATGTGTAAGGATTTGAACTCTTCACTTTCATTTTGAGGAATCAAGTCCATTGGACTACCATTTCAAAAGTTGAAAACTTTTGTTTGAATTTTTTTTTTTGATGTAGATATTGTAACATTCATCAGTGAACTTTAATATTTTTGTATTAATTATCTAAGTAGGAGGTTATACCATGTATCAAGTATCTACCTAGATAACATGTAGGTACCTACGCATAGTAGCCTATTACATGTTATTAATTCAATTGATAAAATAATTAATAAAAATAGATCACAATGATTGTTAATTACTCTCAATTAAAATAAATAAATAAATGATTAATAATTTATTATTTCTTACTAAATATTAAATAATGGTTATTTATTATCAATTAATAAATTTTCAATATAAATGGCTGATTATTGAATATTTTTATGAAGTATTAAATATTTTAAAATAATTATTTATTAATTTGTTACTATGAATTAATAATTATCAATTAATATATAATGGATTATTTTTAACTAGAATTTTTTAAATAATAATTTCAATTTTCAATAAGTAATAATAATTATATATTGACTATTATTAATTATTATAAATTAATATCAAGTATTAGCCAAAAATTTAGATAAAATTGATAATTTGATAATATTAATTTGTCAATTAACAACTTGATGGATAAATTAGTTATTGGTTATTAAGTAACTTTTATTTGGTGAGTAATTAATCATATAAAATAATAATAATAAATTATTGAATATTAACTATTAATTATTAATTGATTAATGTATTAAATTTAAGTACTTACGTGTGTTTAAAGGTAACATGTAGGTAACTTATTAAACTTTATAAATACCTATTAAATGTAATATGCTTAATTTAGGGCCTACTAATTATGAATTTAGGTTCAGGCCTTTAATCAAACAATCCCCCTTGGTCAATGTGGACATTTTAGTCAAATTAGACAATCTAAAAAATCACATTTTCTTATAGTGTTTTTGCAAAAATGCATAACATGGCCCAAGAAATTTATGAAAGGAAGGTAAAAATGTAATAAATCTTGCATAAATTTTGGAATTTGACTTAGAAAGTTAAATACTCCAATGAAGACAAGGTAAACTTTTCATGTTTTTTGAAATATTTAATTTTTGTAGTTTGTTTACTATTTTAAAGTCAATTATATATTTAAATGTTTGATTTGCTAAAATTGCAGGTTTGTTAGCAAAGTTCTTTTGTTCCAATAAGCTTTGTAATTTCATGAAGCTATAACCTTGTGTTATAATAAGCAAAACATTGTTAGAATATTTGATTGAATCTCTCCTCCCTTTACTTAGAATATTTTTAAAGTTTTGGTTGATGTTTTTTCTCTAATGGTTAATGTTTGTATTATGAACCAATTTAGGGGTCATTGGCTTTTGATTGATGTATTGTTTGTAACCATGATCACGAGTTGTAAGTTAAAAGAAAAGTAAAAAATGAACCTTTTCTAGATAATTTAATGGAATATGATGTTGTAGTTGACGTAGAATTGGATTTGTTAGCTTTCAACATCAAAAGAGAGGTTTGTAATGTTTTGGATGTTTTTCTTTCTTTTTTTAAAAGTTTGATGAAAGAAAAACTCGTAATATGTTTGCATAGATGTTAAATCCGAGATATAAGAACTTTAGAATTATTTTTATTTTTTTTAGTAAGGAATTAGGAGTTGTTGTTATTGAGGAATATGACAAGAAAGCCTTTTTCCCTATTTTTTGAAAACCCATTAATTTTTGCACCCTTTGGTTACTTCTAAATTTGTGGCAAAAAAAGCAAGTGATGAAGATTCTAACCTTGACATTTCCGAGATGACTTTGGAGACAAGTGAACCTTCCAAAGAGTTGGTGAGGTGAGAAGTGGATCTAGTCAGAAGATATGTTGATATAAAGGACATCAAGTGTCCTTTGGATTGGTGGGCTAAACACAGTGAGTTAATGTTTCTTATAATTGCCTTTCTTGCCCACCAAATCTTGGGCTAGTTAGATCTCACATAGAAACATAAAAGATTTTTCTTTGGTTGGTATCCAAGTTACAAACTTTAAGAGATGTCGTTTGTAAACAAATAACCTAGATAGACTTATCTTTGTGAACAAAAATTGTCCAAACAACCTTAAGGTAGGTTCTTTTCCCACCAATTTGGTTGAGTCACTAATGACAAATTTACTAGGCTTCATAGGTTTGTACAAAAATCATATGAATTCCATGTTATGGTAATATGAATATTATTTGTACACATTCAATATCTTAAATATTCAAACATATAAAACATTGTTTTTAAATGACATATGAGAATGTTCATGTTTAATACAAAAAACTCGCATAATTATGCAAAATTATATCACAATAATTGCATGAATTTAATTAAAATGTAAATAATATGTACTTCACATTAGAACATCACAAGTAGAATATACACATTATTTATATATAAATTATATATATATATATATTTTTTTTATTTTTTTATTTTTTAATTTTTTTGTGTCATTTTTACACTTCTTGTTATGAACACCACCATCACCCATCGCTAGGTCCCCAATGGGGTATAAATAAGGGTAGGACCTTTTATTACCTTCAATTTGTTCAACGTTAGTTTTGAGCAAATTTTTCTATAAGAACCTTTGCTTTCATTCATTATCATAATAAAGTTCTGTTTGAATCATTTTTTAACATATACCATGTTTTTGTTTTGTGTATTTATGTTTCTAATCTTGGATTAAACTTAAGCTTGCATTTTTTATGATTTGTTTTCCTTGCTATGTTCTTAATTTTATTCTTGTTCTTGTGGTTTTTCGTGCATGTGGCACTTTAAAACCCATGAATTTTGCATGAACATAATGTTTCTTTATTTTCACACTGATTCTATTGAAATTTTTGGATATTGGAAATTTGTGATTTGAAGGTTATAAAGGCTAATGTACAGTTAGAGGAAGAATTGGGAAAGTTTAAAAAATCTTTTGATAAAAATGAAATTGTGAACATGTAAACAATTATTTTTATATCTTATTATTCATTTTACAATTCCTTTTCACTTTGATATTTATTTTCTAACCTGAATATTTAAATTGAATTTTCTTTTTTTTCTAATATTTGGTTTGGATAAATAATTTTGATTGAATATCCTTATTTGGCAATATCACAAAAAGATAATATTTGCTTAACATAGGTTTGAATCTCAGGAAAAATAAAACACCAACCAAGAGCATACCTTTGACCAGTGATAAAAGAGAGCGATCCAAAGTGGGAATAGAGTAGTCGCAAACAAGTGTTGTCCACATGTGAAAAGAGCAGCTCAAAATGGTCCAAGTGTGAATAGAGACGTAGTTGAGAGTTGTCCAAGTGTGAATAGAGCACCTCAAAGTGGTCTTATCACATGGAGCTCTTCTGTGCGTTGCGGGGGTTTTGTGCGTTGCCCGACGGAGCGATGGCGATGGCGACGCTAACAGCTCGTCCCTCACTTGGAAGTGCGCATCACATCCAATCTCTGCACGGTTTTCCACTCACAAAAAATCTGGCCTCAAGGTAAATTCTCATAATACACCCCAGCCATTTCTTGTTTGGCATTTCTTTCTCCGGAGAAGTTGACACTCTCAAAACATGACATCCTCCTGGTTGCGCGCTGTGTGTGTACTGTGTAATACATTGTTTATCTAGCAGGTCGGGCAAAGTTGCCGTGTTCTCGGGTTGTCGCTGCAGAAGGCATAGGGCGCTTATTAGGGCTTTGGCTGAAGGGAATAGGGAATCAAGTCCTCCTTCTGTTCAAGGTATGGTTTTCGCCTTTTTTTTTTTTCCTTGCCACTTTTTCTTTCCAGGTTGTAATTGAGAAGAGATTTTGGCTTCAGAAGCTTTGGATGTTGCAGTGTGTTCCAATGTGGCTGGGGTTTCCTGGATTCCGGGATAGCTAAGGAGAAATCAAGTGTACCTGAAACTGCGCCTGCCGCTGATGGTACTGCACTCAACCAGTTGCTGGGGATGAAAGGAGCAGCGCTTGAAACTGTATGTAATTTTTCTTTTTCCATGTCTTGCTCTATGTTTGAATGCTCTATTTTGATATATTGACTTCTGGAAGAAATGCTCCAAATCAGTGTAGATTTGGAATGCTTTAGCTCATCCTTACAAGGTTTGGACAATTGCATCTTCATTTCCAATGCTGCATGCCATCTTTAGGGTTGATCTTATTAGGGTTTAGTATGAAGCTTTTGTCTTTGCCAAAGATGCTGAAAAGTTTGCTTGAATTGCTTTTGTGGATTTGGAATGCCGTCTTTGGTTCATTTTTCCAGGGTTTTGACAAATGCAGCTGCATCTCCAATGCTGCACGCTGTCTTTAGGGTTGATTTAATTGGGGTTTAGTTTGGAACTTTGTCTTTGGCCAAGAGGCTGAAAAGTTTTGGTTCTGAATTGCTTTTTTCTTTGCATCAATTTCTCTCTTTCTTTTTACAAAAGAAAGAGAGCCTTGGCAAGCATTGGTCTGGATAGGCCAAAACTGTGCTATTTTGCATTCAACCCTGAGGTTTAGGAGCTGGTTTTGCAGGACAAATGGAAGATTCAGTTGCAGCTCATGAAACCTGTCACATGGGCACCACTCATGTGGGGTGTGCTCTGTGGTGCCGCTGCCTCAGGTTTGCACTTTTGTTCCTTGATTCCCTGCATTTGGATTGTGCAGTTTCTGGTCACTTTGCCTGCAGGTGGTGTTCACATAGGATTCTTAAACTTGATCTGTGTAAACAGCTGTTTGCATCATGGGATTAAGACTCTGAAAGCCACACAATAGACAGAGATTCATAGCGGGTGTTGTCAAAGGTTTGGATGTAGAATGCTTCTTGAGCAACACATGATGCTGGATTCCTAGAGTGGTAGCTCATAAGTCCCTCAAGATGGGGTTGTTGCTGTAAGACCTTAGGTCCTGGTTGAATTCTTGGCTAACATTGATAAGCTTCAGAATGCTGATTGGGAGGGTTTTGTGATCTGGAATGGTAGAAGAAGTGATCTTACCTGCTGCACTAGATGTGAGTGAATCTTCTTCTTTTATGAATGTGACTTGTTTGTCAATGTAGGAAATTTTCATTGGACTCCAGAGGACGTAGCAAAGTCATTGACATGCATGTTTACGTCTGGACCTCTTTTGACAGGATATACTCAGGTATCTCATCTTTGCTGTTATTTCCTGTGAGATGATAAAACTTTAAGGAACATCGCCAGTTTTTTTTTGACAATTTGAACATGTAAGACTTCTATCCTGCCATAAGCAGGAATGAACTTCACATCCTGAGACACAATGTAGCTTGATGTGATTGCAATTTGCTTAACGAACCTACCTTGTGTTGGACTTCCTTTGTGGATTATACTTTGTCTGACAAAAGAAAACATGCACCGTGACAGACAATAAATGATTGGTATGACAGAGAGATTGATGCAATTAATGAGCCTTACCGACCTATTCCATCAGGGGCTGTCTCCGAGACGGAAGTAAGTGCCAAGATTGCAGACATCTGTTCCAATGTCTTGGCAATTTGATGGTTGAAAGGAGACAGGTTGGTTTTAGTGAAGTAATTTCAATAAAATATTTCTGAAAGTAAGGCCATAATTTTTTCCCCATAAGTGAATGAATCACTCATTATCTTGATGATGGGGAAATCGGCAAGATTGATACTCCACTACTCTTGAGATTGACTGGTAACTGATCAATTTCTTGTTCTGGCCCCATGTACAGGTAATTGCCCAGATATGGGTGCTACTCCTTGGAGGACTAGCCGTGGCATATGGACTTGATGTGTGGGTATGTATGCATTTGTTTCTGTTTGTCAATGAATAAAGTTGTGTAGGCAGTAATAGTCAATTTGGGGTGGCATCTTTTTAATGAAGAAAAAAGACTTGGTAATGTTTCTACAACTGCCATCTGTGCCTGTGAATATTAGCGTGGGTAGATGTACTAGTGATTTAGTAAGTAGACATGTTGTTGAAGAATTTGTGTGTAAAAAAGAAGCTGAAACAGCTTGTTCATGTCTGGCTGCAGTCAGGACACTCATTTCCAATCAATTTGAGTATAGAACTAGGAGGCTCTTTGTTGTCATACATTTATTCAGCTCCGCCTCTAAAGGTGTGCAGTGATATAGAATCTGTGACACAATCACATAGCTGACCTAAAAGTGTTATTTACTTCTTCTGGTTGATGTTGCAACTTTCTGTGGTAGGTGCATGATTTGATGGTTTCTATTGTTACTATATGGTTTAGTTGATCACCCTATGTCAAGTAGTGAGCTCAAGGTCAGCTGGTTATTAGCTAGAATGTGATGAAACTTTAAGTCTGTTGTAATGGTGTGTGCAGCTGAAGCAGAGTGGTTGGATTAGCAACTATGCTCTTGGGTCCAGCTATATCTCTCTGCCTTGGTAACCCAAGCATTCACACATGTACCCAATATCCTAATTCTGCAAAACTGCTTCAGATTATCAGATTCCTAAACAACATTATACAGGAGACAGCATGAATTGCAGAGACATAGTGTCAGTGGCATTATTGGCAACTTGAGTATTGGATGGTGGTTCTGGTGATGTACAGGCGTTGCAAGCTCTTCAACCCCTGTTGCATTCTTTTGTGTTTTTTTGTTTGCAGGTGGGCAGGACAATCACTGTTTGGAACTCTTTCATGGGATATTGTTGTTCTCACTCTTTTGTACAGCACCGCTGGGGTCTCTCTCTCCTCTCTATGTCTCTCTCTCTTTGTCTCTGGTTCCTTAGCAGATACAGCAGGTTTTCATTCTTGAATCCACGTTCTTTTCTCTTACATTTGTTTTCAGCTTTGAAGCCTAATACAGTTTGCAAAGTGTAGGTTTCTTTATGTCCAATCACAAATTGTTCCAGTTTTGCTTGCCAAGGAGCTAGGTTTTACCTGACAAGTTGATAATCTTGTGTTCATATAGTTGGGGATTGCTATTGTCAATGATTTCAAGAGCATTGAGGGAGATCGAGCAATGGGTTTGCAGGTGTTCCCTTCTTTCACCCAAAGTTTCCTCAAAGTTTTTCTGCCTTCATGAGTCATCTTCACTTATATCTTGCTGGGCTAAGGAACAAGGAGCACTACTTTCCTTGAAATGTTTCTTCTTATATGAGTAATCTTCATTTATACCTTGTTGGGCTTAGCAGCATGCAGCTTACTGGCTCATGTCCAAACTTTTGTTTGCAGTCATTGCCAGTGGCATTTGGAATTGACACTGCAAAGTGGATTTGTGTGGGATCTATTGACGTAACCCAGCTCTCTGTGGCTGGTGAGTGTTTTACTTCTTGATCAAAGAAGTCTATGCATTTCCCTGTGTAATTTCTGATTGTCAGGTGTTATGTCTTTTGTGCATTGGTCTACTTACATGTAGGATTATCTTATGCAGATGATTTTCTAAGAAACTGCAGGATGGTCAATTAAGCCAAATTTGTTCTGCTGAAGTTGATGGTGAGGTTTGAAAGTGACCTAGTTGTGAATTTCTCTAGTATCTTCAAACATGTTTGGTCCATGGAATTGTTTGGCACTGAATGTAATCGTGTTCTAGATTTCTGTATGGCTTGTGGGCCTGGTCAGAGTGCTCTATGCATGAAGATTTAATCAGGACTTGCTCTGCAATGGACAAAACCAATGATCTGTTGAGCTGTTGTTTCCTTCTCAGATTATTTCATATTGTAATGGATTAATCTGCAGCATATTTATTTGCTACGGGAAAGACATATTATGCACTGGGGCTGCTGGCGCTGATTGTGCCGCAAATTATTCTGCAGGTCAGCATTCTACTGTGCATCATTGTACGGTTTGTTCTTATAGACACCCTGTCACTTGGGATTGTAAGTGCACCCATTGAAGGTGTGTGGCTCCAATAGTATGGCATTTAATTCTTTGAAAGCACAAAAAGAATATCTATACTAACACATTTAGTATATCCATATGTCTCTTTGCAGTTTCAATACTTTCTGCAGGACCCACTGAAGTATGATGTCAAGTATCAGGTATGTACTCTTCAGTCAGCCCTCTATTGGATTGTTGCAGACCCACTGTTGCCAGTCTGCAGCCCAACCTTTATAGGCTAGTCAACTAACACGCGCCTTGAAATGTGAACATTGTCACAAGATTCTGGATTTCCCTTCATCTTTGACATCCTGTTTGTATGTATCATTGCAACCTCAGAAGTTGTTCCAGTTAGAATTTCCTGAGTGCTTGTGTCTTTCATAATAGTATGTCATGGGTTCAAACAGTCATCCAAAAGACTAAGGCTTCCAAGTTCTGGGGGAAGGTTTTGCAAGCCTATTGCTCAGTTTATGGTTAGAGTGATCCAGCTCTGAGTGAGGCAATAGTGGGGCAGGTGACATTGTCCTTAGATTAGTTGATAAACATGGCATCATTCATCTTCCTGGCTTCAACAGGCTAGCGCCCAACCCTTCTTTGTGTTTGGTCTTCTGTTGACGGCATTTGCTACCAACCACTGAAGCATTTTCATCCCAATGTACAATCACAACATGCAGGTATAAATGGTTTATTTCTCTTGCCTCAATCATTGGAGGCTTAATCTGCACCTTCTTTGATGATGTAATGAATACTGGTGAACAGGTTCTGCAGTACTAGAATGTTGACTTAAAAACTGCTCCTCCTCTTCTGCCTAATCAACCTGAGTGGCTGGTCTAATTTGGGTTATATTTTCTCTACTGTACACAGGCTAACTTGCATAATGCATCTACGAAACTTTATCACACGACAAATGGCATTGCATCAGCAGGTTTTTCCTTTCTGTAGATTCATGAGCTCAAGTTTTGTTAGTTCTTGGTGTAATTCTAGTTTAAGCAAGTCCCTTAGCTCTGCAATCATGAATTTATATGTTTGGCTTCCCAGATGCAAGTATAGTAGTATGAAGGGAGGAAGTTGTGAACCATGGAAAAATGTTAGGATGAGCTGGAGATGGAAAAGCATCTCCCTCATTGGAGTATCATATGTTCATTCTTGTTCTCCATACGCCCTTTTTCTTCTCACGTCGTCGAAATCTGTACTAATGATGGCTTTGCCACCTGTGGATGGTAGAAGCCTAAATTCCCTTGGATGATATTTGACATCTCTTCATCTTTGCGGAGTTCAGAAGTCTTGAGCATGCTGAATTTTCAAATCAGGCCAGTGGGATGTTGCACATTCTTTCTCTCAAGTAGCTTTTGTGTTTCTTTGCATTTAGCCACTTGTGTTATTTGTCCTTGACGTCAAATATTGGCTTTTAATCTAGTACCAGAATCACTGACGATTGTTGGCACTTGTAATTGTGGTGCACATGCAATCCATTTGAGTATTTCTGACAAGGAGATTCCTACACACTGAGTAGATATGGATGTGATTCCCATCTCTCAGGAGCAGGTCTACCTAGAGAGAGTCTGGCTATAGACAAACATGTTCTGTAAAATTCGGCCAAAGGAGTACAGTATATGTGCATTACAATTACATATAATTTTGTAGCATCTTGTGAAGATATTACATTAATTTAGGATATTTATTTTAGAAACTTAATCAAATGATCATTAGGGATTCTTCTGTTCTGAATCTGGAACTAGAAGCATTGATTGAGATGCATGCGTCTTTTGTATGTTCTTATCTCCTATTTCTCTACAATAGATATGAGGCTGTCTGTTGACTGACATGGTTTGTGTTCCATGAATCGGATAATTTGTACTAATAGTACAAAGCTCCACTTTCAAAGGTGGAAATATGTCAAGTTTTTTTTGTTGTCCATGGTTTTTTTGTAGCAATGGTCTGAGGCTGAGAACTACATACAAGTGACTGAAATACGTGACCACAAGAAGTGTTCTTGGGTCACATTGTTGTTGAAAGTTATTGGATTGCGAGGCAAAAAATCAAATGGGATGGCAGTAAAATGCATTGGCTAATAGAAAGTTGTGCAATTTGTACAAAGCTCAAATTTCAAAGTGTGAAAAATATGTCAAATTTATGCTGGACGTTTTGTTATTCATGTTTTGTAGCAATAATCCAAGGCTATCATTTGAGTGATAGAAGTTCGTGCAATTTGAGTTTTTGTATTTCAACTAAAAGTTTGAGCTTAAAGTATGTCAACTATCAAATAGTTGGATTCCAACTGGGTTAGGTCTTAGGGCAAGGAGTCACAAGCAGGGAGTAAGTCTTGCTCATCCCCCCCTCTAATTTCTAGTTTTGGACTTTGCATTTCCTAAAGATCCCTTCCCTACTTCAACTCTTTTGTGTTTGCAATGAGCCATTTTGACTGACCCATCACTAAAAAAAAAAAAAAAGGAAAAAGAAGGCTTTGAAAGGTCCCCAAAACATAAGCTTTTGTCAAAAGATCAAGTGCATCTTCTCCAATTAATTAGAGAGATGCCTCCCAATTTCTATTTATTTTTTTATTTTTTTTGCAACAACGAGCCAATTTTTGATTGGTTCTTCACTCAAAAATAATTGAATCTATGTAGGCTTCACAAAATATAATGTTCTATTTTGAAGTATAGAGTTCTTCCCCTTTTGCCCAGCTATATAGGTGAGAGGAGGACAACATCTGCCAAAGCATATGGGATAAACGAGAGTTGCTATGGAGAACATGTTGGAGAACACATTGGGAACTTTAAAAACCTGATGGGAATCCATTGGGAACTTAAAGGGAACACATTGGGAACCAGGGAAAAATGGAAAAAAAACCCTTTGTTTTTTTTAAGGGCAAAAAAACAAGGCACCTTGAGTGCATGCTTGGGCCTTCCCATTGGCTGCATGAAATTTCTCTTCCCAAAAGAGTTTTTGTCACCATTTTTGGCCTAAGCTAATACCCCTTGCAAAAATCACCCTATCTATTTGGCCCATGTATATTATATGTGAAAAAGGGGAGAACTTTGGGCAAAGCTTATGGGATAAAAGTGTGCCATCTTATATATATATTAAAGTTACATGTATGTATGTCTGTCCGTCTGTCCGGGCATTGCCCAGGCCAGCACAGACCTTTTTTTTTTTTTGGTGGGTTTTGTTTTCTGTGTCAGTTAAATTGCCCGGCCCTTTTTTTTTTTTTTTTTTTTTTTTTTTTTTTTTTTTTGTTGGTTTTTTTTCCTGGGGGGGT
>Ga0116227_10001330_pt1 | contig 54651 bp, 39 predicted proteins | sample S1TSphgellanicum_FD_89693 | JGI IMG/M metagenome (GOLD analysis project Ga0116227, IMG submission 89693) | Host-associated microbial communities from peat moss isolated from Minnesota, USA - S1T2_Fb - Sphagnum magellanicum MG | ecosystem: Host-associated > Plants > Peat moss > Unclassified... | reverse complement strand
GTGTTTGTGAGAAGTGATTATTTGGAGGAGGGAAGAATGGAGAATAGGGGGGGGGGGGGGGGGGGGGGGGGGGTAAAGAGCCAATCACAATGACCCATTGCAAAAAAATAATTGAGCTTTGAGGTGCACTGATGTTGGAATGCACCCATAATTAATTAATATGGATTGCAAATAAGTACCTTATCAAAAACATTTACATAAGGTTGGTGTAAGTGTGAATGCCAAAAAATTGGCAAGGTAATTATAAAGTATAATTTAGACTTATCTAGTTTTACATGACAAATATATGTGTATTTTACTCACACAACATCAGTTTAAACTTCTAAAATTCTAATGCTCATGGTTTAAATAGAGTGAAGATCCAATAATGAGATCTCCTTCTAGACCAAGAATCAACCAGTCACCCATTAGTGTTGGCATTCATCAACCCTTCTTCAAGGGGTAGAATCTTCAATTAGGAATTTTACATTGCCAATGGACTAGTGGATGGTGCAAGGATACATGGCATGATCATTTGGGAAGCTTCAATTTATCAATTCAAGTGTATGTCAAAATCACTTTTTTTTTGCAACAAAATTTCAAGATTAATTGCAACCATTCATGAAATTGATATTCGTTATTTTAAACGGTTAGATAGATGTGTGCTAAAACCCCATATTTAAGAAGAAGATCTAGAATTACCTTCCTATAGCCTATACAATGGTTTACAAAATTGGTAGGCAAGGTGAAAATTCATGGTTTTAATGTGCCATATAAATTTCTATCTCTTGTTGGAAACATGTGTATATGTGTGCATTTTGCAAGCACATACTTTCTACCTCATGTGGAGCTCATGACTACCACCATAGCCTTTCGATTCTTCTTGTGAAGGGGTAAAAGAGCTTGATATGTAAGGCATGAAATTCTTGTGTGTGTTTTCAAGTAATTTGAAAACACAATTAGACACACATACATGCCCTTGTTTTGCACTTACGCTCATGGAATCTTATTTTTATTTTTGATAATATTTTGTGCTGGGAATTTTTTCTTTAGCATCAAATTCTTTGATTTGCAAAATTTGCTTTTGAAGTTTGAATTTCCCAAGAAAAACACTACTAGGACCCGGGCTTATAAATGTGTTCAATGTCATGTATTAAGTGCCAACGACATTATCGCACTAAATTGGAGGTAGTGTTTGTTTACAACAATTTGCATTATTTGATAGGTTGATGGAAAACCAATTACCAAAAAGAAAAAACAATCCCTACATGCTAGGTAATCTAACTTTTAAATATGAAAAATAAAAAATATTGATTTCAAAAATATATATAAATTCCCTATTCTTTGCAAATAGTTGCTTCAATTCTCAGAAGTTCCAGAATTTTATGGAATGATATTCACCTATTAAAAACTATTATCAAATTATAGATATGTGAAAACTCTTTCATGATATCACACAAAGAATCATGCACAATAAACTTATTAATCCTTTGCTGGAATGTTAAAGTTTATCTTTTCATTTACAAAATAAATTTCAAAAAAAGAAAATAAAGTTTTCCTCCATATTTACTTTTTACACATAAAAGTATTGTTATTATTAATTATTTCTTCTAATCAGACCATAAATTTGACCCTCGCCAATTGAACCACCCACGTGGCATGATTCCATTTAATGCTGTTGTGACTGGGATTGTCACGTGGCAAAAGCGAGCGCAGCTCTGAACTCTGCCACATCGTCAAAAGTGCACCGCCAGTTGGCCTCCACGTGGTCAGTAAGGCGAGCAGATACCTTGTAGGGGGACCCAGGCATTTACTTTCTGTAAGACTTAGGTACCCTATTAGCCAGGTCAGCATCCTGGGCAGGTGATGGGAGGGCAGGAATAAAAATGCAAGAAAAAGAAAAAGAAATAAAAATAACAATCTCTGTTCAGGAAGTAAAGAAAAATAAAAGAGAGAATAATTAAGTTCAAGGTTTTTGGTTAGTTGCACAATGCCCACAATCTGCCCAACCCGGATGAAATTTTCTGCTGGGTTTTATTTATTTATTTATTTATTTTCTCATTTTCCTTTTTCTTGGGGAGGGGTTATTGAAGATCTTGGGTGGTTTACTTTGACTCACATTAGTAGATCCAACTGCCAGATTTTTCCTTGTAGTTAATCTAAAACAAAATATGGGCAGGCTCGAAATTCCTATGTATCCTATTGTGGGTCATTGGATCTAAAATCCAATGGTTGGATCTCTAGATTAGACTTTTTAAAAACATTTAATTCCCCAGCAAAACCTTACTCCACAATTCACTACATTTACCTTATGAATTGCACACTCAATTATCCAATTGTTATTTTGTGGTTTATTTTGAACTTTAAAGAAATCTTTAGAAATCTTTATTTGGCTTAAGGACAATTTTTTCATTTTTTTGAAATTTAGGTCTTTTTTGAAGACAATTTATTTACATTAATTATGAAATAATTTTGTCAAACCCATCTGAGATTTTAAGCGTTAACTGATGTACTAATCATGGTTGGTAATATCGTCTTCAAGTTTTCCTACTCCATGAAATTTTCATGTAAACGTTGGAAGCACAATGAATAGGTAGATAGTGAAGTGTGGGAATATATTTGGAGCCATGAAAACTTTTCAAATAATGGTCATTGGAAGGTGAATTTGTCATGTTAGACATTATGATATTTTATACCAATTGAAATGGAAAATGTCTCATATTAAGGGAAGCTTATATTAGAGAATATGTGGAGAAATTACCATTACCATTCTTGATTTAATTTATTTTCGCCCTCTGAAATGAATATGTTTTTTGTGACATAATAGAAATTTTCGTAAAGTATCCCAGACATGGGATCAAATTTCTCATTAGAGGTTCAAAATAGGCGGAAATGATTGAAATAAGTGAGCATTAAATTATATAATTAATTTTGTTTAGGATCATATTATTTATTGCATTTTCACAAATATTTAAAAAAGTTTGGTTTTGAATGTGATTCCCAATGCAAATTTTGAAACAAATAGCCAAAGGATAATTTTCAATACAATTGCATTAAATATAAATTGTAACACAATTCAACAATTTCATGTTAAGTTTTATTATTTAATCAATTTTTTAAAAACTTTACAAATAACATGAAAGAGGGGGTGACAAAATGAAAAGTACTAAAAATGGGTTGGACTAAGTACGATTTTAAAGAAAGTATAACAATTTATTATTTACAAATGATTAGGATTTGGGAAGGGAAAGAAACCAATGGTTAGGTGAAGAAAGGAAAGGTTAACAACTCATGGATAAATATAAGTTTGTGACCTTGATTTGTTGGCCAAGTTCAAATCCTTTTACAAGTTAAATCTAATATTTTCACTAATTAGAGTAGAATGTCCCATCACTAATCAAAAGCGAGTGAGAGGACACTTGTTTAGTGGGTTATAATATTGGTACTAGTTCTTGATTATGGGCATAAGCATGGTAAAGTATGGTTAGTCAGTGACACTTGTCATTTTTTTGAAAAGTATCCATAAAATATGCTTTAATATATTAAATTCGCGAATCTCAATTAAATCATTGATTAACATTTAGAAGTGTTTTAACTTCATTGCATAACATAGGAAAATTGCATGTTTTCATATGCATTTATATACATTTTTTGAGATACAAGTATTGGAAAGTATGTGTCACAGTTTTGTAAAGTAAAGTTACAAATACATGAAATTAAAACATCAATTACGATTATTGTATTTTCAAGTTGATAAAGCTCTAGTGTGTATGGATATAGTTTCAACTTTTCATATTATGGTCATAATCTATCAAAGTTTTAATGTAAAAGTATTTTGAACAATTAACCAATTTAGAACGTATTTTTCATTCATTTTTCTTATATAGAAATTCTTCAAACTTTATGTCCAACTTATAATAAACTCAATGAAGAGCTCTATGATTTCAAAATACAATTCAAATAGGTTCTTAATAGCTTTTTGAATGTGAATGTTGAAAAGAAATTGTTTTTTAAATAAAATTTTCTTAGGACAATTTTTTTGGTGTACTTTATCCTGCTTGGACCCTTATGTTGATTATTGTTCAAATGAACACCCATGACCAAACATTTGGCCAAAAATTTTGTGTTCTAGAATTTATAAAATGCAAAATGCCTTTGGATATTTAATGTTCAAGAATAAGGGTTAAAATGTTCAACTTAAAACAAAGAGCATTTTGGAGCACATACCTTTTTCACTTTTGTGCAATTTTTTGTTCGATAGCAGAAGCCCAAGGTAACATTAATTAAAAATGATATGATTATTAATTTGAAATTTCATGCACCAGAAAACAAAACCAAGTGTTTGGGAATGTCTCCATGGGTGAACAAAAAACAAAAGACATAACATACAAATAAAGAAATTGGCTTATGCTAGAATAAATCACATACAAAAAACACTCAATTAGAACAATGAGGACAAATTTGGATACCATTGGATCAAGAACCAAGTAAATCCATTAAAAACTTTCCCACCAAAATTCATACAAAACATTTTCCCACCAAAAGTCATGAAGCAACAAGGTAAAGGCAAATACCAAATTGCTTTGCATTGCAATCCTATTGTAAAACCTTGTAGTTTTAGACTAAACATGTCACATCAAGGTGAAAGTTCATTGTAAGAGTTTCAAATTTTTTTAAAACATTACAATCTGGGATCAATAAGGGATTAAATAACAATTTAATTACAATTGAGATCAAGAAGGCAGTCAAAATCAACCCTAATGTTAGGGATGTGAAGAAAGAAGTCCTTACTACATTTGAGATTAAGGAGAAAATAGAAAAATTTCCTATTGCATTTGTAGTTAAGGAGGAGGTATAAGAACTTGAAGGAATACAAATAGTGCAAAAAAAAGTAGATTTGAATGGTATACCAAAGTTGTACAAAAATACAATATCAAGTACTCAAACCACTTCTACTATTGTTGGATTTCACAATTAACACTCCTAAAGTAACCATCCTATTCTAGTAGTAGCATCAATTGTAGATTTCCTTTTTTTCCCTCATGTCGCACCTTGAGATACATTCCAACTACTTGCACATCCATAATTGATGTCACATTAGATTGGGTTAACTTTGTTGAATTCTATGAACTTCTTGTTTCAAGTGAAAAGCTAAAAACCTATGCACTTGAACATTGTCCAAATTTAACACATTTTTTGATTTCTCGGTGTTCATACAGGAAACAAAAGTTCATACCTCTAGTAGGATTTGGACAAACACCCCCAAGTGTTTGGAGGTTAGGAGCATGAGGAATAGGGCTAAAATGAGTGCACCAATGCACGGTTGGCCATTGCAATGATCATCACAACATGCTAAGGGTGCACCACTAATAAATTGCATTGCAACACATTTGAATGTGCCACAAAAGCAATGAAGTGGCATTTCTACTACCACTTGTGTAAAGCAAGAGAATTGACCTCCACAACTTGTCACCCTATTCACCCCAACAATGCAAGAGATTCCACAATCACAACCAGATCAAGCACCAACACAATAACAATGCCATCTTCCCATATTTGAAATACAAAGGTTAGCCATAACTAATCAAATACTTAATGCAATTAAATGGGCCAAATGGGTAGATCAACATCTAGAAGATGTCATGGACATAGTGAAAAGGGGACACACTTCTTTGTGAAAGGTAGCCAAGTATTGGAACATTCCACTTATTTCACTTTTAAATCATCTCAATTGTAAAACCAGAAGTAGGAAAGTGGGACCCGAAGGTGTCCTAATAGAACATAAGATATAACAATTATCACTTGTGTTTTGAACATGTAAATTATTGGATTATCTATCACCTTACAACAGTTGAAGCTCAAGGTTGCTGAAGTCACACAAACTAGGCCTACCCCATTTCAAAACAATGTTCCAAGAGCAAGCTAGTGGTATTGGTCTAAAATTTGTCAGTTCAACATCAATATTCGACTTATAGAAGGACTGGAGGTTTTTTAAGGCAAAAGGACGTACTAAAGAAGCATGCCATACCTTCTATTCCAACTTGGGAAACCTACACACATAACACAAATATGCATTAGAACACATTTGGAATTAAAACAAAATAGGAATTCAAGTAAGGTGTCAATCTAGTGCTAGGGTTTTGGCTAGGTGAGGTTCACAAGATGTTTACAACACCATCCTTAAATCTTGGGAATGGTTGATTATGAATTATGTTATTAATGTTGCAAGGGCAACATTGCTTGCATTTTACATTTTCAAAAGTCTAGGGATGTGAGAAGATTACATTCAAGATTATAGACCAAAAACATGCATGGTAATGTAGAAAAAGGCTTGGATGATAACTTACCTTTTCAACTAATGACTAGTTTTTTTCTATAGATTTGTTTTAGGGGGGGTTTATCAAGAGAATTGACATCTTGATTCTAAATGGGCATGGTTTTCACGTTATAATATAAGCACAAAAACAAGCAGCAGAAATTGGGTTAGCCATGGTCACCTTGTTTGTTCATACTTCACATGCATTGCATCCATTGGACGTCACCAGCTTCAAACCATTCAAAACAACTTTTAGAAAAAAAAAAGACTTTTCCATGGCAAAAAAAATTTATCTTGAACTAGACAAAGTTGCATTAGTAGCATGGGTGGACAAGGCCTTGCAATAATCCTCAAAAAAGGAAAACATAAAATTAGGGTTTAACATTTTTGGAATTTAACCACTAAATCTTATAGTCATGGTTGGAAAATTTGGTCTAAGTGATGTATTCACTATAGCAAAAGAAGAGGAGCATGAAGTTTCATACCATTTAAATGTAATAAATGAATCTAACAACAGTGAGGTTGAAGCTACCACAAAGTAATTGAACATTGTAGGCGCCTTTTAAACAAAGCTTCTAACTACTCTTGATTGCCCCCCTTCACCCATGTCACATTACTATGTTGAAATGCCAAATAGTCCTAGCACAACAACAAACAACCATAAAGAAGATCAATTGGTGGTGGATTTGGAAGATATTATTCCAAAGTTGGAAGATCTAATTAGTTCAAATTAGAGTGAAGAAGTTGGATTGGTTCACCTACTTGCATTGCCTGCATTACCAAGGTCAAGAAAAGACAAGGTAAAACAACAAATCACTAATGGATTATTCTAGTTCACATGTGGTAACATCAGACTATCTGGCTGTTCTAAAATAGAAAGTTATGGACAAAAATATTACAAATAAACTAAGGGGGCAAAAAGTTAAAGAAAGGGAAAAGAAAAGGTTTAAAAGGGTTGAAGGTACACAATTCACCTAGGCTAAACAAACAACTCAAAGGAGAATTGAGAAAGAAAATAAAGCTAAGTTTAATGAAACATGGTTTCTTACTTTTATTAAAGCTGTTGGTGAAAGATTTTACAATAACTTTAAAACAAAGTATCGAACTCATCTTTTAGGTTACATGGGGTTTGGTTTAGGAATCATTTATACATGATAAAAAAATGTTAGACAACAAAAAAAGGGAAAAAATGCAGCTTCTTAAGCATGTCCCAGCAAAATTGTAACCTTCCATTCAAGTACTATAAATGAAGGAGGGTTTGTGGTGGGTTCTAATGGCTAGTCAGAAAGGAAAGATCTAAAGAATAGAAGGAAGAGACACATGTATATCAGGGAATAAGGGATATACATGGAATATGGTAAAGACAAGGGGGTAAGGTAAAGACATAGTGAAATAAAGACAAGGAGTAAGGTCAAAACAAAGGGGGTAAGATGAAGATAAGGAGTGAGGTACATGGAGTAAAGTAAAGCTAAGGAATAAAGGGGAGAGAGCGAGCAATGATGGCAATAGAAAAATAGTTGCTCACTCTCAAGGAATAAAAATAGTGGCATGGGGGTAATAACTTGGCCATCATCATAGCCATTGAAGTATCAACTTCTTATATACAACACAAACATAAAGATGAATCGAGATGAAATGAGGCAATGGTAAACACAAACATGGTAGCTTCAAATAGGCTGGCAAACCCAAACATGGCAGATTTTTGCATGGCAGACCAACGCATGGCATGGTAGGCCCAAACATGGTAGACACAAATGGCAAATGAGAGACAAAAAAAAGATGGTAGATGATGATGTTTGTGTCCGTGTAACGGCCTTTAATCTACCTCAATAGTGATGGCTTCTTATTTGTGTCAATAGTGATGGCTTCATTGAAGAGGTTCTAGTGATGGCATCTTGGGTGCATTATGCACATAGACACTCAATTTGCTAGAGAAGCAACTCAGCCAAGGAGTTTGCTTGAAAGACTATTAGTTTGTGGCGAAAAAACATTGGGGATGGGGACCGTTAGTGAAGGAGAATCAATAAGGGATCATTAATAGGTTCTGGTGATGGCATCCTAGGCATTCACAAACAAGTGTTGGCAATAGACATTGCACATACATGCACAAAGAATCATCAAGGGAATGTTGGCGATGGTGGCATCAACATTTTTTTCCTAGAAAGGCACATGAATGTAAGCGATGGTGTTGATTTTATCTTCTTGGAAAAGCATGCAAAGCACAAACAATGGCATCTAAGAGGGACACAAAGACAAAGATTTAGAGATGAAACATCTTGGGGTTCCTAGACTTGAACACACACATACTCAGAATAAAAAGCATTACGACTCTCCTTGGACCTGGACACACATAGATTCAAAGAAAGAGAATTAATTTCTTAAAGGAGACATAAACATTGAAGAAGGAGTAAAGACAAAGAAAGAAATAATGATATAAAAAGAAAACCTGAAACATATTTGAGGGAAAAAGATGAAAGAAAGAGAGGTAAGAAGAGGTTTAAATTTTGGAGAAAATTATGGTGCCAACACCACAATGTTCTTTTGTCAAATCTAGGGAGAGAACTACAAATTACCCCAAGTGGCGTCATTGGGGTCGTTGATATTAGGGTATTAGGTTATTGTTCAAAAGATCATTAATTCAAAACCCTAAATGCCCTTGTGATTGTGTGGCTGTTATTGCAAATATTTGGGCTTATTACAAGTTTATAAAAAAATTGACTGGTAATAAAAAAAGTCTACACTTAAATAAATTATTAATCTCATGTTTATAAGAAGATAGGTGTTCTGACATAAGGTTTCAAATGTTTGTTCATAGGTAGTAAAATGCATGAAGATAAAAATTTAATGTGTTCTATCCAACTTTTTTCAAACAACAAGACCCCCTTCACTTTGGGGGGTCATAACTTTCTCATTTGAGTTCAAAATCAAGTGCTATAAAGGTTTAGTAGTGCTATGGTTGAAGGGGCATCTAAACTTTTGGAAGACTAATTGCAAAAAAATGCATAGTAACTAAACTCTAGAAGATTTAGCTCTTAAATGTTCGTTCATTGGCCTTTTTACCCTATATGTGTTTTCATTGGTTATATTGTTTGCATGGTTTTTGTGATAATCCAATATGAAAGATCAATCACATCAAATCAAGCAAAGTAATGAAATCAAGTTATACATGTCATGCATGTCATAGCTTTGATATCATTCAAGCTTTGACATCTAGATCATCATTTTGCTCGATTTCATGAGACGCCATAAGATTGTTGATAGACTCTTCTACTTGTAAATTGTGGTTCCATCATAATTTGTGCAAACACCTTGCAAAATCTTTAGATAATAAAAGATAGTATCATATTTGCAAGCTACCAACCAAATATGAATGTACAACCTTCTTGTAATGCAAACCAACTTATATGCTTGTCTTAAACAATTACAACTTAAGCATGAAGTGCAAAACTTACTTTCAATACACAACTTTTCAGAACTAGTGATTTCGTTGTCCAGTGAAACAAAACTTTTCATCCTCACTCGTTATGTTGTCCTTGGTTTTGTGAATGTTAAATTTTATTCTCATTATTAGCACAAAACTAGCAAGTGCCACATTCTTTCACTCTAACATTCTTTCAATTATTGTAACATGGGATGGCAAAACCCTGATTCTAGGATGATGAAAAGTTCATGTCATGAATGTCAAACACTTTGAGTGTGAAAAATATGCCAACATGATAGTGATCAGAGGTGCAATGCTACAACCAATGTTGGTCTGAGAGGCATGTGCCTACTACCTGGTACGAACACTGGAACCAAGGACCCCCCGGAGCTGGTAGGGACTAGGGGCTAGAGGCAATACCAGCCTTCTACCATTTTTTAATATCAAGCATATACTTGCAACATACTAGCCAAAAATTGGTCTTAGATCCAATAGGTACCAGGACAAAGGCTGGTATAGGTCTCATATATAGGTAGATAGGTAGGAAAATAGGCAACTACTAGGTAAGTAGTTGGTTTATACATAGGTAAGGGCTGTTTTTACTACCTACCTTCTAACAACCTGCTTGTGAGTTGTTAGTGGGTAGGTAGTAGAAAAAGCAACTGAGCCTACCATGGTTAGTTAGGGAGCTGGAACCCAACAGAAAACTGTTTCCTGACCACTTAGCATCCATCCTTCATGGTGTGCTGGTGGGTGCTGGTTCACTGTGGCCTGCGTGGGGTAGTAAGGAGGCTAAAATGGTGAATTGTGGAGTTCAACGAAGTTGTTATTAGGGAATACTGTACTGTACCTACAACTAATGTTTGGCACAAAATAATTCACAAAAGGTTTAGCCAAAAATGATATATTTTTTACTGATGTTTATTAAAACTGTTGAAATCAAACTTGATTGAGTTACTAATACAAATACACAATACAAGGTGCACTTTGCATACCTATTCCTCAATTTTTGAGAATTTGAAAAAATAAATCAAAAATTGTTGAAGCTCATTTGTAGAATAAATAAATTTTCGACAAAAAAGTGCCAAACATTCGTTGTAAGTATGGTAATTGTACCCCTAACATTATTTTAAACCCTGGAATAGGGGGTGTTTCAATTTTAATGTGGAGCCCTAGTAATTAATGTGCTAGTTGGAGAATGATCAAACTTTTTATGAGTGGAAATGGATCCCTTTAATTTCATAAAACTTCCAAAACTCTTGTTTCTCAATGGAATCTTATTAGCCCAAGTATATAACACTTTAATCAAGGCTTCAATTGTTTCACATCTGGCAATTGTGCGGGAATTATAATCCTAAAATGTGGCACATTAAAATGATGATCACTTCAATCCTTGGAGCAACTCTAGTGATATGTATTTGGCTTAATAGTATCATTTATCATATTCAAATTTAATGTTAAATGTTTACTCCTCTCTCCTCAATAAATAATAAATATTGACTAATATTTAAGAGAGCATTTAAATATCACAAATGGATCAATTATAATAGTTGACCAATCAATAATAGTCAATTTGTAACCAATCAATATGTTTGGCCAATTAAAAATAGTCATTTAAAAAAAATATTCACAATAACTTGCATGGATTTATAGACATTATTGGTGTCCAAGGTGGCCTAGCCTTCACATTCAAAACATGAAACAAATCTTCAAAGCATATAGTCACAACTAGTGTTGGATGATTTTTCCCAATTTTATTTTATTTTCAAAAAACATTCTTAAACCCAACATTTGTGGCGGGGTTTATCCAATTTTTTGGTGTGGCGGTGGAGAAATGAAAATCGAACCATTCTAGACCAAATCTTGGAAGCATAATTAATTAGCATTAAGTAGATAAATCGACTAATTAGATTAATTAAATACCATTAATTAGACATATTTATAAATCGAAGACCTAGCGCCTAGAAAGGAAAAACATTCTCCCCAGCCCCTAACCCAACCCGCAAAAAGAAAAGAAAAAAACGAAAAAGAAAAAGAAAAAACCTGTATTCTAATTTCCTATCCTTTCCAAATTAAATAGACAGCAAACTGCCCTCAAGCTGCCCGGTGACCATTCAGACCCGAGCAGAATCCGGGCAGATAGGGCAGCACGGGCAGCAGAGGACCCCCTTCTCTCCCTCTACCTCTCTCGGGCGCGCGACCGCGCTCTCTGCACAACACGTTGCTTTTCCTTCTCTCTCGCTCGACGCTGTCTCTCTCTCTCTTCTCGCGTCCCTAATTCCACTTCCGACATTCTCCAGAGCCGTATTTGCAACTCCTTTCCATTCCTGTACAGTTTGCAATGTCCTTGCAAATTGTTATTTTAGCAGCGAAATCTTCAAATCTTCAGTCTGCTTGCAAAGCACTTGTGTGTGCTTCTAGTGTCCGTTTCTGAAGCTTTTTGTAGTCGCAGATTTGCTTGCTCCGCGATCCTTCTCTCTCTGTCGTCTCTCTTTTCTTGCCGGCGGCATATTGAAGAGTAGCGTGTTTGCAATCCTTTTTTTTTTTTTTGAAGCTTTGTAGTTGTAGATTTGCTTGCTTCTCGATTCTTCTCTGTCTCTGTCTTTGTCTGTCTTTTCTTGTCAGCGAGATCTTGAAGAGTAGCGTGTTCTTAAGCAATTCTCAACTTGTTTGTGGTTGATTCCCCAGTTATTATCTAGTTTCTTAGAAGTTTGAGAAGTTCTGTGGATTTTTTTGTTTTTGTCTTTGTCTTGGGGCATCTTGTGATCGTCTTCTTCTTCTGTCTCCTATTTCAGCTCAAATGATTCTCGCGCGGCGAATCAGAAAGTCTCATGTTCTTGGGGCTGCTACTACTCTACGCACATCCATTTCTTCTTTTGTGTGTGCGTTTTTTCTTGCTTAGGCCACTTCTCGTGCTTGGCAAGAAGGAACTGTTTTGTCTGAGAGTCGGTAATGGTGAAGTTGGTGCGATCGAGGAAGGAGATGAGGAGGTTATATTGAGTGGAGCTTGGGGGTAATTTCAGGGCAGTGTGTGCTATCTGGGCTTGTCTCGCTTGTTCGCTCCCCGAGCAGTAGCGTGCTTTGTCTTCCGAGTCTTCCGAGGTAAGTGTGTGCTTTTTCCTCTGTGGGATGTTCGCTACTCTTTGCATGGACTTGCTCTTTTGGATCCGTTCCCGGTGTGCGTATTGTTATATAATCCAACGATGGCGTCAACCGGTTCATCAATGACCGATAAACGAATTGTCATACTCCTCATGGTAATTGTTGCATCTGCATTTGGGTCTCTGCAGTAATAGATGCAGGGATATAACAGACAGTAGCCAACTCAAGAAAAACTAGGGGAAAGGGATTCCATGGATTGGGTTATGTTGCATCCGCACTTGATCCTAGTGCTCATGATCCTCCCCCCAGGAACTCATGGAATGGCTGATATGCTGCATGGAATGCAGGTGTGCACACCGTGCAGGAGTGGTCTAGCAGTGGATGAGGGCGTGAGGGTTGAGGAGAAATGATGATCAAGGGAGCACAAGGAGTAGCAATAGCAGCTGCCATTGGGAATTTGTTGCAGGGATGGGATGGTGGTGCTATTGCAGGTCTGTCTTGTTTGTGAACCCTCCTCCTCCCCACCCTACCACCCCTTAAATCCTGCTCTGCCATCGCCTGTTCACTGTTCTTAGATTACTGAGTAGATTGCTACATATTATTGCCCCCCTGATTCCTTCACAAATTTTGAATTCTTTTCCTCCTTTCCCTGACACTCATAAGGGAATACACAACTGCATGGATCTGCCCATGAACCACTGTATGATGTTCACTATTGACAATTAATTCCTATCCTCAACAAGCTTGGCTGCCCACCTTTTCTGTGCTAGGATGCTCTATGGTCCCTGCTATTGCTATAATGTGAATTTACACTTTTTGTCTTCCTACTCCCAGGTGCATTCTGCAGAGCTGCAAAGCATTGCATTACTGTGCAGTCTATCCCCTCAGCATGGATCTGCAAGGAAAATCATGTTACACATGTGTTCTATATTCTTGAAGCCACTTGTAGGTTTTGGGTTATATGTCTACCTGTGCCCGGGCTGATATATAGTTGAAGGAGGGGCAGCACTGTTGCATGACTGGACGTATCTTCGTGCACAGGTCTATCACCTCCTTCTCAGAGGTGGCCATGCTTCCAACTGTGCTGATGGTGGAAATGTGGTTGGCCATGTCTAGTCCCTCAAGGATCCTGAAAGTTTGGATGACTCTACCCATCACTTGGGCAGATGATAGATGATTACATAACTTGCAAAGCATTGTGGCCAGTCTAGTTTCTTTGTATGGGTGAATTTGGTGGTAATTTTACAGAGTTAGATTGACATGCAGGACACCTGGAAAGCTGAAGAAGAGTTGGAAGACCTGTAAAGAATGCTCATTTCGAACTTTAAACTGGGTGCCATTTGGATGTGTTTGTTGAAATCTGGATTTAGTGCATAATCTGCTGTCTCATCTCCAATATATCGATGCTCTAGAAGATGTTGGAGGCAGCGCTTAACCTTGTAAATAAAAGGGAATTGGGTGTCTGAACAGTGGATTTATGTGGGGATGGGTGTGCAGGAGCATTACTGTATTTGAAGCCAGAGTTTAATTTGGAGGCAACACCTGCCTTAGAGGGGTTGGTGGTGGCCTCAACTCTTATAGGCGCAGTTGCAAGTGTGACACTGGCAGGGCCTTCAGCAGATTGGCTTGGTCGGAAGACTATGCTATGTGTTTCAGGCATATTATACTCAGTGGCTGCTCTGGTCATGTCATGGGCCCCTAGTGTTTACATTCTCATACTGGGTCGCATTTTAGTGGGCTCTGCAATTGGGCTAGCTGCCACAATTGCACCTATTTTGATATCTGAGTCAGCCCCAGCTGAGATTCGTGGACAGTTAGCAACACTACCACAACTTATGGGCTCAGGTGGTCTGTTTCTTGCATATGTCATGGATTTTGTACTCTCGCTACAAACCTCTGTGAACTGGAGGTTTATGCTCGGGATTTTGTCTGTTCCATCCATCCTATATGTACTCATAGGAGTTCTGTTGTTACCTGAGTCCCCACGTTGGCTTGTAAGCAAGGGTCGCATGTTAGATGCCAAAATTGTTCTGCAGAACCTTCGTGGCAGGGACGACGTAACAGGTTTAAATCCCTTTCCCCTTTTCCTGTGTTGTGGTCACGTTGAATGTTGTTCAATTGGGGATGTACATCACACACAATGGAATATTGAACTTTTTTCTATTGTGGCTTCTTCATGCATTATTAGAGAAGATTATATTCAGTTCAATAGTATTAGGTGGCTCTCTCTTGGAAACATGGGGGATGCTTTTAGGGCAGGCCTGTGAGCATTGTGCAGACAACTAGGTTGATATGCAAATTTGAAACCATCATAATGCATCATTTCAATTTGGCTTCATCCCTGCAGGGGAGCTGACATTGTTGGTGGAAGGCCTTGGAGTGGGAGGAGAGACCCAACTTGAAGAATGGTTATTGAAGCCAGCTGACAGAGTGTTGGATGATGATGAAGAATCTGTCATTGAGGAAGGCCAAATCAAGTTGTTTGGCCCTGAAGAAAGCAGCTGGTTTGCAACACCCATAACAGATGAATCAGGTTCCCATGCTCTTCTGTCACGCCATGATAGTGCGCACCCTCTTGTCGACCCCATGGTGACTTTGCTTGGGAGCTTTCAAACTCCCTTTGATTATAACTTAACCTCTCATGATGTTGCCACTGAAGTTGACCAGAAAATTGAGCAGTGGGATGATGAATCTCAGACACCGAGACATGGTGACAGTGGGTTCTACTCTGATAATGACCTGGGCATGGTTGGGGACTTTGATGAAACTCTGGATGCTCCATTACTTTCTGGGAACAAGTATGGATCTGCAAAGAGCATCCCTCCTGTCTCTCGCAACAGTTCTCTTAGAGTGCAAGGGTTTTCACAGTCCAACTCCCGGGACAGGAGTGGGCAGCTTGGCCCTCTATCTCGGTCAAACTCCCGATTTTCACACTCAAACTCCAAAGGGATCTCTGGTTGGTTTTCTAGATCAAACTCAAGAAGTGTGGCACAGGATGGTGGAGTGCCTGAGTCTTTTGGAAGTGTGGGCATAGGGGGTGGCTGGCAGCTTGCATGGCATTGGGAAGAGGGAGGTCCTGATGGTGAGGAAGGTGGGTTGAAGAGAGTGTTTCTTAGGGGTGATGGGGCTGAACTTTCCCACTTTACATCTGCCATGTCACTTCCGGGTGCTCCTCCTTCCATGGGTGAACCTGAGGCTTTCCAGGTAAATCTTTTACCTCAGAGTTTACTTTCCATCTCCATTTCACACTCTGCAGTTCTTTCGCAGACCTGTTCATACAAAGTAAGAGGGCTAGGAACCGGTTCTAATGAGATAGATTATGCAGGCAGCTGTCCTGGTAAGCCATCCATCACAATATGGGAAGGAATTACTTCACGAGCACCCTGTGGGTCCTGCCATCATTCATCCTGCAGAAACAGCAACACGATTACCGTCATGGTCAAATCTGCTTGAGGGTGGTGTACGCCGAGCTCTTATAGTTGGAGTGGGTATCCAGATTCTGCAGCAGGTGAGTGCATACAGGTTCCAATGCACCAGAAGTAGTTCGTAACACCAGCTGACAGCCCCTATTGATTGTAGTTGCTGAGATTTTGTAGATGTGGTGGAGAAAAGGCAATTCTTCCAATAGGGGTATCCTACATGCATGTAAGATTAGGTTGGTGCATGAGTTGAACTTGAAGGTTTTGGATAGCTTTTATACTTTAGAGTATATTTTGACTTCTTGTAATTGGATGTTGGGGTGCAGTTTTCTGGTATCAATGCAGTTTTGTACTTCACCCCACAGATCCTAATGCAATCTGGTGCTGGTGACCTGTTAGCAAATATTGGGATCACTGGTGAATCTGCATCAATCATGGCAAGTGGTGTGACTTGCTTTCTAATGCTCCCATGTATCTTGGTGGCCATGTGGCTGATGGATCGTTCCGGCCGCCGGTATATTTCTTTGTCTTCTCTCCCATTTGATGTACATTTTGGATTTGGTCTGCTTTGTGTTCTGTTGAAATGGTTCTGTAGTGGTATGTTGGTCCAAATCTGTGAGATGTTTGTGTTTTCAAATCTGAATGCATGAGGCTTTATGCTGAATCATATTCACTGTGATTTATTGTGGTTGCAGGCAATTGCTCCTGGCAACTATCCCCATCCTGGCAATCTCACTAGTAGCACTTGTACTGGTTAATATGTTCCTTGCTACAGGGCTGATTCCAGCTGCTGTCTCTTTCACATGTGTCACAATATTCACATGTTCTTTTGTGGCTGGGTTTGGCCCAATTCCCAACATTCTTTGCTCCGAAATATTCCCAACACGGGTACGAGGAGTTTGCATTGGTCTGTGTGCCGCTGCTATGTGGGGTAGCAATGTGATTGTCACTTACTGTTTCCCACTTGTCAACCAACAATTTGGGCTGCAAGGAGTATTTGGGCTGTTTGCTGTGGTAACTGTGGTTGCTTGGATATTTGTATTCCTCAAAGTGCCCGAAACCAAGGGTCTTCCTCTGGAGATTATCTCCGAGTTCTTTGCTGTTGCACCAAGGAAGGAGAAGGATCAGCTTGATTCATAGGCTGTAGTTACTTATGCATAGAACTTAGAGTGGCTAAAGAAATTGCAGTGCCAATGCCTGGGCTGACCCTGAAGCCACAATCTGCCATTATTAGCTGCTGTGCAAATAGTGGTGGCAGCAGCAACCCTAAACCACAGCCCATGCTTTTAGCTGATATGCGTGGGCAAGATAAGTAGAGTGCAACATGGAAGAACATGTAGTGACTGTATGGAAATTTGCAACAGATGGATTGCAGAGCTCAAGTAGATAAAAATAGAAATCACAGATATTGTGGTGAGTGTAACAGTATGTCTTGTGTGATTTTTCTGTATAGGAGAAGGGTAGATCTGGGGGCCCTTCCATGTTTCTCAGTGCCAAGCGCAAGGTCACCTGTCCTCATTCACCAGCACATTGAAACCTGGAAGGGCCCTTCTCCTGTGCAGGGAACAGAGATTTATTTTTGTAAAGGAATGAAATTGGAAAAGTATTGATGACAAAGAAACAAAGAGGGCATCATTTGTTTTCAAGTGTTTGATTTGTTTTCTGCAGTGGAAGATTCATGAAAATTTCTGTTCGACAAATGGACATCAACTAACAAAGGAAAAAAAATCCCAGGTCTTTAGTCTTTACCAGTTTTGGGAGGTTCATTCATTTTGATAAGAACCTATGGTTCTGATTGGAAAAAACATTCAGAATATCATAACCTCCAGTTCTGGGTGTTTAATATTTTCAAAGACCAAAACAAAATTGTGGTTCTCGGTTTTTGAAAATTTTCTAAGGACTAGTGGTTCAGTAAAGAACTGGCAAAAAATTGTTAGTTTAGGGTAGGTTCTTTGAAAAGAATTCAGAATATCAGAACTTCCAGTTCTGGTGCTTTAATAGTTTCAAAATCAAAAGGACCTCAAAATCAAAATCAAATGTTTGTTTTTTTGAACATTTTCAAAGGAATTGCCAGTACTTTCAACAGGTCAGTTTCGTCACTAAATAATCCTCAAAATAGTGAAATGAGATTTTTGTGAAAATATGAAGTTGACATGTTGAAATTCATCATAATTATCATGGGCTACACTCTGAATAATTTCATTACTCATATCACAATATTATAATACATGATGAGAAAATATATAATTTCAAAATTAAATAATGAATTCATTCTTTGAAAAAAATAAAAAATTGTTTTGTCAATGTGGAAACTAACCCTAGGCCACGGTAGTACCACCATAGCCCATGATCCCCATTTGCATAATTGCCACATAGGCACATCACCAAATATGTCATGCCATGCCATGGCATCCATGGGATGAAGAGCATGCCATGCCTACCCTCTCATGCCATGACATGAGTATGTTACCAACCCCAAATGTAACTTGTAGCTGGGTTCAAATTCTCCTACTCCCTAAATGGTACCTACCTTAGCTATAGAGGAAAAGAGTGACCCTACCCAACATCTTCCATGCTCAAGTGCAAAGAGCACACTGTTGCAAACTTGGCGTTCAAGCACATGTTGCTGCAAGCTCAATTCAATGCTCTACATTTTCCATGCTCAATCGCATGCTCATGTTCCTACAAATTCAATGCTTTGCATTGGTGCTCCATGCTTGATGCCGACACTACTCAACAAGGACCTAACTCTTTGAAATCACATCATGTTATTTGCAAATGTTCCAACTCTCAAAAAACTCATAGTCATTTTGCCAACAACATGTTAAAAGGTGCATTCTTCTTTACATCATGGATAAACCATTTTTGACCTTGTTAGAAAATGAGTCTTTCAATAAGCTCGCATAGCTTTGCACCATTTGTTTTGTCATTTAATAGAACATTCATCTCCTAAAAATAGGTCTAGTACATGAATTGTCCATCAATCTAGAGTCACTATTCTTAGTATTTTCCTTTTTAACAATTAGTTCATAAAAACTATACCATACTCTTACATTGTGTGAATATATTACAATCATAACCCTTTATCACTCTTTTTTAGAAATGAATAGCATGATAGTCCAACACCACATAACATGTTATCCTAACTTGTAAAGTTATAATAGTAAACATGTCAATGTGTAAGTAACATACTTATAAAAGTGAGATCATGTTTATAATGGTACCATGTTGTTCCTTCTAATTTCTTTTGCTATTACAATGTTTAACAATGTGTGCATTCTATTGACTTTTCACATTGTTTATACTATGTGTAAAACACTTTACAAATTGATTACATGACATAACATAAATGCAACCTATTCAATGAGTTGTAACATGCATAGTGGGTTGATATACAATAGTCTAGGGTTAGTTTCATCATTAAATAATCCTTGAAACCTTAAAATGGAATTTTGTAAAATGTACACCAAAAGGTGTCGAAAATAAAAATTATTTCACATTGACATGACATTTGTGAAGGCTTCTTCTACAAGTCACTATTCAATTGTTTTTGGATAAAGCTATTGTCACACTCCAAAACTTGGGTTTTGTGATGTCGTTTATTTTTCTTCCCCTAACTATTTACTATTATTGTTGGTGCAAGGATCTATTTTTGTTTTTATTTTACTTTGGGTTTTGTGAACTATGGGTACTACCCATGCTATTGTTTTTACATTTAAAAATTCCAAAATGTGTTTGTTTCATGTTATGACTTCTTCTGCTCATCGTAACTATGAAAATCTCCAGGCAACAAGTATTATCCCAAGAAGAAACAACCTAAGGCAAAGTTGGTTTTACTAGCCTTTTGCACATGTGGGTTTGTTGTAGTTGACAACAAGGATGAAATGTTGTGGGCAACAATGGAAAAGGAGGAGATGAAGATGATGATGGGGGACTAGAGAGATACATCATTGTTTGGGATTCTTCCACCAAGTTTGGAGCCATAGTAGTAGAAGAAGGTGTAAAGGGGGGCGACCATTAGTTTCAGGTTTGAAACAAACAAGGGAAAAAAATATCGATTTTATTGAGTGGGTAATAAGCTTCTTCTTTTATATTGTCTTGTCCTACCTCATTGGTTGCTTGGCGCCCACATGCAAGAAAGAAAAGAAAGGACAAATTTACACTTGTCTCTAATTTTGGATAATTAATTTGACAATTTGGACCTGTGTTTCAATTCATGCCCTACTGTTGAGAAGGGACTTTGCTTTGGTTACATATGTTCAATGTGATTGGGATTTGCTATGTCTCTAATGAATTAGTTGTAGCTTAATATGTTGTGGACCTTTTTTTATTCTCTAGCCAAGAAAGTATAGTGCAATCTCCTTCCATGGGATTAGCAACCAACATAGTGATTTTTTATTTTGCTAGCCTCTTTCACACATACTGAGTTTTGTGACATTTGGGAATTTGGCATAACGCAATATAGGTTGCACTAGTATTGAACCAAAACAAGACTGTCATACTAGTAGATCATGTTGCAAAAACTAAAAGAAAAGAAGATCAACACCTGATTCACAAGTTCAACTAAGGCCTTCAAGAGTTCCAAAACATCATTGAACAAAAAGATAGGGCTGTTAATGCTCCCAAACAAACATGTGCATCCAACATGTGACAAATGTCAAGCAAATTTGAAATTCAAATGGATGAAAAAATAACAATTTCATTATGCAAAGCAGAATAATTTTTTGAAAAAAAAATCATTTTTTTTTGTAGTGACAAAATTGACCTTAGGCTATGGTAACATGTAGAACCCTTGTTACAAAATAAAAATATTAATCAAGTAGGTAACATAAGTTATGTTTATAGTTCAACATAATCTAAAATGTTACATTATATTTTTGTTGTTTGATAGCTTAATATATTCAAATTTATTCAACATGAAAATGGCACTAGTGGGCATGCATAACATGAAACACATGGGGTGGGCTAGGGACAAGTCATTAACTTATTCAATACTTTTCAAAACCTTACAATTATTATGTGGAATTTGTTCATGTGGCACTAACGCACAAAAGCAATGGCACACAATGATTCCAGTGGCCAAGAGATAGAGATTTCTACCCCAATAAAGTAAAGCCCAAAGAGGACAACGACACATAACAACCCTAATGGCCAAAAGCTAGAGGAGTTGGAGCCCCCAAATCCATCACAAAAACCAAAGAGGGTATGGATCCATCAAATTGGAAGGGGCACCAAGAAAATGTACTTTTTTTTGTGCTTTGATTCCATGCCTATAAATCAACATGTAAATTCTTGTTGTGTTGTAGATGTATTTCAAAGTTTGTTAATACCATTGTTGCCCAACATGATTGTGATTGACCAAATACGTCCTAGGCTAATTATTTTGGAGGAACATGATATCTATTATGAAACTCTTTGTAACCTATGCCTTGTGATTCATTAGTGGAGGGACGTCATTATGGATCATGACATATGGATCAAGTATCAACTATACCGTCAATTGATGATTGATGCTTGGAATGGCATGACCAAAGAGGAATGAAACAACTTGTAGAATTACCTAGACAATTAATACCTCCATAGTTTGACATTTTTTACTTTGTTTCGCATCACTTTTGGAAATTTTGAAATTTGGAGTTAACTAATTCAAATGTTAAAAGTTACTCTCTTGAATAGAATTTGAAGACCATAGTTTTGAAATTACAAGTTTGTGGCTTCATAATCCTATAATTTGCTCTCTTCAATGATGCAATTATATTATAGGTTGTGAGGTCAATTGCAATAGGCAATACTCTATCTTTATATGTTTAGGCTACCATAAGATGTTATGATTTATGTTGCAATAGGTTTTTATCCAACCATAAGGAATGGTACATAAAAAACCCAAAAGCAAGATATGTGTTCCAAGTTGTACATGAAGTTACATTATCAAGCCACCACATTTCCAAGATGGAAGAAAAAAATCATTTTTATAATTATGTTTACACAAAACATATTTATGACTTATAACTACATTTTGTGATTGTTGGGATGCATATTTTATAACATGTAAAAATTGCTTATAGTACTATGTATTAGCAAGTATGCTATCCACTATGTACTATGCCATCCACAAGTATTCAAAATGATTCTCAATGAGTGGGAACATGTGGATTTTACTATACCATGATATTTCACTTATGTATTAACATTGTAGATTAATGTAATGCCTCATAGGGTATGCATATCATTATAAATTCTTTGGTCACTATACATGTGTGATAATCAAATCACATGGGCTATACACATATAACATGCACAAGCCAAAATGACCACCAAGCAAGTTAAATCATATTTATGCAATGTATATAATGAAGTAAAGCCATCATGTTAATTTTTGAACATGTTTCAATTTCTCAACATATTTTGCAATTATAATCAAAACATTAGGTAATGTAACTGGGTGTAATCACATTAACAAAAGCCACAACAAGTGTAACGTGTGTGTAATTTTTCTTGTTTAGTAGTGATAATTTAATTTGGTGTTAATATATATATAGATATAGTAAGGTTCATAATATATCATTGGAAATATCTGATGAATAAAAAGCTCTCAAAAGCACTCATTAAGCACAATAATGCGTGTTTTTTGGCATTAAAATGATTTATTAGTAGACTTCAAAACTTTTGAAAACTACATATATTTTGAAATCTTTTACATAAACCTTGAGATAATAATATATATAAAAAATTAAATATTTTTGAAGATTTTTTTGAAATTTTTTAAAAGAATATTTTAAAGACTATTCCCCGAAAAGTAGTCCCAAAAGTAGGTGGGTGTGACTCATGTTATCCCATTCGCACCCAACCATATACCATAATATAGGGTTAAATTTTAATTTGAAAACTAAATAAATATTTTTTTCAAACAATTAATTAGTTTTAAAATATTAAACATATTATTTTAAATCATTTTTACTGATGGTAATTATTGTCATAATGCAAAATAATCAAAAGATAATTTTAAAATGAAAATGTTAACTAATGGTAATATCATTAATATAATGAATTACCTTCAAAATGAAATAATCAAAAGGTAACTTTGGACCAACATTTTAATAAAAGAGTATTTGTTAATAGGTAAATATCCTAACTTAATTAGCCAAGAAAACCTCATAATAATTATTTAGTTATTAATGGTAGATTCATACTTATTATCCCTTATTTATTATGGGATGAAACCACTAAAATAATTAGTCATTAGAAAATATGGTAATTAGGATAAAGTGAAGAAATCTAAGAGGATAAAGGAAACTCATGTGTGGTGGGATATCACTTTTGATTTCTTATTATCTTTTGGGTTCATTATCTTGTTCCTTATCATGTAACCAGAAAGGGAGTGGCCGAACAAGGATTCTATGGTTGTGCATTTTGCGTGAATGCCAGATTCACTGATCAGGGTTCTAGAGTTAATCCAGCTGTCACCTTCATTGATGAGGGCGGCATATTTTATCATTTTGGAAGGTGGTTAGTACTGATCGTGCATGGGATGCATGGGAAGTGTTGCTCTCTGGTTGAGTGGGATGGGGAGTGTAGGAGAAAGGCGGCGCGAATGATGAAGGGGGATGGCGTCGCATTGATGTGTTGTTGAAGAGATGACGGCGGAAAAAGTAAGGAAGGACGGAACAAAGGAAGCTCTGATTTTGAAGATGTCGGATGAGCTCAGGAATGCAGGAAGAGATAGACTGAGAGGTTGGATTGGAGGAGGAGAGCGTTAGAGTTCAGAAATTGCTTTTGATTCTTGATGAACATTGTTCAAAGAGAGGAGATCAGAGTATAGCAGGAGGCTGAGGTCGTGCTAGAGATGAGATTTTTCTGAGATTTTGTGTTGAAGTTGGAAGGGTAGAGCTGAAGATGTCGGATGAGCTTAGGAATGCATAGGCATATCAATCCATATGTCTGTTTTTGAGTACTTGGCTGAGTTGTTGTAACTTTCCACTACGCCAGTAACTTTAGCTAAGTAGGGTTGATAGATTTTTTATGAACACTCTGGAGTGAAGAAAGCTTGTGCTGTCGGGGAACTCTGTAAATTTCGAGCTAATGAGTTTGATCTCTAAGATTTTGTCTTGTTGATTTGTCTGAGTAAAAGTAGAATCTGTGGAAGTTTAGAGTAAAAGGAGTTTGCACTGGTGAGTTGTGCCATTCATTGGGGTGTAGTAGATCCAAAGGACAAAGGCTTTGGACTTAGATTTGTGCCATTATCATGTTGCTGGTTTGATAGGCGGACACCCATTCACATCCTATTTGAGTGGGTTCGACAGAGGGGTCGTGTTGTTGTTTGATCCCTTCCTTTTTGGTGACAATCATTTTATGTGTGTGAATTTTAAAAATTGTGTTTGTGAATTAGGAGAAGAAAGTTGTACTTGTGTGAAGAAAAAAATAATGGATTTTGGTTGATATCTTTTCTTTTGTATTTTGCCTAGATTTCTTGGATGCAAAAGGAAGTATTTAGTATTAGTTTAATGTAAAATAAGGTAAAGCTTTAACTACTTGATTAGTTTTTTTCATTTTTTTATTCTAAAAAGTAATTGTTGGAAGGCGATTGTAGTAGGATGATGATTGTTGTATGAAGGCAACAAGTGCAATGCAATGGCTATAAACATGAATGCAATAACTACAAAGGTGAAAGTAACCCAAGATGAAGTTTTGTTTCACTAAAGTGTTATCCAGGGATTGGAAGGTTTAGGGTTTTAAAGTTTAAGGTTTAGGGTACTACACCTTTTAGCTGCTTTATGTTTATTTTAGTTTTTATAAACAATTAAAAAAATCCTTTTAAGTTTTTAGGCTAAAATCAGGATTACTTTCTAAAAGGCAATCTCTTCCTAGATGTGTTTTCATTGTTTTTATTTAGTATCTACCAAACATCCCTTTCTTCATGATAATAGTTAAGTCATCAATTTTGTGTTTTTATTTGTGTTTAGGAATATATTATGATATTATCATATGAATAATGATAAATGGTTAAGTTACTTAAATGTGACATTTATGTATTTATGGCACAAACAAAATTAAATGTTACGACAATGAATTGTCATTTGCAAAAATTGATACATGTCGTGCATTAATAAATTGCCATGTTAAAAGTCTTTGAAAACAAAAGTCACACTAAGATTTTTCCAACAATATATATCTTCATGCATGGGGATGGTGGAAGCAAATAAATCTAAGTACCCCTACCTTAACTCCTTGGCCAAGATGGTAGGCCTATAAACTAGGTGCATAGGTTTTCTTTGGGTGTGGTAGTGGATTTTGACAAATACTTTGTGATGTTTATAAAGAAATCCATATTTTTTACCAAAATTCAAATGCTTAGACTTTGAGGATGACACAACCTTGGTTTGGTTTGTTGTCACAACCTTGTGTTTGTATTTTGGGGGGTAGTTTGAAGGGGCTACAAATTGAATGTTAGAATTTGTACTTTCCAATAGTTGAAACAATGGACAAAAAACTCACTTCCAACCCCTTCACCTACACCTTTGTGGCTAAGATTACGTGATACATGGTCATTACATAGTTTGAAATGGAAATTGACATGGGAGCCTCCAAGTTGCCTATTTCAAAATGAATGCCTTCACCAACCTCAAGTACCACCATATTTGGTGAATCATTTGCACTTGGCACCTTTCCAACTCATTTCCACCTTGAATTTCCCACCGATCGATTCTCACATAAATTTATTTGTTGATCAAATGACCATTCAATCACATTGAAATGTTTCTAACAATGGGCTTCATGTGATATCTTTTGTACATGTCCACCTTCATATAATGTGCACATGTTCTATTTTGATGTAAGATTCCTATATAATGAATTGTACATGACATTCAATAAACAATATGGAATACGTGAAGCTTGGACTTCAAAGACATGTGAACATTTTCATGTGCACATGGACATCTAAGGTTTCAATGTAGATACAACATCATGGTTGAAAACACTACCTACAATAAAAATTAATTTGTTATTGTAAAGAGCCCACTTACATCAAGCTTTTTGTTTATTTTCAACCATTAGGACAGTGTGGTTTCCATGGCTAAAAATGTTATGCTTTGGGATTATTACTGCCATGGTGAAATGAAGTCCTTTCTATTAATGAGTGCAAATTCATGGACAATTCACACTGAAACCATTGTAACTAATTACAAACCTCAAGCTACCATTCTTCAATGGGGTTTATTAGTCTATTAAATTCATCCATCTATTGCTTAGCTTTTCCATCCTTTGAAGGCACCACTTGTTTAAGCCCCTTATAATTATGATTTGGCCCTCTTGTTGCATCATGGCATAGACTTCTCCCCATTGGGCCCATTGGGTTCTTTTGGGTAGCTCCAAAAGCAAGTGGACCAATGGTAATTTCATGACTTTCAAAAAACGCATACACCTTCAAATACCTTATAGGTCAAGGCATAGGGTCCATTACATTACATTTCTACATGTTTTTGAAGGCATCCCATGTGTTTGCTCCCTCGATATGTGCCCAAAGGAAAGGGGGAGCCATGAATCCTTATGCAACAATGGTTGCAACAAACAATAAAATATGTGCCAACCCCATTTCATTTGCTCAACCTATGGAACATTAGACGCATCAAACTTTTGCATTTCCCTTAGCATGTATCTATCAACCTTTTTTTTCCATTCAAATGCCCATTGTGCTTTGAGGTTTCTACTAGCTTTGAATGGTTAAAAAATGAATTGAAATCACTTTCCACTATCTTTGGGTTTGACATTTGTCCAACAATGATTGTTGTTGCATCTTGTTTTGATTTCATGCAATGAGGTTATCAATAAAATAAAACACATGTTAGTAAACCATGTTTCAAGGTACAATTAAAAAAATGTTAAATGCCTCATGCAACACACTGTTGTTTGTGGCATGTACAACTTAGCCTTGTTATTGACGAATGAACCATCTTTAAACCAAACGCTACCACACAAATGTGCTAAGAATGGTGCTATTCTTTAATCTATAATTTTTTAGCAAGTTATTTAACACATACTACAAGGAAGAATGATGGTGTTTTTGAAGTCTACCATTTGGGTGCAATCACAATCCAATAAGCCAAAAAGGGCACAAGACCATAAACAAGACCAATCAAAATATTTGAAATGTTTATGTTTTTTCATTTGAAACCATGGCAACCATGACAAGTTTTTGCTTGTTCATTCATATGAATGTCAAAGAATTCAAAACCAAAATTAATCCATTTGATAAAATTTTAGGGTTAGGTTTTGATTTAAGACATTTGAAAGTGAACACTTGTTATATAGATACATATATTTGTCTTTAGGTTTTGCTATTTTGCTATTTTTATACCTCATTTTCTTTGGGTTTGTTGTGTTTTTCTTATACCCTTTTGTTTTAAAATTTTGTTGTTTTTCACTTATACCCCTTTGTTTTTTTGTTTTGCTATTTTTTTTTTATAACCCATTGTTTTAAATGAGGTTTGTTATTTTTTCCCTTAAACCTCTTTGTCTTTTGAATGTTTTTGTCATGCCATATATAGGACATATTCATGTGTTATTAGTTGTTTGATTCCTTGTGTGTTGTTGTGTTAGGTTTTTCATGTTTTGTTTGCTTTTGGGTTTAAGGCAAGAAAATGTAAGCAAAGTGTGTGAGGACACTAGATTGGGCAATTCTAAACACAAGCTTGCAATAATGTGTTGAGACATTAACTTGAGTAGAAGCATAAGCAATAATTTTGTGAAAACAATTAGTATATGCATTTTATTTTCTAGCTTTGTTTTTTATTCTTATTTTCTTATACCTATTTGTTTTTTGCCCTTTTTGGGTTTGTTGTTTTTTTTCTAATACCCGAATTTTCCTTTTGGTTTTGCTATTTTTTTCTTATGCCTCATTGTCTTATGGGTTTACTATTTTTTCTTAATACCCCTTTGTTTTTTGGTTTTGTTATTTATTTTCTTGTACCCCATTTTTTGTTGGGTTTGTTATTTTTTCTTATACCTTTTTGTCTTTTGATTTTTTTGTTTTCTCCTTATATCCCATGGAACATACATGCGATTATTATTTTTTAATTACCAAATAGAAGATTTTAAAAAGAAGATTGAGGTCCTTTTTTCAATAAAGTTGGACCACAGCTTTTATGCGTTTTGACTTGATATTGTTGAAATTCTAACTTGTTCAAATTTCAAACACATTTGAATAATCATTACTCATCAACAAGAATGTGGGAGCTTCATTCTAGTGGGTTTCCTTATTTTATTCAAATGGAATGGGGCAAGTGCAAAAATTGGTAATGGGTGATGATTATGGTTGTCAAAATCTTGAACTTTCATCAAATGATCCATTTTTATGTGGATGTTGTGACTACCATAAACATTTTCATGTGAGGTTAGAAAATGATATTCCAAATTTGGACCATATCAAAAGAAACGCGATGGCAAGTATAGTGGGTGCCAAAGTTATTTGGGTTTACAAGTGACTAACAAAATATGCATTTGTTGTTTGTATCATCAAAACTTCCACAAGAAATAATTAGTAATTGTTGTTTCTGTTATGTGCTTTCAAACAACAAGTATCATTGCACCCATTGATTTGATCATAGGGCCTCACCTTTAGAGCTCCATAAGCAAGGCCAAGGTCTTGAGGATTTGATTTCTCATGCTGGAGGTTTGAACATGATGGATTGAAAAATGTGAAACTTGAATTTCCAAAGCATGATGTTTTGGAAGTTCTAAAAATTCAAGATGATTTGGTATCTTTTATTTTGAAGGCTTGATGTGATAAAGAAATACTAACATGTTGATAAAAAATTGGAAAGCATGTGAGGAAGCTTCATTTTGGAGATTTGTAGTGCAAGGTCGATACTATCCACAAATTAGCTAAGACAAAAAAATCATGGGGGAATAGGTGACGTATTGTACACCATGTGGGGTAAAGAGAAGTATCAATCCATTATTTAACCTCTTAAATTGGAAAACACGCTTGTCCCCAAAAACCAATGGACTTGATAATGTTCATGAAAAGAATCTAAAGGAATATTTGAACAAGGAAATCAAAGCAGAAAAGGAGGTTCAAAAAGAACAAAAGAAGCTAGAAGCAACCATGAAATGAAGAGTAGATTAGGTCTTCAAATATGTTGCAGAAGGTAAATTCATTAATTGTTTCATAAATACAATTTTTTCTTTTCATATGGTTTTTCTTGTTTTGTTACATTCACATCATGTCTTCATATTTCGATTTTGAAAGTTATGTATTTTAGGTGCCAATATGGCAGACACAAGTTTTTGGAAATGCACATTTTGTAGCCTCAATGGCACATTTGGAGTATTGAATAGTATTGGGCAACATGTGAAAGGTGTAGCACATGTTTTGGCCAAAAAAAATAGGGAAGCAAGTGGAATTGTTGGCAATCAAATGTCAATTCAAAACTCTTTTACAAAAGGGGTTCTTGTAAGTAAAATTGAATATCCTCCATTGCTCAAATTTGTTGATATTCTTTACAAGGAATTACTTTCCTATAGTGCACAACATGTTTGTTATGGATTTTAATTTAGAACTATTTCATTAATATAGGAGTTGATTTGAATGATGTTCACCTTTTGTTGGATGATCAAATGATTGGTAAAGGATAATATGTTGAACTTAATTTTTAACATACTATATTAAGTTCAAAAAATGAAACAATTCAAATTCAGAATACATTTTATCATTTTGAATGTGTTGCGATATTTTGTAACAAATGTTCCTTGATTCTTAACTTTCCAAATTAAAAAAAATGGGCTAGTTGACTAAATGGCATGAAAGTGCCAAAAGGTGAACAAAAATGTGAACAAGGTAGTTGATGGGACTCACATGCTTCAAAGAAATGAACTTGTGGAATCTTGTAGAGAATGGGAAAGGACATGCCATGCAAGGAATGATCAAGTTTTTTTTTATTGAATGTTACATTAACAAGGGTTACAAAAATTTTAAGACTATTTTTTAGTAAAACTTCAATTTGCTTTGGTTGAAGGGTCATTTCCAAAAAAATGTTGAATTACGTAAAAGAGCTTCAAATGTAAAAGTTGTTGAAGAACATTTTGTTTTATTGAATTTTATTTTGGGTGTTGTTTCTAATGTTCGATTAGTCCATAGATATGATGAAAAAGGTAATGGGAAACAATATCATGTGAGTACAATCAAGTTGTTTGAGGTTTTGTAGGATTTTGGAGGCTCATCAACACACAACTTCATTAACAAAATTTTGGTAAGCTAGTCTTAAATACAATTAAGTCTATTTACATTTTGGGTATCAATGAATTTACATTTTGTTACATGTATTCAATTTTTAATGCCCATGCCTTTTGCATGTGCAAAGAATGAAACCAAATGCATTGAACTTGCCACATGGAATAGGAGGTTGGATAAAATTGATGGTTTTTGTGAATTCAAGATTTCAGCTAAACATCCAATTCATCACTACATCATCATCCACATGGCCTAACATCAAAGATGCTTTTGAAACTTTACAAGATGGGTCATGTACTTGTAGCTAACCCTCTTATGGCAAGGATGCCTAGATTGATATATGGTTTGTTGGGTACTTTCAACCAATTTGGTCACTTGCAAGTTAAAAACTAATGTGACTTTATACAAAAGTCTTACAAAAAGTTATTTGGAAAAGATGTAGGCCCTTTACAAGGCCATGCTTTGAATGGAAATAATAAGGGGTAGAAGTTGACATTAGATAACATTTGCAAGGGGACTTACAACCTAAAAATTCAAAGGTTCTTAATGTGTGTAGAAATGGTGAACATTGCTTTAGCAATAATGATGCAAGACCTTTTGCATGTAGGTAAAAAACTTGATAACCTTCTACTTTCAACAATAAAAGTGGTGTTTTGGGGTAAATACATGTAAACAAAAAATCATCTATTGTTAGTTTTTGAAAAATTCAACAAAGATTGACATGGGTTGCTAGAAGAAGATATTAATGTTAAGGATAAAATAAAATTTCCCATTTGTACAACACATTTCTTTTCCTAAAGTACGGAAATGTTTTGAAGCAATTGACATGAGGTATAATTTATGAAGGAAAGAAGTTTCAAGAACACATCAAAATACAATTTTACATCTTGAAGTTATTTGGGCATTTTTGGAAGTTTTTTATGGTCAAAAGCTTGAATTAAAATGAATGGAATTGTCATCTTTTGTGGTCTAGATGATCTATTTTGGAACTGAATATATTCATAATGTCCGACATGGATACAATTTGTAAGATAATTGATTGATTAAAGAGTTCATAATTGATTGCTTAATTTCTTATCATTAAATGTGTTACACATTATGATGATGAGTGAGTTATTTCGTAATTTGCCCATTGCTTTACATAAAGTTGGTTCAAATTATTGTGAAGATTTATTTTTTGGGGACAACATGTGAAGAAAAAAAAACCATTTTTGTATCAAGGAGGTCATTGAACATACTTCACACATAGGATGGATTGAACAAATAGATTTGAAGAAGATGGTTCATTGTTTGTGGAATCAAGACGATGAAATTCTTTTGGGTAGGAAGGTAATCCATCTTGTTATTCTGCTAACATGTTTTTTTTATTATGATTCAGTTTCAATGAGGTTCTACAACAAACTTGGTTGGTTTGTTTAAGGAGGTTCAAAATAGGGCTTTCGATGTTAAGATGAAAGATGTGTTTTTATCTCGTGGAAGGTGGGAAATTCCTTGGCCTTCATCATTAACATATTCATTAAACATCATAGATTATTGTGTCATAGAAGTCAATGAGGATGGTATTGAAATTGTAAATGTTGAGCTTTTGAATTATGCAAATCACGAATTTGCTTCAAGAGATGAGGATACTTTTGTTAATGAAATTGATGTATTAATAAGGACTTTTGTTTTGGTCATTGAGCAACAAATTGAAATGATGGGATGTATTTTAGATCTAGTATTGCAAAAACTACTTATTTCTAACTATTGATGTGTTAGGAAAGGGTTCAATTTTCAAAATGGATTTCATAATAGAGTTTAATGCCCATCCACATTCTAAATTGCCACTAGATAGGTTAAGGTGAGTGCAATATAAAACATGTTTAAGAAGTTTCTTTACATGAGAAAACAATGAAGTTGAAAATGTGGGTTTGTTTGATGAGGTTGGTATTATCATGGAAGAAGGTAAGAAATTGATTTGGTACTTAGGATGTGTGCAAAAAAAAACCTTCATAAAGGTGGACATGTTGATTATGTAAGGCTTGTCCAATTGAATGAAGAAGGCATAACAATCTTACCAAAGTATTATAAACATGATTGGAGGTCTTTGTTATTCATATGGTGGTTATGGTGGGCATGAATATGATTTTGTCAATTTAAAATGTCATATGCTTGATTATTTTGACAAGAGATGCAAAAACATAAGACTTTTTGTTGGCACAAGAGGACAAAAAAAATTTGAAAAATATGTGGAGAATGAATAAAATGAATGCAAAATGGGGGCAAGATATGTACAAACCCATTTACATTATTTCCACCATAAAAATGTTCAAACAAGTGCATCAATGCTAAATTCAACATCCATGTTAGCAACAACCAGTTCATATGTTCCTTTTGTCACTAGAAATGGGAGACAAACAACTCAACTATGCACAATATTAATTAATGTTGCAATTTTATTATAAAATCCAACTCCAACTTTAGATGATTTGTAATTTATTATAAATAATTACAAACATATAATACTTTATAATAATCTCAAAGTAAGCTTTAACTAGTCTTCTTATGTCATAAACCTTTGTTTATTATACAAAAGTTGCCACCTTGAGAATTTTTTTATGGGCTTTGTTTCTTGTGATATTAACCAATTATATGGATGTGACCATTACACCAAAATGTGTCATAATTCACTTTGGGTTTCACTAGATTTTGAATGAATTTGAACATTTTTACCATGGTGAAATTAGTCAACCTTTTAATAAATAGGGACTAGTTGTTACATACATTGAATTGTTTCATTAATACCTAATGAAACAAGGTTACTTTCAAATGAAATACAAATTTACCAAGCCATTCACTTGTTAGTTAAGTAATTAGGCAACATGAAAATCAATTATATTTAAATTATTTAATATATAATATTATTGATAATTTCATGATTTTCAGCCTATGAGTTATTAACACATGTCATGTTTAAACCACATAATCAACCTAGGCACCCACTTTAAGGAATTAATTACATAAGAGAATATTCAATCAACTTGTCATTGTTGACCACGCACACACCACATATGAAGTTTGATCCTTTGACCTTTAGATTGGAGGCACACACTTTTATCATCAAGCCACTTCACTTGTTATGATAATATGTTACAGTACATTCTATTTCATTTTAAACATTGCAAAAACATAAACTTTGAAAATTCATATTTTATTAAGATTTTGTTCAAATGAAATGATTCGAGTTCATTTTTAAAAAAAATTCAATAATGTACATAATTATATTTATTTCCTTTTGAAAGTGTAAAATCATTTGAACAAAAAACATTTTGAATATCACTATTCAATAACATTTTAATAACTATTCTTTTGAAAAGAAAATGTTTAATAAATGGATAAGATTTTTGTTAATATAATAATATTACCTATGCTAGGCTACTTTCAGTTATTATAGGGCTACTTTTCATTAATTTAAATCATTTCATCCTACATTATTTATGGCTATTTATGGTTATTCTAAATGATTTTTGGCTATTTTAACCTAGATTACTTTTGGTTATTCTAAGTTACTTTTGGTTATTTTAACCTATTTCACCTTAGAATATTTTTAGTTATTGTAAGTTATTTTTGGCTATTCTATGCTATTTTTGGCTATTATAAATTATTTCATTTTAGGCTACTTGTAGCTATTATAAGTTATTTTTATTTATTGTAAACTATTTCATTTTAAACTATTTTCAACTATGTGAAGCTATTGTTGGTTAGTTTTGGCTATTGAAAATTATTTCACCTTATGTTATTATTGACAATTTTAAGATATCGTAAGCTATTTCATTTTAAGTTATTTTTGTTTATTGTAAATTATTTCACCCTAAATTATTTTTGGCAATTTTAAACAATTTTAATATATGACTATTGGTAGTTATTTTATTGGTGGCTATTGGGTATTCTCTTATTGAGGCTATTGATAGCTATTCTATTGGTGGCTATTAATGGTTATTTTATTGGTGGCTATTAGTGGCTATTTTATTAATGGTTATTAGTGCCTATTCTATTAATGGTTAATGGTGGTTATTCTGTTAATGGTGGTTATTCTATCAATGGCTATTAATAGTTATTCTATTGGTGGTTATTTTAGGCTAAAATATCATAGGTTATTAATGGCTATTGGTGGCTATTTTATTAATGGTTATTAGTGCCTATTCTATTAATGGCTAATGGTGGTTATTCTATCAATGGCTATTAATAGTTATTCTATTGGTGGTTATTTTAGGCTAAAATATCATAGGTTATTAATGGCTATTGGTGGCTATTTTATTAATGGTTATTAGTAGTTATTCTATTGGTGGTTATTCTAGGTTTTATTATGACTATTGATGATTATTGTATTATAAGTTATTGATGATTATTTTATGTTATATTATGATTATTGGTGACTATTTTATTATAAATTATTATTGAATATTCTATGTTATAATATCACAGGCTATTAGTAGTTATTCTATTGTAGGCAATTTAAAATATTTTTCATAGGCTATTATTGGCTATTTAACTTTATGTCATTATATTTTATTTTAAATTATTTTAAGTTATTATACCTTTGATAAAATAATTTATAATAACATAAAGTATAATGACCTTGAATAATCTAACGTATAACTTGAAATAACATATATTAATTTAAAACTAAAATAACCTAAGATATAACTTAAGGTTAATTGAATAATTTAATTTAAAATAACTTAAAAACCTATAATAAGCTAGCTAAGATACCTAAAGGTAAAATAATGTTTAATAATTTAGGGTATAATAATTTATAATAACTTATAATAATGTAGGGTATAAGTTAGAATAACTAAAGTAGCTTAAAATAATATAGGGTATATTATAAAGTAAGATATATAGGATATTTAAAACAACATAAAAATAAACCTATTTACTAGAGTAAATTATAATAATGAATCATGTCAACTAGTAGTGAAACATGATGTTTACATAGTGATATTATGATGAAATAACTTTAATCAGGGTGAAATCATTAAAATACAATGAACTTATTTCACTTTTAAGGTCCCATAGTGATTTAGGTTAATGAACTGCACCCCATTTTTGTAGTAATGGACACATTAGAAAGATGAGTCAATTGACATTTAATGTCAATGAACTTCACATTTGAATTCACATTCATATAAACATTAAAATACAATTGAAAAAAAGGCGGGGGAAAAAATCCAAAATTTGTATGGAAAAAATATATGGAAATGAAGTGCATATTTTCTCTTTTTCAAATAAATAAAACTTTCTAATAATAATTAAATCTTAGGTAAATCCCTTCATGTGATCACCTACCTCAATCGAATTTGAACACATCATTCGGTCAAATTTTGAACTTGGGTGGGCACCCTTACATCCAATTTTCTTATCTATTTAGCTTATTGAAAAACAACATTTATCCTAATATGTTCTTCATAGGAAGGGTGATTTGAAAACTTTTCCATGGTGCCATTAAAGGTTTTTTAATCTCTTTTTTGGAATAAGTCTTTATGTGTATATTTGCTATACCATCTTGGGAGGTCACTTATTTGAGTTATGTGGGGCATTTGATTTTGGATATCAAACATTATCCAAATTGGTGTTTCAAAATTTTCTTCATTGATGAAACATGTGATTATAAATTTTTAAAATGTTGTAGCAATTCAATAATCATGAAGTGTTACCATATACATAGTGAATTGGTATCACATATTTATTAAATTGGTTACCACATATTTTTGAATTTTTCCATATTTCAAAAATATTATCATATGTTTCATCAATGAGAAATAAATTTGAAAAAATTGGTTGCACGAATTTGAAATAGTCCCATTTAAAAAATTTCAACAAGGAGTTCTTTCATATGAAAAATAAAGTATTAGAAAAACTCACCCAAAAAAAAAATGTAAAATTAAGTTATGAAATGTTTTTCACTTAAATGTTAAGATTATAGACAAAATTTAACATTCAATAATCTTTTGAAATGTATTGTGTTGATGAAGTTTATAATGATATATTGTTCTTGCAATATAAAAATTTATTTTATAACATGAATGATACATGAAAAATATTTTTTAAAAAACATCAATGAATAGATAAAAGTTAATGTAAAAGAGATGTAAATTAAACAACAAACAGGCTAAGATAGAAGGCAATTTTAACATATGTTAAGTTAAGAATGTGATGCATATATATGAGCACACAAAATAAAACATATGTCAAGCTTTTGGAAACTTTGTGTGACTTTGTGAACCCCATGAATTACATCATAAACTATTTAAACCAAGTTTGGTCAAGTTGTGTCAACCAAAAAGATGTCCATTATTTGTGAGAAATATTCTTACAAATTAATAAAGTTGTCCTTAAAGTCACCTCATTTTAGGCCCTAGGTTGACCTTTGAATCCCTGTTTCATCCCCAATTTGAGTGAATAGAAAAGTGAGAGAAACTGGGAACCATCTAATGAAACTGGATATCAGTTCACAAGATTTGCACAATTTTATTCTAACAAAACTTGATTTAATGAAGAACTAGTGTGACCTGTGCCGTTGGCCCAAGTGTTACCATGACCTCAACTGAGTTTTCCTTCCAAAACCTGGTTTTTTGGAATTTATTTGAATTTTCAGTTGCAGAAAAGCAATTTAAAATCAATATCTCCCACATTCTGAATCCAAATTTTACCAAATAAATTCCATTAAATCCTGCTCATCAAGATCTTTTCAATAACACCAAAGGCACATTCCAATTCCTCTGAAAATTTCAGCTACAATTTAATTTAATTTAATTTTCAGTGGAGAAATCATTCAATATTCAAAAACTTTTGCACCGCAAGTCCAAACATTGTGGAACCAAGCCCATACGCCCCTCCTCGTTGAGAGCTTTCCAAAGACACCAAGAACACGACCTGAAGCATCCCAGTTCGCTGGATCTCATAACTACAAAACAAAACAAACTACCTTCCTTCATGGATAGATACCAGCAACAGCGAAGATGCTGCTAAAGAGAATCCAAAACTGGGGATAAAACTCCTGTGAGGATCAATTTAGGTGAGAAAACCAGTTTCATCCCCCTTTTTTTTTCCTCGTGTACTGTTTTCATACAGACTTTTCATGTCGTCCCTAGTTTTGCAAAACTGACACCTATGTATCCTCAATTTGGCAGACTCTACAGATAACTCTATTGTGTGGTTTATTTCATATTATGTACCATGTATTGTAATATTGAATGCTACATCTTCTTTAGCAGAAGTTTAACTTTTAGAGTAAAAATTTCTCCAAATTTAATATACTGCACACCTCAAGTCTAAAATTTACAAGATTGCCTCCATTAAACCCTATTGATGGAAGGCTCTCCAACAAAATGGAGAGTGCACCCCAATTGACCTAAATTCTTTTGTTTGCATTTTATGAAATTTTCAATCACAAGATTGTTCACTATTCAATGAGCCTGCACTACAGCTCTAAACCATGTTGGTGCAGCCACACTCATTGAGGGCTTTTTGACAGTACCATCAGTGTGTCTAGGAGTGTTGTGGTTTGTGAGATCTCACCCCGACAAAACAAAGCAAAACCAGTGGTGTGTCACACTGTGGCCTCACCATTTACATTAAAAAAGCATCTTAAGGAAAAAGAAGAAAATATGGAAATTCAAATATTTCACCATACAAAAATATAATCTTCAAAAAAATCCTCTAAAAGAAATCAAGATCCTTCAAGATATCGTAACTCTATAACTAATCTCAAGTTTCAACACAAGCAAAAATATCATCTTTCAAAAGTCCTCGTATAAAAATAGACCTACGACCAAAATCCTTAAGCTACTATACTCTATAATGAATCTAAACACAATATCCTTGCCTTGGTAGGCAAGGCCAACAAACTATGTTTCTTAATAGTAGGTTTATCATACTTTGACAACTCTCTACAAGGGAATGTTGTCAATTCAATGTTAAGTAGAATGGGCTGCAGAATGGTTGAAGCATGAATTCTCTTACAATTTTTGTTAGAACAGATAATGTTTTCCCACCATTTGTCAAATGTGATTATTATTAGCATCAAATGGCTTGGTTGGTTGAGATAAGGGTTTCTATTTCAATGTTGTGCGTAGGTGGACTGGCAGTCATCCACAAGCAGAATGAGCCAAATTTGGCTAGAGGTGTCAGACAGGGAAGTAATTTTTTTTTAAGAGTCCTGCTTTGTTTTGGCAATTGTCCAGGAACAAATTGTCTAAATATGACGATTTCAGCCAGTTATTCCTCAAAATATGGCAACTTTGGCTCATCTTTTCCCAAAAAATCCCTTGTACCCTTCACATTGAATTTTATTTTATTTTATTTTTGCCACGGTGAGAAACCCACCCCCCACCCCCTCTCCTCCCCGGCCCGCCCCAAAAAAACACTGGTTGAGATACTAGGTACCAAATATACATAGTTTCAATGACATTAAATACTGAAACTATCAACTTTCACAGTGGCTTACACCAACCTGGTAGCCCATCAATAGATCTTCTGAGCGTAAGAGCAGGTCCACTGGGAGTTAACTGGCCTGTACACTGTATTTGTTATGAACTAACAGTCTTCAAATCGTCTAAATGGGTTTGGACTTTGGACTTTGCACCTGTACATTTGCACACAACACAGTGGTATCCGCAATAGAGTGGTCTCCACATAAATAAAATGACTGCTTCTGATTGGCTTGTCATAATGATTGGCGCAGGTGGTTGCATTTAAACACCTAGTCTAATAAATCACCAAAAAGTCCTTTTTCAAGGAATCTTATAAATGTCATAAATGCCACACCTCTGAAGGACTTCTGTGACATAAAAACATTCGGGCCCATCATTTCTGACAGCACCTTGTGCCAAAAGACTAGTAGATCTCGCATAGATCTTTCACTGAAAAGCCCTATAGCAGTAAATCTTACAAATTAAATGGCATGCAAATCATTCTATCATGTAAGATACCATTCAAGCACACTAAGAAATGATGGCCAGATATTTACATCAATGGGAAGGCCCGACAAAGCTATTCTCAGAATGAGGGGCCTGCAACCAAAAGGCACCTGATTGCAGACTTCAAATTCCAGGAACAGCTACAATGGCTTATTGCCTTCTCCAAGGTCAGGATGGATGGCCACAATCTATTTCATCAGATGGCTGAAAGTGACCAGAATAAGAGGATGGTACCTTACAAAAAAGGACTAAGGCTCTCTCTTTCGGCAGGCTGCATATACCATCCTCCATGCCGCTGCTTAAGGTGCAATCCTCAGACTGAGCAAGAATGATTCCATGCTGTTGCCACAGGCTGTGCAGCACCATCCACCATACTGCTGCTTAAGGCAAAATCCTCAGACTGAGCAAGAATAATTCCAGCTCTTTACACACAGGCTGCACCATCCTCCATGCTCCTGTTTAAGGTGCAATCATCAGACTGAGCAAGAATAATTCCATTGCATAAGGTGGCATGCTACATAACTAAAAAAGAACTGCCAGGTCTTTACAGTTCCCAAAATATAACAAAAGGAGGTAGGAGCAGTTGGTTGGTTTGCTAACACCACCACTGGCAAACAAACAAAATGGAAAAAATCTGCCCACCAACAACTATCACATCTCAAACCCACATACCCAAAAGCTATTGTAGTATTAGTACTGGTAGTAGTAGTAGCCACCTCCACTATTCTAGTGCATTTTTTCTGAGGTCTATAACATGGAGATGCAGGTGTGTGTGTGTGTGAGAGAGAGAGAGATCTGGATCTGGATCCATGAACATACAACAACACTATCAGAAGATAGTGGCAAACCTAGATGTCTTCAACGTGTTTCTTGGGTTTCACATCTAAGGATGATGAACCATTCCCATCCCAGTGTGAACTTCCAGATCCCGTTCCTTCCAAATCACAAGGTGACGAAGAAAATCCATCACCTGCAGCAAGAATGTCCAAACTGTTTTTTGTCAAAATCCATTTTGGTATGCAATGAATCCATGATGGTAAAGGGGATGGTAAGTTGCAGTGGCAGTGGTAAGTTGGTCACTGTATTTTACTGCTTGTTTGTTGATGCATTTCTACAGGTTCTAGTCTGAGATTTGGAGTCAGAAGATGATAAATGTTAAGCACAGTGCCCGTCCCAACCCATCAAAACTAGCAAGTCAAAATCAGACTCCTGATGCATACCTCCCAAGGATCTCGCAGAGAAAACGATGCCTTAGTTTCTTTGGGCACTGATGTCACCAAAATGCTACACCCATGATTCAAGCCATTCAACACCTGCAGAATGAAATCAACAGTCCATCTGCAATAGTGACATGCCTGAAACATATGCACCTTCTTAGAAGCAACTTCCCTACTTACAACCAGCAAACTTAGTCCTCATATGCATGGCCTTACTGTGGTTCGATGCTGTGTTGATGAGGTTGCTTTCAACATACAGTTGCTGAATCATACAAATTCTGAAAAGTGAGCACACCATGACCAAACCCAGCAGCTTACAGTGATATCCAAACTGAGACCAATTTACTACAAAGACCGGAGAGATTGATAAATGCACAAAGTAAAGAACCCACCCTCATGAATGAGAATGCAGAAATGACAACAAGAGCCACTTAAATACACATGCCAACCAAGATAATGAGACCATATATAGTAGAATGCCTCTTACTTTGAAGGCATCTTCATCTGTTCGATCATCCCCAATATAGACTGGGAATACATCCCTGCAGTCAGATAGCCCTGCCATGTCCACCACAATCAACTTCCTTATTTGTATCAGAATTCATGCACTTGACATTGCCAACCTTGTGTGGATATGAGCTTGCTGTTTTGTGAGGTTTCTGCTGCAGTTGTACTCACCAAGCGAACTTAGCAGAAAATCTACAGCCTTGCCCTTATCCCATGCTATAGCTGGACGAATCTCCAAGACCTGCAAAAAGGCATTTAATGCCATCACACTCCAGCACTAGACATCCAACTATGCATTAAGACTTAGGTGGCCAGAAGTATGAAGTCATGGGAATTGGTGAAATTCTCACCATAGCACAGAGGCATCAACAAGATTGGGGCATGGGGTCACAAACAACAAGGTCAAATGGAAATTTGAGCAAGAATCACCAGCAACCAACAGAGGACATCAGCCTAATGAACACAAGGAGATTACCCAGGATGAAACTGTACCTTTCGGCCATGGGTCAAACATAAAGTTGGATAGTCCTTCAACACACTCTCTACCTTCTCTGCAAGTGGCCCCCAGCTCTGATTCACAAGAAGATAGTGTGAACATCAGATCCATCAAGTCCACCTGCAAGGCTCTACTGTGATATCCAGCCACAAGATCAAAACAAGATTCCCACAAGTTATGCTGAAGATGCCTCCAGAGAACTCTTTGATGAACCAAATGAGCACTAATCAAGGCAAAGAAGCGAATGGAAGAAGCAAATAATACACGGACATGTGATATCGAGGAAAACGACAAAAACAGCCCTGTATGTAGTACAGTGTTGACTTGCAGACCAGTCTCAACAACTGTGCTGAAACATCCAGTCACAAAGGAATCACGAGCCCAGGCACAGCTAACCAAAGAAGGAGAACAATTGTGCTAAGTAGAGAGTCTTTCTGTGTAGGTCAGCTTGGATATAAAAAATTGCAGTCATTGCAGAGAACTGGAAGTGGTGCACAATCAGGAACACAATCACAGAGAGAGTATGTCACCTCCTCCTTGACACACCGGAAGTGCATAGTTACACAGAATCTGTTGTGCTCAACTCTGGCACCCCTGATGCCTTTTGAGCTTTCGCTCAAAATTTTGCACACCTGCTTTCACATTCCAACTTATCCATTATATTGTGAGCTGAGAGGTTAGCATCATGTTGACCAGGGGTTGCTGCTTCATTGCAGACCAATCATAGGGAGAGAGAACTGCAAATTTTGTACCAAAACTGCAGTGAGTAAAACCATGCTCAGCATGATGCTTTCTAAAGTGAGTTAAAACTGAGCTAATCAAATTCCTAAGCAGAAGAGCTTCAGATTGTCCCAAAGAAATGAGCATGCCACAGGTATGATGAATCTTGTGTAATAGGGGAGTACCTCATCCATCAAAGGCAAATACTCACTAGCTGGCTGAAATAGGACCACATCATTTCCCTAAAATACATACAAGAACTTGATGAAATTCAATTGTTATTGTCATCACAAAAAGTCTATATATAAATATACCCAAGATGCTTCATAAATTGAGCCAAAAGAACAGCTAGCTATTGACATTCTCTCAGTTTCTAGGAAAAATTCCAGCAAGGAATGAGGATAAAAATGGCCCCACTGTCAATCAAGTCAGCCCCAGTGCCCACTGCATCTTCCTTCACCTTCATTACATGGATACAGTCAGGGTTTACAGAGGTCCATCCAGGGAAAACAAACAACACAGCTGGAAAAATATGTACCATCTTGTCTTTCATTTGAGTCCCTTTAGCCTTGAATCCATTGGTGCCATTGGCTGGACCCATGATATCCATGCCATGACTACCTGCATAATACAGCTCTGCTAGTTGTACAAATTCATAGACCTGCACAAGCCCACACACTTTTCTGGAAGGCAGCTCAAGGCTTCTAAATGAAGTCACAATGTATTAGAGAACAAGGGCATTTGGTCAAATGGCTACTTCTCTGGTTCCTTTGACACACTCTGCAGGAATGGATGAAGGAGGCCAGAATCCGGCTACAAGCTCAGCAAAAGAACAAAAACCACTTCTACTAAATGTGATTTGATGCAATGACATGACAGTGACTAGTGGGGTAGAGAAACCTTTGGTCTTGCTCTTCCACTAATTATCGCAGTTGGAAAGTAGGTAGCAACTTCCTTAACTATAACTCGCATCTGTCACCAATTTCACACACAACAGTCAGTCAAGCAATACAAGAGTCAGAGCTCCCAAGCCATCACTCATCTAACATCCAAAAGTGGACAAGAAAAACAACCTCAACAACAAACATCCATCTGCTTCTAAAATGGTAGAAATGTACATCATATGCAGGTATCCACCAGTGCACAGTAGTCACAACAACAATGTGATCTCAGGCCTGACACCTCAAAGAGATACTAGAGCCAAAAATGGAGCACCCATAAACTTGCGAGAAGGGCACTGCATTTGTCTGGGAATACATGAAAATGGGGCAGCTTACATCATTTGGCATGTAGGCCTGATCAGGGTCCTCCACGATTGGTGAAAGGGTGCCATCATAATCTAAGAATACAACTACTTGCTTGGCCTTCGCTTCCACCATCACTTCCTTGAAGACGCTCAGGGCTGATGGATGCTTCTTCTGAAAACATACACCAACTTAACTCATTGGTTAACAACAGGTCTATCCTTCTGTCCTGTACTTATTGTACAAACCAACATTCTTGAATATGTTTCTATACTGGCAACTATCCCCACTTCTGTCAGCAATGACTTCAGAAGCAGATAAAACAACAGACAAATGCCTCCACAATAAACAACATAGCCAGGGCAGAACAAGAAGGAAAAGAAGAAAAACAGCATGTTAAGTCCCAAGGGACTGCAAAAGCCCATTGATTCTAGCTCCCTGTCTTATCATACAAATCTTCATAAAGGGTTTGTTGTTGTTTACCATCCAAGCTGCATATGTTGCTGCCTCAATGTCATATGATTCAGGAGTATCTCCATGAAGGGAGTGAAACCGGGGTGGAGACTGAGCTTTCATGGCGTCTAGCCATTTGACTGAATGTCGCTTGTCTGTCACAGATGAATTGTGTTTCTTTTGGAGGACATTGAGAACGGGTTGTGATCGCACAGCTGGGCTTGAAACTAGTAAGCCAGAGTTAACTGTAGCCTTTGAAGAAGAGCAACTAGACACTATCAATGTCTCTAAATGAGGGCAGGAGTTGTTTGAAGGTTCTGCAGTAACGACACTTAATCGTTTGGATCTCACAGTCATACCACCAGCTAAACTCGCGGACCCTACATTGGAAAAGCTTACCCGATGAAGCTCCACAGTTTCCCTGTCTCCACTCTCCTCATGCTTGAACAGGGTGGCAAGACTCCCTCTGGTCTGAGCCAGGTCAACCTCTAATGCCATTTCAATTTCCACAGTTCCCATGATTCTCACAAAAGACAGAGTTGGGTGTGCAAAGTCCTAAGTTCCACTAGTTAATTGCTTACGCAAATCCTGCCGTGATTTCCAGCCCATGATTTGCTCAGAGGTGAGAACAGCAGTTAGTGAAAAAGGAACTAAGTCATTTCTCCACTATGCATATCATTTTGGCCTGTTAGCATTGTCCAACAACGCTCAGCAGGTCCTGTACATTGGAACATCAACTTGTACATGGATCTATCTATCAATGCTTTGAAATTTGTGCACATGATGTCAACATGCTGAATTTTGTCGCTAAGCTTCACCGATGTACTGGACAGGCCGCTTGAAGGAGTCCTTCACAATGAAGCAAACTCTCTATGCTGCAGCCTGCAGGCATTTTATCTGTGAGTGCTCCAATCGACAGTACATTTTAGCTGAAAACTCACTGAAATTGCTGCAAGCCACCACAAAACAATCAAACTTGCAGTGCTAGTTCGTGAGCGACTGATTTCATGCAGCAGGCGCTTTGCATTCATTACATGAGGAATTGGCAATCTTCGACTATACAAATGTACTAGGTGAAAGATATTTTATTTTAATTTTCTTTAGCAAATGAAAGAAAAACAAAGCAAATTGTGACGCAAAGGTCCCTGGCTATTGCTACTTTCTGTGAAAGGAAATCAGATGCATCGTAGTTCAAAGCTTCGATCTATATGATATATATTATGCAGATCGCACTTATAGAAAAGAATAAAACATGAGGAGACAGATCCTTGAACGAGGAAAATAAGTATACTGCGAATGAGGACGAAGCGCGTTCAGAGTTCATGCCTCCAATAGACTGCTCTGCCTCGGAGATCACGGCTTGCAAAATCCGTTTCGAGCTTTTACGTGGAGTGGTACATGTCTGACCAAGAGACATGAGCATTTCGACACACGAATATAGCAGTTCAGCAACAGTTTTCCGAGAATCAAAGACGAAATGCGGCGAAGCTGTACGTAGATGCAGCCGAGTGACTTTCCTTCGCTGTTTTCTTCACCCCCGCGCCACCGGGAAAACAATCCTGTTCTTCACAACGACCGTTAAAACGTGCAGACGGTGCTTTTCCTCGCATTTGCAATACTGTACGTTAGCGAAAGCCACAAAATTCATCATTTCATCGGTGCAGAGGCAAGGAACAAGATGCTGAAGCATGAAGGTGGTGTAATTCTCTCTCTCTCTCTCTCTCTCTCTCTCTCTCTCTCTCCGATCTTGTCATCCGCCTGGCCCGTTCTTCTTCACTATTCAACAATATACAGAATGGTGAAAGAGAGACAAATCGCTACGTGAGAGAAGACTTACCTCCAGAATAGAATCTCGTGACGACGACGAAAACAACGCAATGAGAGAATTGTAACAACAACAAAAAGAAAAATAATTGCAGTAATCCGGCGGCGATGACAACAACAATAAAACGCGAAACGAGAGAGTTTGCAACAACGGCAACAACAAAATTGCGGTAAGTAGGTAAGTAGGTGAAGGAAGGGAAAAAACAAAACAAACAAACAAACACGCACGCGCGGACACAGGACAGCAGACACAGAGACTGCAGAAAGGAATTGCAACAAACAAAATTGCAAAACTGGGAATGGGAAAAAAACAAAACAAGAGTGGCAACAAAATTGCAGAAGCCGAAGGCAAACATTAAATCAGGCCCGAGGATCTTGAATGTCGTTAGGTAGGTACCTAGGAGGTAGGTAGGTACCTAGTACAAACGTACCGCCACATCAATGTTCACCCCCATAAAAAGTATTAATTAATTAATTCGTCGCCCTCATTGCTTGGGCACATTTTTTACAGGGTGCGTCAAAATATGTCAGAAATTTTAGTGTATTTGGAGGTCACGTTATAGATAGCAATCTTTTATCTCCACCAAGAGGTCGGCTCTCTTCCTTCCTAGGGCATTTTGGCTTTCAAAATGCTTGCTTTTCGGTTTTTTTAAGTCCCTTAGGTAGGTATCATGCTTTTTTTTTTTAATAATAAGTTTTTATGCTTGAAGCACCTTCGAAATGGGTTTTTTTTCTTTCTTTTTTAAGGAAACCCCATTCCTTAAGCATTACCTTATATATATCCATCCCTCATGAAAATCTCAACATTATAATTGGTTGTTAGGTTGCGATTTATAATCCATGTTGGGTGGTTTTCCTCTCCCCAATCGTTAATTGATTGGTTTTTAGTCCGGTTCACTAATGGCCCTAACAATTGATTTGTTAATTCTAAGATCAATTATAATTGAATTATGAAAATTAAACCTATTTTTAAGAATCTTAAATCATGAAAACTTGGGTTGTCGTAAGTGTTTAATCATGTTCTTAGGATTTTTCCTTTAAGGAAGTTTTAGGTTTAAAATTTAAAGAATCCAAGGAAGTAGTCATTGGATGCTAAAGGTGTGCAATGTGACAATTGAATTAAGGTTTTAAGTCTTTTTTTTGCAAAGTCTGTTTCTTGTTTGCCTTTCAAATATCAAAGGCTTCAATGCTTTTGATTGACCCTTTTCATTTCTTCTTCCAATGAACTTGTGATGAAAAATTTTGTATTGAGAAGATTTGATTGAGGTTGTTAATGGTTTTTTTTTTTGCTTGGTTTTGTTTTGAAGTTTGTTTTTAATCATTTTTTTTGGGTCATTGCTAGTCCACTTTTGTGTTACTATTTATTTGCATTGTTGTTTTGTTGTACTATTGTTCCTTTGTTTGGTTTTTTTTTTTTTAATTTTGTTGTTGTTCCTTTGTTTTAGTGTTCCTTCATGTAGATGTTTTGTTATGTTGTTATTGTTTTGTTGTTGGTCTTCATCACTAACTTTTGTTGTCACCACCCTTTAAGTAGCATGTTTATCCATGCATTTTCTTGGTTCACCATTATTGCTCCTTCACATTGTTGTTTTTTTCATGCTCCATTGTTATTCATATGTATTTTGTGCTAATATTTCTCCCACTTTCCATTTTGCTTTGTGCAAGTTGTAAATGTGGAGGTCATTTTGTTATGGAAACCATTGTATCATTGCAAAAATGTTTGAGTAACAAATGAATTATATTTTAATTGAATTTCTTTTTACAGAAACTAATTAAATTTGTTTGACAATGCAATTTATAATTTTTGTGCTACAAAAAAACTTATCACATATGTCAACATTATAAAGTTCATTCATATGAATGTTCATTTATAACTTATAATTAACTTGTACTTAATTTTAAATTTAGTTTCAATTCATTTTTTATTAATTTTAAATTAATTTTTAGTTCATTTTCAATTTAATTTTAATTAACTTTTCGTTCATTTTTAGTTAATTTTTAATTTAATTCTAATTTAGTTTTAATTATTTTTAGTTCATTTTCAATTCATTTCTAATTAGTTTTTATTTCACTTCCAATTAATTCTTAATTAACATTTAATTCACTTTTAGTTAATTTTTAATTGAGTTTTAATTCATTTTTAATTGAGTTTTAGCTTAATCATAATTCACACACGGGTGGACTTGGGTAAATATGGGCCACATGTAGGTTGGAAGTTTTTTTTTAAAAAATTTGATTTAGGAGCCTAATGGGTATGAATAAAAATAAAATTCCCCGTCACCTTTAATTGTTCAACATTAATTTTAGGTATGTTTTCTTGTCACAACCTTGTTCTATTTCAATCTTGCAATAAAATCCTGTTGGATTCTTCTCTTGCACATGTTGTGTTTTTGTTCTTATTTTTTTGTTTCACAATTTGGATTTGGAATTAAGCCTACCTTTTGTTCTCATCTTGGATTAAATAATTTTATAAACTTGGTTATTTTCGTGCCCATGACAGTTAAAAAAAATTCCCACTAGGTTTATTTTTGTTGTTTTTATTTTTGTTATCCTTTTGTTTCGAGAACATGTCTACATTAAGGATAGAAATTATTGTGTCCATTGAAAAAGTCCTTGTTTTCCTTAGGAATCTTGAACAACAAAATCAAACACTTCTTGAATCTGTTTTTCATTTGCAAATCAATCAAGCTTTGACTTCTTTACAATGCATTTTTACAACATAACCCCAACCATAGGAACCATAGATAAACCTACCTGACAAGTTTGATGGCACATGTTCAAAGTTTTAAGGTTTTGTTAACCAAATGCATATGGTCATTTGATTTCATTTTCATCAATATCCACCTAGCTTAGCCCAAGTTGGATTCTCAGCATTTTGTTGTCAAGCAAGCCCCTTGTTTGGTTCACAATTTTGTTGGAACATTAATCACCTTTATTCAATGACTTTGAAACATTTTTTGAAAAATTTAATGCCGCCTTTTGATATTTGGGCAAAGAATTCACGTTTAACATCAAGCTACAATATCTTTGACAAAGATCATGTTAAGTTGCGATGTATCATTGGATTTTAAACAATTGGCTTGTGATATTTCATGAAATGAAGCAACATTCATAAGTTAGTTGTAATTTGGGTTATGAGGTGATGTGAAAGACTTGCTACTCACCATGTTAAACCCTTCAACATTAAATTAACCTATTGCACAAGTTGTTCGGTGTGATAACATGTTTTTAAAACATTGACAATAGAGACATCATGAACCAACACCAACAACACAAACGAATTTTCCACCTATAATGTTAACCTTGATTTTGGCAACCTCACCAAAGGATGACCCCATGTAGATTGATAAAACAAGATTCAAAGCCTTCATGGAATAAAAAGAACAACATTAACATACAAAAAATATTTGTTTGTATTATGAAAAACTAGGTCATGTTGCTCACAAATGTCCAAAGAAACATGATCCACATGTAACACATACCATCTCTATTACCAATCCACAACTAAAAAAGTCAATAGTTTTTTTTTACTTGTCTTTGTCAATTAAAATAATTTTAAAAAATTCATTATCAATTAAAATTTCGACTATTTTAGTTAACAACGACATGTTTTTACTTTTTTAGTCAACAAAGACAAATCAAAAAAGACATGTTTTTCTACTAGTGAGTTAAGAAACGAACATGTCTAATCTCAGCAAGGACCACGAGGTTGGACCTTGATGCATCATGTAATGAAAATGATCCCAACCTATTTTCAAATCCAGCACCATGTTTCTTGGTACCAATCATTATCAAATGTAATAATCTTGTGACAATGGTGGCCCCAACACTTCTTCATTCTAGCTCATCAGCATGTTTCATTGACAATGAGCTAGTGTGACAATACAAGTTGGCTCTAATGGAAAAGAGCACATTAGTGCCAATTGAGGTCATTAATAGTTGGAATATTTCATCAAGATTAATCACACATGAAACCAAAGCATTAGACCATTGGTTTTCACACCAACAAGGTTGTTTTCAATGTCATTTCATCTCTAAGAAATCCTATCATCATTGGATTGTTTTGTCTTGCTTTACATAATCCATGAATGGATTAGCAAACAAAGAGTCTTCATTTTGAACACCACAACACAAGGCCTTCAAGTGTGAAACCCTCATTAAAAGCATGCATGGCAAAAATCAAAATGGGGTATGTCATGTAATTAAAAACAAGCATGGGGATGAATGCATGCAAAATTTGAAATAGAATAAAGACCTTGATTGTACAAGAAGGTTTAAGTACCCTAAAGTTTTGTTTGTTGGAGCAAAAGCTTTCATGTAGGCTACCAAGAAAAGAAATCATGCATTTTTAATTTACATTTTTCCTTCACTAGATGTTAAACCACATCCACATGAAATTCCTTCCCAGTACCAAGAATTCAAGGATGTGCTTGAAAAGAAAAATACAGACACCTTGCACAAGCATTGATCATACAATTACACCATTGATTTTAAAAAAGGACTGCAACTTCCATTCGAACCCATCTACAATTTGTCACAAAACGAACTTGTAGCTATTCATGAATACATTGACAAAAATTTCAAGAAGGTGTTCATTCAACATTCCCAATCTCTAGTCAGTGCCCCAATATTTTTGTCAAAAAGAAAGATAGTTTTTTACAAATGTGTGTCAATTATTATGGATTGAATCGATTCATTATTAAAAATTAGTACCTTTCACCCTTGATCTTAGGGTTGTTGAACCAGCTAAATCATGCCAAGGTGTACACCAAGATTGATTTACATGGAGCATACAAATTGGTGTACATTCAAAAAGGTGATGAATAGAAAATGATGTTTAAAACCTATTACGACCATTTTGAATATGTAATGATGCCATTTGGCCTTACCAACGCGCCTATTTTTTTCAACATTTGAGGAATGATGTCTTTTGTGAATACTTGGATGATTTCATGGTTTATTACATTGATGAAATTTTCATTTTCTTGAAGAACATGGAAGACCATGAGTGCCATGTACATTTTGTTTTGGAAAAGTTTCGAGAAGTTGGACTTTATGTCAAATTGGAAAAGTGTGAATCCCATCAATCAAAAATGGAATTCTTAGGTTATGTCATCTTTGGAAATGGCATTCACATGGATCCTCATAAGGTTTAAACCATTATCAAATGGGTTATTCTAGCTTTTATTTGATATGTCCAATCGTTTTTTGGATTTTCCAACTTTTATCAACGTTTCATTATCCAATATTCTTCAGTAGTGGCCCCTTTTGTTTATTTGACTCAAAAATATCAACCTTTTTCATGTGTAGTTGAAGTTGATAATGTTTTTCAAACTCTAAAGGCTTCTTTCACAATTGCCCCACTTTTGACTCATGTAAACCCTTCTAAACATTGTCTTGGAAATGAACACTTCTGATTTTGTAATAGGTGCCGTACTTTCACAACTTGGAAAAACCTTTCATTTTCATAAGTTTTCTCCTATGGAAATTAAATACAAGACTAGCCATTGTGGATGCCTTTGATGAGTGGTGTCATTTGCTTGAAGGAGCTCAACATGAAATCATTGTGAATCCTAATGACACAACGTTTCTTTGTCAATTTTTTGAAGATTTCAAAACAAACCCGTTTATTATTGGCATTTAAAGCCAATTAAGGAATTATCATCAAGTCCAAGATTTTTCCAATGATCATGTCAAGTTCAAATTTCAAAATGGTCTACTATATTATGATGGTTTTTTGTATATTCATGATGGCCCTACACAACTTTAAATTCTTTAGGCTAAGCACGATGTTTTGATTATAAGCCATTTTGGATTCAACAAAACCATGGAGTTAGTGTTTCAAGATTATTGGTGGCCATAGTTTTGGAAGTATATGAAGGAGTTTGTTAGATTTTATGATGTTTATGTTTGAGCAAAAATCCTTGTCATTGCCCTCATGGTCTACTTCAACCATTGTTGATCCTTGCATCCCCATGGTTTTTAATCTCCATGGACTTCCTCACAAATCTTCCACATTTTAATTCTTATCACTCCATTTTAGTGGTGGTCATGGATTACTTGATGAAGATGGTTCATTTCATTCCTTGTACCAAAATGATAATTGATGAAGGAAGAACCAAATTATTCCTTAATCTTGTCTTTTGATATAATGGTTTTTTTGAGGATATCATTTACGTTTTGGAAGTGACTTTTTGAACTTTTAGGTTTCAAAGTGAAGTTATCATCAACTTTCCACCCCCAGACATATGGTCAAACAAAACAAGTCAATCAAATTTTAGTATAGAATTTACGATGCACAATTAATTATCATCAAAATAATTGGTCAAAAATTTTGGCCATGGCAAAGTTTGACTACAACAACATAGTGCATTCATCAACCCAATAAACATCTTTCTTACAAATCATGGTTTACACACGAAGTTTGACGTCAAAGGTGTGAACAAAGTCATGAATCTAGTAGTTGAAGATCGGGCCATGTGGTTAGCAATGTTTGAGTTCAACTTATATCTAACCTTGAAAAAACACAAAGGCAATACAAGGAAAATGTTGATGAACATTAGAAGGTACAACCTAACTACAAGGTCAAAAACCAAGTTTGGCTTTGACAACAACATATATCAAAGGCCATGGAGGAAGTTCACGAGTTTCATCAACAATATTGAAACAAGCCCAAGTCCACTCCTCATGGAATTCATTGTTAAAAAGGGAAGTGATGTGACAGATGCCAACACCATGGAGTTCATTCATATGAATGTTCATCCACATGACTTGTAATTAACTTGTACCTAATTCTTAATTTAATTTCAATTCACTCTTAATCTCTAATTAAATTTTAGTTCAATTCTAATTCATTTTTAATTAATTTTTAGTTCATTTTTAATTAAGTTTTATTTTACTTCCAATTAATTTCTAGTTATTTTTAATTCACTTTTAATTCATTTACAGTTAACTTTTAGTTCACTTCTAATTTTTTTTTAATTAACTCTTAGTTCACTCTTAGTTGAATCTTAATTCATTCATAATTCACACATGGGTGGACATGGGCCACACATGGTTACACATGGGCACACATGAATGAACATGGGCTACATGTAGGTTAGAAGTTTATTGATAAACTTTTTTGAACTAAATGCCCAATGGATATAAATAGGGGTAGAATTCCCCATTATTTTAAGTCTACTCAACATTAATTTTGGGTATTTTTTTGTTATAGCCTTGTTCTATTCCTATTTCGGTGTGTTCAACACCAATTTTGGGTACATTTTTTGTCACAGCCTTGTTTTGTTCATGTTTTAGTTTGTTCAACACCAATTTTGGGTACTTTTTTTTGTCATAGCTTCGTTATGTTCTTCTTTTATGCTTGCAGTAAAATCCTATTGGATTTTTGTTTCGCACATGTCATGTTTTTATTTTTATTTTTTTGGTTTCACGATTTGGATTTGGAATTAGGCCTACCTTTGTTTTCGTCTTGGTTTAAAAGTTTTTGTAAACTTGGTTGTTTTCATTTTTGTGACAAAACCTTTCAAAAAAATGATGTGTAACAAAAGCAATTTGTGAAAAAAAATTTGCCTTTTAATTATTAAGAACCATTTGCACATGAAATTTCTAGAAATTCAGTGGTTGAAACATTTTAATATCCATTTATGTGCAAAAATTGTTTAGTTTTCCAAAAAAGAAATTTCACAAGAAATTTTGCTTGAATTGATGAAAAAAATACAACAATTATATGGGTTCACCCATGCTAACATGTACCAAAGTAATTATAATCATTGTTTAATATTTCATGTTTTAAAACAATAATTTAAATTGATGTTGAAAATTTTCAATTTATTTATATAACAAACATTTGTAATATATCATGATAACATGTGAATAAATTTTTGAAATCAATCTAATGAATTAAAAAATACCCAAAAGCACTTTTATAACATTGTAACTAATATTTTTAAATAGTAAAAAGACTTATTAAAACAACTTGAAAAGATTTGAAAATGAAATATTTTTAGCAAGTTTTTAATATGCACCTTACATATTAGTATTTTTAAAATTTTGAAAAATAAATAAATATATATATATATATATATATAATTTCAAATTAAACAACCATTTAAAAAGGTAGGCCTAAGTTCTATTAACATGTGTGGACCCATATTTCTACCATTTTGGTAGAATGTCATTTTATAATTACAAGTTTTGTCCTATGGATGTCAAAAGGTGTTCATGATTCATTTTTTGGTGGTTAATTGGCAACCAAAACATATTATGATTAGATTATTTGAAATCATAAACAGTTATGGACAGTCTTTCGACAAATTTAACTAAGTTATTGGAAAAATATGATTTCAAAAAAATATATGAATGGTGAAAGGTATAACCTAAATATTATGATTATTATTTTTAAATCAATTATAAGTTGTAACATTTTGGGTTTGGAAGAAAATTTCCAAGCTACTTGTTTTGATCATGGATTTTTAAAGCTTATAATTATGTTACAAAGCATGAATGTTTTTTGTAGAGACTTGAAATATGTATTTATCAAGGCTGCATAAAATGATTTACAAAAATGTATAAGTTGGCCCAAAAAATCAAGAAAGGCAAACAAGAATGGAATAAAGTTTGTGTTCATTTTAACCTTATGTGAAGGACAATAAATATTCCAACAAACACAAAGTAAAAAATTTCAATTTGTAAAACACTTTTATAATTATTTTTTTTGAAATTCCTCATATATATATATATATATATATATATATATATATATAT
>Ga0116227_10001329_pt1 | contig 54655 bp, 41 predicted proteins | sample S1TSphgellanicum_FD_89693 | JGI IMG/M metagenome (GOLD analysis project Ga0116227, IMG submission 89693) | Host-associated microbial communities from peat moss isolated from Minnesota, USA - S1T2_Fb - Sphagnum magellanicum MG | ecosystem: Host-associated > Plants > Peat moss > Unclassified... | reverse complement strand
TTTTTTTTATATATATATATATATATATATATATATATATATATATATATATATATATATATATATATATATATATATATATACGTAAAGGTCTAAGTATGGATCAATCTTGAACCAAAATTGCATTTTTGAAATACCAGGCTAATGTTGGTGGTGTGAACATGTGGATCAATATTGAGAAAATGTTACTCATGGCATTACTTAGGGTTTAAAATTTCGAATGGTCATATGAGTAACAAGAGCTAGAAGGTTTTTATAAAGTCTAGTACAAGTATATTAGTAGCACTCTAGCTTCATACCCATGGAATATTAACCTAGGTACTAATTCATGGATTCATCAATGCATTTATACACATAACACTAATTTTTTTGCCAAGTTTTCAAACTGCCAAAATTGGCCATTAGGCCCACTAGTCATTTCCTACATGTTATAGTTTATGACCTATCTATGTTAATTTATGACCTACCAAAAGACCTATATGCTAGGGGGGTGCAAACAGGATAACATGAGCCGCACCCACTTGCTTTTGGGACTACTTTTGGTGGAATATTTTTTAGAATATATTTTTAAAAATTCTTCAAAAAAATTTTCAAAACTTTTTATAATTTTTTTAATATTATTATGTCAAGGTTTATGTAAAAGATTTCACAATATATGTAATCGTCAAAAGTTTTGGAATCTATTTATAAATTTTTATAATGGTAAAAAACATGCATTATAATGTTTAATGAAAGTTTTTGAAAGCTTATTATTCATCAAATATTTTTAAAATTAATTCACACGTTCCAATGATAAATTATGAACCAAACTATATTAAAAAATCTTATACTTTCAACACCAAATTAAATTACCACTTGTAAACGTGAAAAATTAAACACTCATTACACTTGCTATGGCTTGTGTTAGTATGACTGCACCTAGGGTGAATGCACTTGGGTGTGCATTTTTCCTCCTAATCTATCACTAGCAATTGGCCTAGGCTTAGTGCCACATTAGGAGGCAAAATGTGGCCTTTAAAGGGCATTTTGAGTACTTTAAAATAGTTTGGTTTGCTCTAGTTTCAACATGTTATTTTTTAAAGTGACAAATTAAGGCGTAAGATTATTTTTTTGCATTATCTAGTTGCAAATATATCCATCTTTTCAAAGGTATGCATACTACAATAATCACAATCATATTTATATATGGGTATGTACCAATGTTGACAATTTCAAATCTAGGTTATAGTTTAGGTTCTATGGTCTCCAAAATGGACTTTTTAAGTTATGTTGGAATCAATGTTGGAACCTAACTAGGCAATCAACTTTTTCAAAATTGAAATAAAACTTGAATCAAGGATGTTACTCGATTTTCAACTATTTCAAGTTTTTTATGTAAATAAGTACAACTTTTTTTTATAAAGTATAAGCTTAGGCTTAAATTTTAAGCAAGTTATTGCATTTGATTAATTATAATCATTAATATTTTATTTTGAACTATGTGTTTGTTGAATAACTAATAATTAAATAATAATAATCGTTTATTAAAAATGGAGCTATACTGACTTTAAATTTGAGAACCAAGTTCTTAATGTCAAGAATTTTACTATAGTTATAAATTTTAATCCTAATTACTGTAGGTAATTTAGGGTAAGTCTGGAACCAGTTCCAATGTGAACAAGATTCCAACTTTTTGGTGTTTAGGATAAGTGGGACAATCTGTGATCAGAATCCTTGGATTTTGAAGCACATTGTAACTTTGTTGTGTTTTTGTGTTTTTGTTATGCAAGGAGTTTGTTGAGGTTTTTGTTGGTGCTTGGATTCCTATGTTTTGTAGGTGAATAAATTTTCAAAATCTAGAAAACTATAGTTGATTTAGCTCGATAGTGTTAAAGCTAGATTTGTGGTTGATTACATTGAGTTATTGGTTATTTTGTTTGTTCCTACTCAAGATTGTGGAGTTGTTCTTTTGAGCTTTGCTCGAGCATCAAGTGACATGATCTTTTGTGTTTTATTTGTACATGTTACAGCTCAATGTGACTGCACAATGTTACCTTTCCTCTTTTGTTTTGTTTTTTGTTCATTTCTAGGAACAACGACAATGACGATAGCTTGAACTACCACCACCATCGTTCATTTGTAAATAACAACGGTCACAGCAACCTATGCCACCACTGCCATTGCTAGGAGCTACAATGCAAAAGGAACAACTATAGCATATAACTACAATCTAGGGAAGACAAAGGAGAAGAAGGAAAGGAAAGAAAAGAGAAAAAAAGTGAAGCGGGGGAGTTCAATAGCACACACGGTTGCAACATGTAGCCAGCACAAGGTGCCGTAGCATGGTAGCACGTTCACACATGCACGAAAGCCATTAAACTCCCATAATCATCATTGTTGAGCTTTGATTCAATTGAAGTGTGGTCCGGGCTTACTGGCTCAATGAAGTGCCAAAGGCCCAAGCAGATAAGGTTAGGGACGGTCCAATCCAAACCTACCCTGTGCCGTTTTTTTTTTTTAATTGAATATCCAAACCTAAGGTTCAAGGGGCTATGTGGTAGCTAGGGGTAAGTTTGGGTGGGGGTGTAGGTTAGGGTCCAATCCGAACTTGTTATTTATTTTTAATTTTTATTTGCGTTTTCCAAACTTAATAATTAAGTTCAGCACCAATCCAAATTTGACACATGTCAAGAAGTTAGTAAAATTATTTATTTATTTATTTATTTATTATTATTATTATATTTTTCAATTTTCATTTGAATGGAAGGATTTCATCTCTTTATTTCTATTTTATTTTTATTTTTTTCCATCCAAAGTTGGACGAAAAGTTTTCATCCATCCGTGATTCTTAGTGGGCCATATCTTCCACATGTGGGCTCAAATTTCAACGATTCTTACATCATCGAATTTGTCTTGGCAAGCCCTATGCAACAATGGGCCTATAACCACTTTTGGAGATTGTGTTTAAGAGTTCAAAGATTTATTTTTTCGTATTTTTGGGATTTATTTCACATAAAATCCCACAAATTGATATCTCCCACATACAAGGCTTGTTTTAGGTGTCATCTGCACCAATGCTTTTGTGATGAAGGAGACTATCATTTTAGGAGTTTTTAACCAAATTAGCGAAAGGTCATTTGCCAACCCTTTTTCTAGTGGTGTGGCATGAAGGTGTTGGGAGGCATGTGGTGTGTAGGAGGGCATGGAACACAAGAACAACAAATGGGTGACTTACCTGTAAAAACTCTTGATACCCACATGTGGTGGAGTGCCACACCATCAAGTTGCGCCATCAACTTTTGAAATTTTGCATACTTGTTATCGTAAGTCTCTAAATGGAACTTATTGGGGTGGAGGCATGTATGTGTTAAAGGGTTCCTCCCACTTGTGTTGTGGGTTTTTACATTTGTTTCCTATATCTGTGTTTGGGACTGTCAGTTCTTTATCGAGGGGTAAGGAAATTTATTAATTTGTGTGCCTTTGAGTTACATCACAAGGCAAGCACAAGCTCGTGTGATGATCTCCTACAAATTTATGCATACTATTCAATAAAAATCTTTGAGTGAAGGGCTTTGAGCCTTCCCATGTGTGCTAGTTGCAACATGTAGTGAATCAAAAGGTTGTAATTGGTGTGGTTAATGGTTGGGTATGGGACAAGGCTACCACCCAACTCTAATTACTGAATAGGTCCTGCTTGAGCCCTAATTTGCCCATACATAAATATTAAGGTTTAATGGCAAGTCAGTTGTACTTGGTGCTTGTCTTTGTTGTTGGGTGAAATCAAGTTGATGACAATTAGATCTGTTGTGGCGGTAAGACCAAAGTAATGATTGATGAAATCACATTTGTTGTTCCTATAGTTGTGAAGGTCCAAGTGCGTGCTTGGCCTTGTAGAACATTTTTGTGGATGCAGGTGCCCCAACCATAAAAATGTAACAACCTTAAACACCATTTTCGTTTGGGGGATTTTAGGGTTAAAGAAAATAGTAACAAGTCAGCATCCCTATAGGATTAATTGAATCGATATGGGTGTAGCAATCCTGGTCACAGTGGGGTTTCAGAGTTATAGGGTTTCAAGGTTATAGGATTATAGGGTTACAAGTTTAGGGACTTCAAGGAGACTCAGATTAAGGTTAGGGTTTCATCATGGACAAATGTCAAGATTTGGATTCTAGAAATAGGTTTGCCATAAGGTTTATTAGGTGAAGGGTGTGGTTTGGACCACCTACCCCACCTACATTATCACCTAAAGGAAATTCCTAGAATTTTGAAGCAGAACTACCACCGGTAATGTCGGTACCACGTATGTGGGACATGGAGGACATGTATGGCACCTCCAAAGGGCCCCGTCAATTTTCAAGGGCAGTAGGCACCATCGAACAAGATGATTTCATCTAGAAGTTCGATAATTGGTGTGATATATAGTAGTTGTGGAATCTGCAACAATTTATACCTTTCGTAACATGGAAGGGTTTATTTTACCATCTGGAGGGATCACCCATGGATGACTATCACAAGTTTTGTGATGCCCATGAAGTTGACATTGAAGAATGGTGTCGATACTAGTCAACAAATTATTTTTCCATCACCAAGGGTCAATTAGCTCTGCCAACACCTACCCCATCGACCATTATCATAAAGGCTAGTGCATGTCCTTCTACACCTAGGGGTAGTGGCAGCAAGCTGACTATCAAGGCACAAGTTTTTCCCGCTTTTAACCCTATCACTGAGTTCTTTGAATGACTTCACACCCATTACACCAATTCTAGGGTGTCAAGATTAAGAAATTCATTACATCGCAAGAGTTTCAGCACTGACCCCATGAGAGTTTGTGGGAGGCATACACGTAGATGTGGAGGTTGATTAATGTGACCAAGGGGGTTATAGAGGCCCAAGCTATCCATTTTTGGTATGGGATCCTTGAAAAGGATCTAAGGTGATGGGTGTGAAACATAATTTTCACCCAATGTACTTAGCCCACATTGGCATTTGTTTTCCAAATATCTAAACACATTAAGCTCAACATGGTGGAGGAGAAGGTTGTTACCCAAAGGTTTAATAAGGAAACCTTAAAACCTTCCTACCTCATTGACTCAACAATCATGTGGTCAGGCATTGAGGACTACACCATAAAAGGCCAAGGGGACAAAACAAGAATCTAAATGGAGGTTCTTCATCCTACTCAAAAAAACAGGGGGGGGAAAGACAAGTTTTGGAGGTGTTATGGGCTGTATTGGAAAAAGGATTACCCTAATCCTCTTCAAACAACCACTTCCTACCCAAATCCCAACCAACCTTGCTCACATTGCAAGGTGTATGGCCATGATGCGGACCATTGCTTCACGCTTCATCCAAAGTTGTGGCAAGTTCAATCCAGACAGGAAATGCAAGGAAGTCCCCAAGTTGTAGTAAGGGCCAGAAGGCAAAAGGTGTGACCTATAAAGGGCTCGCCACCAAGTCAACTCCAAACCAACCCAATGCCATGGAGGCATGATTTGCACGTTTGGAAGCGCTAATGACAAATATGGCATCTAGCATGGCAACATAGGTGAAACCCACAACACCTACACCATGTGATTCTTCAACTTAAAGCTTCAACCTTAGATTTTTTTGTGGAGCTAGATTCTTAAGGCAATTAGGTCTAGATGCAATCGAATCAAGTATTCTTCATGATCATGTTTAAAGGGTAGCTAATGACGAAACCTTGGTTAGGGTTTCAACAACTACACCAATTATTAGGGCAAATGTTTAAACGTAGGAACCATGAAGTGTTGGCAAAATATTGGATCCTTAGTGTGGGGAGGCCCAACACCAAGTTTGTTTACCATAGTCTTTTGTATTGATTGACATAATCTGCACCTTTATGGACACATCAAACCCCAATAGGGGATTGATTACGACCACTAGACTATTCAATTCCACTCAAAAACCCAAGTGCCCAGTAACGTGTTAGGGGTGACCTCTAGACTATACCATGGTCTATGTTAAGGCAGTGGTTACATAGGTTACATTGTATGATGTGCTAGTTGGGGGGGCAATTTTTATACCCCCTGGGAGTCACCCTAGATTTTTGGGAGGAAATTGTTTATTATTGACTAGGATGGCAAATAGGAGATAGTCGTAAGGCTTTTCCACCAATTACTTTCATTAGGGAGCATGTAAAAAAATCTATCAATACAATGATGTTAGCAAGATTTTAAAGGTTTCCCCATGGTTTTGATTTATTGGAAGGCATGTCCATGCTATGGATAAGCCCCCTATTCATGAGCTAGAGATGCCAAGTGCCCAAGTTGGGCCATTCATTCAAGGCTCATCACGTGATCCTCCACCATCGTGGGGAACATTATCGAATCTTTATACATCAACCAGACATTATATTCATCAAGCTTAGCACATTTTGTTGTTACTAAGCCTACAAGTACTGGTAGATCTAGGCCATGGACCACCTAATTTACAACCTTTGGATTATAGGGTTATCCACTAGCATATTCTCAAAGATGGGATTTGCCTAGTAGAGTTTTTTGGAGGCATTAATTCCGACCTTGTAGCAATCCTTCAATCCAATGTCAGGGTTCACCAATACTATTATGTGGAGAAGGATCCTCAAGCCCAGCAAGCCTCCATGCACCATATTATGATGTTGTGACAACATCCTGAGTTATTGCTTACATCAACAATCCAAGTTACCAACGTGCCTTACCAAGCAACATCACATTACTAGGGGCATAAGATTTGGACAAGATTGGACCAATGGTCCTAGTCATATAAAGATGACCCTAAACCCTATCGCAGGTTGGCATGTGTAGGTTAGGGACTTTCAGACCTTAGATCAAGGTTATTTTAGGAATTGATTAAGGTGTTGTAATATTTGTAGACCTTTCAACTACATTCATGTGCATGTGTTGGAAAATGTCCCACCTTTGGGGGATTCTCAACCAACTGTATTGGTAGCATGGCAACAAATTAAGACTTGGATTAAGGAGCCAGTGTAGGTGGATGCTGCAACAATCGATTCATGTGCCCACCACTTTTGGTGGTTATGGACTAACCTAGTAACCCTAAAAATGTTTTAAAACGCATATCGGCTCATTTTGAAGTCACCCACATGCCTGGTGGATGACATTTTGGATCTAAGATGACATTCTTTTGCCATTCAACATGATGATCAACCACCTTTAGCTGTAATCAATAGGAGGGTTGGCCTACCTCGGGTAGTTTTACCTATTCTTTTGAGTTTTCTCTGTTCTCACACATTTCGAGATGGTGATCTAGGCATGATTAGGGATGCCAACTCATCCAGGATGGAAAAACCCAACGTTGATGAACAAGAATGAGTTATGGGATTTTGCACCAACACCACAACTATGCGAAGGATTTCCAAAGGTGCTCATAGATGGATATTAGGATAGGATATGGATCTTACCTATCTACATGGATCTTTAACCTTTGTTGGGCTAAGAAAGTTCGATTTACACAATCTTTCTTGCCCACCCACCTTCCTCTACTTTTGTTACACCTACATATGGGTCAACTATGTTGGTGCAAGGGGGGGTCATCCTTGGCATTTATGGGATCAAGGATTTATGGGTAATGGGAAGGAGGTTTTTGATGTGAGGGCGTTAGGGCATTTTGGTGTTATGTCACATTCTACGTTCAACTTCAGGTGCTAGGGATGTGTCATCATCTTAGCCCAAGGTACAGGAGATTGCAAAATCATGGGAGCCAAATATTAGTCATGTGGTTACAAGAAATGAGGTGCAAGAAATACAATGGCTATTGCAGGATCATGTTGGTTGTTTTGCCTTCAATTTGAAGGAATTGGGACAATTTTAAGGATATGAGGTCCAAATTGCATTAGAAGATGATAATTTATTTTTAGATGACCTTATAAGTTGAATGAGATGGAGAGGGCCTTAGTTCAAGTTCAAATAGCAAAATTACTAGATGCAGGTTTGGTGGAATTATTAAAAGGTGATTATGCCTCAACAACAATGATGTTAACCAAGAAGGATATTTTTGGCAATTGGACAGAGCAATGCATGTGTGGGGATTATCACCTAATCAACAAGCGCACGTTTTCAAACAAGTATGCCATGCCTTTATTAGAGGAAATCTTTAATGCCCTTAGTTAAGCCAAGGTTTTTACTACCTTTGACTTGAGATCTAGCTACTATCAATTTCCATTGAGAGAGGGTGACAAGGTCAAAACAACATTTTGGGGAATCGACCCTCATGGGAAGGATTGTTTATACAAAGGTGGTTTTTGCCATTTGGTTTTCAAAATGCCCCTACAAAATTTCAAAGGGTGATGGATTGGGTGTTGGCACGATTTGGTTTTGCCAAATGTAACATTTATGACATTATTATCTTAAGCTCGACATTAAAGGATCACAGGCATCATCTACATGAGGTATTTAGAAGATTTGAAGATCATAACCTTAAGTTTCATCCAAATAAATGTTAGTTTTTCCAAACATAGGTGGAATACCTAGGTCACATGATTTATTCAGGTGGACTGGGGGTATAGAAGGCCAAGGTCGAGCCCATTTCACATATACCCCAACCAACAGATGTCAACCAATTACGAACCTTCCCAAGGTTGCATAATTATTATTGGATATTTGTTAAAAGATTTAATAGCATTGTTAAACCTTAAACTAGGTTGACATAGATCAACTAAGAGTACGTTTGGGGTGATGAGCAAGAGCAAACATTTTAGGAGTTGAAAGTCTGACTTTTTTAAGCCCCCATCTTGAGGCAACCCATTTGAAGACATCCTTTGCAATTGCATACGAATTAAAATACTTTAGGGTTAGGGGTTATGCTTACCCAACTGAATGATGATGGTCAAGAGTTCTAGTGTTATATGCCAATTGGTCCAACAACAAAACAAAGGCCAAATATAGTTCATATGAAGGGGAATGCATTGTTGTTATTTGGGCAGTTTTTTTTTTTCAAGTGTTATCTATATGGTAGCCCATTTACTTTGGTTACCAATCACCAACCCCTAAAGTTTGTAATGGAATTAGATCGACTCACAAGAAAGTTGGCCAGATGGGCATTAATCTTTTAGAAATACGATTTTGATATTATTCACAGGGCTAGTAGGATTAATTGAAATGCTAATGGGTTGAGTCGAAACCCAAGTTCAAGTGAAGAGGATATCACATGTGCCAAGTGGCAAGGAAAGGTGGATTTGGAAGTAGTACCAAGATGGATGCCTTTGCAACCCTATGTACTTTGTTGGGATATTTTAGGGATGTACCCCAGAGCAACACAAGTCATGGGAATTCCCACAATGATAATGATGAGTTAGAGGGCAATGGTGCCTTGGACATCCATCTAGATTTACCTATATGCCATATCTATAAGCAAGTGAAGTTTCGGTGGGATTGACACCCAAGGAGCAAGATCAAGTTGTCCACATGACGAAACAATTCTTATGGGAAGGTAATTCCTTATTACATGTGTGGACAAATGGGTGAATACGTGTAGTACCATGCCTATAGTAGTGTGAGGGCCTTGTACGACATGTTTATGAAGGGTTGGGCCATTTTGGGGTTCGACAAACCTATAGTTTGCTCTAGGCATAGTACTAGTGGCATGGGATGTAATTACACGTTCAATAGTTTGTTTCTCGGTATGTGGTGTGTGATCAATTACGGGCATCATTCAACACATTAACACCCCAGCTAAAGCCTTTACCAATTATGGGGCTAGGTTATCGATGGAGCTTGGATTTTGCCGACCCATTGAATTTGATGCCTCGACATAATCAATATGTTTTGGTTATGATTAAACACTTCTCCAAGTGGTTAAAGTTGGTGCCATTGCCAAATTGCAATAGTGAAGGTACTGCATATGCATTTCTAAACAAAATGTTTAACAAATTTGGTGTTTCAACCAAAGTTTTTGCTGACTAAAGTACGAAATTTTGAGGGGATTTTTAGGATTTGTGTGAGAAGGCATTGATAGATCATCGAACTACTTCACGAGATCATCTTGAGGCAGACAGGTTGGTCAAATGAATGGTGTAGACAATAAAAGCAAGGACTGCAAAAATACGGCCTTCAAAAAGGCCACACTTAAGATTAAGACTTGCAATTACCATGGTTGGATCCTAAGCTACTAGTTTCCATTTGACGCAATGTTATGACTATGATTAGTCTCAATGATCCTTTAATGTGGACTCAAGCATGTGAACAATGGGCTACTTTGTTTAAGTGTGTGATGCCTATGGCTACGAAAAATCTAGTAATTTTTTAACACCAAGATATTTTTCAGTATGCCACAATTCTTGGAAAAAGTTATCAATCTCAAGTTTGTAGGTTCGAGTTAGGGGATTATGTTTACATGTAGTAGATAACACCCACCACATTGGATGTGACTACATGTCATGAAATTTTGCATGTTCAAAAGGTCCTACCTTTCAAAATATTATTGTTGGAAGGACGAAATGGTTAAACATTTAAGGTCCATGTGTGTAATTGTGCACTATGTCATCTCCCCAATGTAGATGGCCAAATTGACCCATCTTTTGCCATTATATTTGTCGATTTACAATGTATGTTGTGTGGGCAATTCACAGGAGCTACCACTATGTTGGTTTGTGACCGGTGTTCAAAAGGATGTTTGACACCACCCTTGGACCAAGTATCGGTAGGCAAATGATTTTACCTTCAGTGCACCCAATAGACATGGTTCCCACATTTACATAGTAGGACTAGTCTAAGATTTTCCCCCATGATGTCTCACCTTTGGCTGAAAATTTGAAGGATTCCATATAGGTGACTAACGATGGGGCTCACATTTGCACTCAACCTAATGATCCTTTTACCTTGGAACTCAAGGATTCGCCCTAATGGATTACTGGTGGTAGTTCTATAATGTTATTTGGTTTTAAGGGACCCCAACCCAGATAAGGGGACAATTTGGATGTGGTGTACAAGGTAGGGTATTTTTATATTATGTGTTTTGAATATGGTGACAACGATAATTGTAGGTGTTGACTTTGGAGTGCATGACATTAGTTTTATTTATGTGTGAAACCATAACAAAAACTAGGATACAATTTTTTTTATAAAACACAAAAGTGACTAGTCCAAACTGAAATTAAAATACTTTATGAAAAACTAAACATTGAATCAGATTCTTAATTCATAAAGTGAAGAACACATATACCTCGTTGTGTAAAATTGGGTAAGTGTAAATGATTTGGTGGGGAAGTTTAACTTAATGAATGCATATCCAAAATCCTTGGGATTTTATTGTGGTTAAATTTTGCATTTATATAAAGACCTTGTACCCATTTTGGTTATATAAATTTTATTTTAAAATATGTTTTACAATCACACCCTACTATTGATAAAGCTTATTTAAACAACTTGATAATGCACAATATCAACATTGAGAAATATTATATAGAATGAATTAGATCCCACTGTGAAGTAAACAACCAAACATTTTAGGTCTAAGGAAATCTTGGGGATTGGCAACCTATCAATAAAAACAACTATGCAAAAATGCATATAACCCACCACAAAAATAAAATAAAATATCCATAGCAAAAAAAAAGGTAATAGATTTTTAGTCATTCTTGATTCTTTTAAATAGATGTCAAAGATTTCTATAACAATAATAACATTCTTCTCATTAATTTTTTGTCAACCTCAAACATCATATGTTCCTTTTTTTATTTAGGTTATTTATATAATGATGGTACAATTAACATGATGGCATAATTTCACATCATGTAATTTGGTTTGATTATAATATTTTCGTTAATGACAAATGGTTGTCATACACTTGAAGTTTTAGTATGTCACATGTTAGTTGCATATTTTGCAAAACATTAAGGTATACTATTCTATTTTATTTTAACATTCCAACTTCCATTATGGAAACCAATCATTGTTTCAAATATTTATTGAAAGTTGGATGAAATTTGGAATGTGAAATAGTAGGTAAAATTTTGAATATAATCAATTTTTTTTAAATCTGTAAAGATTTTATCTAGCATTGAAATGACATCAAACATGAAAGGGATTTTAGAAGAGCCAAAGGTGTCTTTCTTAAATTAAACCTCCTACATAATTTTTAAGGTGGACATTGAAATTGCCATAATGAAGGAAATATCCAATTTGATGCCATGATGAATATTTTAAGGTGCATAGGTCTATTTATTTATTTTTCCAATTTTGTGATGTTGCTCAAATGGCAATCATCTATAAGTTGATTTAGCCAAATTTGGTGATAAGAAAATATGAAAATTAAAAGAAAAATAATATCCTTCTATAATTTTCGCTACTTGTGAGAACTTAGGATAGAATCTGACATTTTTTAATTTTTGAAAAAGAGATTTCTTCTCAACATTATTAAATTTGAAAAAAGATTCAATTTTCGCCAATTCGTAAAATAATTCCCCATTTGGCAAAACTTCACCCCACAAGAAAAACACTTGCATAGGTTTAATTGGTATTACATTACCAACACTTTTCAATACCAATAAATGACCCCATTGGTTCACATTTAGTATCCCATGCAAGGTGACCTTGAATTGTTGGCTTGGCCATGAGGCTCATCATATAGATCAAATGCATGAGCTTGAGGCTTTGTCATGTGGAGAAAATGCATGGGCTTAAGGCTTATCATATGGATCAAATGAAGCATTAATTACATCAAGATAATTACACATGCAACATGAGTTTTGATTGGCACATAACCAAAAGAATGAGGCCAACCTATAGAAAACTTTTCAAATTTGACTTGCTTGCAATAAAAATCATCCTTGCTTTTGAATTCATGCAAATCTAAATGATGACATAGGCATGACATCTCATTTTGGAAAGAGAACATAACTATTGCTTTGGTGTATACATGCCATTACTACAAAAGTAACTTGTAAGTTTACTATGACAAAATGTTTTTTTAAATATAAGACTTTGGTTCATTTCAATTGTTGGAAAAAAGAAAAAGAAAAAGTTACATTGCTTGCAACATACAACACATGTCCACTACTTTTCAGGTTCCTTTGTTTGATACTTTGACACTTTCATACAAAGGAGTCTAAGGCACGATTTGTGATGAAGACTCAATATGAATTTTGAAATATGCTAACTATTTTGTCAAAAACTTCAGCACAAATTGAACCTTGCATGATGATAAACCTCTTCCCTATGTCACAAGTATTTACATGCTTTCTAAGGTGGGTCATACACAATTGGTTGCAACATTGGGTATCACACATCCTATACTTATATTCTTATTTTGTCATATTACAATTACTTGAAAATTATGGCATAAAAGTTATGTGCATTCTTCATGTCCTTTTGAACTCATTCCTTAGTTTCAATGTCATGGATTCCAATGAAATGTATGTCAACTTAGGTCTAATATTTTTCATGTAGGAGTACGGTAAATTAAACAAACTCATCTTAAAAGTGAAAAATAATCATGGAGTCACTGTACTTGCACAAAGATGAAAATCCCCCACACTATTTGAATTATCAAGCATCAAAATAAAAGTATTTAATATTAATGTAGGGCAATTTCTTGGGACAATGGCTTCAAACTAAATCATGTATAAATTCGCTAATATTTCCTTAACATGATGTAGGTTCCACTTATGTCTTTGTCATTAGTTCCAACTTGTACCGAACATAGCTTTACAATTTGGAGACATGTAACCACTCTTGTAGAACACTAATCAATTTTCATCCTCCAACTTGTTATTCTCTTGATAAACAACTAGAAACTTGGTTCCAATTGTGCATGTAAATGGATACCAAGTTGCCAGCATCCTTCTATTACATAGTCACCAGGGTTTTTTTATTTTTTTATTTTTTTATTTTTAATTTTATAATTTGTCAAGTAGGTGGACTGGTGATTGTTCACCAGAGGAATGAGTCAAAGTTGACTTTTGGTTAGACAAGTCAGTAGAAATTTTTGAGAATCCTGCCTAATTCTGGTGACCTACAGGAACTCAATGTCTAAATCTGGCAATTTCTAACCTTTTTTTTTTTTTTTTTTTTTGACCACTTTTTTTTATTTTTTTAAAAAAAACCCTTTGTAAAATTTGCACTGAATTTTCTTTTATTGCCACAATGCAAGGACTCACCAAAAAAGAAACTATTACTAGTCACCTACCATATATTCAAACTAGAGCTCCCAAACACCTAATGGTAGAGCTTTAGCAAAACATCACAACTCGAGGCTGCTTTTATGATGAGAATTGAATACCCAATTGTTAGACTCCAATCATGAAATCAATTGTTCGATTTGAAACTAGGAAGGAGTTAATGTGTTTCAATAGGTAGCCAGCTATGCAGAAGGATGCTTGAATTTATTTTATTTTCATATCTTGTTTATAGCCAAATTTGGCTAAATGTTCTTGTGAATGATCACCATTTCGACTACATCACACAATTGAAAGAAACCAAACACTTCTTGGGATGAGGCATAGAAAAAGGTGGATAGTTGAAAAGCCCACACCATAACTAACCATAATGGTTAGTTATATACTAACCATCCACACATGTCTACCTAGCTAGTAACCACCCAAGTGTCTTACCTAGTTACTTACTTATATACTATACCTATGACTAATGTTCAGCAAATCTTGTCAAAATAATTGTTTTTTTGGCAATCTCAATCTAAATATTTCAGGCTTTCAACAATATTCTCTAAATATACAAAGTTCACCAATAAGTTTCAAAGTTATCATGTGTTTTGAACTGAGTTCAAATCTCTAAAATTTTGGCAAATTGTTCTTAGTAAGATAATAACCAATTACAAATTATAAGTTTCCTACTTATTATACTTACCCATTTTCAAAGGTAGTTACATAAGTAGTGTGAGGCTATGGATTTTTCCGGAACTTTTTTATGTAGCCAAGTGGCAATCATCCCTAGAAAGATTTAGCCAAATCTGGCTATAAACCAGATAACCAGATATTAATCATTCTTTTATTTTTCTGGCTAGATACTGAAAACCAAATATAAAAATCTGGTGATTTGTTTTTTCACTTCTGGTGATTGAAACCCTCAAAAATCATTATTTTTTTTTCTTTTCTTTTTTCTCTTTTAGGAGAAATTTTTCAGTAAATTTTAGAAAAAAAAGGGGTAGCAGTTTGACCGCAAAGTAGGATGATCTACAGGATGGTTGTGGTTCATCTAAAACTAATTCATAACGGGTTTCCAATGGATGGTGCACTGGTGGGTGCTAGGTCACATAATCCCAATGGACCTATGTGTGGTATCTTGTTGTGGAAAGTAGAAGTATCAGCCAAACCTTTTATAGATAGTACCTAGTCATGGCAAACAAGTGCGACAATTTGCTTCTGTTGATCGGCCTTTCTTTTACTGGAAAAAATCAAAAATTGAAAATTGAAAATGAAGTGATTTCAGAAGATTTCAATCTTCAGTAGTGAATATATATATATATAGTAAAAATTGCCAGATTTCTGTATTTGGTTTTCAATGTATAGCCATAAATTTAAAAGGTTGATTAAAAAGTTTGTATTTCATATATGGTTCATAGCCATATTTGGATAAATCTTCCTAAGGATGATCACCATTTTCTTACATCTTCTTATCAATGCTCATCACATAGGCTACATAAAAAATTTCCTAAGAAAAACATGGTTGCAGATGAGAATAATGACTCATGATAGGGCCAAGATACTAGGGTCATTTAGACCCAACCTTGGGTTTTTGTGATTTAATGATGAGCCTATTTCATTAACTCATCAAAATTTTGAGTCCTAAAGAGGCATGTTTGAATTTCTCTCCAAGTTTGTGTAGTTATATAGATTAGAGCACTGGATACATGGGTAGGCAAAGCATGTGGGATAAAATTGCCCTTTTCCATTTTTCTTTTCTTTCTTTTGGTTGTATAAGATAAACATGTTGGTGAGACTTAGTGTATCAAAGACCTTACAATCTTTATATATTCCTCCTTCCTCTCTACAATTAAAAGAGGAACTTATGTAGAGCTTTGCTTGGGATACCTACAGCCATTTAGATGCTTCAAAACAAACAAGAAATGAAAAAAAATGAGGTACAAAAGAAAGGGGGTCAATGTTTGGTGATGGGTGTGTTCAAACAGTTTGTAATTTATACACATTTGTCTTTTTCATAGTTTTTTTTTCTTCATTGTTCATTTGCCTTTAGAGTTGAAAAAGGTCATGTAGAGCTTCTCTTGGCACACCCATAGTTACTTAAATTGCTCAAAATGGACAAAAATGAAGAATTTATGACATCTTGAAATGGAAGGGTCATTTTCTTGGAAAAACACACTTTGTGGTTTTTCTTTGTATCACCTTTGCCTTAGGAGTTCAAAGAGGTTATGCAAAGGTCATTGCTTCTTTCTTACTTTCTTTTATTTGAGCACCAAGAAATATTGTAACTCAAAAGTAGCAGCTTCTTAAAATAAGCTTGCATAAGACATGCAAACTTGCATAAGTGAGGCCCACCATTTTTTGTTTTGTTTTTTTTGTCTCTTGATTCACAAAATCGATGAGGCTATAGAGTTATCGATAAAATGACCCTCGTTTTGAGCCTTTCTTTCATCCCCTAAGCCCTTTTCCAATATGTATCATTGTTATCCATAAAATAATAGAATTTTATGGAACTAATCAAGATTAAATGCATGAGGTTCGAAAATATTTATGTTTGTCATACACACACAAAAATATCATTAATCAAAAAATATTTATAATTATAGTACACAATACCAACAGTGACTGGTTGAAGGCAATCAAGAAAAAAAAAACAAGATGAAACTCAGATTAGCACCAAATTTGTTGCTAATCTGAATTTCAATCCTCATTTAAGCCCAATGTATTTTTTTCACTATTTTTTAAAAATCTCATTACCTTTATGCCCAAACAAAGGTATTGATGCTATGTTTTCTTTATTTTGCAGATAACTCTTAGATCTAGCTTGCAACTTCAATGTTTTTTTCTTGGAAAAAGCTAAAACCCAAATCCAACTTTGAACCTGGCTTCAAAATTCTCTCAAATCAAACAAGCATCCAAAACTGGTCCCACCTTCAACTTGGAATCGAGGGGCCTCATAAAGTCTAGAACCATTGACCCAAGAATTGGCAATCTAATAAATTGGATGAAGCCCCCAGAAGCAACAAGTTTTAATTCTTAAAAACATACCTTAGATTCAGAACGAAAGGATTAGCGAAAGGATTTTCCATTTTGCGAAGAAAAAAATCTAGACCCAAAGCACATGATTCGTCTAAAAATCAAGAATCAACCAACACTGATTGTAATTGGTGTTTTTCCCCCTAATTTTTTGAGAGAGCTAAGTATAATCATCCACAAGACAATTTAGCCAAATCTGAATATAGTCAAAATTTGAAAGCCAAAAAAAATCAAAAATTCCATATATTGTTTGCTCTCTAGTGGAACTTAATATAAAAAATGAGATGGTTTTTTTGTATTAGTGTTCCAAAAATTTGGTGACTAGGAAACCCACAAAACAACAATTAGTTTTTCACCATATTTTTTCAATAATTGCTAGCTAGAAAATTTTCAGTAGCTTAAAAATTCCATGCTTGGAACCTCTTGAATCGAGGGAACAATAAATTCAACAAAAAAAGAATTTGAAAGAAACTGATATAAAGCAATTTTCTTTTCTTTTCGGATTCATTCAAAACAAAGTCTCTAAGAACTTTTGCAGCTTTTGTTTCCCCAATTCCCCAATTAAATTAGAGAGAATGAAAGAAAAAGATAAAAGAAAAAAACCAATCTGCTGGTTATGCTTTTTTTCTTCAGGCCTACTATAGTCAAATTACTTTCACTATTCGAGGCCCCAAGAAAGTGAGTACAAGGGGCCCCTTGTTGCTTTGTAATGAAGACGAGGTTCAAAACTAGGCAACAACTAGGGCCCCACTTTGAGGTTGTAGTTAGGGCCCCATCCAAGGGTCGGATCACCTCCAACTTTAGATAGGGGCCCACTTTGTGGTTGGAGCAGCCTCCAACCTCAGCCCTGGTGCCCCCACTTGGCATCTCATGAGGTCCCATGGATGGTCCTTTTTAGGTAGGGCATGGTACAACAAAATGATGATGCAACAAATTGTTGAAAGAAGTTTCTCATGAAGTCATATAAAGTCTTTGTGTCAGGCACTACTTGTTGGTTGTTGATCAATAATCTTTCTTTTGACCCATAATAATCTTTCTTTCCGGGTTTCATTACTAGGATTTAGAACGTCCTAATTAAATCAAGATCAAGGTCCTTCCTTCCTCCATGTCCTTTGGACTAAGGTCCTTTCTTTCTCCATGTCCTTTCTCTTGGAATTCAATTAGGGTTTTGAATGTCCTAATTAATTTTGGATTAAGTTCTCAATTAGGGTTTAGAATGTCGTACTTAATTTAAGATTAAGGTCTTTCCTTCCTTCATGTTGTTTGTTTTGGTGTTCCATAAAGGGGTGTTAGAATGTCCTAATTAAACTAGGATTTAGATCCTTTCTTCCTCCATGTCCTTCTTGTTCAGTTTTTTGTAATAAAGTTTCACTACAAAGAATATGGTTTTTCTTTTGGGGGAGGCGGCCTTGGCTCAAAACATAAGTGTTGTTACTTTGAGTGCTTTATTACTCTTTAGGTGAACTTTGTGGTTCATTGATTCTAGTGTAAAATGTATGGGATGTTTATGATAGTTTGACATCGATGCAGTATGTGCAAGTTAGTAGTATTTTCAGTATAGCTAAAGATCAAATGATCCTTTTGTAGCAACATGAGTATTTGAGGTTACACATATACTATAGCTTTAGAAATAACAAGCACATACAACATATATTCCTCCACTTGTTCATGATGCATTACAATGTCATTGATTTGCATTCTTATTCATATTCTCCATGCAAAGTCTAAATGGAATCATGTGCACAATACTCTTTCAATCTCAACTTCTAGTACTTTTGTGCCCTTCATTGGAAGGGTTGCATTTTAAAATATAGTGTATCTTGTCCTTGTTATGAGAGAATTGGTTGAGTAGGGAATTGTTAAAGAGTAGATTTATGAGGTACAAATTTCTTGACACCTTCTTCGAAACGCTTTGTTGTGCTTTGGAAGAGATCCCTAAGTTTGGTTTTGTATAAAGCTTTTTGTTGGTTTGTTGATGTGACAATATAAACATGATCATGATATTAAACACCTTGAATGATCTGCACAATATCCAAATTCAATTTAGAACTATTTTTTTCAATCATGTGCATGGCAAAATTGCTCCAAAATTATGAAGGAAGGATAACACCAAGTTAATTGATTCTGATTTTTCCCTAAAACGTATTTGATATTGTGGAGTGAAATTGGTATGACCAAAGCACTGGTGCTATGACCTTGTATGCCACAATAATGCCTCCTTACCTTTGAACGATAAGATCTACAAGTCCTTGCCACAATGTTGTTATCTTGGTAGGTGATTCACCCCAAGACTCTTTTCAAAGTACAGGTACTTCTGCCACAATGTTGTTTTCTTAGTAGGTAATTCAACGGAAGTCTCTTTTCCAACATGCAGGTACTTCTGCCACTATGTTGTTATATTGGTAGGTAATTCACCCTAGGACTAAAACTTCAACATGCAGGTACTTTTGCCACTGTGTTGTTATTGGGGTAGGCTGCTAACCCTCCGCCTATTTTCCCCATATGACTACTTCACAATATTCTCCACATACAATTACTTCACAATTCTCATGGGATCTTTTAACCAATGCAACCTAGCTAAGTTGTACCTTTAGCTCAAACAGGAATCGCTTCAAAAAATTCCTGTTTAACTGACCACCAAGGAAATCTTGAATTTTTCCATGTAAAATTATTTGCTTGGTGAGTGAACAAAAGAATGTATTATCTTTGTTCGAAAATGGATTAAAATCATTGAAATTTTGGTCCCCATAATATACCCTTTGAGTTCCCTATGCCTTCTAACTACAAGTGTTTTTCATTAGAGGTTTTCAAGTGTTTTTCTTCCATAGGAAATGTTGAAGTCATGTTGCTTATAAAACTCCTTCCCCCAAGCTCATTAGCAAGATATATGTATTACATTGTATCCATGTATGTTAAAGGTTTAGGGGTTAGGGTTTTGGAGCTTACAAGCATAACACAACATAGCTGAAATTCTTCCAAGCTAGACAAGTATGGAATGGTGTATGTACAGTCTCTCCATTACTCCCTTGTAGATACAAAATAAGAGCATATAAACTGCATCATATGAATGACAGAATGCATATGCAGATCTGGGATTCCATGAAAGAGCACAATTACCAACATGTTTGGCAGGCATAAATGCGGAAAGATATTGAGTACTTCGGTTTAGGATACCTATTTCAAATCCAAAATACTAGCACATATTTCCATAAGGCAGTGGACAAAAGCAAACAAACTTAGACTACAATATGTAGGTATACATGATCAGGTGCAGGGGAGATATCTAATGTTGGGTTCAGAACGGAGTTTGGACCATTACCCCATGACTGTGATTTTCTGCTCATCCACATGGTGAATTGGGATTGGATTCTAACCATTTGATTTGAAACCCTAGTATCTAATGTTCATTACTGTGTAGGACCAAAAATCAAATTATAACGCTTAGAATCTTTAAGGTTTGCTCTTATGATGACATTCCACCAAAGCCCCCTAGGTGTTGAGACTAATAGAAGTTTTAAAAGGTGTGAGGTTAGGTTTCAACTGTCCCTGACCTCATTATGTCCATAGGTATTCCATCCTTGCACAATGCCACATTTCCTCAGTAGTTTGTATAAAGCTCAAAGAAGAAAACACAACTATGTGCTAACACTTCAAATACCCACTGTTGTTACCTGGCATATCTTTGCAGTATTGTACCCCACCCAGCCCAATTCCATATACCGGAACACATAGGAGAAATTGCTAAGACACAGTCCCAAAAATTGTCCACTACTGTCACAGTGAATACCTGCACATTCAAAGCACATAGAGACATCCTGTCAACAAAACTGCCAATCCCCATCCATGAAAATACATGAGCAAGCACATACTAATGCTTTAGCACTTACAAGAAAACTTTTTAAACTGTACCAGACACAATCAACCTACTCAAAATGAATGCAGGAACATGGTTCAACAAGTTATTTGCTGGCATCTGCACACCATGCAAAACTTAATGAACAGCCATAAGATACAGAGAAAGCTGCAAGATTCAAAAGACTTTTTTTGAGAACTAAAACAATTACCTAGAAAAGCTCAAACTTCTCAGTAAGAGGGTGAAAAAACACAGTTCTTTCTTTCAGGGGAAGCTTATCAAATACCCATTTGCATCTGTGACATTGCATCACAAGCATTAAAAATGGGGAATGCTACTTACTGCATCAACTGGCATTACAATACCACCTCCACTACACCTCTACGGTTATAATAACCAAATTGTATTCTCCTATCATGACCAATCTAAGTAATGCAGACACTCATAAGAAGCGTCCATCCTGCAAAGAAAATGCTGCAACAGTTTATTGGAATCCAGCCTAGGACCTTTACATGCACCTCATATTCAGGAAGGAGTTCATAATAGGCATAGGGATTTGAAACCCTAATTCAAAGTGCACTGTAAATTAGGATCTCTCAGGTTGGCCCAACATGTACCATGCATCGAGAGAAAGAAACAAGCTTTCAAAGGATTAGGATTGTACCATAGGAAGAAGGTCTCCACCAAAGAGCTCTCTCTCCATCAAACCCTTTGTCACAGCCCTGAACAAACCATGACAACATGGCTCGCAATGCCTCCATACGTCTAGAGTTTTCATGCCCAGCTAGGGATGATGTTTGTCTCTCTGCACACAAAACAGAAGAAGATTCACACCCAGAAGAATGATTCACACTCTTCTGCAATTTCCTTCTTGGAGGGAGAAACATGCGTGCCTTCTAGAACATCAGATCCCAGTGGAGCTTCTGTTCTGACCAACACTTGAGATTTCGACACAGTTGTTGAGGAGCTTGTAAAGCAGACCTGTGGGACTCATACAAAGGGAAATTTTTGTCAAAAAAAATGCGCCAGAGTCACCAAATTTGGAGGAAATGTTTTCTGAAATCGTTTAGCAGGAGACCTACTTAGAATTTCTACTTTCCTCTCTGACCTATAGCCCAAATCTGGCTAATTCTTCTTGTGGATGAGGCCAAATTTGGCTAATTCTTCTTGTTGATGATCGCCAGTGTGGCTACTACATTTTCTCTATGTGCAAATTTTTCTGATCATGTAGAAAATGTCATTAAGTTGTAGGGGAGGTTCTAGAACGAGTGTGTTCTCCTGAGGGAGGGGAACCTGAGGGCGTGAGCCCGAGGGTGATCCCGAACCTCGGGAGAACACACAAGTATGGGAACCTCCCCATATTCTCTTTTTATTTCCTTGCTTCTTTCCCATTTCGCAGAAAAGAAATATTTTCATGGGAATGTGGGAACATACAAAATTAGCGGAGCGCCCCAGGCTAGCTAACGCCCCAGGGTTCTTCTGCTGGGGGAAGATCCCTCAAAATACACATAGAAATAAAAAAAGGAGTTGTTTACTTAATGTGAAAAATAAGATTTTTATCATATGGGAAATTTTTATTCTGTGGAAATGAGCAAAGAAGTAGAAATGCAGAATGTGAAAGAGAAAGAAAAAGAAGATGAATTAAAGTGGCGAGCACTGAGGTGGGGGTCAATGAAATAGATGAAGAACACCAGCTATTCATTCATTCAATTATTCGTACATTTTCACCATTGGATATGGGGTGGAAGCAGACGGAGATTGCGTGGAAGCAGCCGGAGATCACGACGAAGCCGACGGAGATTACGAGGTACTCGAGACACTCGAGACACTGACAGAAAAAGAAGAAGCGGAAGGAAGCGCGGAGGAAGACGAGGAAGCGAGCGATGGCGATGGCGGTGGTGAGCGTCAGAGCGGCTATGCCCATCTCTTCTACGCGAGCTGCTGCTGCGCATACGGAGTTCTATGACCTTCTCAGAGTGGACAAGAAAGCCTCCTCCTCGCAGCTCAAGACCGCTTACAGGAAACTGGCGTTGGAGCATCACCCAGATGTCAGCCAACATCCTGATGCCAATCGTCGCTTCGCTCAACTCAGCAATGCCTACGAAGTTAGTATTGTCTCTCTTTTTTCTCGCTCGCACTCTTTCTCTTTCTCTTCTTTTTTGTGGCGGGATTTTCGGATGTTAGCGAGCATCCTTATGTCAATCGTCGCTCAACTCACCAATTCCCCCTAAGAAGTTACTAGTGTCTCTTCTTTCTCGCTGTTTTCTCCATCTCTTTCTCTTCCTAGGGTTTTATGACTGCACTCATTTGTCATGTTCAGCTTCAAAATGTTGTCGTGGAAATTCTCTGCAATTCATAGCTATGCAAGTATCTAGAAGAATGTGTGAGATCCTTTGTAGAAGATTTTTTTTTCAAACGGTGGTGGCGATGCTGGTTTCATTCAGCAACTTCAATCTAATATACTGCAGCACCTTTACCATTCTGGCAATAATTATATCAATAAATCCCGATTTTTCTCAGAAGCAGCTGCTTGCAATGCCAAAAGTTCTAGAAATTTGTATGACATTACTATTGACTGCTTGCCCTAAAGCTTGGTGGTGTAGTGTGCCTAAGTAGTGCAAAATTACTTGGCATTTTTTTTCCCACCTCAACTGTACGAATTTCAGGAATTCTTTATTTATAATGACAAAGTGAAAAAACAAGGGGAAAAAAAAATCATCAAGAAGAGGCTGCAAAAGTAAGGGTACTATGGTAGTTTGGATTTCATAATTATCAGTTCTTGAGTGATATTTCAACTCTACAGAGTACTTTGTATATCCTTGTTGTTTCTGTGGAGGTAGATCAAGTAATAGGTGGGGGAGGTATATGTGGAATGGGGAGACACTTGCAGGTACTCATTGATCCAGAGCTGCGAGCAGTGTATGATGTGTCAGGTGAGAAAGGTCTGAGGGGTAGGGAGAGCAAGAACAGGGGGGCGGCATGGGCTGTCTGGGAATCCTGGGACGAGTTCAAACCCTTTCAGAGAAAGTTGGTTGCATTTCAAACTTTACATTACTGTGGTTTCCATGGTGTGTTTCCACATGAAAGCTTCCAGTTTCCAACATCTTTATTTGTACCTGTCTAGAAATCTTTCTACTTCAGTGAAAGTTATCAAGGGCTTCTGTGTTTTCAAATTTCTTGACTTGTGTTCAACATTTATGGAGAAGACATCTACATGCCATGGATCTCAAGTGTTGTAGATGTTTCTCGAGGTTGATGAATCCATTTTCTCCATCAATAACTGATGTGCAATTTTGTCTCGTGCAACTCCTACAGGACTAGGAAAGGTGATGCACGTTCCATTGCAGCAGCACGGTCAGGTGTTCAAGGCTTAAGCAATGAGGAAGGAGGTGAAGTGACAGAAGCTCAGTCTGGTGATGTGGTGGAATACCCACTCTCAGTTGTTGTCAAAGCTCAACATCAAGATAGCCGCAACAAAGGTTGATTTTCTCCTTTGATTCCAAGAGTTTCTGGTATTTTTCAAGTTTCACAATATTGAATTCAGCTGGAGCAAGATGGATGCAGCAAGTGCAGACCAGGAACCATTTTGGGCTCCACTCTGACATTTGGGAACATCTAACTTGTGTACTTGGTGAAATCATGGGGGGTTTTGATCTGCAGGTGTTGGGCTTGTTGTGAGTCGGAACAAGGGTGAGTACATTGGACCGTTTACAATATAATCCCTAAATTTTGCTATATTGTGAACTCATCATCAATTATCAGAAGTTCAGCTTGTCAGGAATGGAGTATATATATATATATATAAGATCATGAAGTGCAGGACATGCATAATCAGGACATTTACACAGCCTGTTTGCAATGGACAGATCGACAGGACCGGCACAAATTATCTCCTGAGGTGACCAGATCCCTCCCCCTTTCTTCAGAATGTCCAAAGTCTGCATGCTCCCTAGAAATTCTAAACCCTGAGTGCTTCCAAGTGTGGTATTGCCTAGGCAGAGGCCACTCAATCAGTAAGCCCCAATTGCTTTGTTGAAATTATTAAGTCCTGATAGCTACTAAGTGTACATACTGTCAGGAAAAAATGAGTGCTCAAATACAGCGCAATCACTCAATCACTAGGCCCTAAAAGTTTTCAACCCTTACACCTGAAACATAAAGATGGCTGGACCCATCAAGGATGGGTTTGGCAAATAATGATTTGAATGGTCCTGCCATGATGGTTGATGTGTTCTTTCTTATTTTGTGAGCTGTTTTCTGATTCAGAACCTAGAACTAGTAGAGATCGAGCCACTCTTCAAAGAACCTGAGAGCCAGGCATGGAGGCCTGATCCAATGGAAGGAGCCGCTTTTTCCTCTCTGCATGATTTGCGAGTTCTGCATGCGGTATACACAATGCTCTCTGTTTGGTCATATTCAAAGGGTCAACAATTGAATATGATATTAGCCCAGCACCGTGCTGGTTACAATTTCAAATGACTGGTTTATGTATGTAGCTGTTACAAGTGATGATTGTTGATTTGGTCTGCTTTGTGGTTCAAACAGGAATATGATCGCATTTCCGACATGTGGATGATCTTGGATGAGCTGTCACCTGATTGTGACAGCCCTGTTTATGCAGAGGAAGTCATTCTTTGAGGCAAAGAGTGAATCCTTTCTTTTGCTTGCAACACAATTTTCAGGTCAGATCATTGCAAGAGATTGCAGAGTCTCAGAAAAATTCTGGGGCATGAAAGCATCATTTTATACTAGTTAACTTTGAATCTTGTTTTGGTTCCCAACCCTGAAAGCATCATTTTATACTAGTTAATTTTACATCTTATTTTGTTAACTTTGCATCTTGTTTTGGCTGCTGGTTCACTAGGTTGGTTACTTTCAGAATCTATCAGGTTCAAACCAGTGTTGGGCAATTCTTAACTTTTGTGAAGAACCTTCAGTTCCAGTTCTAAAAATTAAATTAGAACTGTCTCAGTTCTGTTTCCACACATAAATACTGGGAATATGTGAATATGGGAATATGGTTCTGGTTCGGGTTCTGAAAATCAGACCAGATCTGGTTTGGTTTTTTAGAACCCAGACCAGAAACAGCAGTTAACTGCCGGTTAACCCCAGTTCTAGTCACTTTTGTTTTCAAAGGTTCCAGTTCCACACAAATATAGAACTGGAACCCAGTCCTGGGTTTGGTTCTTAAAAAATTAAAATCCACTTCTGATTTCCAATTCTAGTTCTGAAAATCAGACTGGTTCGGCTCAGTTCTTACTAGCCTGAACTGGAACCAGTGGTTCTGACCTGCCAAAGTGGGCACCCACCCAACACTGGTTCAAAGTTCAAACATAGATTGAATCAGATTTAGGGTTTCCATCAGGTTACTTTGATTTTCCTAATTTATGTGGTGAGCTTGTACAACATGCTTCAATTGCTAGGAAGATTGGGTGCCTTTCAAAAGCCTCCAAAGCTTTTTTTAGTTGGAAATTGAACATGATATGGATGAGTACAATCTTCTTGTTGCTCAATCAACTTCCCTGCAAACTTAAATTGCATCCACACTTTTTGACTCATTGCCTTGTTTGTTTATATTCCTGGCATTGTGTTTATTCTCACCTTTTAACCAAAAACCAAATTCTTGACATTTTTGTAAATGTAATGTAATCATGTTAGATAACCAGCTCGAGAGGTAGTAAAAAATAGTTAGGAACTGTACAATTCACCCAACGAAGTTAGGGAATGGTATCAATGTGATATTGAAGAGACCAAATCATGTCAAGAAGCTCAGTTTCCTTTTCCTCCATTACACCTGTCAATCTCTTCATAACCATAATTCTCCATCACACGTTGGCAGCAATCCAACACCAAAGCTCTCCAGTCTAAGGCCACCCAGCTACTTAAGGCTCAAAGCCTAAGGCTTGCAACTTTTGCATGATTCTAGAGGGTATGTAGCCAACCTCTGAGAGAATGAGGATGGCACTTCGAAGACATGCCCAAGTTCCCAATCTGGAGGCCTACTGTCTTTTCTTCACCAATTTTGCAATCTCCACTTGGACAATATCTGATGAATGATCTCTGGGTCAGTAACATGCAGTGATTTCTTTAGTGGGAACTTTTTAGAAATTCAACCTCAAAAATGTAAAAGGAATACCTATTCTATCACAGGTTCCTTTTTTTTTTTCAAACACATTTCTTCAAGTTTTCAAGAAAAAATTCATCACGTTTTGACACAGGTGTAGGGTAATGCCCAAGGAGTAGGGAGTTTGAGAAGCAAATGCCCCTTGGCTCTTGAAGGGCACTTACTTCTCAAATGCCCTTGCTCTAATAGTGTTACCAACTGTAAAAAATGATGCAGCTTTTTTTAAAATTTTAATTCTTGTGATACCCAACAAATGTCACAAAAAAATAATTTAAACTTGCATTTTGAAAAATATTTTGTTGTTGGTGCAATCTCTCTTCTTGTCTATAAGTTAGCATTTGTAATAAGCATTTGAACAAAATATCAATCTAACTTACAACAAAAACTCAATAATTATAAAAACCCACATGGGATTGAAAAGCACTTTAGTTGAGGATTTCCAAGGGAGATCTAAGGGGGACCCAAGGGGGAAGATCTAACAAAATGAAACAAGGTTGAAAGCTATGGACCAAGACCTTTAGATGAGGATCTAAGATGAGGATCTAAGACCAATTCAAGCCAATTTGAAGTGGTATTTACATGGCATCATTTTGGAAGGAAATTCTATTGGTCCAAACCAAAAATGGAGCTAAAAGGAAAGCTCATGGTTTGGAAAACCAAGATGTAAACTAAAGTTTAAGGTTGTATCTTTCATTATTCATTGTTTTTCAATTTTTTTATTGTTTTTCATTGTTTTTTAAGTTGAAATTGTAAGAGAATGGAAGATTTGTTGTGGACAAGGACATTGTTGAAAGCATACCCACCACTTAAGCTAATTCTTGATTAGAAGAACTGATCAAGGACTAGGAAATCCAAGTTCTTTACACCAAGTCAACATCAATGAAGACCAGTGAAAATCCCTACAACAAAAAAGACTCTCTTTCATCTCGATTTGACTCACAAGAATATCTAGAATCATTCTATCTAAATATGCAAATGTAGGGAATTGCCTTTCATGTTTTGACCACCAAAGAAAGGGGTGTTTTGCTTCTTCCAAAGGCACATCAAATGTGTGGAAGCAAAATAACTCTTGGCAAACTTACACTTCCACAAAGAATGAAATAAATTAGTTGTTGAAATGTGTCAAATGTAACTATAAATTACAAAGAAAAAATCAAGTGTCTTCATAATGTGTTACAAATGATCAAAAGAACATTTACTTGTTCCAAACAAATCTCCTCCTAAAATATTGCCACTCCAAAAACAACATTAATACATAGACTTGTAATTTCCTACACAACACTTGAAGATGCATTCAACCACCCATGTCATTTTTGGTACAAAGTTTTGAGGTTGGGAACAAAAATTGGGTATCATATGTTGCAACAATCTCAATTGCTAAAACATGGCCAACATAATCCCCCACCAAACTTGAGTCCTTAAACCAAGGATCTAACATCAAAATAAGCATATTATGGGTTTTAAACAACTTGAAAGAATCCATGAAATCCAAGAAGGGCCTCAACACAGTCCCAAGTTGGCACCAAGTTGCTTCACTTTCATATGCATATCCAGGTCCTCTACAACATCAACCTCTACTTGCAAATCCAACCTATCTTTAGAAAGTTGGATATATAACCTAATAGTTGTGGCAAGAACATCTAATAATAGCCAATATCCATAACACTAGTTAAGTACACATGCAAACATAATAGGAAACAATGCATCACAAATTGCTTCAACAATTGTCTAAGTTTGTATAGAAGAATTCTTGTTGGCTAAAACTTTTGTCTAATGATTGTAACACATGATGATAGCAATTCAATACGCTAGCATTGTTCAAACATGGCAACTTTAGATGCAAAATGTGTCTTCACTAAAGTTGTAAATTTCTACTAAAGAAAACCAAAATCTAAATAAGCTCGCTTCCATTCCTTCCCTTACTTGCAATTCAAAATGGAAATGGAAAAGAAAGATCAATTCTACAATACATAAGCACAACATATGAATGTTTGCAATGCCGAGATCAAAATTATCAATGTACCAAACTTCTTGGGCAATGTGATGCAAACTTGAAGCAATGATTAAACATATTTGATGTTAACTACTCCCAAGTCTTTGGAAACCTTATAATCAATGGTTGCATATTTAGCTACTTTGCTCGTTGCATGCCCAAAACATGTTGCAACAAATGGAGTAAGCAAGTTCAACACCTCACATGAAATAGTTGATTTTAAGGTAATGGTCATGGTCTCCAAGTTGGTTCCCTCATCTTTGACATAACATAAAACCTTTAATGTGAAACCAAACTTCTCCAACAATGTCGCAACCCCACTTTGAGGGAAGTGTGAGGTGGCCTCACACTCTTGAAAATGGGACTTGGGAGTCTCCGAGACTCCTGAAAATTTAGAACATGATTACAGGGGTCAAAACACCTCGCATCGAGATGTTTTTTATACCATTGGAAAGGTTTTGAAATGTAGATGTTCGAAATGACCTCGCATGAACCATTTGGACATTTGTAGCACAAGTTATGGCTGAAAGAAGGGCCAGGAATCAAACTGGCAGTTTGACTCCCGACCGCTAAAAGTCAAGAATCGACCTGATTTCGGTGTGTGCAGGTGAAGTGCGACACACCATTGGAAATCTCTCAAGGAGTGCTACAAGTTTTCTTCAGACCTTGTCCCAATCAGAGGTCAAAGTGAGAAGTTATGAACGCCCAAAGTCTCGGGAGTCCAAATCAGGACAATTTCGGGACTCCACTTTGGGAGTTCCGGGAAAATGTGTCATTCGGATGCAAATGTGACGGAGAGACACAGAGAATACTATATGGGGGAAGGTGGTGGCTTCCCCTGAGTCCGGGTCGTGGTGAGTCAAGTGAGTCCAAGGTTGCCCGTGGCTTGTCCCAGCACCAAGAGTGTGCAAAATGAGTTCTAACCAACATGTTGGTTAGTTTTGGATGCCGGACCGAATAACAAAATAGCTTGTCCCTCGTCCCAGTCTAATCCCGGAACTTTCAACGCGTCCCTCTCACCCCCCCGCCTTTAGTGCTGGAAGCTGGGAGCGGCACCAAGTTCCAACTATTTCTACTCTTTAACATAGTTGGACCTTTTTTGGGTCTAACAAGGAACTTGGGGGCGTGTCAAACAAAGCTTGCAATTGTTTTGTTAACCCAACACCGATATTGTCATTGGCCTCAAATAGTCCTATTGTGACATGTCGATGCTTCTAATTTGCAAATAGGACATTGATGACAAGAACAAAAGTGTTTTGATGCCCCTTTTTCATCCATAGATCAAAAGTAGTTGGGGCTATAGGTGTTACATCAAATTGAAGCCACATACAAATTTAAACACTTAGCAATCATGGTTGGAAGAATTTTTCCTAATAATGTTTTTCAAGAAGGAGACCAATTTTGGATCAAGTGTCAATGTTGATCTATGCATACATAGATTCTCACAAGTGCTCAAGGGGAGATATCCTTTGGCCATGAGCAACACTAAATCCTTTAAAAATAATTTTTGCACTTCATTTTGATTTTTATAAGGGGCTTTTGCTTCCAAAGAAAAATAAAATTACACTTGGTGTTATTTTTGGGCATCTTGTAACAAGTTGCATACATGACCAAACACCTTCATCAGTCATTGATTGTGAACCCCAATGCTTTCAATGGTAGAAACTTCACCAAAATATGCAATTAGAAGTTTGACATGCTCAAATTTAACATGCCACTTCATAGACATGTCCCAAAAGACTTGTTGTATGCAATAATTTTTTTGTCCCCATTTGTTTTTTAATTTTCAATCAAAGTAGGAGGAACAACATGTGAAAAACAAATGTTACATCTTAGTTATTGGACTAGGTCATAATTTGGAATGTCCCCATTGTTTACAACAAATAAAAACCCATGGAATATATATGCGACTGTAAATGGTCCAAAATTTTGCTTACTTGTGTAAAGTCAACAAAGATGCTATTCAATCCTTTTCCCTAGTAGTAGAATTTTGGGTATTGATATTAACACCCATAGATGAGGATGATGTTCCCCCAAATGGAGGACTACATGGACTAACTCGAACCAAATGCACATCATCTATATTTGCATGAAAGGGCAATGAAGCTAAGGTGTGCAATGTTGTTCTTTTCTTACCATTGTTTAAGGCTTAAAACATTTCAAAAAAAGGGACTTAGAATTCTAATCACAATTCACGTTTTGTCGATATTTCTTCAATTAAAATAGAAATGTGCAAGTTGAAAACAATGAAGAGAGTTCACTTGAATATGTTGGAACTTCTATTCGCTAAAGCTTGAATGAATTGTTATTAAACTGGAAAAACTATTGTTGCTAAAAATTTGAAATTGTTGCAACTATTGGAGATATTTTACGAAAGCAATTATGGTTGGACATTATTTGTTGGAACCTCTATTACTAGAATGGAGAAATTAATGTTGTTGCTAGAAATAAAAAATTGTTGTTGCAACTACTATTAAAACTATTATTGAAGTCATAATAATTGGAATTTATGTTGTAGCAATAAAAAAATTTATTATTGTAGTTGTTGCCATTGTAACTATCAAAATTGTTCTTGCTACAACTAGAATTGTTGCTAAAGTTGTTATTGTTATAAGTGTTGTTGTCACAACTACTAGAGTTACTAGTTTATTTCGAGTTGTTGTTATAGCTATTAAAATTGTTGATGTTACAACTATTAAAGGTGCTACTAAAGATCTTATTGTTGTTATTGTTGTACTCCCACCTTTGCAAATAGAAAAAAATGCAATCCAAGCGACCTAAAACATTGTTCCTCAGGACTTAGATCTGATTTCTTTACTATATGCCAAATATAGTGTCTTTACAATACCCAATCATTTTTTAACTCATGTTACACTTACTCCCAAAAATTGTGGCAACAACCAAGTGCACTGGATTGAGCACATCAAATTACACCGAGATCAAATTCACATGCACAAAAGGTATGTAGGGCCTCAATCATTTGGAACCCACAACTTTTTGCAGTGGGAATTAAGGAATGGAAATCCATATAATTCCCCTTTATAACATAGTATCACTTATAGTATATATCATAGCTTAGGGTTAGTTTCCACATTGACAAAACGAATAATTTTTTTATTCAAAAAATGAATTTGTTTTTAAGTTTTGAGATTATATATTTCTCCATCATCTATTATACTATTATGATATGAGGAATGAAATTATTCAAAATGTAGTATCACTTTCAATTTATATTATAACCTAAGGTTAGTTCCACATTGACAGAATGAATAATTTATTTTTTCAAAAAATGAATTCATTTTGAAATTATAAAAATTTCAATCATTTACTATAATATTATGCTATGAGTAATGAAATTATTTAGAATCTAACCTATGATAGTTATGATGATTTTCAACATGTCAACTTCATATTTTTCATAAAAATTTATTTCACTATTTTGAGTATTATTTAATGAAAAAATTGACCTTAGGGTAAGATAATTCCTTTCATTCACAATGACTAGTTAACTTCAATGTATGAATTAACTAATTCCTTGCTCACATTCTTATTCCCAACCCATTCATAATATCTAGTGAATATTCAAAATGAATAATATATTCTAGGATATTCATGTTTTGTATCACTACATATAGAGAGCAATTGTAGTATCCATTATAATATTCCCCTAAGAATCAGATCGTGCTCAATTCCTTCATTAAGGATCTGAGGTATATCACAAGGGAAATGGCTGGAATACACTAAACATTTTTAGCCATTGATATTGGCAGGAGAGACACCTAGTAGTTGTTAGGTGATTATGCCCACGAATACTGGTGGGAGAAACTCCTAGTGGCTACCAAGTATTTCATTCCACAAAAATTTTCGAAAAAAACACCTAGTGGTCGCTAAGAAATTCTTTACATGAATCATGGTTGGGAAAACACTTGGCGACCACTAGGTGATTCCTACAAGCATTATTGGTTGGAAAAATGCCTAGCAACCATTAAACGATTCTTGTTAAAAATATTGGCTAGGAAAATGCCTAATTGTCACCATGTGATTTTCTTGCCAATATTTCTAACACAAATTGTTTGATAACTACCAAGTGATTATTACCATGAATATTGGTCAAAAAATGCATGGTAGCCACCAGGCATTTTTCTTGCCAATATTTTTGGGCCGAATCACTTGGTGGCCACCATGCAATATTTGACGAGGATATTAATTAGAAAATGTCTAATGATTGCCAAACATTTTTCCTACCAATATTTTTGGGCCAAATCACCTAGTGGCTGCCAAGCGATACTCCATAAAAATATTGGCTGGAAAGCGCCTGTTGGTTACTTAGCGTTTTTCTCCCCAATATCTTTGGAACAAATCACCTAATGGCCATTAGGCAATTATTGCAAGGAATATTTTTGTGAAACATCTTGTGGTTAGCAAGTGATTTTCACCAAGAATATTAACTACGAAACTTTTTGCAATCACCAAGCGATTTTCTCTAAGAATATTGGTTGTGAACTGCCTAGCAACTTTCACCAAGAATGTTGGCTACGAAACTGAAAAAATGGATTTGAAATTCAAAATCTTGGTGATTGCCATGTGCCAAAATTGGAAGGTTGCCCAAAAGATCCTATTTGAAATCTTTCTTTCATATCGTTAATATTTCTTTATGTTTGTCATTGATTTGGCAGGATATGAATGAAGGATTCATGTTTGGTAGCTCTATCAACATCTGAGATTCTTGCAAAATGAACAGGTGAAAATTGGTATTGGAATGTGCAGAGATCCATCACTTGTTTTGATATATGGTCAATTTGGAGTGGAAAATTGTATGATGGTTTTAATTGAAACCGTGCATGAGGCCTTCAAGGAAAGGAAATTATTTTGCCCAACTCCAATAACTAAATATTCCAAGTCAACGATTAGAATGGAGGTTTTTTGGTCTTTCAAGGATTTGTCATTGAATGATGAATTGGCTATCACGGTGTTTGATCATGGTGATGTAACAATGCATGGGGTGAATAACCTCACGAAGAAACGAGTTTCATGTAGGGACAATTCATTGCCCAATGGCTTATGGCTTGATAACATCATTGATTTTGAGAATATGGGTAATACAGTATAAAACTTGTGTAATGAGAAATTACATGGAGAAAGGAGTTATACCTCTAAGGATGGTGTGCAAGGCTCCGTGTGCAATTCTAGTTTTGATTCCAAAAATGAAAAACAAAATGAGGATGATATTGGAGTGGGTGATGAGGAGGTTTGGGCGTAAGAGAATTCTAAACAACATGAAGAGGGAAATAAGCAAGTTAATGGGCCTTGGCATGACAATGCAAAATATGGCAATGCTGTGAAAAGAAAAAATTCAAATGTGGTCAAAAGATAAAGGTCTAAGTGGTAAGGAGCTGGATGTGATCTTGTAAATGATGGTGGGGTTTTCATTGCAAAAGGCCAGGTGGTTGCATGTGATCCATAAGAAATAGTTATTGACAATCAATTGGGTGAGGACCATGTTGGGCTTTGTGTTATCCTAAGATTGTTTCAATAGTGATGATGATTTGGAAATAGCCGTTAGCTCAAATGATTCTTGATGGGTATTCCTTGACAAAACATTTCATTGCATTCAATGAAACCCATATATTATATGATGATGCGAGAGTAGTTGGTGTGAAAAAAAATAAAAAATCATAAGAAGAAGCAGAACATTGTTGACTCTGAAGGTTTTATTTTTAAAACTAAGAAGATGTTAGTGGAGTTTGTGCACAATGTGAGTGCATCAATTTGTTGCATGAATAATTGTTGTCAACATTGTCTTCATGAAAAAACCTTGTTGTTGAGATAAGATTTTTGGAACTTGTCCTTTGTAGACAACAAAACATATGGTTTAGATATTCTAAGAAGTTTGCATATGAGGGGAGATGGAAGATGAAGAAAGTTTACCACTATTCAAGGTGTAAACATTTGCGAAATTGTTTGGTATTAGATTGTTAGACTTTTGAGGTTTACATACATGTTGTACAAAACAAATAGTAAGTGAGGTTGTCGATTTCTATCGCACAACAACAAAGGTACACATAAATTGCGAATTTCATCCAAGCAAACGAAGTCAAATGTTTAATCATTAATCAACGTGTCTGTGGATATAATGTTGCATCAAATGAAAGGGATTTAGAAATGGTACATAAGTTGTTTGACATCTATTGCCTGAAACATGGAAAAGTCTACAAGAACATAGTGATAAGGTAAATTGTAATGTCTATATGGCGAAAAATACCTAGTAGTCGCTAGGTGTTTCTCATCCCAATCTATTTTACTAGAAATTAAAACGATATTTTCAATGTATATAGTGGGGCGTTTATTATTGCGGACATAAATTTCTTTTGTTTTCATATTTTGTTGTTTCAAATAAGCAAGGAATTAAACATTGGTGGCATTTCTCAATTTGCCATGAGTAGGTTGAAGAAAAGACACCATCGAAATGTTGATGTACAAAAGTGAAGGTTGGTCTTTGCCAAATGCACTATTTGTGAATCCTTCAAAGATTTAATATTGAAGGTGGAAAGGAATAGCAATGAGGCTATTGAGTATGAGGGGAAGCTAAGAAAACGTATCTTGCACCAAGAGTCGTAATAGAAATTTATACAACACTTAGAGGATAGATTTAGTGCAATCGAAAGATAAGTTCCTATCCATTATCCATGACAAAATGGATCACACAAAAACTACACTTCCAAGGTTGCAAGTTTGCAACAAATGATATCTGCACTTGGACAATTGCCCATTACCCCCATGGGTATGATAACACATGGACATAAAGACGAGAAATATGCACAATATTCTAATGAGTTATGGCTAAACAATCCCAATTTTGCAATTGGGTCCTTGTTGCGGCTTTTGTGAACGTTAGAGGCAATTCAAGTTTCAGAGTTGAAATTATTGTTTAAACACCCCCCACATAATTCATTCTTTGCACATCTCTTGCAAGGGAAATCGCATTGTGTACACGAATTATGGACCCTAAATTAGACTATTGGTGTGAAGCCTACATCGAGAAATTTGTTGCTTCAAATGGATAACTATGTGAAGGACAACAAGAATCAACATTTGTTAGCATTTCTATCGTTATTGATGGCGAGGGATGTGTTTGAGGAGGTCAAATTGGGTTTCCTTGTAGTTGGCCATACACATGAAGATTTTGATGAATGTTTTGGATATTTGTGAAAATAGTTGAGGGAGGAGAACAATTACATTCTAATAGATTTAAAAAGGATTTTATGATATCAAGGAAAGGTCATTCATTCTTTAGTTGATTAAGGAAATTCCATATTTTAAATCTTGGGTCTTAGGTTGTTTGAAGGATGGCCCTGAAACTTTGGTGGGGCATACTGATGTGCATCTATTTAAATTTTTATTGATTCATCAAGGTCACATGTGATGAAGTACAAAGTTTCTCCCACATATCATGTTTGGAGTCCAATAGATGTGCCATTGATAAGATTGTGGAAAACAAATCTAGATGGGTCACTAAAGTTGCCTATTGGAGTCCCATGCCCTATTCCATACTGCAGAATTTGGGGCAACAATGTGTCAAGGTCAATGGAGAGAGAGAAGTTCATAAGTGTTGGACTTTCTGAATATGTGGGTTTTTAGAAGGTGGGAATTACACAAAGTTCAACATTTGAAATGAAAACGAAGCCATATGTGGAGTATTGGGCTTAAATATCTTAATGCATTTGTCATAACTGTTACCCCCTCAAAGTGTAACTCTTTTGGAAGGCTTTTGGCTTCAAGCAATTGGAGGTCCAACTATGTTAGGGCTTCGTTGTCAACTATTATGGACATTGTTGATGTAGAAAATCTAGTTTGACTTCCTTATTGTGGGCCAAAAAACATGAGACCCTTAACTACATGTACACCCCATTTAGAGATCTTAACGTTGGAAATTCCGTGTTTGTGAGATCACATGATCTTGATCTTGTTCCTCTCTGAATGGGAAAAGTAGAAGGTGATGTTGTCAAGGATGAAGATAATGAATATTTCAAGATGGTGAAGGTTCAATGGTGGGTTCCTATGAAGAAAGGATCAAATTTGGATGAACGACATCTGTATGAAAATTATTGGAATGGCAAGTGGAAATGTAATTTAGTAGATCTAGAACAATGGGTTGACATTTTAGCTATTTTTTTCTCTTTTCCTACTTGGAAAAATATAACAAACAAGAGTCAAATTAATATTCTAGTTGCGTATACTAATAGAGCTAAAATTAATATAATGCTACTAATGCAATAAATAATTTGTGAAGAATGTGGATGACATCGATGAAATTACATATTTACAATTTCTCGATGTCTTTTGTATCCATTGTAATGATTTGATTGTCATTTTTGTTTTTTTTAATTTATGTGTTGTATGGTTTATAAATTTTTTTTGCAAATTTTTTTTTGTGTATATTCTTGAAGATTAATGATTATAATCTATTTTGTTCCACCTTAACCCTAATGTCTAGTGGCCGCCAAGTGTGACCTTTCTTCTTTTTTTCACTATAATTGGGAGTTGTGTCATTTGGTTCTCATAACTAATAATTTATTATGTTTCACCTAGTGCCAATCATGTGAATTTTTCATCAAATTTTTTTTATGGTGTATATATATTTACTAAGTACCAATACACTAATGTAGTTTTTAACATCGCCCTCCCTATTTGAAATTCAAAGGGTTAAGTTTCTTTATTCATTGATGGGAGCACTAACATTTAGCTTTTCATCACTCATGAAATTCATAAGGTGGTCTTAGATTTGATACTTTTTTTGACACAATGTTGTACATGGGTGTTATTTTTTTGGAATTGTTAATTACAAAGTCATTTTTACTTGAAAATAACGTAATTGAAAAATATTGGAATATGATATTCATGTAAAAAATGATCATTAATTTGTTGAGTTTGGTGGCCACTAGGTGAAATTCATTTTGTCTACTAGTTGCATAAAGTCCTAAATAAAAAACTTAGACTTAAATTAATTAAATATGTGTTTTGTGTCAAAATTTGAACCATTTTTTAATTACCTTGAAGACAACTACTTTTTGTGTATACTTTACCATGCTTTCACCCAAACCTTAACCTTAATACTATATACACAACTTTTACACAACAACAAAAAAATTGTCATTGTGTAAGTGCACAATGAATCTATATACCCATGTGATAGGTAAATGTATATAATTTTTTTTATAATATGTGTAAATGTAAATCGTTTACACTTACATGTCATTTACACACCATATATACAACTATTCACATTTACTCACATAGCATTGGTTTGACCCCACATCTCTTTCAAAGGAAAGAGAAGAACTAACCACATAACCAACTTTATTTCAAGTGTTTTGATATGAATTACATTAGTTTTATCAATGTAATCAACTCATAAATCATGGTTTTTGGTCCTAATTCTTTTTTTTTTATAAATGTATATATGGTTCAAATTGCACACATGAATGTTAGTTTCAATCCCTAGTTTTTCAAGGATTCCAATTGCTTGCAAGTGGAAATTCAATGCAATCTACAAGCAATATGAAGATGACAAGATTACAAATGGGATTTCAAGTAAGGATTGCCATGAATATCCTTTTTGTGATGCATTGGATGGTGGCATCAAAATATAAATATGTTGAAACGTGTGAATGTTTTAACAAATGAAATTGATGAAATTGTGAACAATTCAAAATCTCAAATACAATTTGATAGTGGTCCTAAGGATGATGGTACTAAGGATGATGGTACTAAGGAATTTTTGGACAGACCTTTCATTGCAAATGAAGTTAGAAAATAAAAAATAGAAAACTAATGTTTATGAACATTTTATAACCATGGTTGAAAATAGTACAACAATGTTATAATAATTTGTAAAAATGAATCTTTTATTCAAAAATAAGGATGTCAAAATTTGAATGTTTATAAATAAACTATAAGTTACATAACATTTGAATTTTCAATCATTCATCACAATTTGACCTAGATTTAGAATGTATTTTTCTCAAATTTACTTCAAAGAAGTTTTTTTGCTAAAACCTCATGAATTGTCATAACCTCTATAAACATTTTTTAACTCAAACAAGGCCGAAGGTCTTGTTTTATCTTCTCTTCTTTTTTTTGGTTGGGATGGTTTTTAATGGTTATCATTTTTTCATTTTCACTTTGATGTTCTATGTCCTCCAGATCAATTGTATCATCATCCACTATTGTTGGATTTTGTAATATCTTCATTTGTTTTATTATTTTTTCAACCATTTTGAACATATCAACTCCTTTGATGTTGTCAAATGTTGAATTTGCTTATGATTTTGTTTCTTTTTGAGCTTTTAAAGGTTGACTCATATGAAAACCATTTGAATTGGTAATGCACATTTGCAAATCTTCACCAAATTTAACATTTGGTGCAATGAATATTTATTCTTTTGAATGAATTTTTGAAACTTTCCTTTCAACATTCCAAAAGCTCTTTTCACTAACATATTTGTATTTGATTCGATAAAATTCCAATGTGGTTTGTACCTTGGCAACCCATCTTTTTCACCTTTGAATGGAAATAAAACCATACATGCATTGGATAATTGACATCTTTTATCAACTTGTAAGGTAAAAACTTGTCCTTCATCACACAATTTTTTTAATTTGTTTTTTGAAAAAAAAAACCTAGCCATGACTACTACCTATCCACCCACAATCATAACCTTAAAAATTACATTTTGCATGTACAACTCTTTGAATCAATGCATAATAAAAAACCTTTATAATAATAATATGATTTTTCTTAGGTGCAATAATTAGAATATGAATGCCTACCATATATGGCACCTAAATTGTGAGAAAATTCCATGTAAACTTTCAAAACTAGGAGTCATTTCTTTGATCTATTTATAGTCAATTTAGTTACCAACAATGATTTCAAGTATTTTCTAATTGTTGCACAAAATTCTTTCATTATAATGATGTTATATTTTTTACAATGCCATAAACTTCACACATTTGCAATGAATTTTCAATACCCAAATCTTGCAAGAGCCATTGAGCTACTCTAGCTTTTATATTCATGTTTGTATTTTTTCATTCAAGACTTGAAACTACAACCCTAATCAAAGGATAAAATGTCTTGTAGTTTAACCTTATACATTGTTGAAACATCTTTTCAAAAAAACAAACTCACTAAAAACTAATTTTCCATGTATCCAAACATCCTTTCATACTTCCATATGCTCTGAACACTTGATGGCATGTCAACAAACTTTGAAAAATAAAATAATACATTTATCATACTCTGATGTTGTGCAATAGTTATTTGTTGCAATAAAATCACTGATGCAATGACTGAATGCCTCGCCATATTGAAAACTAGGACCACCAATATTTTGTGCCTATGCTCATCCATTCCCTATGTAGTAGGAAACAAAAGCAAGAAGCAAAATAATAATAATAATAATAATAATTTTAAAAATGAGATAAATGAAAAAAGAAAAATGTCAACCTAATCTTCTCATATGTGGATCCACATTTTTACCAATTGGACTCTCAAATTGAACCCTATGTCTTTAAACAAACTCATTGTACCTTACCAAAATCAAAAACAAGAAAATTAATGTGAAGAAGTGTCCAATTCAAGGATTTAGTTTGTCTGAAGTTGGTCCCTAAAATTTTGGAGGCTCAACCACCATCTACAGTGGCTCTAAACCTAACAAAGTGTCGTCATGTACAAAGCCACAAAGAGAGACACCCTGCATTTGCATTCATGGCACATACATTCTCCATTTCCAACTTGTAAAAGCATTTCAGCATTCAGTGTTCAAAAAGCTTCAACAAACGTGCAAGCCTACAAGGCCTTCCTTCTCCAATTCACACCATCCAGCAAAAGTGTTAGAAAGCAGTGTGATATAAAGTATATGCACATCCAGAATTGGAGGCTACCACCTGTCTCGCATTCAATTTCTCAGTTCAGTTTTGCAGTAGCCATTGCAGTTAAATCAAGGTTCACACTTAGCAAATTTCAAAACCTCGACATTTTTCAAGGCCCTCATTTTAGCAGGATCATACGGCTCCAGGATGGAAGAAGAACAGCCATGAACCGTGACCAAGAACAAACCCACAGCAGAAAACGGGAGAAACAACAAAATTGGTGCTCAGATGTCATGGTGACCATGATGTGCGTGGCACTCTTCGCCATCGCTGGAGTCCGTCCATCAACACCCAAGTTGCATAAACCCAATTTCGACATCCCTTCTTCTTCTTCTTCTTCGCTATTTTAGGTTTAGGGTTTAGGGTTTAAGGTGCATTTGGACTGAAGAGGTACGTGGGTCCCAGAAAGCGTTTCCGGAATTGACGGAAGATATGCGTGGTCGCCATTATCCTCTCAAGCTCCATCACCTTGCACTTAACGACAATTAAGAAGAAAGATGAAAGAACACAAGAGAAGGTGGTGCAGTTCGTCCATTAGCAGCAGATTCTTCTTCTACTACTCCTCATCACTGCTCGCCTGAAACCCAGCTGTGCAGCCATCCCCTAACAGAAAGAGAATTTTTGGTATGGCTCGTTGCTGCTTCTGATCCATGAGGGAGAGGATGATGATGATGTAAGGAATTGGAAGAAGCTCGCAAGGCTGCAAGGCTAGGGAGAAGGAGGTGAGAAGAAGGACATTGCAAGTGCTTCAACAATGCCTATAGGTCGCGGTTCTTCTGCAGTAAGTTTCTGTTCATCAGACCACCATATATATCTCTCTCTCTCTCTTCTCGAGTTTCCGCCAGGCTTGCTATCTTTCTAGAATGGGGCGCATCTTCACATCTCTGTCTGTGAGGAGTCAGCCTTCTTCTTTTCTCATTCTGCCTTGATCTTCTCTTTTGAGTGAGAAATTCTGCTGCGTCATAATTTCTTGACCCAATTGTGCTGTTGTATTATGGGTTTTTGGTTTTCACAAGGCAAGTAGGAAGGAAACAAGGACCAAGGAAACATGGCTGTCCAGGGCACTTAGCCCTGCAAGCTTACTACCTGGAATGGTGATTGGGTTTTTCCTGGGCCTTTGGGTGGAATTACCAAAGGGAGGATTTAGTCAAGGAGGGTCCTCTCCTTCTTCTTCATATGAAGAACATCATCCAAAGCAGCGACACTCTCTCAAATCAAAGAAAGGGAATGCTGGTGAGCGCAAATTGGGAAATCTAGGCAGTGGAAGCTCATCCTCTTCTTCATTACCACCAGAATCTGCGGACGATAGTGGTGAATTGAAAATGGTGCAACTTTGCTTTCCCTCTCAAATACTTGAGCTTCTTCTGTTCTTGATGACAAATGCATCAAGAAAACAGGGGGGGAAATTCGTTTTTAACTGGCTTTTTTCTGAATCTGGTGCAGGTGTTTGTTGTAAGACAAGACTTGAAGATGGGAAGTGGCAAAATTGCATCCCAATGTGCACGTAAAGCTTCTTCTCTGCTTCTGATACCAAACCCTAAATCCTAAAACCCTACTTCTCTTGTACAGCTTGCCTTATTGTATTCACTCCTTGCCACATTCTGCACTCATGTGCATCACATTCAAATATGAGAGTGGTCATGCTCAAATATGAGAGTGGTCATGCTCAAATCTGAGAGAGTTTGCGCTGTTGAAGTGGAGTTTTCTTCCAGCTGAGTTTGGCATTAGGGTTCTGGATATATCTTATGTAAGTTGAAATCCGTTGCTTTGTGTGAAGAGTTTTTCCTACAGCAGAAATCTAGAAAACTTTTGATCATAGGAGAACTAGAGCAAACTAGGTAGGAAAACTCTTTTGATCATACTTTTGCTTGATCTTTCTGTGTGTACAACAGATGCTGCAGTGGGAATCTACCATGAGCTTCTCTCAAGGCAGCGAGTCTTGTTGAAAAAATGGGAGGATTGTGGGCAACCAAAGATTGTGGTCACTTGCAAGAATCAACATGAACTGTAAGAGGCTTCCCTCCTCATAATGCCATTGTTGTTAAGCAAAACCTAGTTAATTTAGCCAAGCTCTCAGATTCTGAAGAAGCAAAGCATAACAAAACTAGGCACTTGAGAAATGAAGTTACAAAGCAGCACGGAAATGGATTGTGTTAGTCTTTCCTCCTCTGAGGATTATGCTCTTTTTCCGACATCCCTGCAATTTCAAATTCCTGGTACTTTGTGTTCTTCATCCAATACAATGTGACGCCTGAGCAAAAGGTTTGGTATGGAAGACAGGAATGAGCTACGGAGTAAGGCAGAGAGGGCGGGCCTCCCAACTTTCACTGTTGCTGATGCTGGTCGCACCCAAGTAAGGTTTTAACTAGATTCATACACCAGCTCTCATATTTCTGTTATCACACAAAGAACATAGCATTTCGCTAAACCCTAAACCCTAGAACCTCAAAGTCATGTGTAAGTTGCCCTGAGTTCTCTGAGGCATTCACTCTCAATTCTAGGTATTCGTACTATATTGTCAATGAGTCAAGGTGGGTTCAAAGTTTAGAGTGCGGCTCAATTGTTTGTGCTTCGTTTCACTGGTTTAGGAACAAATCACTGAAGCACTGCTTGCTGACAGGTTGCAGCAGGATCCAAGACAGTGCTTGTTATTGGGCCAGGTGATGACTATGATTCCCAACTTTGTTCAAACACTTTTCCAATGCCACATCTACTTTTCTTTCTTCCTGATTTTGCTCAATCCCTCCCCCCCCCCCCGGAGCTGCAGTAAATGTTACGTAAGATAACATCCAAAGTTTATTAAATTTGCAGGATCAAAGGCATCAGTAGATGCAATCACTCGGCATCTCCGACTTCTTTGATACATATTTACACATTGTGAACATGGAGCTCTCTCTGGCAGGAACATACACACCTCACGATACCCAATCGGCTAGATGATTCTGAAGGGAACAATGGTATGTGAAATTCAATGCCAAACTCCAAGGATTGGTGAGCTTTTGCTTTTCAGTTTTGTCATTCCAAGCTTCCCGAACATGATTATCATGAAAACAGAGAGATTCATTCAGTGACTAACAAAAGAAACAAGCAGACAGTTCATATGTGTAAGACACAAATGAGAAACTCAAAAGTTCATTTTCTTCCATATGTGAAAATAACTTAGGTGTGTGGTCTGCCACCAGCTCCTGCATTCACCCTCCAAAAGCTAGGGAACAAAATACTCCCAAAATTTGCACAACCTATTTTTGTTTCAATGTCAAGAGGCTCTCACCTGCAGCAATCAGCTTGGAAAAATTACATGGGTAATGTCTTGGGGGATGGGCAAATTGTCATATCTACTTCAGGATAGTCCCTAAGTTTCACTGTTTTAGTCCAAACATGATGGAAATATTTAGCAGTAAATAGACCAACCACAGTTGAGCACAACAATAGAAGAAAGAATCTGAATAGAAGAAGTGAAGATTGAGGATTGGTTGATCAAATTGGTTACCGTTCTTTGGACAAGGAAAAGAGGGAAAAGTGAGTTGAAAATTCCGTAAGTACTTAATCTTGTTGTGACTAGCCTTTTAATGAATGGTAAATGCTGTGTTTTTTCCATGAGTACTTGATGGAAAAACATACACCATTGCTTTCATGCCCTTTGTCAAATTGTCCCTGAGAAGCATAGCATGGTGAAGGACATTGTATAGTATCATGAATCCTAGATTGTGCAAGTTTTCAAAGCGCAAAGAAAGAATACCAGAAGCCAATGGTTTGTGCCCTGAAGGAGGAATTTCTCAAGTTAGAATTGATGCAAATTGGACTTGGAGAGCTGGAGGAGGCATTACCTTAAGAAGTGGGATGATGGGTTCTCAAGTTTGAGGTACTACAATATATTATCCATGAAATTGTAGAAGAACAATGCACTATATGCATCACCAATGATGGCTATCTTAGTTGTCATTAATGTTCAAACCATAGATCTATGTATCCCAACCTAGATACCGAACTTGGATTAAGGTTCAAGATTTTAAGGTCTAGGGTTTAGGGTTTAGTACCTGCTCTGCTGAATACATTGAGGGACGTATTCTGTTCTTAAATGATGTCAGGACCATGGATAAATAGTTCAGCACTTTTAAGTTCTTTCTTATGTAAGTGCTTTATTACTGCCATCTGCTGAAGCTTCAATGTCACTTACATCTCTCTTACTGCATGACAACAGTTTTGGCAGGAAAGTACAGACAAGATTGGGTGAGTTCATAATCTCTTTATTTTTTCATTAAGTTTTTAGTTTGGAGTGCTGGTTAATAGTTAAAACAACCAGCTGCCAATCCATGCCTTTATGCAGAAAATTTCTTAGTGTTTTCAGGGGCTATATATTAAAGAGATCTTAGTCTGTTCAGAGGCCATGTATTTAACCTCTGGAGATGCTCTCTTTTAATATATGGCCTCTGAAAACGCTAGGAAATTTTCTAAACTCCACCAGTGCTCAGAATATGACCCTGCACATTAAAGATGCTGGATGAAGAAAAGTCAAAACATGCTGGTTTATTTCAGCAGAATGGTTTGAGTCAGTTTTTTTCCACTTAGTTTGCTGAGGTTGGTAAAAGGCACAACAAAGCCTAACATATGCCATAGAAAAGTGTAATAAATATGATCTGACTACATATCCCTCTTTCGGATTGGTTAATCATAATGATTGGTCTAAATGGTCTTTGATTAGTAGTCTCTGACCTATTTGAAGTCTCCAGTTTAGTTTTATCGGTGAGTCAGAAAGAAATAAAAAACTAAATGTGGATGCTAGAAATATTTTTACAGGGGTCACATACTAAGCAACGCTAGAAATGCTCCAATGCCTCATCAAGGGCATTATCTCTACATGTTGTCACAAAAATTGAACATTGTCCATCAGCTGAACTCAAATCGATTTGATAATAATAATAATCATGTGAAAATTATTTTTTCATAAATTCATATTGTCTAATCACAAGTGTCAAAAAATTAACATGAAACTTTTTCATTTTATTTATATGTATTTCATACGTGTTTTGAATGCATGACATTTATATTTAAATTATAAAAACTTATGAAAAAATAAATTTGTATGAATATATTTATCAAAATTGTGGTTAAAAAAATTTGTGATGTCCATCTTTAATCATTTTGTGTAAGAATAAGGGTCGTGAAAGGTCAATTCTAGTAAAGCCTACCCAAGGACTTTACACAATGTAAAAATCATGTGCATTTTTATTTATTTATTTCATGTGATATCCAATGGTATCTTCTAGACATAACACAAAGTTGTCCAATCTAAAAGAAAATAAGATAATCATCACAAACTTTTTAAACCATAGTTTGATAATATTATCATGTGAATTAAATTTTTTCATAAGTTCATACTATTTAAACATAGGTATTATGTGTTTAAAACACATATGAAACACTTATAAATGCAAGATTTTACTATGAATAAACACTTTCATTCAAATTATGTGCGCTTCATACACCTTTTAAATAAAATTATTTATGTTTGAACAATATGAACCAACAAAAAACATATTTCACATAAATATTGTTACCAAATCATGACACAAGAAATTTATGATAATAACTCATAACACGAAAATTCACAATATCAAAATGAAATAAAAGATATTTCATTAAAAAGACACATTGAGATAATTCATCTCCATCTCAAATTAGGAAAGCCTGAGAAACCACCATTAAACAAATCAAAATTTGTATGGATGCACATAACAAGAATGGTAACTTGCAATACCCTTCTTTTCGCAATTTTTAAAATCGACAAACCAATCTGATTTGGTAGCAATAGAGCTATTGGAGGACAATAGAAGGATGTGGAGGTATTGCTTTGAAGATACACTTATTTGAGGTCTGTTCACACTTGGTGTTGGGGACTCTAGTGTTGAGTCGCTTGACACCATACTAGTCATTTAAGACTTAAACCTACTTATCATAAAGAATTTATATTAAACAAAAATTCACTTAACATTAAGCTATTGCCCATTTACCATTGGGTCCGTGCCACCTAGGATGCCACCTAGATTTTCATTTAACATTTATTTAACAGCAAGTGTGAATGCACCATTAGACTGGTCAAGCTTTCAAGGACCTATATAAATATTATTTTATATTACTCTATATTTTAGATATAAAGGGTCACAGACATATATCGGTAAAAAATTGGCTCAAAGTTCAAACCCCACCCACTAGCCTACTATGCTTTGATAAAGTTGGCATTTGGTTCATTTGCTTGCACATGGAGTTGGGCTGAGTTTCTGCCTGACTCTGTCTGTGGAGGTCTCCTTGTGGATCTGTCACCCATTCTCATGTCCGACTCTGACTGGAAAAATCATTCCCAAAGCTGGCTGCTGAAAGCTGATGGAAGGGAACTATAATGCCCTGCCAATGCCTGTGGGTTTCATGTTACCCTGGTCAGTTGAGCAACTGGCCGGGGGACCAACTTGATTTTGGGTGTTGGGATTTATTCTGTCTGCTATCATCCCTCTTTGTTCTCTTCCCTTCCCTTAGAGCATCCCCACCAGTGGTGCTCTCAGTATGTGACCCTGCAAAAATATTTTTCTCACATCCAAGTTTAGTTATTTACTTTTATTGCCACCCAGCCCATTAAACTGAAAATGGGTAGGAACTACTAATAGCAAACCACCTGGACCAATCAAAAACATTATGATTGGCCAATCAAAAACAGGGAGCAGCAGTCCGATCGTGTTTATTACACTCTTCTCTAGCAGGTGCACAGCTTTGTGGTGCTTTTTACCAGCCTCAGCAAACAGAGCAAATATACAGGAGAAAAACAATTTTTTCTCTGAGCCACACCGTCATATGGTCACTTTACTTCATCTGATTTTAATGTGCATGGTCACATACTGAGCACAGTTCAGATGCTCTTAGCTAGCGCACCCCTTCCTTCCTTCCTTCCTTCCCGGCATTCCTAACTTCTTTACTCAACAGTTTTCTCTTCTGATCCACACAGACATCACATGCAACAACTCAATTCGCCGCATACCAAGCTCCTCATCATATGATTTTGTCACATGCTCAGGCAATGTCAGTTTTGCTTGCTTCACTGCTTCTGTTTCTTTCAGTTGCTTGCAACTCTGAACAATGTGGTGGGATATCAATCAGTAGGTTTTGGGGGGGGGGGGGGGTGGGGGTGGGATGGATTTTTTGCAAATTTGTGATGTCAAAATGAAAAGGGAATATTGTTCACTAATTAATTCGCTTTTTAAGAAAAAAGTTGTCAAATTTTTATGGAATTTTTTTTTTCTCAACAAACATTTTGCCACTTTTAGTGAAATCAAAAAAGTAATCTATGTATAATAGTAGATATCACAGACAATAGCAAAACTCTAAGAGATTTGCCATTTTTGGGGAAGTTTTTGGGTATATGCGAACAACAATTGAATTCTTTCTATTGCACATCTGGCCATGGAAAATTGTTGAAAGTATGATAATGGTAATAATATTATTCTTATTTTATAAATTTTTATTTATTAAAAAATTAAAAAATTATTAAACAGGCTGGAGTCACCACCCATTTGCAACATTTTTGAGCTGACTGAACACTTGATCAACCCTTTTCTTTTACCTTTTTTTCCCTTGAAAAAACATATTTGTTGTTTTTTTGGGGCAAGGTATTTATTTAGAACCAACCACCTCTTGTTGTGCTTGTACAAATCCATTATAATTTGTTCCAATATAGAACCTTCCGTTCTCTCCATGCTAAATTCTAATATACTATTGAGTCCCCCTATTAGTATCTAACATGCAAAAAGATGGGCGCTCTGAGGAGCAAGTCGCTCGGAACTGACACTTAGGCTTGCCCTTGTTTTATACTTAAACTCATGTTTTGCAGATTACAACATCAGTACTTGTTTCCTTGACTTGACTCGAATTCTCTCGAGAACTACACAATTTGTATCAATTGTAGACTAAACACAATAATACCTTATTTATTATGAACTATGATACTATGATACTTTCTTTGATGCCTGAACACCATAGGGGTCCGATATCTATTCCTATTTTTGATAACTGCCCAAACAGCCATAAATACGGTCTCCTAGCACAGGAATAACCTAAAACAATGGTGCTTTTTTTTTGGTCAAATTTTTAATTCAGCCAAAATGACAACCATCCATAAGAAGATTTAGCCAAATTTGGCTATAATCAAGATCTGAAGGTATATATATCTATCTATCTATCTATACATGAACCCTTATGTATTTTTTAATTGCTTACTTTTTAAAATGTAAAGCAATTTAGCAATTTCTCTTTTTTAAATTTCGAAATTTGACAACAATACAAGTTGTACTTGGCAACTTTGACACTAATTATATGCTTTGTTAAAAAAAGTTGAAATTTTCCACCCAAAAAAAATAAAGAATTTTTTATATGTGAAGGAAAATAGATAATATTTTGGCATATACAGGATTATTTTTATTTTCTGGCATGGAATCCTTCCAAAAATTAAATTAATTATTGGACCGACATATGTTGAAGCTGTTGGCCCTGTACTGTGGAGACTTGGCCTTGAGGAGTCTTGACTCCAACAATTCACAACTGGCCTATGTAGCAGACCCATGGAAGAAATCATGAGGCTTTTATGGATCTGTTGTCAGGCCTCCTTGATAACCTATACGAGTACTCGATTACAAGAGGAGTCTGGTAATACCTGGGCCAGTTTGACACTAATCATATTATTTTCAGAAATGTTGAAATTTCCACCCAAAATAAAAATCAAAATTTTTTTTCTGAATGAAAATAAAGAGTCTGATGAAATATTTAGGAATATATCATTTGTGAACATGGAATTATCAAAATAAATAAATAAATAATTCAACAAACACATGTCGAAGTGGGCCAAGGTACTATGGTTTTACCCTTTCTTCCCCAAGACCAACAACAAATTCCTTAAATGTGTAAATTGGGCATAAGAGGAGTTGTGAGTTCCTTCCTTCCTTCCTTCCTTCCTTCCTTCTTTCTTTCTTTCTTTCTTTCTTTTTACATATTTTGTCTGTACAAGTGACAATTCTTCCGTCATGTTTGAATCCTTTGCCTCTCTTTCGGGGCAAAAATTAGGCGGGTAATGCCTGGAGAGGAGGGAGTGGGAGGCGCTGGGCGTAACCAAAATAAGGCGTCCACCTGAGGCGACAACTGATAAATTTTGATAACTTACCCGTACCAGTGTCTGGTCCTGGTATGAGATCCAAGGCTGTTTTCTGGCCGGTATGTGGCAGGTATATAACTGGTATTGAGACTGGTATAACACCAGTAGAATGTTGGTATTATCCTTAAGTATCTACCAGACTGGTACTCGTATAATAAGGCTGGTATTGCCTCAGCTCGTACCAGACTGGTAGGGTCCTTGCTACCAGCCTCCTCGATCCCAGCATTAAAATTTGTTCAAAATACACTGTGAAATTTTTGACAGGTCCTTTACAAGAGGGAAAGAAAACACTACATTGCATATAAATCTACAATCCATAGCTTAACCATATGTCATGGATCGGAGTCACTAAACCAATAGCCCACTAGTACACCATCTATTGGGAAGCTTGTCACAAGTCAGAAGTTGTGGATGAATTGAGTTGTGGATGAACCTCAATTGATTAAGGCCTAGTGAGTTTACAAGATTGGTCATGTAGGTATGAGATCTAGTAGGATGCTACGAGCTACGTAGATGCGTTTTAGGTGATTAGTAAACATGCAAGGGCTAATGGGTTGAGCAACTCCACCCATGCTCAGTATGTGGCCTTGTAAGAGTATTTCTCCACATCCAATATTTTCCTGGGATATTTTACTTTCCCAACCTCACAAATAAAGCTGAAAGACTACTAATAGCAACCCACCTGACCAATCAGACCATCTAGCCAATCACCAGCAGGTGTTTGGCTTTGCTGTGCCTTTCGCCAGCCTCAACATCCTGTGCAAAAATGTTGGGTCAAAATCATTTTGCTGAGCCAAACCAGCCATGTTTTGACTTTTTGTCATCCAAAATTTGTTGTACAGTGCACCAGTGGAGTTGCTCTTAGCAGGTAGGGGAAAAAAACAGAAACTTAGCTAACCAACAAGGTTAAAACTAGGGGAACTCGGACCCATGGAAAAGAGTTTTCCATCTACATACCCTTCATTGCTCATGGTATGGTGGATGTTGTTTCACCCTAGCCTATGTCAAGTGACAAACCATCTAAAAGGTTTATTCACAATCCAAGACGGTTAAGGCATGATCTAGGCAGATTCTACTAGGCCTTGGAGTGCCCTTCAGGCATACTGGGTTGGTCATTAGGCTATCCCAAGAGCACTATAGGGCCCAGAATCTGCCCTGGACAGCTCTGTCATCTAGTACACTACAGTCTGGGGTGGCAGATTATGTCATTTTCTTGACAACATTATATACAACATAGTCTTCCCGTGATGATCACACACTCGTAATAGCGACCAGAATATACTTGTGGAACATGATTTCCTTTTTAAAAGTTTGTTCTATATGCCACCCCAGAGTTTAATGTCATGGAATCGCTCCACACTTGCCCACTAGGTTGTGCGGCACCTAGCTTGCTTGCCCTACAGGACTCGCCCCGTATTGCCGTAACCAACATAATGTGTAGGAGGGGATTGACCATTCCGTAGTGCGTACTGACTTTGGGGGTCATATTCCGGCAGTTGACAGGCAGAGACAAGTTGGCTCCACTTTTGGAGCTGTCACTGTCAATAAATTTTTGATGACCGAAAACACACTGAAAAGGTGAATCCGTAATTATAAAACTGGTTACGCTTTGGAACAAGCCCTGGAAGAACGCATTACAACCTACCGGAACGGCCACTTATCCACTCATCCTAGGGGGGCTTCGCCTCAATCCTAAGTGCTAGGGCCCTTTCCATAGTACACGCCGGTCAGTAGTAGGCCCTTTCTCTCCCTCTTTATATTGGCAAATGTGAAGAGGTATTTAAACCTTTCTAAAACCATGTAAGAAAGTTTTTGGGTGGGGAGGAGGAGGGGGGGATTTATCCAAAGTCACATATTTTGAGGAAACAAGCATTTGAAGTCACCATATTTAGACCAGCATGTCATCAAACTATACAGGTCCTCTTGTGGCCAGTCCACCTACCACACAAAATTGAAGGAAATTAATTAATTAAGATAAATTTTAATAATTTATTTATAAATTTAGAATTAAATTAAATTAACTTAAATTCATATTTTTATTATTTAAAAAATATTGTCCTTTTTTTTTATAAAAAAATGATTGCTGGATGGATTCCTGTCATCATAACTACCACAAGTTAAAAATTCACTGAAACTGTTGTCTCCAGACTCTGCTATGGTACCTATTCAGACTGCAAAAGTCTAGACTCTAGACCTCTTGTCCCCCTCACTTGACAAACACCCCCCAAGTTTACAACCCTCTCTGTATAGACAAAATACTCTAATACCTTGGCCAATTCGACACTAATTATATTATTTTCAAAAATGTTGAAATTTTCAATTTTTATTTCTTCCAAATCAAAAAATATTGTGAAGGATAATATGAATATTTAGGCATATTTCATTTCTTGAAATGAATTTTTCAAAATTAATGGCCAACATACTTCAGAGCACCATAATTAAGATTAAAAACATCAATCCAAAAAGGGAAAGGGATGAACATGAAGAGAAGAGAGGACCAACCAACCTCCAAAGCCAAGACAACAATACCCACCCAAATCCAAAACCAAAGCCTAGGTCCTAAACCCTTCCCCAGGTTGTAGGGTTTAGGGTTTGGTCTGCCCTTCTTTTGTGAAAATCCAGGGTGTGAGTAGGAAGGGCTATAGCTGGAGTTTAAATTACCATAGTACAGGGGCAGCTTCCAGAAATGCCCGTGCAATAATTATTTATTTATGTATTTTTTTAATATTTCACATTGAAAAAATAGAATATTTCAAAAGATTTCGCCCCCAAAAAAATAAATTCCTTTCCTCATGTTCTGTTCTTTAAATTTTATTTATTTTTAAAACTTCAACATTTTACCACAAATAATATCATTATTGTCGAAGCTACCAAGGTACCATAATATTACTCTAGTTAGTACCTTGACAACTTCGACACTAATTAAATTACTTGAAGAAATGTTGAAAATTTCCAAAAAAATAAAAAATAAATTGTCAAAGAACAAAATTTTGTGAAGGAAATTAAAGAATATATAAATAGGATTAAAGGACACAAGTGATGGATCTCAGTGAGTTTTTTGGTGGCAAATTTTCATTATTTTGCAAATTTTCTTAGAAAAACTTCATACTTCCAAGTAAATGAGTTTTTGGAGTGTAAAAAATATTTTTTCAGGAAAAATAAAATAAAATAAAATCCCACATCTGTGAAATTTGGAAAATCAAAAGGGCCCCCAGAAAAAAACTAAATAAATAAATTTAAAAAAGCATTAGTGTGACCATAATGGGTCTGGCAGAAACCTAGGGTTTAGGGTTTAGTGTTCTTTTTTGTGTTTTGTTTTTGTTTTTTGTTACATGGGAAGAATGCAGAGAGAGGTGATACTTAGTGTGACAAAATGGTTAATTTTATGCTCAGAATTTTGGCACTATTTTTGTCGACTAGTTGATACCACCGACCGATTGTCGACGTAAGGTCTCTTCCCAATGAAGCACACGTAGGGGATAACTTATATTTGCTCCTTTATCCGAGTGGGTATTGATCAGAATGCGGGATCGTCATCCCATACGGGAAGTAGCAAAAGCAAGCAAGCAAGTAAGTTTCCGCTCCTAAACTTTTTCGGTTGGCCAAAACAATCAAAACTTTGTTGAGCTTTCGTCTCTTCCTTTGCACCCACCTTTCAAGAGCCCGTCAAGTCTATAGCTTTGACCGCACGTATGCACTTTCCATTTTTTTTGGTTCGTATATGTGGCATGGCTAAGCTATGACCGCACGTATGTACTTTTTTTCTTTTTTTGGGGGGTACATACACGGCGCATGGCTAAGCTACTACTTTATTTGCTTTGCTAATAATTAACACTGTATATTGGATGTGGATGTAATGAACACATTAAAAAGAGGCCCAAATAGAGGGTGTGTGGATGGAAATGCTCAAATAGTCCTTTTGACATAGCAAGCAACCGTAATAGGGTATTGCCCAAAAATTGAATTAAATTAAATTAAATTAAATTAAACAAATAAACCGGTTGCTAACTCTGCTTGTGGAAAGAAATTGTGCTTCCCAAATAGTGGACCTAACAAATTTCTTCTTAAAATTTTGCTCTTTGTTTGTTATAATGATGTCAGGATTAGCCACCCGGAAATTAATATAACAAGAGTTTTAGCTAACCCTAAACCCTACTAGTTAGGGTTTAGGGTTTAGGTTTTGAGGTTTAATGTTTTTGGAAACCCTAAGGGTTTTTTTTTCAAACCTTAGGCCTAACTAGCCTAGATGGGGTTTTTTTTTAAAAATTTGTGAGGTTAGCTGGACTGGCAATCCTCCAAACCAGAATCCCTCTATTTTCTTGCATACCTTACTGGAACTTATCATAATAATCTGGCAATTTGGATTTTTCTTTTTGTTTTTTTTTTTTTTTTTTTTAATTTTTTCATTTTTTAGTGTTTTTTTTTTTTTT